>Ga0208195_1000024_pt1 | contig 194906 bp, 183 predicted proteins | sample AD_UKC077_MetaG_FD_184441 | JGI IMG/M metagenome (GOLD analysis project Ga0208195, IMG submission 184441) | Active sludge microbial communities of municipal wastewater-treating anaerobic digesters from USA - AD_UKC077_MetaG (SPAdes) (version 2) | ecosystem: Engineered > Bioreactor > Anaerobic...
TGAATGGGTGTTGTTACTTTTGGTGAGAAACTACAGAGTTTTCGAATAAAGAGTAAATTAACCCAAAAAGAAGTCGCTAGTATTTTAAAAATCTCGCGACAATCAATTTCAAAATGGGAGAACAATCAATCATTACCGACGATTGATTTGTTAGTTCCTCTAACGGATATCTTGAATTGTACATTGGATGATTTATTAGGAATTAAATCAAAAAGGATAATTTAAGATAAATTATTGTATTATAAAAGTGAATGTGAGCTAGATAACTCATATTCATTTTTTTATTGGCTGTAATATGATATAATAAAAATCAATAACAGGATGATTAAACAGAGGTAATAAATGGAAAAAGCGATTTATTTGGCGGGTGGTTGCTTTTGGGGAGTAGAACGATACTACCAACTATTAGAAGGCATTTTAGATACAGAGGTGGGATATGCAAATGGTAATTTCGCAAACCCAACTTATGAAGATTTAAAAGCTCATCGTGCAAGTCATGTGGAAGCAGTAAAAGTTGTGTATGATGAAGAGAAAATTCAACTAACCCAACTATTAGAACATTTATTCAGAATCATCAATCCGTTTACTGTTGATCATCAAGGGGGAGATTATGGTCATCAATATCGAACAGGGATTTACTATATTGAGGAAGAAGATAAGAAGATTATCCAAGAATTTATTACGAATGAGCAAAGAAAATACAAACAAAAAATCAGGGTTGAAGTGGAAAAACTAAACCATTTTTATAAAGCAGAAGACTATCATCAAAACTACCTGAAGAAGAATCCTTTTGGATATTGTCATGTGGATTTTTCTGTGATAAAAAAAGAAGAGAGAAAAAAATAATGCATCATTTACAAATAAAAATCTAATTATAGTATAATGAGATGCGCGATTGGGGAAAAAAAGTTTTTTAAGAAATAGAAATGAGAAAGGAGAAAAGATATGGAAAAATATGTTTGCATTATTTGCGGTTATATTTATGATCCCGAAGTTGGTGATCCAGATGGTGGTATCGCACCAGGAACTGCTTTTGAAGACATTCCTGATGATTGGACATGCCCTATTTGCGGTGTGACAAAAGAGCAATTTGAAAAAATGTAAGAAAGGATAAAAAAGAGGGGTGTGGATGAAAAAATATGATTTAATTATTATTGGTACAGGTGCTGGTTTAATGGTTTTAGAAGAGGCTTTGGCTCAAGGATATCATTGCGCAATCATCGAAAAAAACAAATTTGGCGGCACATGTTTAACAAAAGGCTGTATCCCATCTAAAATGTTAGTTTATCCTGCTGATTTAATTCGTGAAACAGAAGAAGCAACGCGAATAGGATTAGATTTTAAATCGCCGATCATTAATTGGGAAAAAATATCTAAACGCCTATGGAAACAAATCAATTATAGTGAAAAAATTGAAAAAGAGTTTTCTGAGGAGAAAAATCTAGATATCTATAAGGGAACTGCAGAATTTGTTGATGATGTTACAATAAGGGTGAAAGATCAGGATGGAAATTACTCTGAAACGATTACGGGAGAAAAGATTATCATCGCTGCCGGTGCAAGGACTTTTGTTCCGCCAATCACAGGACTAGAGGTAGCAGGTTATCTCACTCCAGAAACGTTTTTTGGCGATAAATACCCGAAAAAGATCTGGAAAAGCCTTGTTATCATTGGTGGTGGAGCAATAGGGACTGAATTTGCTCACATATTTTCTGCTTATGGATGTAAAGTGACGCTTTTGGAAATGCGTCCAAGAATTATCGCTACTGAAGAAGAGGAAATTAGCGAGCTTGTTGAAAAAACATTTATTGATAAGGGAATTGATGTTTTTACTAATCATCGTATTTTATCGGTATATCTTGAAGAGGGTAGCAAGAAAATCGTAATTGAAGATAACCATAGCAAAGAACAAAAGATTGTTGTTAGCGAAGAAATATTTGTCGCTTCGGGAATTCGTTCTAATAGCGATTTGTTGAAGATTGAGAATACTAGTATCAAAACCGATCAGCGGGGTTGGATTATCACAAATCAATTTTTAGAAACTTCAAGAAACAATATCTGGGCTATTGGTGATATTAATGGAAAATATCAATTTAGACATAAAGCTAACTATGAAGCAGAAATCTTAATTAACAATCTCTTTTCCAAAGAAAAAAAGGAAGTATCTTATGCAACGGTTCCTTGGGCAATATTTACTTACCCTCAGGTTGCTCATGTTGGCTTAACCGAAAGTCAAGTGAAGGAAATGAAGGTAAAGTATTGGACGGGGACTAACTACTATCATGAAGTGGTTGGTGGGATTGCGATGGGCTACTCTCGTCATGGCGATAGTGGTTTTGTGAAGATCATTATCGGGGAGGAAAAGAAGATTCTGGGAGTTCATATTGTCGGTCCTCATGCTGCTTTACTTGTCCAACCATTTGTCTATTTGATGAATTCAAGTCATAAATGCAACGAAAGTCAACTAAAACGAAAGGTTAAATCAATCGAAGAACTCCGAGTCATTTGTCCTCCACTAGGTACTTATATGCCAATTCATGATTCTATGGTCATTCATCCATCATTAAATGAATTGACGGCTTGGGTAATTGATAAAATTAATTGGGAAAAACCTAATAAATAAAGAGAAGCAAACCAAAAATTGCTTCTCTTTTTAAAAATAGATACATATATACGATATTTTTTGGTATAATAAGACTATGGATAAAGGAGCTAGATGATGAAAATATATAAAAACATGACGGAATTAATCGGAAAAACACCTTTATTAGAGTTGATGAATATAGCAAAGAAGTATCAACTTAAAGCGCGAATACTGGCAAAACTTGAGTATTTCAATCCAGCTGGAAGCGTAAAGGATCGGATAGCATTAGAAATGATTGAAGCAGCGGAGCGAAAAGGGATATTAAAACCGGATTCAGTGATTATTGAACCAACAAGTGGAAACACTGGAATTGGTATTGCTGCAATCGCTGCCGCTAAAGGCTACAAGGCGATCATTATTATGCCAGAAACGATGAGTATTGAGCGGAGGAAACTAATTACCGCTTATGGAGCAGAATTAATATTAACAGGAAGTTCTTTAGGAATGAAGGGGTCAATCGCTAAAGCGGAAGAGTTAGCTATGACTATTCCTAATAGTTTTATTCCTGGTCAATTTACCAACCGAGTCAATTCCCAAGCTCATAGCAAAACTACAGGGCCAGAAATTTGGAAAGATACGAAAGGTCAAGTAGATATTTTGGTTGTTGGTGTTGGTACAGGAGGAACAATTAGTGGTACTGGGGCGTATCTGAAAGAAAAAAACCCTGATATTATCATAATCGCAGTTGAACCAGCCAAATCGGCTGTTCTGTCTGGAGAAACTCCAGGTCGACATTCAATCGAGGGAATTGGAGCTGGCTTCATTCCTGATGTTTTAAATAAAAAGATTTATGATAGAGTCATCGCTGTAAAAGACGAAGATGCTATTGCGAAAGCAAAAGAAATTGCTGCTTTAGAAGGTGTTCTCGTAGGGATATCTTCAGGAGCCGCCCTTTGGGCAGCACTAAATATAGCACAGGAACCAGAAAATGAAGGGAAAAATATCGTTGTTATTCTGCCTGATACTGGCGAACGCTATTTAACAACCGCTCTCTTTGAAGAAAAAGAGTAGAATGGGAGAAGAAGATGAAAGATGAAAAAAAAGTAATTCAAAAAACAGCGGAAGAAATTATTGCTAACTACCAGGAAACGACAATTCCTATGTTTTGTGGCGAAAATAATTTACCTAATCGTGATGTCATTATTGATATTGTGAAAGAGATTCGAATGATTCTATTCCCTAGTTATTTTGATCTTGAAAAAGGGAATAAAGCCATTCCGGAATCTTTTATTAAAAATCGTCTCGCTAATTTATATGATAAGTTAAAAGGACAAATTAAACTAGCCTTATTGAATAAGCATAATGAACCTCTTGAAAAAGATAAAGTTGAATTAGAAGCACAAAAAATTTGTGACGAGTTCTTTGCTAGAATCCCAGAAATTCAAAAGTTATTGTTTAAAGATATTATCGCTGCCTTTGATGGCGATCCTGCCGCTCAAAGTAAGGAAGAAATTGTCTTTTCCTACCCTGGCTTTTTCGCAATTCTGGTCTATCGCTTAGCCCATGAACTCTATCTTCGTCATGTTCCTTATATTCCTCGCATTATGACAGAATATGCTCATAGTGGGACAGGAATTGATATTAACGCAGGAGCAATAATCGGTGAATACTTCTTCATTGACCATGGTACAGGCGTTGTTATTGGAGAAACAACGGTGATTGGGAATCATGTTAAGCTGTATCAAGGGGTTACTTTAGGTGCTTTATCGACCAGAGAAGGACAAAAGATGGCCGGGAAAAAGCGTCATCCAACAGTGGAAGATAACGTGACAATCTATTCCGGTGCAACCATTTTAGGTGGAGCGACCATCATAGGAGAAAATTCTGTAATTGGTGGTAATGCATTTATTGTTGAATCAATACCTAAAAATACTAAGGTGAGTATAAAAAACCCAGAATTGTATATTAGACCAGATAAAAAATCGCAATAAAGGAGTTTATAATGTTAAGTATCGAGGTTTTTTCAAAACAAAATAAACAGTATATTGAAGAAGCAACCAAACTAATATTAGATAATTTCTATCTTACTAATAAAGATGATGTAAAAGAAGAGGTTTTACGTTGCCTTAGTGAGGAACGAGTGGCTTTTGCTGCCGTGATTGATGATCATTTAATCGGTTTTATCGGAGCAATTCCGCAATATGCGAATACTGGCTGGGAGCTTCATCCTTTACTGGTAAGCAAAGCTTATCGCTTTCAGGGAATAGGGACATTATTGGTGAGAGCAGTAGAAAAAGAGATTGCTCTTAGAGGTGGAGTCATGATATACTTAGGTTCTGATGATGTTGAGGATAAGACAACATTAAGCAATACTGATTTATATCAAAATACCTATACAAAGATTGAAAACATTAAGAATCTCAGCAAACATCCTTACGAATTTTATGAAAAACTAGGTTATAAAATTGTTGGAGTAATTCCTGATGCCAATGGTATTGGAAAACCTGATATTATCATGGCTAAACAAATTAAAAAATGATTTTTAAAAAACTACTAATTTGGAGATATCAATATAAGGGTAGCTCTATAATTAGTAGTATTTTTTATTATTAATTGGATAATTTGCTTAACATTTATAAAATATTTTGCTATAATACGTAAAAATGGATGGGTTTCAATATGAGAGATTATCGACATATCAAAAGAATCATTATTAAAATAGGTTCATCTTCACTGGTAAATAGTGATAAAAGCCTGAACGAGAACAAAATAGCAGAACTAATGGAGATTGTCCATGCAATAAAACAGCAACAAAAAGAAGTTGTTTTAGTTACCAGCGGTGCTATTGCTGTGGGAATGAATAAATTGGGATTAAAATCACGCCCAAAAACAATTCCTTTAAAGCAGGCTTGTGCAGCATTAGGGCAAGTATCGTTAATAGAAACTTATGAAAAATATGCGCAAACATATCAAATGCTTTGTGCTCAGATTTTAGTAAACCACGATGATTTTGAAAATCGTCATCGAATGTTGAACCTGAGTAATACCTTTGAAATGCTCTTTGCTAATGGAGTCATTCCTATTGTGAATGAAAACGATGCTCTGGCTACCGAAGAAATCAAAGTTGGTGATAACGATACCTTATCAGCCCTATTAGTGCCAATGATTAATGCCGATTTGCTCGTTTTGATATCAGATATAGATGGACTATATAATAAAAATCCTCGTGAATTCACCGATGCGATATTAATAGATTATATTGCGAATATTGACCACTCTGTTGATGATATGGTTGGTGTGAAAAAGTCCGATTTAGGGACAGGAGGAATGGCAACAAAAATTAAAGCTGCTCGCATAGCAACCAATTCTGGCTGTAATATGCTCATTATCAATGCCAATAAGTTACATCAAATCCTGGATTGTCTTGAAGGGAAAGCAGGGGGAACTTGGTTTGCCAGTCGTAAGGAAAAAATGAAATCGCGAGAGCATTGGATTATCTATAATACCTATGCAAAGGGAATTATTGTCGTTGATCAAGGTGCAGCTGAGGCTATTTTTAAACGGAAAAGTTTATTACCAAAGGGAATTTCAGAAGTAAAAGGTAGATTCTTAAGCGATAGCGTTGTTTTTATTGAAGATGAAGAGGGAAAATTGCTTGCGAAAGGAATTGTAAACTATAGCAGTGAAGAGATTAACCATATCAAAGGAAAACCTAGTAGTGAAATTCTTTCGTTGTTAGGGCATAAAAATAAAGATGAGGTTATTCATGCCAATGATTTAGTCATTATTAAAGGAGAAGATCATGGAAAGATTAAATGAAATGGTTAATAAAGCAAAAAACGCTTCACGAATTCTTGCTTTAAAGAGTAGTCAGGAAAAAGATGAAGCTCTGAAGAAAATTGCTCAAGCCTTATTAACCAATACTGAGAAAATCATCGCCAGTAATAAAATAGATTTAAAAAAGGGGAAAGAAAAAGGCTTATCAAAAGCCATGCTTGATCGTTTGGAATTAACACCAACAAAAATAGCTGCAATAAGTAGTGATATATTAAAAGTAGTGTCACTAAAAGATCCAATTGGGGAAGAAATAGAAACTATAAAAAGACCGAACGGTTTAATCATCAAGAAAATTCGAGTTCCTTTTGGTGTTATTTGTGCTATTTACGAGTCCCGACCTAATGTTAGCGTCGATATTGCCTGCTTATCAATTAAAACAGGAAATGCTTGTATCTTAAAAGGTGGAAGTGAAGCGATTAATAGTAACCGTGAACTGGTAAAAATTATGCAAGAAGCAATCAAACCATTTCTTCCCTTGGAATCGATTGTTTTTATCGATAGTTCTGATCGAAATACTGTTAACCAACTAATTACGATGAAAGGCGAAATCGACTTGGTCATCCCTCGTGGTGGAAAAGGACTGATTCAACATGTGCTTCAAGGAGCTCAAGTGCCGGTGATTGAAACAGGAGCTGGTAATTGCCATGCTTATGTCCATAAAGATGCCAACTTATCTATGGCAGAAGAAATTATAGTGAATGCAAAAGTGAGTCGACCTTCCGTATGCAATGCTATTGAAACGGTTCTTGTAGATAAAGAGATTGCAGATAAATTTTTACCTATTATTGCCAGTAAATTGCGACAACATCATGTAGTTATCAAAGGTTGTCAATTAACGAAAGCAATCATCGATTGTGAATTAATCGAAGAAGAAGATTTTTATGAAGAATATAACGATTATATTATCAGAATTAAAGTAGTTAATGATTATCTAACGGCAATTAAGCATATTAACCAATATGGAACAAACCATTCTGATGTAATCATCTCTGAAAATGAGCAAGTTTGCGAGGACTTTTTAAATAGAATTGACAGTGCTTGTGTTTATGTCAACGCTTCAACAAGATTTACCGATGGCGGTGAATTTGGCTTTGGTGCAGAACTTGGGATTAGCACTCAGAAACTTCATGCTCGTGGTCCGATGGGGCTGAAAGAAATGACATCTTACAAATATAAAATTTATGGGAAGGGACAAATTAGAATATGAGAACGCGATTAGGTTTCTTAGGAGTAGGCAAGATGGGAAGTAGCATTCTTAACGGTATTGTTAATTCCAATCTCTATCAAAAAGAAGCGATTTTATTGTATGATGCGAATGAAACAATTAGAGAAAAACTAAAAGAAAAAGGTTACCGAGTTGCAAAGGATGAAAAAGAAGTGGTTTGTGAGTGTGACTATGTCTTATTGGCTATTAAACCACAAATGCTTTCTGAAGTTTTAACTAAAATTTCTGAATGCCAACACCAGCCACTTTATATCAGTATTGCTGCGGGCATTTCTATTTCATACCTACAAAGAATTTGTGGAAAGGTAAAAGTAGTTCGTGCTATGCCTAATACACCTGCTTTTATTTCTCAAGCGGCAACAGCGATTACAAAATCAAAAGAAGTAGATGAAGAGTCGTTTGAGGATGTCAAGAAAATATTTTCATCTATTGGAATTGTAAGAGAAATTGCTGAAAACTTTATGGATGAAATAGTTCCGTTAAATGGAAGTATGCCCGCTTATTTATATTATTTTGTGCAAGCATTTATTGAACACGCAGTAAAAAACAATATTGATTATGAAGTTAGTCGAGATTTGGCTTGTCAAGCAATTATCGGTTCAACAAATATGATATTGACAACTGATAAACCTATTGATCAGCTAATTAATGATGTTTGCAGTCCTAAAGGAACAACCCTTGCTGGTCTTGAAGTGCTTAAAAAGCGTGATTTTCAAAAGATTATCGGTGAAGCTTGTGATGCATGTGTTAACCGAGCCAAAGAACTAGGGCAATTAAAACCGTAAAGCACGGTTTTAAAATCAAACTATTCTTTGATTATCATAAGAAATATTGTATAATGAAGAAGGCTAAATTCTGAAAACGGGGGAAAATAGATGGGAAAATTTGATAATAAAAGAGTGAGAGAACAAGATTACTTTGAAAAATATGATATGCAAAAAAAACCAGTAAAGCAAAAATGGTATTTAAAAATACTAGCCTGGCTGATTTGCTTACCTGTTTTATTATCACCAAAAAGAAAAGTAATCAAAATTGGAATGAAAAATGTGAAGCCTCCCTATGTTTTATTATGTAATCATAATGCATTTTTGGATTTTAAAGTAACAACAAAAGCTATTTTTCCTTATAGTGCTAATTATGTAGTAGCGATTGATGGTTTTATTCATCGAGAAAAACTATTAAGAAGTGTGGGCTGTATTTGTAAACGTAAATTTACTAATGATGTTTTATTGGTTCGCCACATTTTATATACAGTAACTAAACTAAAACAAATTGTTGTACTATATCCAGAAGCAAGATATTCTTTAGTCGGTACTCCATCGGTACTCCCCGATAGTTTAGGGAAAATGTTGAAACTGATAAAGGTTCCTGTGGTCGTTTTAAATATGAAAGGGCACCATTTAGATAGTCCTTTCTGGAATTTAAAGCATCGTCGTAATCGTACGGAAGCAACGATGACAAAAATTCTTGACCCGGAAGAAATCAAAGAATTGTCGATAGAAGAAATTAATCATAAAATCCAAGAAGCCTTTATTTATGACGAATATCAGTGGCAAAAAGACAACAATATTCGGATTACTTACAAAAAAAGAGCAGAAGGCTTACATAAAATTCTATATAAATGCCCTAATTGTCTTGTTGAATATCAAATGGATAGTAAAGACCATAGCATTTTCTGTAAGCAATGTGGGAAAAAATATGAAATGGATGAACTTGGTCAACTCCATGCAACAACAGGGAAAACCGAGTTTTCTCACATTCCTGACTGGTATGAGTGGGAACGAGAAGAAGTAAGGAAAGAAATTCTTGCTGGTCAATATTTGATTGAAGATGATGTGATTGTGGATAGTTTACCTAATGCAAAAGGATTCATTCCCCTTGGAGATGGTCATTTAAAGCATGATTCAAATGGCTTTGTTTTGAATTATGAGATTAAAGGGGAAAAGAAAACGTTGGTAAAAGATGTTGCATCAATGTATGGTTGTCATATCGAACTAGAATATAACGGTAAGGGTGATGCTATTGACTTATCGACGCTAGACGATACCTTCCATGTTTATTTTAAGAATCTAAAGAATGTAGTAACAAAGATTCATTTTGCTACTGAAGAATTATATAAACTAAAAAAAGAACAAGGTCCTAATTAACCTTGTTTTTTATTTCGCTTCATCATTGCTTCATAGATTAATATAGAAGCAGCAACGCTGACGTTTAAACTATTATTGCTTCCCTTCATTGGAATGAAGACTTTGGAATGCTCTTTTTCATACCATTTTTGATTAATTCCAAATCGTTCATTTCCAACAACAATTGCGATTTTGCCTTGATAATCATAGGATTGATAATCGTTTCCTAATTCCGGTTCTCCAAGATAGATTTGATAGTGATTGGCATTTAACCATGCCTCTGCTTCATCAAAGGTAGTCTCCCAGGTAGGAATCAATAGATTACATCCTCTTGCAGAAGCGGTTAATTTTGGATTGTTTCGTTTTGTAATAGAATCAACACAGATGATGGCATCAACTTGAGCACTATCTGCAGTGCGATAGATAGTTCCAAGATTTCCGGGGTTTTCAAGGTGGTCACAAACAACGATGAAATCGTGATTTGTCAGGTCGTTTGATGAAAAAAGGGGTAATTTAATTATAGCAATGAGTCCAATGGAATTTTCTTTTTGTGAAAAAGAAGTAAAAGTTTGTTGATTAATCAAATAGGATTCATCAGCTATTTGAATAATACGATTGATTAATTCCATTGTTTCAGGTTTATAAGGATTATCTTCATTCTCACAAATAAAAAATTGATGAAACTGTAATCCTTTGGAAAAAGCTAGTTCAATAACATTAACATCATCGGTAAATACGTAGTTCGTTTGATGATTGTTTTTGATAAGATTGCGTAAATTTTTAATAATTTCATGTTTTTTACTTAATCGCTGTAAATTCATTCTATCACATCCTTGTTTATTATATCACAGAAAAATTGAATGATAAATCCTAATGTTCATTGTTTTTTAAAATTTTATGATATAATAAGAGAATAAAATATGAAAGGAACCATAATATATGAGTGATGCTATGTCTAAAATAGTTAATTCTTGGTGGATGTATTCTCTTGCCATTTTTGTAACTATTTTTATTTTAGTTGGAACAAGTTATTTTACGTATCGTGCTTGGAAACGAGGAAAAGAATTAAACATGGAGCAAGAAACACTGAAAAAAGTGGTTGTCTCAAGTCTGACTTTCTCTATTGCCCCTTCGATAGGAATCTTTATTGGTGTAATTACCTTATCAGGCGTTATCGGTATTCCTTTACCTTGGATTAGATTATCCGTGATTGGCGCTCTTCATTACGAATTAATGGCAGCATCTGCTGCGGCTAGTAGCCAAGGAGGTTTGGTAGCTAGTGGAATGGATGCTTCTCTTTATGTAACTATTGCCTGGGTTATGACTATCGGAATTATTTGGGGTTGTTTTATCTGCCTTTTCCTTTTTAAGAAATATCAAAAGAAGGTAGCAGCAGCAACACAGAAAAAAGAGAACAGGTGGATGAATAAAATCCTCTTTACTGCGGTTTTTATTGGTATTGTTAGTGCTTTTAGTGGCCAAGCCTTTTCTTGGTTGATTCCGTTTACGAAAAAGACATTTGATGAAGCAACAGGAACTAGAATCGATGCACTTACAAAGACGACTTATGTACCTATTGTTGTTTTATTCGTTTCTTTTCTGTCAATGATGTTATTCGATTACTTAATTAAGAAAAAAGGACAACAATGGCTAGAAAACTTTTCTTTGGCTTTTAGTATGTTATTAGGCATGACAGCAGCTGTAGTACTAGGATTAGGAGGTATTATCTAATGAATAAAGATTACAATGAAACGATGCATCGCCATGGGCGAATCTATCTTGCGTTGGCCATTTTCATTATGCTTTTAATCCCGACAATCATGTGTTTGGTATTAAAAGTAGCTCCGATTTGGTCGGCGATGATTTCTGCTATTATTACTGTTTCTATCTTAAATATACCTGGTGGGTTTGTCGAGGTGGGGACTTATGGTCCGTTAATTGGAACAAGTGCTACTTACTTGGCTTTTGTAACGGGCAATTTAGTCAATCTAAAAGTTCCTTGTGCTGCCAATGCCCAGAGTGTTGCGAAAACAGAAATTGGAACACCGGAAAATGAAGTAGTATCTACTTTAGCTGTCGGCACTTCAACAATCGTCAATACCCTTATTATTACCATAGGCGTAATTTTACTAGTACCCCTATCACCGATTCTAACATCAAAAGTGTTGAGCCCTGCTTTTACTTGGGTAGTTCCCGCTTTATTTGGTGCTTTAGGTTATAAGTATTTTAAAGAAATCCCGCTTTTAGGAATCATTGTCTTTTCTATCTCAACAATAGGAGCTCTATTATTCCCGAAAATTGCTAATGATGTTTCCATCTATATTATTATTTGTGTTGTTTTATCGATTTTATTATCGCGTTTATTATATGCAAAGAAGGTTATTTAGAGGAGGGAAACGATGAAATATGTTTTATACGGATTCCTGATATTGCTAGCAATCGTCGTTATATTATTGATTATTGCCATTATTAGGGCCATTATTATCAAAAAAGAATATATACCGGCAACTAAAGTTATGGGTGAAGTTGCCAGAAAAGAAGAATTTGCTAGGAAATTAGGAGATTTAATAAAGTGTAATACCATTACTTATGTTAATCCAGAAGACGCTGATCGTTTTCTTCATTATCATCAAGTCGTAAAAGAAATGTTTCCTTTGATTGATAAAAAACTAGAAAAAATCGAAATAGAAGGATATTCTTTTTTATACAAGTGGAAAGGTAAAAATCAAACAAAAAAGCCAATCTTATTGATTGGACATTCCGATGTGGTTCCAATTACCAAAGACGGCTGGACTAAAGACCCGTTTTCTGGTGATTATGATGGGGAGAGAGTTCACGGACGAGGAGCTTTAGACAATAAATCATCTTTCTATGCTTTTATGCAAGCGGTAGAAGATTTATTAAAAGATGGTTTTGTACCGGAAGTAGATGTTTATTTAGGATCAGCATCAGATGAAGAGATTGCTGGTGTTGGAGCAGTTCGAATCATGAAGTACTTAAAAGAAAGAAATGTCAGATTGGCTTTGGTTCTAGATGAAGGGGGAGCAATCATTACCGGTGTTTTGCCAACATTAAAAGCCCCATTTGCTGTTGTTGGTATTTTAGAAAAAGGATTTGCCAATTTGGAATTTGTAAAGACAGGAATTGGTGGTCATGCTAGTACTCCAAGTAAGAACACTCCTTTGGTACAAATTGCAAAATTCATCACCGAAGTAGAAAAGAAAAAACCTTTAAAGAAGAAATTTATCCCTGAAGTTCAAACGATGTTTGAGTGTATGGCTCCTTATATGAGTTTTTCATATCGGCTATTATTTGCCAATTTTTGGCTATTTAAACCACTACTAACACGATTATTACCAGCTGTGTCTCCTTATGGAGCTGCCATTCTTGGAACAACTTTTGCCTTTACGATGGCAGAAGGAAGTTCAGCACCGAATGTCATTCCAACAAAAGCCAAAGTTATCGTCAATATTAGAACTCATCCTATTCAGGATATTACTTCTTCGCTAAAAGTTTTCAATAAAATTGCCAGTAAATACGGTATTACGGGAACGATGATTAAGGGTGCTGAAGCAACTAAAAAGGTAGATATGAATTCAAAAGGATACCTTTACCTGACAGAAATGATTAAGCGAATTTTTCCTGATGTAGGGATTGCCCCTTATATGATTACTGGGCGAACGGATGCACGAGAATTTGAAGAAATCAGCGATTGTACGATTCGCTTTGCACCGACAAGAATGACAAATGAAGATTTAAAAGGAATTCACGGAATCAATGAAAGTGTTGCGATTAATAGTGTTATTGAAGCAATTCATTTTTATAAAGAATTATTAAAGAATTATCAAGAATAAAAAAACTCCAATTGTGGAGTTTTTATTATTTATGCAATGTTTTTTGGTAATCTTTGGAAACTTTCATAAAAGTTTTTAAGAGTTCCTGATAATAGATTGTCAAATTTTTATTTTGTAATTTATTGGAAAGATAATTCAGTAAGGCATTTTCTCGTTCTTTATCTTCTATTGGAAGATTATGTTCTTTTTTATACTGAGATATTTGGGAAACTAGGTTCATTCTTTTTTCAAACAACACCAGTATTTCCTGGTCTACAGCCGTGATTTTTTCTCTTAAACTTATCAATTCATCCATGGTATCACCTCTTGTTTCATTTTATCACGTTTTGAAAAAATAGTAAATGAAAACGAATGACCAAAGGTTATATTGATTTTAGGGAAGAAAAGGTATATAATAAAAAAAGAAAAGCGAGGTAAACTGTGATGATAATTCCCATTGAAATCGATACTAACCCTTATGAAATCATTGTTTTACCCCATCTTTTAGATGAGATTGATCAATATATAAACTTTTCGAACCGAACTATGATTATCACGGATAATCATATACCGACAATTTATATCGAAAAGATTCGTTCAAAGATAAAGAATGCATCCATTTATACAATAACAGCAGGGGAAGAAAGCAAATCCTTAGCGGTGTATGAAGCTATCATGGATAGATTACTAAAAAGTAACTTCACAAGGAAAGATATGATTATTGCTTTAGGTGGGGGAGTTGTCGGTGATTTAGCGGGGTTTGTTGCTGCTACTTATAAAAGAGGGTGTCGTTTTATCAATATTCCTACATCAACACTAGCGATGGTTGATAGTTCGCTTGGGGGAAAAGTGGCCATCAATATGAATGGTGTAAAAAATGCTATTGGGACATTTTATCAACCTGAAAAAGTTTTAATTGATTTATCTACCTTATCATCGCTACCAAAGCGCCACTTCAACAATGGTCTTATCGAGGCGATTAAAGCAGGTTTGCTTGGAGATAAAACCTTATTTGAATTGTTTGTTACCGATCAATATCATCTTCGTTTAGAAGAGGTTATTATCAAAGCAATCTATGTAAAGAAAAAGATAATCGAACAAGACCTTTATGACCAAAACATTCGTCAAGTATTAAACTTGGGTCATACTCTAGGGCACGCCATTGAAAGTTATTATAAGGGAGAAATACTTCACGGAGAAGCAGTAGCTTTGGGATTAAATTACGTCTTATCTTCTGAATTGTTAGAAAAACTAGATAAGATATTAAAGAATATGGGCGTGGTTTTGGATTATCCTTTTCATTACAAAGAGATACTACCCTATATATTAAATGATAAAAAGATTGATAACGATGAAATAGTGCTGGTAAAAGTGGATCAAATAGAAAAACCTTATCTTATTTCCCTTAATCAAGAAGAGTTATTGAATATAATACAAGGAGAATAACATGGCATCAATCTATCAAGGTAATTTAAAAATCACAATTTTTGGTGAATCACATAGTAAATCAATTGGAGTAGTGATTGATGGGTTGAAAGCTGGACTGGCTATTGATTTCAAGAAGGTTGCTCTTGAGTTAACAAAAAGAAGACCCTATGGTGAAATCTCTACTTCGCGTCGAGAAACTGATGAATTACAAATCTTAAGTGGCTACTGGCAAGAACGAACAACAGGGACACCACTTGCCATCATTGTTGATAACCAGGATATAGATTCTGGTCTATATGAAGATAGCAAAGATTTTCTTCGCCCCTCTCATGCGGATTATACTGCGTATTTAAAATATCATGGCTTTCAAGATTATCGTGGCGGAGGTCATTTTTCTGGTCGTTTGACGGTAGCAATTGTGATAGCAGGAGCTATTTGCCAACAAATACTAGCCAAACAACAAATTAAAATAGGGACTCATATCAAGAAACTGTATGATATTGAGGATGAACCCCTAGATTTTACGAATATAGAGCAGGTAATTGACCAAATAAACAATAAAAAATTTGCGACCATTTCTTCTCAAAGTGAAGAGAAGATGATAGAAACCATTAAAAAAGCAAGAAATAATCGCGATTCTGTAGGTGGAATTTTAGAAACAGTAGTGATTGGTAACATGAAAGGACTTGGTGAACCTTTCTTTCATTCTTTTGAATCAGCGGTTTCCTCGTTCATTTTTAGTATTCCTGGAGTAAAAGGAATCGAATTCGGTTTAGGATTTGGTTTTTCTAATCGCTTGGGTTCTGAGGTCAACGATGCTTTCTATTTTGATGGAAGCGTAAAAACAAGGACAAATAATAATGGAGGCATCAATGGGGGGATTACCAATGGAATGCCAATCATCATAAAAACAGTAGTAAAACCAACACCATCGATTGGATTACCTCAAGAAACGATAAATATCAAGACTTTAGAGCCTGTTATTCGGGCAACAGAAGGTCGCTTTGATGCTTGTATTGTTCATCGCGTTCCTGTAGTTATTAATAGTATGGTAGCTATTACCTTAGTCGATTTTATTATGTCACAAAAAGCAAATGAATGGATGGAGCTATAATATGGATTTTGGTCTGATTGGTAAGAATATCAATTATTCTTATTCTCAAGAAATCCATCGATTCTTTACTAACAGTCGATATGAAATTGTCAATTTGGAATTAGAGGAATTAGCTGACTTTTTAAAACAAAGGAATTTTAAAGGTTTGAACGTTACGATTCCTTATAAACAAGCAGTAATTCCTTATTTAGATTGTTTGGATGAGATCGCAACAAAAACAGGAGTTGTGAATACTATTGTCAATGAAAAAGGTACTTTAAAAGGTTATAATACTGACTATTATAGTTTTGTGCGACTATTAGAACAAGAAAAAATCGAATTATCGGGGAAAAAATGCCTCGTTTTAGGATCAGGAGCAACTTCAAAAACTGTTTTAGAAGCTTTAAAAAACAAAAATACTTTAGTCGTCGATGTTGCTTCTCGTTTGCCGCAAAAGGGAAAGGTATCTTATCAATCATTATCTCATCAACATTACGATATCGTGATTAATACAACACCTATAGGAACCTATCCCGAGTATAATGAAGCACCTGTTGACATAACAACGATTGATCAAGTTGAATATCTTATCGATTTTATTTATAACCCCTTGCGTACCAAACTGATTAGAACGGCAATCAAAGCGAATATAAAAACAATCAACGGGTTAAAATTACTCGTTTCTCAAGCTTATTATGCTCGAAAGTTATTCGATCGAAAAGAATACAAAGAAACAATGATCGATGAAATTGCCCAAAAAATTACTCAAAAAAAGTTAAATATTGTTTTGATTGGTATGCCTTATAGTGGAAAGACAACCCTTGCCCATGAATTAGCAGCTAAACTACATCGTCAGGTTATTGATACCGATGAATTAATTGAAAAACAAGTTGGTGAAACCATAAGGGATATTTTTATAAAAGAGCAAGAAACAGGTTTCCGTAAAATTGAAAAACAAGTTATTGGCGAATTAAAAAGTGAAGGAAACATCATTGCTACCGGTGGCGGTAGTGTTTTAGATGAAGATAATATGGCAAAACTATCTGGTGAGGGTATTGTTTTTTATTTAGTTTGCGATAAAGAATCAATTTCTTTTACCAAAAATACGAGACCGCTATTGAAAAACATCGATGATTGGCAAAAATTAGCTGATCAGAGAGAGCATTTATATGTAAAATATGCTGACTTCATCATCCCTTATCATGCCAGCATAGAAGAAAAGACTAATGATATTTGCAAGAAATACTGGGAATATATAAAAAGAGGAAAATAATATGATTATAACATTAAAAAAAGAAACTCCCCAACAAGAAATTGATAATATCATTGCACAACTAGAAGCAAATGGTTTTAAAGTCGTTGATATGGTCAAAGATGATATTCATCTGTTAGGGATTCTTGGTGAAACTAGTTTTTTAGAAGAACAAAATATTGGCGCAAATAATTGGGTTGCAGCTGTAACAAGAATTACTGCTCCTTATAAGAAAGCCAGCAGAGAATTTCATCCTCAAGATACGATTGTTAGTGTCGATGGAATCAAAATCGGGGGGAAAGAGAAGATTGTTATTATCGGAGGTCCTTGTTCAGTAGAAAACAAGGAGCAGATTATGACAATTGCTGAAGCTGTTGCTCTGGCAGGAGCTAAAATGCTAAGAGGTGGAGCATATAAATATCGTACTTCACCTTATGCGTTCCAGGGTTTAGAAAGTGAAGGAATTACTTATCTAGTGGAAGCAAAGAAAAAATATAAATTACCGATTGTTTCTGAGATTACTACAGTAGATAAGATTGAAGAATTCGTCGCTAATGTTGATGTTATTCAAGTTGGAGCACGAAATATGCAAAACATTGAATTATTGAAAGCTTTAGGGAAGACGAATAAACCGATTATCCTTAAAAGAGGATTATCAAGCACAGTAGAAGAATGGCTGATGAGTGCTGAGTATATTTTAGCGGAAGGAAATTCACAAGTTATTTTATGCGAAAGAGGAATCAGAACCTTTGAAAAAGCAACACGAAACACATTGGATTTATCGGTGATTCCACTGATTAAGAAACTATCACACTTGCCGATTATCGTTGATCCGTCGCATGCTACTGGTCATTGGGAATTGGTAGAATCCATGTCATTAGCGGCCATTGCTGCTGGAGCAGATGGTTTGCTGATTGAAGTTCATAATAATCCATTGAATGCTTTAAGTGATGGTCAACAGTCTTTGAAATTAAAGAATTTTGCTACTTTGATTGAAAACGGACGTAAAATCGCCCGTGTTATCGGAAGAGATATCTAATGGATGTAAAGATTTATCCTGGTTTTGCCCAAGGAGAAGTAAATTGTCCTTATTCGAAAAGCATTATGCATCGAGCATTGATCTGCGCTAGTCTTGCCTCAGGATTAAGTGTTATCAACAACGTCACTCTTAGTGATGATATCATTGCGACTATTGACTGTTTGCGAGTGTTTGGTGCTGATATAAAAATAGCAGGAAATCAAATTATCGTAAGGGGAATAAAAGAAGGGAAAAATAAAAATGAAGTGTTGGAAGTCAATGAATCTGCTTCAACACTCCGATTTTTAATTCCAATCAGTACTTTATTCTTTGATAAGGTTGTTTTTAAAGGAAAAAAGAGTCTTTTTAGACGCCCATTGGTGGTTTATGAAGAAGTATTTAGAAAGCAAAAATTAAAATTTGTTGAAGAAGATGATCAATTAACCGTTTCGGGAAAGCTTAAAAGTGGAGACTACCTGTTGAATGGAAATTGCTCTAGTCAATTTTTTAGCGGTTTATTATTCTATCTTCCATTATTGCCAGAATCATCGACGATTACGATTAGAAAGCCTTATTATTCTCAAGGTTATGTGGCCCTAACAATCGATATCTTAAAGAAATTCGGTATTGAAATCATTAAAAAAACAAAATATGAGTTGCATATTCCAGGGAATCAAACCTATAAACCAACTACGATCAATAATGAAATTGATTATTCCCATTTAGCTTTTTGGTTGGGATTAGCGACAATGAATGGTAATTTAGTTTGTAACCAAGTAGATGGGGATAGTAAACAACCCGATTTTAAAATCATCAGGATTCTTCAAAACGCTAATGTGAGAATAAGTCGTATTGGAAGATCATTATTATGTGAAAAATCAACTTACTTGTTAGATAATTTGGGGATTGATAACCAACCAGATTTGGGACCTATTCTCGCTTGTATTGCCAGTCAATCACAAGGGAAAGTAACTCTGACAGGAGTAAAGCGATTAGTCAGTAAAGAATCGAATCGTTTGAATGCAGTATGCAATAATTTAAAAAATTTAAATATTGAAGTTACTAGGTTTTCTCTAGATAAGATTATGATTCATCCGGGGAAAGTAAAAGCACTTGCCCCACTGGATAGTTACTCTGACCATCGTATCTTTATGGCCTTTGCTATTCTAGCGACAATTAGCGAAAACCCAGTGATTATCAAAAACTACGAATGCATTCAAAAATCCTATCCTAACTTTTTAAAGGATTTAGCGCAATTACAAATCAAATTTGAATATATCAATTAAAAAATAGGAGTTTATATGAAAGTACTCGCAATCATCGATTCCTTTAAAGGAACCTTGACTTCTAAAGAATTAGGAGAAATCACAAAAGAACAATTGGCAAAGAAAAGAGTTGATTGTGATTATTTTCCCATTTCCGATGGTGGAGATGGTTTTTTGGAATGTATTGAACATCTAATCACTGCAGAAAGGGTAGAGTGTACTGTTTTTGATCCGTTATTTCGTGAAATTAGAACCTATTATCTAAAAGATCAAGAAAATAATGCATATATAGAAATGGCGTTGGCCAGTGGAATCAATTTACTCCAAAGACAAGAATTAAATCCCTATCAAACTTCTACCTATGGTACAGGTCAATTAATTAAAAAGGCGATTGAAAATGGTGCAAAAAAAATCATCGTTGGCATTGGTGGAAGCGCAACGAATGATGGCGGGACAGGGATGCTTGAGGCATTGGGGGTAAAGTTCTTCAAGAATCATCATCTTCTCAAGAGAATGAACGCACAGCAACTGGATTTGATTACCGCTATTGATACGGTTGAATTTGAAAAACTAACCAAGAACATTGAATTTATCGTATTAAATGATGTGAAGAATCCTTTATTAGGAACCAGTGGCGCAACCTATGTTTACTCCAAACAAAAAGGGAGTACTGTTTATGATTTACCTATATTGGAAGCAAAAATGAATCACTATGCTATTGTTTGTAAGCAAACATTGAACTGCGATTATTCTTCCTTTCCTGGTACCGGAGCTGCTGGAGGGCTAGGCTTTGCCTTTAAAACTTTTAATAAGGCTGTTTTTCATCAAGGAACGGAGTATGTTCTAAAATTAATGAATTTTAAAACAATCCTGAATCAATACGATTACATCATTACCGGAGAAGGTAAGATTGATAGTCAAAGCCTACTAGGAAAAGTTGTTTTCGCGATCAAGAGCCAGGCAAAAGATAAAAAAGTGATTCTTGTATGTGCTATCAATGAATTAACAGAAGAACAAATTCAAGAAAACGATATTGAGAAAGTGTATGCTATTGTTCCTCGCTTTGCTAGTGCTGAAGAATCTCTCAAGAATCCGCATCATTATTACAAAATTTTATGCGATCATATTAATCTAAAATAAAAGGCTAAATAGATGAATTTTCTATTTAACCTTTTTTTAAATCACAATAAATAGTAATAATAAGGAGGTCACCAGTAGACTTCCTGTTAAGATTAATCCGTATTTTGTAAAACGCAAGAATGAGAAATCAATGCCTTGATCTTTTAAGATTGTCATCCACATAATTCCTGCAAGTGCTCCGACAGGTGTCAAAAAAGCACCGATATTAGAACCAATAATCGTGGCGTAGATTCCCAAAGGAAGTAATTCTTTGCTTAATCCAGGTAAAAGATAAGAATAAGCTAAGGTCATGGGAATATTATTGATGAGATTATCGGTCAGTGTTGAAGTAATTCCATAAACAAAGATTGTTTTGAACTTGCTGTTAGCACTGAGATTGGATAGTGCAGCAGCAATTTTTTCCATCACCTGATGTTCATGAAGGGATAAGACAATGGTGAACATCGAAAGTACAAAGAAAATCAAATTCCAAGGAACTCGTCGATAGCTTCTTTTGATAATACATTGTCCCTTTCGCAGGAAATCGCTAATCGTAACGATGATTAGTAATAAAAGACTAGAGAGTAAAGCAATAAGCCACATTTCCATTTTTATATATTTTGAAATTGCCAATAGGATTGTGCAACCGAATAAAATGATAATTGCTGTGATTGTCAGGAATTTGTTTTTTATCGTTACTCTAATTGGTGTAGGGGGAGTGAATTTTTGCTTTAAATTACGATTAAATAGAAGTAATAGGATTCCAATTGATACAACTCCTGCACCTAAGGTAGGAATGATCATGATTTTAAAGTATTCAAGAAAATCGATGTTGAAGACAGAAGCGAGATAAATATTCGTTGGATTTCCAATATAAAGCATCATACTATAGGTATTGGCAACGACAAATTCCATGACAAGATAAGGAATTGGATTGATTTTTGCTGCTCTTGTGAAATAACAGATGAATAATGTAAAAGTGATGATGATAATGTCGTTGCTTGTGAAAACAGTGAGGATAGCGATAATTGCATATAAGATGAAAAATAGTTTATATTGTGAACCTTTTACTAAAGAAACAGCTTTCACAGCGATATAATTGAAAAAATTGCATTCATCAAGAATAATGGAAATTAAAGAAACACTGATAAAAAGGACCAGGATTTTTAAAGGATTTAATGAATTATTCGTTAAAAGGTTTGTTACCAGCACTTTAATCGGTAATAAGCCGAGAATTAAAATTAATAGCGCCCCAAGAGAAGAGATAATCCAAAAAGAATCAAAATGCTTATTTCCAATCCTAATGACAGGTTTTTTTAAAATGAAAATAATCATGATAAGACAAGTGAGTATACTAATACTCAAAGTTAGCAACATTGTACCACTCCTAAGTAAAAAAATTATACAACTTTGCTCGTATGAAAGCAATAGCTTTTCACCAAAATCAAAGGCATTTAAAAAAACATGAAAAATGCTATGATGTAGTGAGGAAAATATAAACTTGTTCTTTTAAAAAAAATTATTTTGGTGTATAATAAGATAGACAAACGTGTATATAAGGAGAAGAATATGAAAAAATATGAAGCAAATAAAAATTTAGCGCAAATGTTGAAGGGTGGCGTAATTATGGATGTCACCACTGTTGAAGAAGCATTGATTGCGGAAAGAGCAGGAGCTGTTGCTGTAATGGCTTTGGAAAGAGTTCCTTCGGACATCCGTAAGGATGGTGGAGTTGCTCGGATGAGTGATCCAAAAATGATTAAGGAAATCAAAGCGGCAGTAAAAATTCCTGTAATGGCAAAAGTGAGAATTGGCCACATTGTTGAAGCACAAATTTTGGAATCTTTGGGAGTGGATTATATTGATGAATCAGAAGTATTGACACCTGCTGATGACTTATATCATATTAATAAACACGAATTTAAAGTTCCTTTTGTTTGTGGTGCTCGAAATATTGGCGAAGCGTTACGTCGTATTGGTGAAGGTGCAAGTATGATCAGAACCAAGGGCGAAGCAGGAACAGGAAATGTTGTTGAAGCGGTAAGACATATGCGGACAATGATGTCAGCAATTAATACACTAAAAAATTTACCAAAGGAAGAATTAATGACCTTCGCAAAAGAGAATAATGCTCCCTATGATTTAGTTTGTTGGGTAGCAAAAAAGGGAAAATTACCAGTGGTTAATTTTGCTGCAGGGGGTATAGCAACTCCCGCTGATGCTGCTTTAATGATGCAATTGGGTAGTGAAGGTGTTTTTGTCGGTTCAGGAATATTTAAATCAGAAGAACCTGAACGAATGGCAAAAGCCATTGTTAGAGCGGTTGCTTTTTATAATGACCCTAAGATTGTTGCTGAAGTTTCAGAGAATTTACCAAAGCCGATGAAAGGTATGTCAATTGAAAGCATTCCAGCAGAACAAAGACTAGATAAACGCGGATGGTAAGGTGATTTAGAATATCAAGATTTTGCAATTGAATATAAAAAAAATAGTTGAATGATTAGGGCTTAAGTTCCGATTATGAAATAATATTCTCGTTTCCTCATTTCATCCAGGGTTTAAGTGTTCATCGTTATTTTTAATACGATTAAAGAAAAGTAAAGGATAATGGTATATGAAGGATAGCAGTATTGAATTAATAAAAAAACACTTTTGTTTAGATGATGATAAATTTGAAAAAGGTAGCAACATTATCGGTTTTTCCGAACAACTGAAAAAGGAAATTATGCTATTTGAATTATTTAAAAAAATCATCGTCTATTCAGACATGAATATCTTCAATATTGTTAAGAAGAATAAAAGAATGACCATCGATAAAGCAACAAAGATTATCAGTAAATGCTCTGAAATTGCTGAAATTCGCGATGAAAAGTATTACTTTTTAGATGAGGAAGGAAAATGGAATCCCCAACACCTAGAGGGATTAACAATCAGAGATTTAAACAATGAAGATAAAAAGATTGTAGATGCATTAAAGAAAAAATGTAAAAGCAACGAAGTAGAAATGGGCCAAGTAAATTTATATGATATTCTTCCGATTGGAGGATTTATTGGAAATAAATTGGTTGGAATCGCTAGTATATTGGATATTGATGGAATTTATGACATTGGTGTCATCGTTCATCCTCAACATCGTAATTTAGGAATTGGTAGAAGTTTAGTGACCCATTTAATCGGCTATAGTCTGATTAATAATAAGGTTATCAGATATCTTACCACGACTAAAAATGGTAGTGGTATAGGACTGGCAAAGTCGTTAAACTTGCCAGAAATTGTGAAATATCGTAAAATTAAACTGAAGTAATGCATTTTTAAGTGAGATAGATACTATCTAGGGAAGGAGAAAAAATGTTACACACGGATTTTATCTTGTATTTCAATATTACTGTTATTGCTATTATTGCATTAGGAGCTCTGATTGGATTTATTCGAGGAGCATTTAAGTCAATTTATAGCTTGATAATTTTTGTAGGATTATTAGTATTGGGATGGTTTCTTACCCCACTCATTGCTAAGGCAATTATGAATTTTGATTTATCGACAATTTATCCGCTTCAGATTGATGGAGTGACTATCACAAAACTAAATGAGTCGATTCCTTTAATTGCAACAGCCATCAGTCCAGATTTAGGAAACATATTAGTAGCTGATAGTTTGGCTTATGAACTAGTTTATGAAATAATCTTTATGGTTGTTAGAATTGTTAGCTTTGTTATATGGCTAGTTTTGATGGCAACCGTTATCAAAATTATTGTGAAGATTATTCAAGCAATCATTCTTAGGAAAAAAGCAAAAGCTAAGAAAAGTGCAGCATCGCGATTTGTTGGTTTCTTTGTAGGTGCGGTTCATGGTCTGGTAATTGTTTTCATTATCAATGTCATTTTATCAGGGATTGCAGCGGTAACGCCAATACTATCGATTTCAATTCCAAATGAAGAAGAAATTAACGTTAGCGTTGTTATTGAGGATAATTTTATTGAACTTGGAAATGTTGCAGTAGATGACAACGAAATGATTGAAGAGGTTGTAAAATTCTTTGATGGATATCGCGATACCCTAGGAGGAAAGATTTCTGGATTACTTAAGATTAAACAACAACCGTTTGATGAATATGTCTTTTCAAGCATGCTTACTTTTAATTTCAACAACCAAAAAGTTCACTTAATGGATGACTTACGAACTGGAGTTAAAATATATGTCAAATTGCAGGAAAACATTACGGGGGAAATCAATCTTGAGAGTATTTTAGCTTTGGATGAAGCAGTTTTAAATGAAGTATTTGGTTATGTTGCAGAATTAGATTTAATTGGAGTAGCAATTCCTGTTGGAGTTGAATATTTATATAAACAAACGGAAGTAATTTCTGAAGATACTTATAATAAACTAATAGCTGACATTTTAAAAGTTGATTTTACCGCTGAACTTAACAATCTAAAATCAGCATTAATTGCTGCTAATAATATGGGATTGTTTGGTGAACATGAAGATAATAATTACTTATTAACATTAGATGTTAATCAAGTAAAAATACTATTTACCAATTTAGGTAAATTAGAACTGATTGAATTATTAGGAAAAACCGGATTAGAGTTTTTATTAAATAGTGATAAAGCGAACGATTTCTTTGAAAAGAACAACATCGACAAAGATGATCTAGACTTTGCCAATGTGGATATAGGAAATGAAATAAGCAATCTAGGAGAGATCTATGAGGCTTTCCGTGGATTAAATCTTGGCTATGATGAAGAAGGAAAGTTAGTTTTTGATAATGTGACGGATATTGGAATTAATGCCTTTGGAGCAGCAGTTTATGACTCTCAATTATTAGCTAATAATAGCAAATTACTAGCGAAGACTATGGTTAGTTTGATGCCTGAAGAATTCCAAACAATGTTGACAGTTGAAGACTTGAAAAAAACAGATTTTGTTTCTTTGTTATCCTTGGCCAATGTCTTATTAAAAGCAAATATTGATGATGAAGAAAACTTTGATCCGAAGAAATTATTAACAGAGGCGAATATCGAAGCGATTTCTGAATATATTTCTTCATCGGAGTTACTAAGTTCCAATGTAGGGAAATTACTGGAAACATTATTATCACAAGTGGGAATGCCAGTTACCATTGAAATATCAGAGGATATTGTTTGGTCGGGACCTGAAGGAAAAACTGAACTTAGTTCCTTATTCCATTCCGCAAAGATTTTATTAGAAAAAGAAAATTTACCAGAAGATTTATTCACTCTTACTAAAACAGAATTAAACAATATTCTTTCATCTTCAGTCATTTCTCAAGCAATTGTAAAGATTATTGAACAAGAAGCAGCAGAAGGCGGTAGTTTAGCAGGATTCTTAATCATTGACCGTGTTGTGGAGTGGTATGATACTATACAAGATGGTGTTAGAATTGATGGTGAATTACGTAAATTATTTGCATCTTCAAAGATTTTATTTGGAGAAAATCCAAATTTTGATGATATGGGTGATTTAGTAAAAGTAAATAATATCATCGCATTATCTGATGAAGAAATTGATTTATTGATAGATTCAATTATCTTAAAAGATTCTTTGGCTAATCAACTAATCAAAGTAGGAGAAGAGGGAATTTTGAATATCAATTTACCATTATTCGATGTGAGTTGGGACACTGAGATTAAGAACTTCATCATTGGTACGAAAGTATTGTTTGGTGAATCTGTAGATTTAAACAACCTAAGTTTAAGCGTTGACACTGTTGTTGACTTAAGTCCGGAGAATATGAATAAAGTTGTCAATTCAATTATCTTGGTTGATACAGCGGTAAATAAAATAACAGAATTAACAACCACTGGTGGTTCAATGCATGGAATTTTAATAATTCCTGCCGGGCTACAGGCTGAAGATTATAGAGGAGCTAACGGAGAATTAAAGAAATTCTTAGTTGCTTCTAAGATTATCAAAGGAACAGGCTCTATTGAAAATGTAGTATTTGATGTTGATAAGTTCTTAGGTCCTGACCAAGAAGAATTGTTAGCTTCAAAAATATTTGAAGCATCAGCGATTGAATTTATCAAGAAATCAGATAAATTAATCGTTCCACTAGCATCAGAAGGCGATAAGTATTATTATTTAGCCGATACTACTATTGTTTGGGAAAGAACATATTCAGGAAATACCATTACTGATATTGGGGAATTACGTAAGTTCTTAGCAGGAGTGAAAGAAATCATCGGTACTAGCAGTTTTGCTGATTTAGCATTTACTATGGATACGATGTTAGCAGTGAACTTTGATTCTGTATTACATTCAAGGGTACTAGAAGCAACAATAGCAAAGATGATTGCTGATTTAATAACTAGCGGAACTCTAACAGGATTTGTAAAAGAACCGGCATCAGGATATCAATGGTATTATCACAAAACTAGTACAGATGCTCTTAATGGAGTGGTTCGTCGTGGTGAATATGAGTTGACAGCACAACCAACATATCAATATTCTGATTTATCAGGATTAATTGAAGCCATTCAAAAGATGAATGCCGCAGGTTTGAATTATAGTAATATTGACTATAATACCATTGCTGCTGGTGATACAAATGATTTGGCTGATGCTTTATGGGATTATTCAAGGATTATGCGCGGGTCTATCGCTTCATTATTGAATCAATCTTTAAGCGGTGTTGCAAATCCACTAAAACCAGTCTTTACAGATGATCAATTCACTACTAAAGCGGATGTATTAAATGCATTAGTAACATTCAAAACCTTTGTAGCTCTTTTATAAAATGAATAATTAAATGGAGAAAGGTAAACACCCTTCTCCATTTTTATTTTGACTTTAAAACAATTAAACAATATGTTATAATAAACCTAGTTTCAAGGAGATTGTTATATGAAGGAAAAGCGAAGATTTGTAAATATTGGTGATTTACCAACTGGTGATTTAAATAATATTTGTGATGTTCCAGGAGTTCTTGTCGGACATTATTCGGTTAACAATCAAGACCATCATACCGGTATAACTGCTATTTTACCTCATGAAGGGAATATATTCCGCAAAAAAGTTAAAGCGGGTTCTCATGTTTTCAATGGTTTTGGTAAATCGGTAGGAGTTATGCAAATTGAAGAGATGGGGACAATTGAAACACCGATTTTATTAACCAATACGTTAAATGTTGGCAAAGTAAGTGATGGTCTAATTACCTACATGCTTCAAGACAATAAAGAAATTGGCGTTACTACTGGAACAATAAATCCGCTCGTTCTTGAATGTAATGATGGGCGTCTTAATAAGATTCAAGAACGTATCTTAGGTGAAAAGGCAGTATTCTCAGCGATAGCAACGGCAAAAAATGACTTCATTCAAGGTAGTGTTGGTGCTGGAAGTGGTATGATTTGCCATGGTTTAAAGGGAGGAATAGGTTCTTCATCACGGGTAATCACCTTTGATAATAAGAAATACCATCTTGGAGTTTTAGTAAATACTAATTTTGGAGCATCTAATTCAAAGTCGCTCATTTTTAAAGGTAGAAACATTGGTGAAGATATTTATTCTAGAAATAAGAATAAGAATGAGGATGATAAAGGCTCTATCATCGTTGTTATTGCTACTGATATTCCCCTTGAAACGAGACAATTGAATAGAATATCAAAACGTGCTGCTTTAGGGATTGCTCGTACAGGTTCATTTGTAGGGAATGGTAGCGGGGATATTTTCGTTGCTTTTAGTACCTCAAACCAAACTAATCATTTCACCGATACTTGTATTGAAAAGTATGAAATGCTCCGCGATGATTATTTAGAAAAAGTATTCAAAGCTGTTGTTTTTGCTACAGAAGAAGCAATTCTCAATTCCATGCTTTATAGTTCAAAAACAGTGGGATACTTAACAACTGTTCATTCAATCACTGAATATCAAGATTTATACCAAGATTTATTGATAGATGAGGAACTTTGAGGCCATGAAAAAATATAATTATGATTTGGGTATTATTGGTGGAATGGGACCAGAAGCAACCGCAGAGATTTTTCAAAGAATTATCTCTAAAACAAAAGCCGACAAAGATCAAGACCATATGCGAATTTGTGTTTTAAATAACGCGAATATTCCCGATCGAACAAAGTTCATTTTAGAAGAAGGAGAAAATCCTTTACCTTATTTAAAAAAAGCAGTAAAACAACTGCTTAAGTTAAAGGTAAAAAGCTTTATTATTGCTTGTAATACAGCTCATTATTTTGTTGATGAATTAGATTACAATCATCATAAAATTACTTTTTATAGCATTGTTGATGAAACTGTCGAGCATATTAACAGGCGTTATTCGGGCTATCCGATTTGTTTATTAGCTACCAATGGAACAATAAAAACAAAGGTATATTCTAAGAGACTGGATGAATTGTCTATTAAGCAAATTTCTTTAAACGAAACTAAGCAAGAAAAAATAATGTCAGCGATTAATATGACAAAAGCAGGATTTCCAAAACAAGAAATTATTAAGACATTAGAAGAAGTCATGAGTCAGATAAATATTCAAGAAGAAAAGTGTTTGTTTGTTCTGGGATGTACAGAATTATCTTTATACAGGACAGAATTAAGTAAAAAATATCGTGTAATCGATGCTATGGATATTTTGATTGACAAAGTGATTACAGCTAATAACTATCAAAGCAAGTAAATTCTTGCTTTTTTTGTTGTCCTAAATGATTTAATATGTTAAAATGATGGCATAATATGCAAAAAATGCAATCATATTTCACTTTGAAAGGAGAAGAATTTAATGAAATTAAATTCAAAAAAGATTTTTTGGGTTGGTTTTGCTTTTATGATTATTTGCCTGTTTTGGCAAGTTTATGACAATATTGTTGCTAAGATGTTAATTAACTCTTTTGGTCTTGATCAATTTTGGTCAGGTGTGGTTTTAGCAATCGATAATGTATTGGCTTTATTTATGTTGCCACTATTTGGTGCCTTATCCGATAAAACTAAAACGAAATTTGGCAAGAGAACACCGTATATATTTTTTGGTACTTTAGCAGCGGCTTTATTATTTATCGGCGTTGCGGTTTTCGACAATTTGCAACAAAAATCGGTAGAAGGTTATGGAATTCCTGAGATTGTTGAAGTGACAGATGTAACAGATCCAAATTATGGTTATTTTACTTTCCGTGATAAAGTCTACGGCGATAAAGAATTAAAAACTTATGGAACAAAAGAAGCAGCAACTACGGTTCGAGCTGCAGAAGTACTTGAATATACAAAAGAAAATATTACTTATTTTATTTTCTTTATGATTACATTATTATTAGTTTTAATTGCGATGGCAACTTATCGTACACCAGCTGTATCGCTAATGCCGGATGTAACACCAAAACCTTTGCGAAGTAAAGCAAATGCGATAATTAATTTAATGGGGACTGCAGGAGGGATTATCGCTTTAGCTTATCCTATGTTATTATCAAAATTTACTGATAGTTACCTCGCAATATTTGTAGTTCTTGCGATATTGATGATTGTTTTCTTGAGTATTTTTATGGTGAAAGTTAATGAGCCGAAATTTGTTCAAGAAATGCATGAAGATTCAATTAAATATGGAATTGAAATAGAGACTACTTCACCAGAAGAAGACAAAGGACCAGATATGACTCCTGATGTAAAGAAAAGTTTTTATTTAATCTTGGCATCTATCATTTTTTGGTTTATGGCTTATAATGCTGCAACTAGTAAATTTTCCGTGTTTGCTGAAGATGCGTTAAATATGGGCTACAATGTTCCTTTATTGATTGCTCAAGGAGCTGCAGTGGTTTCTTATATACCTATTGGTATTATCGCTAGTAAATATGGTCGTAAACGTACAATTCTTGCAGGAATAATCATTTTACTTACTGCCTTTTTGACTGGTTCTATCGTAGCCTTTACCAAAACAAAACCTTTAATTTATGCAACAATGGGAGTTGCTGGTATTGGTTGGGCAACGATTAATGTCAATTCATATCCAATGGTTGTGGAAATGTCAAAAGAAGGAAATATCGGTAAGTACACGGGATACTATTATACAGCATCAATGTTTGCTCAGATTATCACACCAATGCTTTCTGGTGCTTTGATGGCATTTGTTAACAATAAAGTTTCAACCGGCTTTGGTTATCGAGTATTGTTCCCTTATTGTGTTTTATTCTGCATCATTGCTTTTATCACTATGAGTAAAGTAAAACACGGAGATTCAAAACCAATTCCTGTAAAATCAATTGAAGCACTGGGTGCTGATGATTAAAGTATAAAAACTACCTTAAGGGTAGTTTTTTTATTTTAAAAATTTGATTAAATCTTTTATGGAATTTACTACATAATCTGGCTTAATCGGAGATTCATCAATGGTTGCTTGTGTGCTTTCACCGCTTAAAACACAGATAGTCATTGTTTTGGCGTTATATCCTGCCATGATATCGGTATATATTCTATCGCCTATTACAACAATATTCTCAACCTTGATTCCTGTTTTCTGAGAGAGAATATGAATCATATACGGACTTGGTTTACCGATATAGGTTGGAGTTTTTTTAGTTGCTGTCGTTAACATGTGACATATACTACCACAATCAGGAACATATCGATGATTGGCAATCGGACAAACCAAATCGCAATTAGTTGCAAGAAAAATAGCTCCATCATCAAGAAATTGACAAGCTTTTTCCAATTTATGGTAGGTTAATTCTCGATCATAACCAACTACGACGATATCCGGATTATCCTCAACAAGGGTAATATGATAAGATTTCAATTCTTCTTCAAGAGATTTTGTTCCTAAAAAATAAACTGTTTTATCGGGATAATTCGTGTTTAGATAAATTCCCATCGCCATTCCTGAAGTGAAGATATTCTCTTCTTGGCAAGGAATTTTTAAGAAATTTAATTTATCTAGATATGCTTTTTTGCTTTTTGATGAATTGTTTGTCATAAAAATATATTTTTTCTTTGTGGCAATCAAAGCATTAATGAAATCGAGTGCACCATCGATTAAATCATGGTCTAAATAAATAGTTCCATCCATATCGAGAAGAAAAAGTTCAATTTTACTAAAATCCATTATTAATACCTCACCTTGTAGTATTCTATCATTTTTAAAAAGCAATGTCAAAAGAATAACTTTGGGCGGTATTTACAAATAAAAAAAGGTATGTTATAATTTTACTATCTTGAAAGAAGACCAAAAGGAGAAAACTTAAATGGTTAATTTTGACAGTATTACTCTTTTAAAGGCATTGGATTATTTTGTCCTTTCGATTTTTGCAATATGTATTATATCTGGTTTTGTAAAAGGTATGTTTAGAACCACCTATAATTTAGTTGTTTTTGTAGGATTAATATTATTAGGATGGTTTTTAATGCCGGCTATTATAGAATTTATTTTGGATTATGACTTTTCTTTCCTTAATTTAACTATTAATGGTAGTACTCTAACTACATTTAGAGAAACAATCCCAGCAATTGTTGGAAGTCTCGATCCGACTATCGGATCTTTGATGGTTGAAGGAACCGAGACCTATACTTTGATTTTTGCGTTGGTATTTTCTGCAGCTAGGTTAATACTAATGTTAGTTTGGCTACTATTAACATTAACTGTATTCAAATTTGTATTTTGGATTATCTATTTAATTATCCGCCCAAGACGAAAAGATGCTCAAGGAAACTTGAAAAAGAAAAGTTCTGCATCCCGTTTTGGTGGAGCTATTATGGGGGGAGCATTCGCTTTTGTAATCACTGTTTTAGTGGCAATTCCTTTTGCTGGACTAACTTCAATTGGTAATAGTTTTGGAGAAATAGCTGGTAATGAAATGACAGTGAGCTATCATTTTAAAGCGGCAACGACCAATGGATACCTATTCCTTGAAGAGAAACCGGAAAATCCCCTATCAGAGTATGAAGAAGTGTTTAAATTCATGTCACAATTCAGAGGGGCTTCTCTACTTGGGCAAGTTGGTGGTATCGGTAAAACAGAAGATGGAGAAGGATCAAGCATTGATGAAGTTTTATTTGACCAATTATTAGAGTTTAAATATGGCGATGTTCAAGTTGAACTACGTAAAGAGATTAAGACAATGGCTTCTGTTTATGCAAAAGTATACAATGCTACTGGCGGTAACGTAAACATGAGTACGATTTCCAATCTCGATAGCGACCTTCTGGATTCATTGGTTGGAGAAATCTCTACATTACAAATATTAAATGTCATTGCTCCGGTAGCAATTGAATATGTTGGTAATAATGAAGAAATTATGGGCCAATTGAGTGAAGCCGGTCTAAGCCAAGAAGATATTCATCAAATCATTGAAGATGTTAAGAAAATAGATATTGCCGCTGAAATTGGAACAATTGCAAGTGCAGTCGTTGATTTAGGAAAGAGTGGTCTTTTTGACCAACAAGAAGAAGGTGAAGAAAACAATATCTTTACAACTCTACTAAATGCAGATTCTGCAATGTTAAGCAGTGCTATGGATAAACTTGGTGGTTTAGGCTTAGCTGATATGATTGGTTCATTTGGAGCAAATGCTATCTTAAATGGTCCATTTTTCGAGCAACTGCTGATTGAGTTTGGAATCAGTAAAGAAGAGATTAATTTAGATGGAATTGATTGGGGTAGTGAAATTGCTAACCTTGGAGGTATCATCGAGACTTTACAAAATATGGGATTAGTAATTAGGGAAGATGGTTCACTAGATTTCACTAATTTAACAACCGATGGAATTGCTGATTTTGTTGATGAATTATTTAAATCTACATTACTTGCCAATAATACAAAGATAATTGTAGCAACAGTTAAAGAAGCATTGCCAGAAGAAGTTCAAGATTTCATTCAAGTCGATGACTTAACAGGAGAAGATTTTAAGTCAATCTTAGAAGTTGGCTCAATAATCGCTTCTCATATGGATAAAGAAACGGGTCAAATCGCTTTTGAAGAATTATTAAAATCAGAGGATGCCGCAAAATTAGGCAATGCGATAGAAAAATCTGATGCCATGGCTAAAACAATAGAAGAAACCATGGGTAAAATCTTAGAAAACGTTGGTATTAATATTAAATTCGATGATTTTGATATTACGAATATTGACTGGGGTAAAGAAGTAGTTGCTCTTGGAGCAATTATGACTTCACTTGAAAAATATGGTTTGAAGTTTGGTGCCGAAAGCGTATCTTTTAACATCAATAATTTTACAACTGTAGAAATTGAAAATATGGTTGATACATTATTCACTTCGCAAATCTTAAGCAAGAATACAAAAGTCTTAATGCAAGCGATTAAAGATATGGTGCCAGAAGCCTATAAAAATCAAGTTGAAGTAAAGACAATGACTGCTGCTGATGTTAAAGAGATATTAAATAAATTGAGAAGTTAACATGGATTACAAATGGGAGGTGGACTAATGAAATTGATTATTGCAATTGTCTCAAATGAAGACAGTTCGATAGTTATGAAAGAACTCGTTAAAGAAAAGTATTTCGTAACAAAGTTATCATCAACAGGTGGATTTTTAAAAAGCGGTAATACAACATTAATGATCGGCGCAAAAGATGCTGATATTGATGCAATTATTAAAGTTATTTCAGAGTATTCAAAAACAAGAAAAGAGATGGTACCAAGTTCTATTGTCAGAGAATTCGGTTTCGTTTCAACAATGCCTACAGAAGTAATTGTAGGAGGAGCAACATTGTTTATTGTCAATGTTGATCAATTCATCAAATTATAGCAGGGTATGGGGATTATTCCATACCCCTTTTTACTAAAATAGTTAATTTCTTTTGACATTAATATTATTTTTTGATATAATAGCTACTGCTTGGATATCAAATAATTATATCTGGCTCCATAGCCAAGTGGTAAGGCAAGGGTCTGCAACACCCTGATCGTTGGTTCAAATCCGACTGGAGCCTCCAAATAAATCTTACTTTAGTAATGGCTTTATTAAGCCAATAAAGCGATTATTAAAATTTATAAGCCTTAGGAAAAAATCTCGTTTCTAAGGCTTTTTTCATGCAAAAACTATTAAACGCGGCAGTCGTCCGAACCGATTGACTTTTGCAAACTCGACAGGTGTCCGAACCAAAATATATAAACTATAAGTTGAATATTAAATGAATAATAAAAAAACATTATAAATACTATTAAAAGAATTTGATAAAAAATATAAAAATAATTAAATCATTTAGCAATGGTGAAATTATTTTATAAAAATGATATAATTGTAAATAAATACTATTAAAAGAATTTGATAAAAAATATAAAAATAATTAAATCATTTAGCAATGGTGAAATTATTTTATAAAAATGATATAATTGTAAATAAATACTATTAAAAGAATTTGATAAAAAATATAAAAATAATTAAATCATTTAGCAATGGTGAAATTATTTTATAAAAATGATATAATTGTAATGATAATATGTAATTAATTAATTTATTTAATATAGAGGTGGTATAAGTGTCGAATAAAAATATTAATCTAGCTAAAAAGTGGGCAATGGCATTGGGGTTTAGTAAAGAAAGTGATAACGTTTGGTCCATGAGTTTAAACACCAATATTTTCAAGATAGATTTAAAAGAAGAAAAAATAAGATATCCTAAATTAATAAAGATAGGAAGAAATACTATAACTAATTTTGAAGCTGAAGAAAATTTTGTTGTATTAAATGCGACCATTAATTTAGTTAGACAAGGATATGCTTCAGAAAATATAGAAATTGAGAAAGGTTATAGGTTAGGCCTTAATACTAAGTCCGGTAATGCAGATATAACAGTCACTGATTATGACAAAAAGACATTTATGATAATAGAATGTAAAACATATGGGACTGAATTTGATAAAGCATGGAAAGATACCCTTAAAGATGGGGGACAAATATTTTCTTATGAAAAGCAAGAGAACACATCAAGAGTAATAATTCTTTATGCGGCAAGATTGGTAGATTTAGAGATTGAAGAATTATACCACGCTATTAGTTTAGTTGATAATGATGAATTCATTAATACCTTAGAGAATCCGCAAACATATGCAGATGCTAAAGGAGGAGATGATAAGTTTAATGTTTGGAAAGATACATACCAGTATGATTACATGGTAAATGGTGTATTAGAAAAAGATATTAAACCATATAGTATTAATAAACCTAAAAAAACATTAGATGATCTAAAGGATTTTTCGCATTCTGAGGTGCAAAAGAAGTATAATGAGTTTGCATCTATATTGCGAAAACATAATATAGGTGGAAGAGAGAATGCTTTTGATAAATTAGTAAATCTATTTCTTGCAAAAATTGTTGATGAACAACAAAACTCAGAAGACCTTCAATTTGTTTGGAAAGGAACGGCACAAGATACATATTATAAACTGGTGGATAGATTACAAAAATTATATCAAATAGGCATGCAAAAGTTTTTAAATGAGACAGTTACATATGTTGCTGAAGAAGATGTTAAAAATGCTTTCAGATTAAGAAAGAGTGCAGCAGAAGATGCTATATTAAAGTATTTCAAACAACTTAAATATTTTTGATAATCCTCATCATTTAGTCTTGACTGCACCACACCCTAGTCCACTATCTGCGTATTATGGATTTTTTGGCTGTCGTCATTTTTCAAAAACAAATAATTTCCTAAAATCAAGGAATATTCCACCAATTAATTGGCAAAACTAAAAATATCAAACAAGGTTTTTATCAAGCTGTAGATTTGCCGTAAAATTACTTGATTAAAATTTGAAAAAGATGTATAATAATTATAACGAGTTTAAATAAATAGATTCGAAGTAATAGTTTGTCAGAAAGATTTATAGGTGGGTTTATGGGTTTGAAAGAAAAAGTTCAAGAAGTGAGGGATTTTCTAAAAGATTATCCAAACGTTAAATTAATCGCAGCAACAAAGTATATGACTTTAGAAGGAACCAAGGAATTAATTGATGCTGGAATCACTGAAATTGGTGAAAATAGAGCAGACATGTTTTTAGAAAAATACAATGCTTTAAAAGATTATAAACAAATTAAATGGCATTTTTTCGGTGTGGTTCAAAGCCGTAAAATTAAAGACTTAGCTAATAAAATTGATTGTCTACATTCGTTAGATCGTTACTCATTGGCAGTTGAACTAAACAAAAAATTAAATGAACCCTTGGATTGCTTTGTTCAGGTAAATATATCAGAAGAGGAAAACAAACAAGGAGTTCCAGTAAAGAACGTAAAAAGTTTTGTTAAGCAGTTAGAAAGTTGCCCTAAAATAAGGGTGATAGGATTAATGTGTATTGCAAAAATGACTTTTGATGAAGAAGTCATTCATAAATCATTTAAAAAGATGAAACGATTGAAAGAGGAAATTGAGAGTATGAATTTAGAGCATGCTCCTTGCCACGAACTTTCAATGGGTATGTCTAACGACTACAAAATTGCTCTACAATACGGAGCGACGATGATAAGATTAGGGCGAGTTTTTCTAACATAGGGAGGAAATATGGGATTGTTTAAGAAAAAACAAGTAAATACCATTCAATTCAGTGATTATAGCAATAAAAACAAGGGCACTAGAAAATCTGGTGGCTTGTTAACTTCTTTTGATCGCTTGCAATATTTTACTGTTGCTAATAGCTCACAAGAGCAATTAATGGAAATGTGTGATATTATCTTGGGAGGGAAAGCGATACTTGCTAACTTTGATCAAATTAATTCTGAAGAAGCAAATTACATGTTATCCTTTATATCGGGCGTTGTTTATGCTACCCAAGGGGAAATCTTTAAATTAGATAATAAATTATTCTTGTTTGGACGCAAGGAAGAATTTGAAGATGGTTCCTTACATCAATATGTAGAGGATAGTAGATGATTTTAAATTGTTTGATAAAAGCCCTGTATTATTTATTATTAGGGTATGGATTTATTATGATGTTAGGTATCATTTTATCTTGGTTACCTGGACTACATCAATATAAAATTCCGCGAATGATTAGGAAAGCAACCAATTGGTACTTATGGCCATTTCGTGGTTTTCTAGTGATTGGAATTCTTGATTTTACTCCCGCTATTGGACTTATTTTATATGAGACAATAGTTGGTTTATTAGCTGGTTTTATTTAAAAATAGAAAAAAACAAAAGATGTCGAAATAGTTAAAATAGATGCGGAGGAAAAATAAATGGCTATCAACATACATTTTTTTAGAGAAAATAGTTTAGGTCGATTGGATTATGCAAAGTTGTTAGAATATTTTGATAATTATCCTAACTTTAAAACGTATTATTCAGAAGATGAAGTAGAAATTCGCTATATAGACAAAGAATTTAAATCTTCTTATCGTTATTTAGTTACCAAAAGATGTCGTGTAAACCAAATATATAAGCTGGATCCCGCTTATACAAATGTAAATTTCCTTTTGGAATTACCAATTTTAATACCTACCTTCATCGCTAAAGAAATTTTAGGATTTGCTCAAAAACTTTGTAAAGAATTTGAATTGGTTGTTTATAATGATACTTTTGATGATGTTAGACAATTCAATTTAGTCGAGTTATATAGTTTATTTGATAAGACGAGAAATGCCTATATCGATGAATTTGGTTTACAAAATAAAATTCCGATTGATACAGAAAAATTGAGTGAGATTTGTAAATATCAAAGGACAGTCGACAGTTTAAGAGAATATTATCACAATGAAGTGGATGTTAATTATTGCGAACCGATTATTGACAAAACAACAAATGAACACGGAATTAGTTGTACGTGGAATTTTGGTATCCCAACAGTTTTCCCACCACATCTAGATTATATTTGTATTAATGATGAAGAAAATGTTAAATTTATGGTAAGAAGAGCTGATTTCTATGCAATCGTTGGTAAATATTTAGAAGAAATTGTCGGTTTCTTACCGGATATGTATATATTAAAAGCAAAAAAAGCACGTGCTGCTCGTAAAACAATTAATAAATTGCGCAAGTTTGCTATTGTTGATCAAAATTTCAAAGAAGTTCGAATCAGTGATTTCATTGATCGATAGGATTTATTATGTATAATAAATTAATTGATCACACCATACTAAAAGCCTTTGCAACAGAAGAAGATATCAAGAAATTATGCGCAGAAGCATTAGAATACAATTTTGCGAGTGTTTGTGTTAATCCTATTAATGTAGGACTTGCTAGCCAATTATTAGCTGGTTCCGATGTTTTAGTTTGTACTGTGGTTGGATTTCCTTTAGGAGCAAATACTATCGAAGTGAAACAAGCAGAAACCATCGATGCTATTCAAAATGGTGCTGAAGAAATTGATATGGTTATCAATGTCGCTAAAGCTAAGGAACATAATTTGGATTATCTTTGTGAGGAAATCAAAGCTGTCGTTACCAGTGCTCAAGGTCGTTTAGTGAAAGTAATTATCGAAACTTGTTATTTAAATGATGAAGAAAAGATAATGGCATGTAAAGCGGCTGCCTTAGCAGGAGCACAGTTTGTGAAGACATCAACGGGGTTTGGTACTGGCGGAGCAACAGTTGCTGATGTTAGTTTAATACGAGAGCATATTCTGGCGGATATGAGTGTAAAAGCAAGTGGCGGAATTAAGACCTTAGCTGATTTGGAGAAAATGGTTGCTGCTGGTGCTAGTCGTATCGGAACAAGTTCAGGTATTGCAATCATGAAAGAATATCAAGAGAGGGAAAAATAGTTATGGCTACTCCTCATATAGAAGTAAACGATAAAAATCTCATCGCATCGACCGTATTAATGCCTGGAGACCCGTTAAGAGCTGAATACATTGCCAATACTTATTTAACTGATGTTGTAAAAATAAACAATGTGAGAAATATGTTCGGTTTTACTGGTTATTATAAGGGTAAAAAAGTTACTGTGATGGGTTCAGGAATGGGAATGCCGAGTATTGGAATCTATTCTTATGAATTATTCGATGTTTATGGAGTTGAAAATATCATTAGAATTGGTTCCTGTGGTGCTTATTCACCGAAGATTAAGATTTATGATGTTATTATCGCAACGAGCGCTTTTAGTGAATCAACCTATGCAAAAGTTGCTTATGGATATGAAGAAAACATCTTAAATGCCAATAGTTATTTAAATCAAAGATTAAACGATAGCGCTAAGAAACTGGGATTTCCTGTTTATAATGAAATAATTCATTCATCAGATGTTTTTTATCGCAATTGCGGAAACGTTTTTCATGATGTTCGTGATAAGTATGGTTGCATTGCTGTTGAAATGGAATCTTTTGCGTTATTTGCTAACGCTCGTTATTTACATAAAAAAGCAGCTTGCATTTTAACTGTTTCTGATTCATTGGTTACTCATGAAGCAACATCATCTGAGGAACGCCAAAAATCTTTTAATCGGATGATGGAAATAGCACTGGATGCAGCAATATAAAGCGGGTAACCGCTTTTTTTATTAGTTTAATGAATATTAAAATCTATTCAAAATAGAAATAGTAAGAATAAATAGAGACATTATTTTTATGTTTGAAATTGAAATTAGTGGATTTATTACGGAAGTAACTACAAAAACAAGTATTAGTAGTTAGCTAATTTTTTCCTAATAAAAAAACATTTTTACTGGTTAATGAAACATAATAATTGGAAAAAAGCCCGAAAAATCGCTTTAAATCGTTTTTCACATCGATTATGAATATCTATTAATATAAAGAATAAGCTTGTTACAAAGCAAAAAAATTATATCAAAACACTTGTAAGAAAAACAAAAAAATAATTTAAATTTACTAAATCGTGTATTTTTTTTCATTTGTTATATTCTGTTGCTTTTATTGAGCTTAATTAACCTTAATTTACCGAATTTAAGAAAATATGATTTGAGAAAAATAAAAAGAGACGCTTATCATCATTTTTATTTTTTAAAAGGATAGATTATAATGGTGCTATCACTGGTGAAGGAAAGGAGGATAGATAGTGCTCAATAATTTAATCCTAGTAGGTCGCATTGTCGATGATGTAAAAATAGCAACAATAGAATCTGGCCAGAAAGTTGCTAATTTTACACTTGCCGTACAAAGACCATTTAAGAATGAAGAAGATGAATATGATACCGATTTTTTTCCTATTCAACTATGGCAAGGTGTTGCCGATATTGCTCGTGATTATTGCACGAAAGGCTCCACCGTTGGTGTAAAAGGTCGGTTATCAGCAAAAACAATTGAGGTTCAAGGAATTAAAATAAAAACCTTGGATGTCATTGGCGAACGAATTGCCTTCATTAATATGAAGAGAGAAGATGAGATAAAATAAAACAATGCTTTAAAAGACAACTTGACATTTTTTACACGTTAAAGCCTAATTTTAGGCTTTTTCTTATGAAATAAAAAAACTGTCAACTGATATTCAGTCAACAGTGATTTTTCAAATGGAGCAGGTAACGAGGATCGAACTCGCATCTTAGCCATGGCAAGGCCACATAATAGCCATTATACGATACCTGCATCCTCCAATATTATATCAAAAATATTCATCAATTTCAAGGTTTTTTAAAAAAAGGTATTGAAAAAATTAAATATTTAATTAGAATGGCGAATATGATATAATAAAATAAGAATAGGATGAAAGAAAAATATGAAACTACCATCAAAAATAGTAGAAATATTAAATATTTTTAAGAAAGAGAATATCGATGCTTATGTTGTTGGTGGAGCAATAAGAGATCTTGTTTTAGGTAAGAAGCCGGGTGATTTTGATATTGCCACATCAGCATCTCCTGAAATAGTGCAAGCTCTTTTCCAAGATTATCCTTTGGTTTTAATCGGTGTGAAGCACGGGACTGTGGGTATTTTCTATCATAAAACTTATGTTGAAGTGACAACATTTCGTAAAGAGGAAAATTATTCAGATCATCGTCATCCAGAAAAGATTTCGTTTATTAATGATTTAAAAGCTGATTTAAGTCGTCGCGATTTTACAATCAACGCCTTAGCCTACAAAGATAAATTATATGATTATTTCGGTGGATTAGAGGATATTTCTAAAAAAATAATCAGAACAGTAGGAAATCCATTTCTTAGATTTGAAGAGGATGGGTTAAGAATCCTTAGAGCCTTAAGATTTGCTTCAACACTTGACTTTACAATTGAAGAAAATACAAAAAAAGCAATTTTTGCTTGCAAAGACTATATTTTATATGCGAAATACGAAAGAATAAATGTGGAATTCAACAAATTACTTTTAGGTGATGGTGTATACAAAGTCTTGTTGAATTATTATCCTATTATTGCTACTTTTATTCCCCGTATTACTGAAACTATTAAAAAGGATGAGGAGGCGATGAATTTAGCCGATACTATTAGCCGTATGGAGTTTAAAATAACTTCCCGACTAGCGGCGTTTTATTCTATTCTTGCTCCTTATGACTTGGATTTTATCTATTCTGACCTCCAGAGACTTCGTTATAGTAAAAAAATTAGTTATCAGGTAAAGGATATTGTATCTCTTATTCCTCAACTGAATCAACTAAATGAAATTAAAATAAAAAAGATGTTGAAAAAATATCCAATAAATGCTATACTTACAGCAGTTACGATTAAAGAACTAACAAATCATGAGGATTTAAGTGAGTTAAAAGCGACTGTAAGAAAACTAGAGAATCAATGCTATCAGTTAAAACAAATGAAAGTAAAGGGAGATGACTTGATTGCTTTAGGAATTACAGATCCGTTTGAAATAAAAAGGAATTTGGAGTATTTGTTAAATGAAATTATTGAAGAAAGACTGCCGAATGATAAAGAGGTTTTGTTGAAAAATATAAGAGGAAAAGGAAGAATTAAGGAAGAATATGGGAAAAATTGATATTATAATTTTAATTATTTTAGGTGTTTTCGCTCTGATTGGCTTTGCAAAGGGATTTATTCGTCAAGTATTATCATTTGCAAATTTATTAGTTGCTATTATTTTAGCGTTTGTAACAGTAAAACCTGTGAGTGTCTTTTTGTCAGACACAAAATTGGCACCTTTCATTCATGAGAAAGTAGTTGAATTTCTCGCTTCAAAAGGAGAAATATTCACTACACCAATTCCTAATGATGCAACAAATGAAACCTTAGTACCAATTTTGGATCAATTGGGATTACCTGGTTTTATTGATAAGATACTGCTTAATTTGATTACTATTGATGAAACAGCTTATGGATTGACATTTTCGGAAGTATTAGCTCAAAAAATAGTTCCGACATTGTTGATTGTTGTTTCTTTCATTGCTTTGGTATTAGTTATTTTTATCGTTATGAAGATCTTGATTCACTTTATCGATTCGTTTGTAAAGAAGAGTAAAGCGGTTAGTGGAATTAATAAATTGTTAGGTCTTGCATTAGGCTTTGCAAAAGCGATAGTAATTGTAAGTTTATTAATGCTGGCATTATCAGCGTTGGGTGGACTTTTCCCAGCAATCAATGAATTCATGATAGCGGATATGAAAATAGGGATTGAAGGATATGGAATAGGAAAGTTTATCTATGAAAAAAATCCTGTCTTATGGGTTTTCGATAATTACATCGATTTGAATAAAATTATTGAGAGTTTAAAACCAATTACGGGTTAAACAATAATGAATAAATGAAAAAAACCACCATTTTATTGGTGGCTTTTTTGATTATTCTTTTTTAAGGATTTGATCAGTGATTTGCAATGGATTATCTTGATAGAAAAGAAGACCGACAAACACTGATAAGAAAGAAATTCCTGAGAAGACTAAGAATTCTTGCATCTTTGCAAAACTTCCTAAGGTAACTAATTGGAATAAACCAGTAGAAGCAAAGGTTAGCAATATTGATGCTAAAATGGCAAGACTAGGCATGACAAAGCGTTTGAATTTACCAAACTCTTTACATTCTTTCATAATCCAAATGTAAACTGCGATATAAGAAACATAAACAACAGCAATGGAAACTTCATCCATTGAGCCAAGAGGTAACCAACCACGAAAAGCGATATACCATAACCCAGCAAATACTAACGAAAGAATTAATCCTACAATAGAAGATTTGATTGAAGTATTATATTTAGGATGTAAATTTGCATATTCTAATGGTTTTGGACCTTGTCCACGAGTTGCAAGTGCGAATAAACCACGACAACAACCCATTGTTAATCCATTTAGCGTACCTAAACAAGAAATAACAACTAGTGTGTTAAAAATAACTTCACCAGCTTTACCGATTAAGCCATTCATTGCAACTAGAGGTGCTCTACTATCTAATGCGATAATGTCATTTGTATTAGGAATTAATGAAGAAAGGCCTAAATAATAAAGCAAGTATGCACAAATAACGATGATAGTTCCAATCGTTAAAGCCAAAGGTAAATTCTTTTTTGAGTTTTTTAATTCAGCATTGATAGCTGTTGCAATTACCCAGCCTTCATAAGCAAAGATAGTGGCTAGAAGTGCTGAACCGAAGTCGTTCTTTACAAGAGCATTATCGCCAATAGATTTAAAAGCCTCAGCTGTATTGCCATTGGTAAGACCAATAATGGTACCGACAATAGCGATGATTGAAATAGGAATTAATTTGATGATTGTAGTTGATACTTGATAATAGCCAGCAATTTTAGGAGCTAAGGTATTCATCAAAAAGGATAAGAAAATGAGAATAACAACACACAACCAGAATAGGCCACCCATAATTAAATCGCCTAATCCAAGTAGTGTAAATAGATAATTCATCGATAGGAAGGCTAGAATTGAAACAAGAATTGGATAATAGATAGTGGCAAAATACCAACCTAGAGCATATCCGACTTTTTTATTTGTTGCTACTTCAACATAGTCGACAACTCCATTTACTTTTTCAATTTTAGTACCAACCAAACCAAAGCAGTAAGCACTAATTACCATGATTAATCCCCCGATTAGCCATGCAAATAAAGCGGTTCCCAATTTGCCATCCGTATTTACTAAGACTTTTCCAGCTTTAAAAAATACACCAGATCCAATAACGATACCAACAACCATGGCAATGCCGGTTGCTAGTCCATATTTCTTTTTCAAACTCTCCATAGTTAGTCTCCTTTGCATAATTAGATGAATTATATATTCATTTTCATGAAAATGCAACATTAATCGAGAAGTAAACGTTTGCAACTGCATAAAAAATAAAAAAAACCGCTTTGTAAGCGGATTTTCATTTTTGTTAATAATTGATGATATATCCTAAAAGCAGTAATAATATGGTCAATACTAAAACGATTATTTGCAATAAAAAAGTTTTTTTAATCCATTTTATATAGCTAAAGGAAACCATTCCTAATGATATTAATAACACAGGATTAGTAGGATAAATTAAATCGGTATAGCCATCGCCGAAAATAAAGGCTAATAAAGCTATATTACGGCTAATTCCTAGTTTATCTGCCATGATTGCCAAAATAGGAATAAGTAAAATTACTTTTGCACTAGCAGAACCGATAAAAAATTGAATGATTAAAATGATAAAATAAATGAATAATATTGCCATTATCGGTGAAGTACCGTCTAAAAAATTAATGAGATTATGAATGATGGTAGGCATAATTTGCCCCTCATCAAGAATGAACTTGATACTACCGGCAAGCATTAATAGAATAATAGCGGGAGTCATAGTTACTAGTCCTTGGAAAAACATCGATCCCAGTGTTTTAAAAGAATAATGCAATATTTTCCCACAGATAAAGATTCCGATTAAGAAAGCGATAGCAATGATAGGAATGGAATACCCTTGCAATACTGGAATGACAGAGGATAGAATAATAATTACAAAAAGCGATAGAAAGAAGATTAGATAAACGACTAATGTTCTTTGATTTGTCTGTGTGATTGTTTCCAAAGAATTGAACTTTTCTCGTTTTACTTGATCGGTTTCATAAGTTATTGACGATTTTGGATTTTTTTCAATTTTTCGCACATGTAACTTAGTAAATACGCATAAAATAATATACATAAGGATAAATATCATTATCCGGTACCAAATACCATCTAGTAAGTTGATTTCCATTTGGGTAGAGCCCAAACCAACAGAAAAAGGATTAGTTATTGCTGATGAAAAACCAAAACCAGCAGCTAATAAGCACATGGATAATCCAGTAAAGGTATCCCAGCCCATTGCCAAAGCTAGAAAAACGATAATCGGCAACAGAGTAACAGACTCTTCGAAAATTCCAAATAAGGCTCCAAAAAGCATAAAAACAAGAATTATGGAGTAGATTAAAAGATACTTTCTCTTTTCAAATTTTTTAACTAAAAAACCGATTATGGAATTTAGTCCTTTTGTTTTATCAATAATATTGAAGGAACCACTCAAAATCAATAAAAAGAGTGAAATCACAATAATACTGATTCCGCTTTCACTACCTAAGGTTAGAAAAGGAGAAATTAGGAACTTTAAAAATGGATAACCTTTTCCTTCAAGGGGAACGTATGTCAAGTTTTCGTCAAAATATCCTTTGGGAATAATATAAGTCAGTCCATAGGATAGAATCATAAAGAAAACAAGAACAACACAAACGGTAATAAAGGAACGTTTGTTGATTTTAATTATTTTTTCTTCATCCATAGATTACTCCAAGATATCAATGTGATTATCCTTAATATATTTTTGATAAATTAATTCACCAACAACAGACCACTTAACACATTCACGAATATTCTTCGGTACAAAATAATATAGAGTGTTATGGTCGTAGATTTCAAAGTCTTCATTAGCTCCAAAAGGAATAGCAGGAATGGAATCTATCTTAAAAAGGATTTCTTTTTCTTCACCATTTATAGTGCCGATATATTGAACCCCTTGATGAGATAGGGTTGTAACTCCATTTCCAACAACAGTAAAGCCATGACCATTAGGATCAGGAAGTTTTAGGGTAACTTCACTTGTTAATAAGTAATTTGGATCATCAATATTTTTTTGCTCATATTCTTTTTGCCATAAATACCATAACTTAATATTTTTTGGAATTTTTGGATTATCAGTGACAAAGTCATAATATGGATTTAGTGTCACTTCAGTATGACAGGAAGAACAGGTAATTTTATCATCTGAGGCTTGATAAGTATATTCTTGATGGCAAACAGGACAACGATATAAAATATGCTCTAGCCCCTCAGCAAATCGTTTTCCTTTATACTTGACTCGATTTTTTTCTTGCCATTCGAATTCATCATAGTTGATTTCTGACAATAAACGTTGATAAATCTCTTTTACTGATAGTTCTTTTAGTTCAGCAGCACTAAAAACTTCACGATATGAAACTTCTACACGACCTTGTCGCCAAGTATTTGCCCATTTCGAAATCGAAAAATAAGCACCACTTATCTTCGATAAAACAACTTGGACACCCATTTTCTTAATTAATTTAGCCGTAGAAGGAATAATTGTTTCTAATTCGCCATAAGCACTCAATCTTCCTTCCGGAGAAAGACCTAAAATTCCTTTATTTTTGATTACTCGTGATATGCTTTTCATCGCACTAATATCTGGTTGAAATAAATATTTGGGAATTCCCCCTAAGTTTTTCAATAGCTTTCCTAAACGGTAATTACAGAAATAGTAATAAGCGATAACTGTATGTATTTTATTTTTAGGAAAATAAGGCAAAAAGGAAAACATGAAATCCAATTTAGACGGATGATTGAAAATCAAAATGCTAGGACGTTCAACCTTTGGCATATTTGTTTTATCTACCTTTACGCGAAAGCGAAGGACGAAATAAATTCTCATGAAAAAAGCTATTGTAGTATAAAGAAAACCATTTATTTTTTTGACTGGGCCTTGAAAATAAGCCATGTTGTATTTTTTATCCATCTTATCAAATATCCTCGATACTCTTTTGTTTAAAAGCCAATAAAGTAGAACCAGCAAAAGGATACTACCATAAGTAATTAATAAACCTAAAGCATTTTTTGTAGAAAAGAAATAAGCAACTAAAATGATAGGAATTAAAAAAATCATTAACCAGATGAAAGAAGCTCTGATGCTTCTATTAGTAAGATGAGTAACAATTTGCTTCCCATATTTCATCGATAATAGTGAAACAACAAAAATTCCGATGATTAATAACAAAGAAACTAAAAAATATCCATGAACAATAAAAGAACCAAAAGCAATACAAATAATTAGCGATGGAATTGTTCCCAATGTAGTTAATAGTGAGTATTTGATAAAATTGATTTTACTATTTGCCGCATGGTATGCTACCATTCCGTAGGGAATTGCTGGTACAAAGTACAAGGCTAAGATAAAAAGATAAAACCCTTCTCGTGGTTTCTTTTCCGGAATGGAACTCAATTTTTCTATTTGTTTTGAATTATATAATAAAGTAGGATTTGTTTTAAAAATGCGGACAAGAAAGTATACGACGGTGTTACCAATAAAGATACCGCCTAAGCAACTAACAAAACCAAGCCAAGGTCCACAAGTTAGTCCTGCTACGATTTGAATGGGTTGAGCAGGAATGATGGTTAATAAGACCTGAAAAGCATGAATAATAACAATAAAAAAATATCTCCAGAAACCATATTTGTTAATTTGTTCTTGTAAGGGAACAATATTATCAGTTTCAATAAAAAGACGAAATGGTTGGTATAGGTCGATACTTAAAAAAATTAATATTGCTATTAAAAAACCAACAACAATTAAACTGAAAAGCAATTTACTTAAACTTCTTATTTTATTTGTTTCTAACATTGTTTTATTCCTCATGGCATTAAAGATTATATCACAAAAAAAGAACTTTGTTAAGAGGAAAAGGGATAAAAAATCTAAGAGAAGAGTTGATGATGAAAATTATTTTGCTATAATAAGGTATTTATGGTATAATAGAAAAAAATAAGGAGAAAATTATGCAAATAGTTGAAATATCAAAGAAAAGAGACATTAAGAAATTCATCGACTTTCCCAATAAATTATACAAGGATAACCCTTATTTTGTTCCTTGTATTTTTCTTGATGAGATGAACAATCTGAATCCTAAAAAGAATCACGCATATCAATATGCAGAAACAAAGCTTTTCCTTGCTTATGAAGGGAAAAAAATTGTAGGTCGCATTTGTGGATTAATCAATCATGCCTACAATGAAAAGAAAAACGTAAATCAAATTAGATTTAATCGTTTTGATACTATTGATGATATTGAGGTTAGCAGAGCCTTAATCAATGCCGTTATGGATTGGGCAAGAAGTAGAGGAATTCATCAAATGATTGGTCCAATTGGCTTTAGCGATTTAGATAAACAAGGAATGCTTGTTGAAGGATTTGATGAAATGAGCAATTCTTTAACAATCTATAATCATGAGTATTATGTGAAGCACATGTTACAACTTGGTTTCCGTAAAGATGCTGACTGGGTAGAGTATCAAGTTCATACACCGAAAGAGATGAATGAAAGAATAAATCGTCTTGCTGAAGCAATCAAGAAAAGATATGGTTATCAAGTGGTTAAAATTAGAAATGCACGTGATGCAAAGCCTTATACTCATGCTGTTTTTGATTTAGTCAATGAAGCGTTTGAGCCATTATATGGTGTTGTTAAGCTGAATGAAGATCAAATCGAAGAGACGATTAAACAATTTATTACCTTGATTAATTTTGAATATTGCTACATCGTAACGGATAAAAATGACAAAGTGATTGGATTTGGTGCTTTAACTCCTTCTATAAATAAAGCATTGATTCGCTCACGCGGTCGACTTTTCCCTCTTGGAGCTTTAAGAATCTTAAGAGCAACAAAAAAAGGCGATGTATTGGATATGTATATTCTTGCTGTAAAACCAGAATATCAGAAATTAGGAGTTAATGCTCTGATTTTATGTGAAGGTATAAAAACGGCTATTAAAAACAAGGTGAAATATGCTGAAACAGGCCCAGAGTTAGAAACCAATAGCGATGTTCGTGATCAATGGAAAGAATTTGAGGCTCGACAACATCGTCGACGTCGTTCATGGATTATTGATTTTGAATAAACAAGTAGTGCCGTGGCAAGGTAAAACATTATCGTATTTTCAGTTATACAACAATATGGATTGAAAAAAATTAAAAAAATTTGGGAAGTAAAAACATCTTTTCCCAAATCGGTTTATTTGATTGCAATTGTAATGTTATTGTTTTAAATGAGCAAAGACGGTTACTTTTCCTACTTTGCAGATAGTATAGATATCAACAATCCATAGAATAAACATACCAAAAACAATCCAGATGATTCCAGCGACGATTTGACCTTTTCCCAGACGATAAATGCCATAGAAGATACCATCTAGGATAGGAAGAGCAAAAAAAAGCTTTAATATAAACGGTAGTTTATCGAAAAAATTTATGTATTTTACCATAAGAACCTCCATTTTCTTATTCATTATATCATAAAAAAACAAAGAATAAAAGGGAAATATGCCTATATAAAATCAGAGGTAAAAAATAAAAAATAAAAATTGACAAATCATGGCAAAAGGTGTATAATACCTATGTTGTGAATTTTAGGCACAACCGCACATAAAAGGTTTCCAAGTAACATGAGTTCACCTTAGTTGGCGTGTCTTATAAAAAAATGAGGAGGTGCTGTATAATGTATGCAATTATTGAAACTGGCGGTAAACAATATCGTGTTCAAGAAAATGATTTCATTTTTATTGAAAAGGTAGATGTTGAAGCGAATGGACAAGTTGTTTTTGATAAAGTTTTGATGGTAAACGACAAAGTGGGAACACCATATGTAAAAGGTGCGAAAGTTACTGGTGTTGTTGAAAAAAATGGTAAAGCTAAAAAGATTATCGTTTATAAATACAAATCAAAAAAGAACTATCATAAAAAACAAGGTCATCGCCAACCTTATACAAAGGTGCAAATTACTGCTATTGAAGGTTAATCATGATAACAGTCGATGTTTATACAGATAACAACAAAAAAATCAATGGTGTGTTTGTAAGTGGCCATTCTGGTTATGAAGAGATCGGTAAGGACATTGTATGTAGTGCTGTATCAACGGCTGTGTTATTAACTGCTAGTCTGATTGAAAAGATTTGTCCTCAATATGTTTTTGAGGTCGATGAAAAGAAAGTGACTATGTCATTAAAATTGCTTCAATCAAATGAAATTAGTGATATAACTATCAATAATTTGGTTGAATTTTTGGAAAGTGTAAAAAAAGATTACACAAAATACATTAAAATAAAATACATAAAATAGGAGGTAATCTCATGTTTAGAATAAATATTCAGTTTTTTGCGTCAAAAAAAGCTGCTGGTTCAACAAAAAATGGTCGAGATTCCCAAGCTAAACGATTAGGTGCTAAGAAAGCAGATGGAGAATTCGCAACAGCTGGTTCAATTATCTATCGCCAAAGGGGAACTAAAATATTCCCTGGAACTAATGTTGGTATTGGTGGAGACGATACATTATTTGCAACCATTACTGGCTATGTAAAATATGAGCGTAAAGGAAAAGATAAAAAACAAGTTTCTGTTTACGAGGCGAGATAAAATATGATATGCACTTATTTTAAGTGCATTTTTTTAACTTGTTGAGAAAGGAGTTGGGTATCATGTTTATTGATGATGTAAGTTTTTCTGTCAAGGCAGGAGATGGTGGTAATGGTATTGTTGCTTTTCGCCGCGAGAAATATGTACCCATGGGGGGACCCGCTGGAGGAAATGGGGGTCGAGGTGGTGACATCGTTTTTGTTGGCGAAGAAGGATTAACCACATTATTAGATTTTCGATATACAAGGATTATTAAGGCTAAAAACGGTCAAAATGGAATGAGTAAAAATTGTTTTGGGAAAGATGCGGAAGCTGTATATGTGAAAGTACCAGTCGGATCTGTAGTTTATGATTTGACGTCAAAGACTGTTATCGCTGATATTGTGAGGCATAAACAAGAAGCAGTTATCGCAAAAGGCGGTAAAGGGGGAAGAGGAAATTCTGCATTTGCAACGCCGCGAATCCCTGCACCAGAGATATGCGAAAAAGGTCTTCCTGGTGAAGAACGACAAATAAGAATTGAACTGAAGGTATTAGCAGATGTCGGTTTAGTTGGCTTTCCCAATGTGGGAAAATCAACTTTAATTTCCGTAGTATCAGCTGCAAAACCAAAGATTGCAGATTACCCTTTCACGACAATTATCCCTAATTTAGGAGTTGTAAGAGTAAAAGATGGTCGTAGTTTTGTTATGGCTGACCTACCTGGGTTAATTGAAGGAGCAAGTAGCGGTTTAGGGCTTGGATTTCAATTTTTAAAGCATATTGAAAGAACAAAGGTAATTGTCCATGTAATTGATATGGCCGCTACCGAAGGTAGAAATCCATATGAAGACTATTTGAAGATAAATAAGGAATTAGAAACTTATGATTCTCGTTTATCGCTTCGACCACAAATTATTGTCGCTAATAAAATGGATATTGAAGGAGCAGACAAGAATTTGAAAGTTTTTCAAAAAAAGATAAAAAAGATTCCTATTGTAGCTATCAGCGCTTATACAAAAAACAATTTAGACGAATTGCTATATAAAATTGCCGATGTTTTAGACTTTGAAAAGCAAAAAATAGGAGAAGAAATTATCATAGATAAAGTTGTAGAGTACAAATTCCAACCACAAGAAGTACCTTTTATGATTGAAAAAAGCAATGATGGGGTATATAATGTAGTGGGTCCAGAAGTCAAAAAATTATTCAATATTACTGATTTTAGTCGTGAAGAAAATGCCAAATTGTTCGCACGTCGATTACGAAAACTTGGTGTTGATGAAGAATTAAGAAAATTAGGTGTTAAACACGGAGATACAGTTAGAGTAATGGGATATGAATTTGAATTCTTTGATTAAAAATATAGGTGCTATTTTCTAAGAAAAAGCATACTGAAATAGAATAAAAAAGGATAGGTTTTATCAATATGAAAAACACTATGAAAATTGCGTTTGCGGGCATTTTAATTGCATTGATGTTTGTCTTATCATGGACTGTTTTAGGAATGATTCCTCTAGGTGTTGCCAGTGCAACTACGGTATTCATTCCTGTTTGTGTTGGAATTATTTTTTTTGATGATTTCAAATACGCAGTCGTTTTTGGACTATTCTTTGGAATTGTCTCATTGGTCAGATCGTTTGTCCCACAAGGATTTTTAGACCCTTATTTTCAAAATCCAATTGTTTCTGTTTTACCAAGATTACTGGTTGGAATTGTTGGTTATTTGATTTATAAAGGATTAACAAGATTAATGAAAAATAGAATAATCGTTTCTTCCCTAGCGGGAGGATTCATCGCTTTAATCAATACAATATTTACGATGGGAATTCTAATATTGGTTTACTTTCAAGATGTAAATCAAACATTTGCTGATAATGGATTTAGTATCTTAACGGCATTAAAAACAATTTCTTTATTAAATATGCTACCTGAAATAGCTATAGGAGCGATTTTGACACCTATTATTATTAAAGTATTAGATAAAATAAGCAACAAAAATTTGAATTAGTGTTTTAGTCATCAAACAATATTAAATTTTCTAGAACGAGTTTATAGAATAATCTATAAACTTTTTTTGTTTTGTGTAAGAAAACATAAGATATTTTCTTGACAAACGCTAAAAATATGATATTATTATTTTGGTAAAACGATTTACCAAAAAGTCGGAATGGCATCGTGGAGGAATAAAAATGGTGAAAACATATAATAAGTGGCGTATATTTACCATATTTTTAATGGTTTTATTAGTTTTAGAGACAGCTCTGATAATAGTATTACCTAGGATTAATAAAGAAGAAGAAATAAATATTCAATTAACACCTGCTACGATTCGGGGAAAAGTACTCACAGATCTTGGGGAAATGTTACTAGCAAATATAATTGTAGAAGATAGTAAGGGAGCGACTTCCCTATATACGACTAATTTTTTGTCAGGGTATGAAATTGAACTTGCTGAAGGGGAATACACTCTTCATTACACACGAGGAATGCAATACTCAACGGTGACAAAAACAATCAAAGTAGAAAATTTTAAAAACTACTATTTGGAAGATATAAGATTAATCGAGTTATATAATGCAGAAAGCAAAAATTTTTATGCTGGAGATCTTCACCAACATACTTTGTTTTCTGATGGAACTCACAATGTTGAACAACTAATCAGAGCGGATATTGCTGCTGGTTTATCTTGGGCCGTCTTATCCGATCATAACGATAACACAGGAATTTCAGAATGGATGCAAGCTGATCGCGTTCCTTATGATATCGTAGATGGAGAATATGTTTTTTTCACCCCTTTACCTGGTGTGGAAATTACAACTGGATATGGACATTTTCAATCAATTGGTAATAGCGCTGTTGTTGAACAATGGGACATAGATTTGGATTTAGGTGAAAATCCTTATGATGAAGTGGAAATCATCGTTCAAGAAATTGCAAGAAATGGAGGAATCCCTCAACTAAATCATCCTTATTCAACAGGTGGTATGGGATTCAACAACTATAACAATTTATGGGATTTAATTGGTTATTTTGAAACGATTGAAATATGGAATGGATATTTTGAACCTTGCGGCTATATCCCTCCAGAAGGAGTATTGAACCAAAACAGAAAAACAATGTTGAAGTGGTTTGAGTTATTAAATGAAGGACATAAGTTATTTGCTACTGGGGGAACTGATTTACATAGTTACAATGGTCCATATAACCCCGCACTATATTTAGGTGAATCAAAAGCTTATGAGAAATTACTGAAAAAGACAGGACAATATGCGGGAATGCCTACAACATTTGCATATTCACCAACAAGGATTAATACAGAAAGAATTCTTGAAGCCGTAAGAAATGGAAATACTTTTATATCCAATGGTCCATTAGTTTTTGCTGATATAAAAGGAAAAACCTATGGTAACACTGTATCAAAAGATGAAACATCTGTAAATATTGAACTGTTTTGCCGCGATGGACTAAAAACGCTAAATATTTATAAGAACGGAATCCAAATGAAAACATTTGATTTAAGTGGAAATTCATATCTAAATGTCATTGAATTAAATGGAATGGCTAAGGGAGATTGGATTGTGTTTGAAGTATATGGTACTGGTGTTTATTATGCCATTACTAATCCTATTTTCTTTACCTAATTGATACGAAAGTATAACAAAAATAGAAAATGAAGAAAGGAGAAAGAACATGAAGAAAATGGTTTTAAAGATGGGTGCCTTATTTTTAACTGCTGTTTTAGTGTTAACAATGTTAGTTGCTTGTAGCGGTACAAAAGTTGGTAACGATACAGCAACTGCTACCGAAGATTATTACAGTGAAGATTATGGAAACTACACAATTACAGTTAAGTTAATCATCAGTAATCCAGACCCTACAAAAGATCCATTATTTAGCGGTACTGTTACTTTAAAAACCATTAAACACATGGCTTATGAGGCAGTTGAAGCCGCTTGTGCAGCAAAAAGCATTGAAATTGTCGGCTTAAATGGCTACTCAAGTTTTGTAAGTAGCATTGCAGGTGTTGGCTATGTAGATAATGGTAACGGAACTTATTCATCTTGGAGTACCACGATTAATGGCAAGTTTTCTGCTGGCGTTGGTGCACAACAATTAAGAGATGGCGATTTATTCGAAATTACTTATGTGACACAAGACATTACTTGGTAAAAAAATTATTTTATGAAAATGATTCTGGTATGTAGCGGAAGGCAATGGGTCTTCCGCTAGATATCTCAAAATTATGAGGTAAAAAAATGAAAAAAACAATCATAAGATTAATAATTCTAGTTCTATTTGTTTTTATTACTATTTCAACTTTGGGTTGTGGTGATGAAACAGAAGTTATAAATGATGGTAGTACTGATGGAATAACGAAGGTATGCTTAATTATCAATGGTAATTTAGGCGATAAGTCTTTTTTTGATTCCGCTAATGAAGGCATTAAAATGATTAATAATAGCCATCCAGAAATCGTAACTACAGTAAAAGAAATCGGACAAAATACCAGCAACTGGGAATCTTCGCTAAGAGAGGTATGCGAATCGGGTGAAAAGTATGATTTAATTATTGTTGGGACTGATCAAATGCGAGAAAAACTCCAGAGAATTGCTCCGTTATATCCTGGGAAAAAATTTATTATATTTGACGCAGATATTAATAAAGAAGCAAAAGGAAAAACTTTTAACAATGTTTATTCAATTAAGTATATGCAAAATGAAGGTTCTTTCCTAGCTGGTGTTTTAGCCGCTTCTTGGTTACAACAGTTGCAACCAACTCAAGGCGTTAAAAAAGCTGGTTTTGTTGGTGGTTTAAAATCCGATATTATCAAGGATTTTGCCGTTGGTTATTATCAAGGAATTCAATATATCAATTCACTGAGTGGATATATCAAAACGGAAACGTATAGCTCTTATGTCGGTGGATTTACCGATAGTACTACTGGAAAAGCTCAAGCACTGAGTCAATATAATAATGGAGCGGAAATTATTTTCCAAGCTGCATCCCAATCTGGTTTAGGTTGTATTGATGCTGCTAGTGAGTTATATAAAACGAAAGCAATTAAAAAATATATCATCGGAGTCGATAGTGATCAATACCATTATTTTTCAACTGGTGACACAGCCGATTTAGATAAGGCTCGTCGCATTGTAACAAGTGTTTTAAAAAGGGTAGATTTATCGCTATTTAATGCAATTTTAGAATTTCAAGCGAATACATTAGAGTTTGGAAAAGTTGTTGAAATGGGGTTAAATACCATTATTGATGGTCAATCGGTAATTGGATTGGCAAAGAATGATTATTATCTGCAAATTGTTCCTCAAGAAATTCGTGAATTGATTGACGAAATTGAACTGAAAATAATTAACGGAGAAATTACTGTTGACTCAACTTATGATTTAACGTTAGCAGAGTTCAACGCTATCGAAGATGATGTCAAAGTAAAATAAAATAGCTATGAAAAAAACGATAATTAAAATGACAAATATTTTCAAAATATATGATAATGGCATTGTTGCTAACAACAATGCTTTTATCGAAATTTTTGCTGGTGAAATTCATGCGCTTGCTGGTGAAAATGGAGCTGGTAAAAGTACGCTAATGAAAATACTATATGGTTTAGAAAAACCAACCAGTGGTCAAATTTATCTTAATGGCCATGAAGTGAAAATCACTTCTCCATTGGTTGCGAATAGTTTTGGAATTGGTATGGTTCATCAACACTTTATGCTAGTAAATGAATTGACGGTTGCTGAAAATATTTTTTTAGGGCAGGAAATTACCAAGAATTTCATGATAGATCGTAAAAAAACAAAAGAAGCAGTGGTAAAATTAGCAGAAAAATTCGGTATGAGTATTGATCCAGAAGAAAAAGTTGGAAATTTGTCAATCGTTCAAAAGCAAAAAGTAGAAATTTTAAAAGTATTGGCAAGAAATGCAAAAATAATAATTTTTGATGAGCCAACTGCTGTGTTAACCCCACAAGAAACGCAGGAGTTTTTTACTCAACTAGAATTATTGAAAAAACAAGAATATACAATCATTATCATTACTCATAAATTAAAGGAAATAAAACAAATTTGTGATCGGATTACCATTATGAAAAATGGTAGATTTATTGGTATGTTTGATGTTAATGCATTATCAGAAGCAGAAATATCAAGGTTGATGGTAGGTAGAGATATTGTTCAAGAAGTGAATAAACCCAGTAGGAAAAGGGGAGATATCGTTTTAACTGTTAATCATTTATCAAAAATTACCAGCAGTGGTAAAATGCTCTTAAATGATGTTTCTTTTACCTGTAGACAAGGTGAAATTGTTTGTTTATGCGGTGTTGAAGGAAACGGTCAAAGAGAATTAGTGGATATCATTACAGGATTTGATCAAGATTATTCAGGTCAAGTTATGATTAAAAATCAGAATATAAATAAAAAAACTATTAAGCAAATTCGAGATATGGGAGAATCTCATATTCCAGAAGATAGAACTCTTTATGGTGTTGATTTAGCATCTTCAATTGCTGATAATTTAATTTCTATTGCATTAACAGATGTTAGTAATGGAATTTTCATCAACAAAAAAAGAGTAGAAGAAGTATCTGAAGAAGGGATTAAGAACTATCAAATCAAGTGTGAAAATGCAGCTCAAAAAGTGGAGATGTTATCGGGCGGAAACATGCAAAAAGTGGTTGTGGCTCGCGAAACCAGGAAAACCCCAAGCCTTTTAGTGGCTAATCAACCGACCAGAGGTGTTGATATCGGGGCTATAGAATTCATCCATAAAAAAATAGTGGATTTATCTTGCGATAAAACAGCCGTGTTGTTGGTTAGTTCCGATTTATCTGAAGTGTTTCGCTTGGCGGATAAAATCATTGTCTTTTATGCTGGTAAGATAGTAGCAAAGATAACCAATGTAAGTGAGATTACCGAAGAAGAACTAGGTTTATACATGCTTGGATTAAAGTCTATGGACGAGGTGCAAGATGGCTAAGAGAAAAAATGTAATAAAAGAAGCGATAAAAAAAGCGGTAATCTCGTTTAAAAATCCTAATTATAGACAAAAAATAAAATATTTCAATTTTTTTAGAACGTTAACAGCGATTTTAATCGCTTTAGTTATCACCTTTGTGATTTTATTATTCGTTTCTAAGGAACCATTTTCAGCAATCACTGCGTTATTATTTTCTCCTTTTAAAAGTAAATTTTGGATAGGAGAAATTTTAAGAGCATCTGTTCCTTTAGTCTTTGCCGGTGTTGCTGCTTCTATTATGTTGAAGTGCGGGCAGTTTAATATGATTGGCGAAGGTAGCTTTTATCTTGGCGGTTTTGTTGCAGCTTTGATAGCAATTTATTTGCCAGTGAGTTCTTTCCTGGCAATAGTAATTGCTTGTTTAGCAGCAATTGTAGTAACCATCATCTTTGGTTTTATTCCCGCTATCTTAAAGGCAAAACTCAATGTGAATGAATTCGTTGTTAGTTTAATGTTGAATTTTATTATGCTATGGGTAGGGATGTTTTTCCTACAAAATTATTTTCGTGATGAAGCATCAGGAGATATTGCTACGCGATTGATTCCTGATGAAAATAGATTAGGTATCCTTTTAAAGGGAACATATTTATCAACAGGAATCCTTATTGCCCTTGTTGTTGTTATATTGTCCGCCATATTTTTATATAAAACAAAATATGGATATACAATAAGAATTACAGGAAACAATAAAAATTTCGCAAAATTTTCAGGTTTGTCCGCTATGTCAGCGATTATTTATTCACAAGTAATTGGAAGTGCTATTGCAGGCTTAGGTGGTGCAGTAGAAATTCTAGGGGGAATCGATGGACGGTTCAGTTGGAAGGCTCTTCCCGGATATGGATTTGATGGATTTATCGTTGCCATTTTGGCTAGCAACAATCCGCTATTAACTCCTCTGGCAGCACTTTTTTTGGCGTATTTGCGTACAGGTGCAACCCTGATGTCCTTACAAACAGATGTAGCAAGTGAATTAATTCAAATCATTCAAGCAATCATTATTATTATTGTTGCTGGTCAAGCTTTTATGGCACGCTATAAAAATAAAATCTTTAAGAATGCAGAAGAAACAGTCTTAAAGAGTAGCAGTGAGGGACAATAATGAAAATATTTGAAATGTTATTTAGTGAAGAGTTTTTCTATACATCAATTCAACTGACAATTCCTATTTTGTTTGCTGCTTTAGCTGCTCTAATTTCCAATAAAGCGGGGATATTAAATATTAATATTGAAGGTAGCATGTCAGTATCAGCTTTAATAGGCGCTTTGATAAGTTTCTTCACCCAAAGCTATATTTGGGGTATCTTGGGCGGAATTGGTACAGGAATTTTAATGGGAATTTTATTATCGATTTGTACTCATAAATTAAAAACGAGTTCTGTTCTTACTGGAGTTGCACTTAATATTTTTGCGACAGGATTTGTTGTTTTCCTTATGTATTCAATACTAGGAACCAAGGGAGATACAACCAGTGCTCCTAGTTATGCAATACCTTATATCAAGATTCCTTATTTGAAGGATATTCCTATTATCGGTGTTTTATTCGAACAGAACTTATTATTCTATATCGCTATCATTAGTGTTATTTCTATTTCAACATTTTTAAACAAAACAAAAATGGGTTTATTAATCAAAGCGGTTGGTTATAATCCTATAGCAGCTAAATCAGTAGGAATTTCTATTGAAAAGATCCAATTGATAGCCTTGATTATAGCAGGTGTTTTTGCTGGTTTAGGAGGGGTATTCTTATCGATGTCCTATTTGTCTACTTACAATAGTGGTATGATAGCGGGGCGTGGTTTTATTGGTCTGGCAGCAGAAGCGATGGGGGCAGGGCAACCATTATTAACTATGATATTTGCATTTATTTTTGGTATAGTATCTGCATTTGCGATTAATGCACAAACAGCATTGAATATTCCTTATGAATTGTTAAATACATTACCATATTTGATGACCATACTTGCGTTAGTGATATATTCAATTAGTAAATTAAAGAAACAAAAAAATAGTAGGAGGGTAAAATGAAAAAAGCTTGGGAGAGAGAATTTGAATTAATGCAACAAGCAAAACCAGTTGTTCTTGAAGAAGATGAACAAGGTTGGCTTTTTTCCGAACAAATCGAACAAATTGATGACATTATGCTTAAGTCAAAATGGAAAAGCAATGTTCCTGGCTCGAATGCTCCTGAAAGAGTCATTATCGGTGCAATTGCAGATATGGGGAATATGGGTTATGATGTTACCGAAGCAGAAAAATTAATTGATGAAGGTTTGCTATATCTTGAAAAAAATGATATAGTTTCTTTGAACCGAGTTACTTGGAGAATATGGAATATTCTCAATAACGCGAAACCAATTAAAAACCACCCTTCATGGCAATATCGTGTTTATGATAGCTTTGATAAGGTGTTGGAAGATATCAATCAAAATATTATTTATCCAAAAATTAAAATGGATGAAAATTATTTAGCGCAGACTTACTATGGTTGGTTAGCTCAAATAGTGGCAGGAGCAATTGGAACAGCAGTTGAAGGTTATACAACGAAAAACATTCGTGAAGCTTTTGGTGAGATTTATGATTATGTTCGTAAACCAAACACATACAATGATGATATCACCTATGAAATTGCATTTTTAAAAGCACTGGAACGAAAAGGGAAAAAAATAACTTCTGCGGATATTGCTGAAGAATGGACTGCTTTGATTCCTTATGGTTGGTCAGCAGAAGAATGGGCATTAAAAAACATAAAAATGGGAATCTATCCTCCTGAAAGCGGCTTTTTACACAACCCTTATCGCGAATGGATTGGTGCTCAAATGCGTGGTGCTGTTTGTGGAATGGTAGCTCCTAATAATCCATTGAAGGCTGCAGAATTAGCCTTTATGGATGGAGTTGTTTCTCATTATAACAACGGAGTAATTGGTGAAATTTTTAATGCGGTATTGGTGAGTCTTGCTTATGGATGTAATGATGTAAAAGAAATTGTGAAAACAACTATCGCTCATTATATTCCTAAAAAAAGCGAATATTATACGGTGGTAAAATATTCACTTGATGTTTGTGAACAGGAAAAAGACTGGGAAGCAGCTTGGACAAAGATTATCGATAAATATAAACAATATAACTGGATTCATGCTTATCCTAATGCAGCAGCTGAAGTTGTTTCACTGTGGTTTGGAAACAATGATTTTGACGAAACGATGCATGTATGTGCGATGATTGGCTATGACGTTGATTGTAACGCTGCTCAAATCGGAACACTATTCGGTATTATCGGGAAAGAAAAAGCGTTAAAAGAAAAATGGACTAAACCCATTGGTGATGAGTTAAAAACCTACATTCGTGCTAATAAATCAATCAGCATCAAAGAACTTGCTAAATTCACGGTAAAATTGGCAAAGACGATTGCTTGAGGTATTTTATGAAAAAAATATTCATATTGGGTAGTTTAAATATAGATTTAAGTATCAGTTGTGATCTTTTTCCAATTCCAGGGGAAACGGTGATAGGAAAAGATTTCTTTTCTAACCCGGGAGGGAAAGGAGCAAACCAAGCAGTTGCTGCTGCTAAAGCTGGGGGAAATGTAATCATGCTTGGAGCAGTGGGAAAGGATTCTTTTGGTAAACAACTGAAGAATAATTTAAAAAAAGTTAAAGTAAATACTAAATATGTCGTTACAAAAGAATGTCCTACGGGAGTTGCAATCATTATTGTCAATGACAAAAATAATCGAATTATTTTAGATACAGGCGCTAACTATTGTTATGAATATGCTGATTTTGAGAGGATACTTATGAAATTAGCAAAACCCGGTGATTATTTGATCACTCAACTGGAGAATAAAATTGAAGTTGTGAAAGAGGGATTAGCACTTGCCAAAAAACTAAAAATGATAACTGTTTTAAACCCAGCGCCAGCATTACCGCTTGATGATCAAATCCTTCAAAATTGCGATTATTTTATCCCTAATGAAAACGAAAGTTATGTCATTTCTAATCTCCATTCCCAGAAAATTGAGGATTTGGTTGAATATTTTCTTAATAAAGGGGTTAAAAATGTCATTATTACCTTAGGTGAACAAGGATGTGTTTTCAATGATGGCAGTAAAGTCAATTATATGAAAGCGAAAAAGGTAAATGTTGTTGATACGACAGCAGCAGGAGATACTTTTATTGGTTCGCTGGTAGCAAAACTAGCAGAGAACAATAGCCTTGAAAGTGCTCTGAATTACGCGAACGTCGCTTCTGCGATTGCAATTACCCGTCAAGGAGCACAACAATCAATTCCAACTAAAAAAGAGGTAGAAGAATATTTAAAAAACTAGATTATGTTAAAGGGGTGCTATTATAATGGCGGTTACGTTGAAATTTCTAAGTGAGAAAGCCAATCTATCAACAACTACAGTTTCGCTAATTTTAAATGGAAAAAATGTCCGTGTTTCGGAAGCCAAAAAGAAACGCGTCCTTCAATTAGCAAAAGAATATAATTATATTCCCAATTCATTAGCTGTTGGGTTGGTAACGAAAAAAACAAAAACAATCGGACTAATTATCCCTGATATTAGCAATATCTTTTTTGCTGAAATTGCAAAAAATATCGAACAAGAAGCGAATTTGAAAGGATATAGTGTAATCTTATGCAATACTAATGATAAATTATCTGAAGAAATAAAATATGCAAATCTTTTATTTTCAAAAGGAGTTGATGCATTAGTGATATGTCCGGCGATTGAAGCTGTTGATAGATTTGATTATATCAATAAGTATATAGATGCTCGTAAAGGGGTTATTGTTTTTGATAGATTTTTCTCAGGAATGCTTTGTTCATCTGTAATTACAGATAATCTAAATGGTAGTATCGATGCTGTGAAATATTTGATTAAAAAAGGACATACTAAAATCGGCTGCATTACTGGTCCTCTTAATTCCTATTCCGCAAGATTACGTATCGAAGGATATAAGAAAGCCTTACAGGATGCAAACATTGAAATTAATGAAGATCTGATTGTTGCCGGTGATTATAAATTTGAAAGTGGTTATCATCAAGGACTAAAGATTATGGAAAAGGATATTACAGCAGTCTTTGTCTGCAATGATTTAATGGCCTATGGTTTTTACCATGCTGCAAAAAAATTAGGGAAAAAAATTCCTCACGATATTTCCATTATCGGCTTTGATGACTTGTTATTTTCATCTATGCTAGATGTTCCACTAACAAGCGTTAAACAAAACATCCCTGCGATATCAAGTAATATCAGTATGTTACTCGATAAGCTTCTAGCTGGCGATTTGGAAATAAATAATATTGTTTTACCAACGATTATTACCGAAAGAAATAGTGTTAAAGAAATTGTTTAAAGGAAGACTTATGTTATAAAGACATAAGTTTTTTTTGAAAAGAGATTTTTTATTCTCTATTATATTCTCTAAAAATATGATATAATCAATATAGATTATTATAAAAGTTAAGAATTCGGGTGAAAAAAATGTACGAAAACATTGACAAAATGCAATATACGCCGATGATGCGTCAGTATCTAACAATCAAAGAACAATACCCTGATACCTTAGTTTTCTTTCGCTTGGGTGATTTTTACGAGATGTTTTTTAATGATGCGATTGTTGCTAGTCACGAATTAGAAATTGTTTTGACTGGTCGCGATGCAGGAACCGAAGAAAGAGTTCCAATGTGTGGTGTTCCCTATCATGCTGTCAATACTTATTTAGATAAATTGACAGAAAAGGGGTATAAAGTAGCTATTGTTGAACAAGTAGAAGACCCTGCACTAGCAAAAGGAATTGTCACTCGTGAAGTCGTCAAAGTAGTTACACCAGGAACAGTCACTGAAGGGGCGAACTTAGAGGAAAAAGACAATAATTTCCTTGTTTCCATCAGTTATGATAAAAATCGTTACGTGTTGAGTTATGCTGATCTAACAACAGGAGAAAATTATCTGACTGATTTACCACTAAATGATGAACTTTTGTTTGCTGAAATCTTAAAATTAAAGAGTCGGGAAATTGTTATTGGCGATGATTTTAATCAGAATATTATTCGTCCCTTATTATCGATTGTTCCGCTTACCGTTTCGATAGAAAATGACTGTGATGAAGTCAGTTACTTAAAAGGATTAGCGGAAGAATTAGATAAAACAGAAGAAAAAACCTTTTGGAGAATGATTAATTATATTATTCGTACTCAAAAACGAACTTTGATTCATATGCAAAAAGTATCAAAGTATGATATCGATGGATTTTTAAAAATTGATTTTTCTTCGCGAAGAAATTTAGAATTACTGGAAACATTACGCTTTCAGAATAAAAAAAATACATTATTGAATATTCTGGATAAATGTCAAACCGCTATGGGAAGCAGGTATTTGAAGAAAAATATCGTTTTTCCTTTAATGGACAAGGAGAGATTAGAAAAGCGATATGACATTATTGATAATATGCGCAAAAAATTTCTGGAAACGGAAGAATTGCGCCAACTCTTAGAAGATGTTTATGATTTAGAAAGGATTGTCGGGAAGATTTCTTATGAATCTGTCAATCCAAAAGATTTATTACAATTAAAGAAATCATTAGGTATTTTACCTGGATTACAGGAATTGTTAAAAAAGATTAAGATTGATGATCATTTTAATTTAGAAAAAGACGCCAACGATTACATAAATTTATATCGTTTGCTTGATTCCGCAATTTCTCCTAACGCTCCTTTTAGTGCAAAAGATGGTGGAGTAATTAAAAGTGGATATCATATAGAATTAGATAAATTAAGGGATGTGAATGCTACTAGTAAGGATTATCTGTTATCACTTGAAGCATCAGAACGAGAAAAAACGGGGATTAAAAACCTAAAGGTAGGCTTTAATCGTGTTTTTGGTTACTACATCGAAATTTCAAAAGGTAATTGTGCTCATGTAAAAGATGACTTTGGTTATATTAGAAAGCAAACATTAAGCAACGCTGAGAGGTTTATTACCGAAGAATTGAAGGAGAAAGAAGCCTTAATTTTACGAACAGAAGAAAAAATTCTCGAGTTAGAATATGGACTATTTGTTGAAATTCGTAATATTTGTAAAAACTATGTTGTTTGTTTGCAAAAATTGGCAAAAACTTTAGCTGAACTCGACATGATGCAAAGCTTTACAAAAATTTCTAAAGAAAATAACTATGTACGACCAAAATTAAACACGGAAAACATCCTGGACATCAGAAATGGTCGTCATCCAGTCATTGAAAAATACAAGGATAATTTTATCGCTAACGATACAAAAATGAAAGGCGATGACCTTATTCTTTTAATTACTGGACCGAATATGAGTGGTAAATCAACTTATATGAGACAAATCGCCTTAATAGCAATTATGGCTCAAATTGGTTGCTTTGTAAGTGCAAGCAGCGCTAATCTTCCTTTATTTGATGCTATTTTTACCAGAATTGGAGCTGCTGATGACATTGTTAGCGGTCAATCGACTTTTATGGTAGAGATGAGTGAAGTAAATAATGCATTGTCTTTTGCTACTGAAAAATCATTAATTTTGTTTGATGAAATTGGTCGTGGCACCGCTACCTATGATGGTATGGCTTTAGCACAATCCATTTTAGAATATGTTCACAATAAAGTTTGTTGTAAAACCCTTTTCTCAACACATTATCATGAATTAACTTCGATGGAAAAAGATTTTCCTCGTTTAAAGAATGTTCATGTAACAGCAGAAGATGTTCAAGGTGAGATTGTTTTCATGCATAAGGTTGTAAAAGGTGCTGTAGATAAGAGTTATGGAATCAATGTTGCGAAATTAGCCAACATGCCTTTAGATGTTATTTTACGAGCAAAGGATTTACTACATAAATTGGAAGCACATCGTAGATATGATCATGATAAACTATCGATTAAAAATTATCAGACACCATTACTATATGATTCTAAGACGGAAAAAGAAACCATTGCTTTAGATAAAATTAAAGAAGCCAATATCGATGAAATGAGCCCACTTGAAGCAATTAATTTATTAGATGAATTAAAAAGGTTACTAAGGAAGTAGGATTTTTATGGGTAAAATCATTAGACTTGATCGACATACTACCAATTTAATCGCTGCTGGTGAGGTAATTGAGCGAGCGGCTTCTGTTGTTAAGGAACTAGTGGAAAATTCGATCGATGCAGCTGCGTCAATCATCAATATTTCTTTACTTGAGTCGGGATTAAAAGAAATTATTGTCAGCGACAATGGAACTGGAATGGACGCAACAGACGCTAGACTAGCACTAGAGCCACATGCAACAAGTAAAATTGCAAAACCAAATGACCTTTTTAATATCTCAACATTAGGTTTTCGCGGAGAGGCTTTGGCTTCTATCGTTGCTGTTTCTCATTTTAAATTAAAAACTTGTGTAACAGGTGAAAAAGGGTTGATGATTGTTCTAAAAGGAGGAGAAATCATTAGTGAAGCAGTTGTTGCTCATCCTCATGGAACAGAAATCACAGTCCGTAATTTGTTCTACAATACACCTGCTCGATTGCAAAATTTAAAATCAGAGGCTCAAGAATTAAGTTATATTGTTGATTATGTTAATAAAATGGCACTTGCAAACCCTCAATTAGCTTTTAAACTATATAATAATGAAAAATTACTTGTTCAAACCTATGGTAGTAATGATTTGTTAGAGGTGATTGCGAGTATTTATGGAATGGATATCGCAAAAAACATGGTGAAAATAGATCGTAACGATGGGTATTACCATATTTATGGATATACATCCAATATTGTGACAACTCGTTCCTCAAGAAATAGTATAACAATCATTGTCAATGGTAGAGTAGTTCGCAATAATAATATTATCAATGCCGTTGTTGCTGGATATCATAATCTTTTAATGACGGGAAGATATCCATTGAGCGTAATCAATATTAAAGTAGATACTTCCTTAGTAGATGTCAATGTTCATCCAGCTAAATTAGAAGTTCGTTTTAGTAATGAGGAAGGTTTGATTAATTTAATCAAGGAAGCAATCAAAACCGCTCTTGTAGAGGTTGATTTGACAGTCAGTTTAGATAAAAGTGAAAATGAATCACCTTATCATAATGATATATTCGTTCGGGAAGAGGTAAAACCCTATACATTTACTGCGAAAACTCCTGATTTAGAGGATTTAGGAGAAGATCAAAAAGAAGAGAATCCTAACGATGAAATAGAAGTTTTAAAAGAAACATTCACCCAACAACAATATTCATTTACAAAGCATGATGAAACACCATCGGAAAGACTAGAAACAAAGTCTTCTCGTTTACCAAGACTTGAATACATCGGGCAACTTTTTGGTACTTATTTGTTAGCTCAAAGTGAGGATTTGTTTTATTTGATTGATCAGCATGCAGCAAATGAAAGAATCAATTATGAAAAAATCGTCCTTCATTTACAAAACAGTAATACCAAACACTATGAATTATTAGTCCCAATAAAATTGTTTTTCACTACCAATGAAGCGATTGTAATTAATGAAAAAATGGCAGAAATTGAGAAATTAGGGATAAAATTAGAAGAGTTTGGTGGAGGTACTTATTTGGTCCGCGAAATCCCCGATTGGATTTTCCGTGGTTTAGAAAAGGAGTTTGTTGAAGAAATTGTTTTAAATATTGTTAATCAGCGCAAGTCTGAGAAATACCAATTTTTAGACTCGCTAGCAAAGTCGCTTGCTTGTAAAAAAAGTATCAAAGCGAACGAATTTGTGAATAAACAAGAAGTAGAATACTTATTACAAGAGTTATCAAATTGTGAAAATCCATTTACTTGTCCCCATGGTAGACCTGTTATTGTGAAGGTTTCCCGTTATGAAATTGAGAAATGGTTTAAACGAATTGTATGAATAAAAAAGTAATTGTTTTAACTGGTCCAACAGGAGTAGGGAAAACGGAGATTTCATTAAAACTAGCGGCTAAATTTGATGGAGAAATTATCAATGCAGATGCTTCGCAAGTGAGGAAAAAATTAAATATCGGGACCGCTAAAATAGACACCTCATCAACATCTATCCGCCATCATTTAATTGATTTTCTAGATCCCACGGAAAACTTTTCGATTTACGATTATCAAAAATTAGCGCGAAAAAAAATCGACGAAATTTTAAAAAAAGAAAAAGTTCCTTTCCTTGTTGGTGGATCTGGACTTTATTTGAACGCTGTTTTATATGATTATGATTTATCTGCCAGTAGTCGTAGTGAAGAATTTATCAAACAGTATAATCATATGAGTGATAAAGAATTACATCAAAAATTACAAGAAATCGATCGTGCTGCTGCCGATAAAATTCCTTATAGTAATCGAAGAAGAGTTTTGCGAGCACTGGAAGTTGGCTTGACAGGAACAAAAAAAATCAGCGAAAACATTACGAAAAATATACCGATTTATGATTGCTTGTTTATTTGTTTTAATACAAATAGAGAAGAATTATATGAAAGAATTAACCAACGAGTAGAAGCGATGTTTACCATTGGCTGGATTAAAGAATGTCAGGATTTACTTGCAGAAGGAATTGATATTACTAAAATAAAAGATATCGGATATCGGGAAATAGGACAATATTTACAAGGACTCCTTTCTTTAAAAGAGATAAAGGAGATTATCAAACAAAAAACTAGGAATTATGCAAAGCGTCAATTAACTTGGTTTAGAAATAAAATGAAATGCCAGTTTATTAATATCGATTATAATAATCAAGATGATAGTCTTTTAGAAGCGATTAAAATGATTCAGCAGTTTTTAGAACAAAGATAATTCCTCCGATATGGAGGAATTTTATTTGTCCATTGTTATAAAAAAATAAAACAAGGTATATTGATAATAAATTAGGAGAAAATAAAAAATGGAGAGATTGCAAAAATATATGGCACGTTGTGGTATAGCTTCTAGGCGCAAAGCAGAAGATATGATTCGCGAGGGTAAAGTTAAAGTAAATGGAGAGGTCATAACAGAGATGGGATATAAAATTTCTGGGAATGATATTGTTGAAGTAGAAGATAAGGTTTTAGAGATTAAGGAAAAACGTTACTTTGTAATGAATAAGCCTCGCGGTGTCATTTCTTCATCAAATGATGAGAAAGGACGACAAACTGTCATTTCCATTTTACCTCAAGAGTTAAGAAATTATCGTTTGTTTCCGGTTGGCAGACTTGATTATGATACCAAAGGTGTTTTGTTACTTACCAATGATGGTGAATTCATGAACACTCTAGTTGGACCAACATCGATTTTACCTAAAGAATACCTTGCTCGAGTGGAAGGGGAAGTAACTAAAAATGATATTTTGCAACTTGAATCAGGTGTAGAAATTGATGGTTATACAACAAGAAGATGTAAAGCCTATATTGCTAGTGTTGATAGGAAAAACAATTCTTCATCAGTAGGTATTATCCTTCGTGAAGGAAAATATCATCAAGTGAAACAAATGATGGCTGCTATTGGGCACCCTGTGAAGCGTTTAACACGAATTAGTTTTGGTGAAATCACTGTTGAGGGATTGGCGGAAGGAGAAATCCGCGAATTGACACCTCATGAAATTAAGAGGTTGTTAGTTCAAAGCCAAGCAAAAAATGTTAAATAGTATTTGAAGTTTCATAATTGATATGATATAATGATATAGTGTATTTAGAGGTGCGTTATGAATTGGCAAATTGCTATTGATGGTCCTGCGGGTTCCGGTAAAAGCACGATTGCTCAAGCTGTGGCAAAAGAACTTCAGTTTGAACATATCGATACTGGAGCGATGTATCGAGCGGTAACCTTGAAAGCTTTACAATTAAAAATCAATTTAGAAAACGAAGAAGAATTCAATTTTCTTGAGGATACAAAAATTGATTTTGAACGCCAAAAAATCTACCTTGATAATCAAGATGTATCAAAGGCTATTCGTTCCTTGGAAGTTACAAATCATGTTTCTTTGGTATCTAAATATGGATATGTAAGAAAAAAAATGGTAGCTTTACAACAATTCTTTGCGGCTAACAAAAATGTTATTATGGATGGCAGAGATATTGGAACAGTTGTTCTTCCCCATGCAAATTTGAAGATTTATTTGAATGCTAATGTTGAGGAAAGAGCACGGCGAAGAATGAAAGAACGTCTAGAACAAAATCAAGGAAATGGCGATTTGGAAACGACAATCAAGGAAATAATCGAACGTGATACCAAAGATAGTACGCGCTTAATAAGCCCACTAAAGAAAGCAGATGACGCTATAGAAATAGATTCATCAAATTTATCCGTTGAATGTGTGGTCAAAAAGATCATGAGTTTAGTATTTGAAAGAGGTTACAAGATGGAAAAGGAACTTAAAAACGAAAACGTTGAATTACAAGAAGAAACAAAAGAACAAAAAGAAGAATTGGTAGAACAAGTGGCTCCAGAAGAAACTGTAGAAACAGAAGTATCAGTAGAACAACAAGTGGCTCTAGAGGAAGTTGTAGAAACAGAAGAACAAAAGGAAGAACAAGTTGCTCCAGAAGAAGCTGCAGAAACAGAAGAACAAAAGGAAGAACAAGTTGCTCCAGAAGAAGCTGCAGAAACAGAAGAACAAAAGGAAGAACAAGTTGCTCTAGAAGAAACTACAGAAACAGAAGAACAAAAGGAAGAACAAGTTGCTCCAGAAGAAACTGTAGAAACAGAAGCAGTGGCTGAAGATGAAAATCCATTAGAAGAAGATGGTGATGAACCAGATATTACTGAAGTGGAAGAGCCAAGCGAAGAAGAACCAACAAAACCAACAAAGTACAAAGAATTGCAAATTGTTAGCGGTACTGTTGTTGAAGTAATTCCTGAACAACCAGAAACAAAAGTTGGGAATAGGGTAATTAAACCAAAAGAAGAACGTGTTTTAATTGCTCTTGAAGATGGTCAAGAAGGATTCTTATTTAAACGTGATACTGCAGGTATTAAAGAAGATGAGGATTTGATTGATTTGTTCTGCGAAGGTGACAAAGTTGATGTAGCAATCAAAAAAATCTTCCCTGATGGTGGCAAATTTATATTCTCTACTGTTCTATTAAATAAGCGCAAGGAATTAGAAAAATTTGGAGCTGAATTAAAAAGAGATACCGTTTTTACTGCTAAAGTTTTGAAGCAAATTCAAGTTGGTTTATTGATGAAATATGAAGAGTTTTCTTGTTTATTACCTACTTCACAAGTTGCAGTTCCTGAAGAGGAAATCGCTACCTTGGTAGGAAAAGAGATTTCTGTTGCCCCTATTAGAGTGGACTATGGTAGAATTCGTATCATTGTATCACAAGTTTTAGCGGATAGAATCAATGCTCGCGCTGAGAAAAAGGCTTTTATGGAAGCTTTAGAAGTAGGCCAAGTATATGATGGTGTAGTAAAAAACATCGAAAAATACGGAGCATTTGTTGAAATAGGCAAAAATGTAGAGGGCTTGTTACATATTTCTGAAATTGATCATAATCGCGTTTTTAAGGTTGAAAAGTTTCTTAACATTGGTGATCAAGTAAAAGTAAAAGTAATTAAACTTGAAAATGAACATATCGGACTATCACGAAAAGCATTAATCCCTAACTACTGGGAAGAATTTACAAATGATAAAACTGTTGGAAGTTTTACAATAGGAAAAGTACTAGAAATCAACAATTCTGGTGTTGTTATGCAATTGGCCCCAGAAGTTTCTGGATTCCTTCCAAGGAGTGAATTTTCATGGGAACGCGATGTAAACCTTGAAGATAGTATTAAAGTGGATGAAGAAATCGAAGTTAAGATTATAGAAATTGATGCTGCAAAGAAACGCATTATTCTTTCTAAAAAACAACTTGTTGAAAATCCATGGGAATCCTTATCAATTAAAGTTGGTGATATTGTTGATGTAAAGGTCAGTAAGATTTTACCAGAGGGATTTATCGTTGCTGTTCAAGGTGTTGAAGGATATTTGCCAAAGTCAACAATTAGAAGTATCGATCCTAATAGTGTAGAACTGGAACAAGAAATAAAAGTAAAAGTTAGAGTATTAGATCCAGAAAGAAATAAATTAGTATTAAGCATGCGAGATGCTGAAGAGAAGATCGAAAAAGAGATTTTCAAATCAACTATGAATCTTCAAGACAAAATGAGTAACACCTTCGGTGATTACCTAAAACAATCTAAGAATAAGTAGGCCAAAGTATGCGTGGAGTTGTTGCTATTGTAGGTAGACCCAACGTTGGTAAGTCTAGTTTGTTTAATAGAATTATTGGCGATCGTGTATCTATCACAGACGATGCTAGTGGCATTACTAGAGATCGTATTTATGGTAAAGCTTCATGGCTAAATCAAGAATTTAGGCTTATTGATACTGGAGGGATCATCTTAAAAGATGAGCCCTTTTCTAAAGAAATAAGAGCTCAAGCCAGTTTAGCAATCGATGAAGCTGATGTTATTATCATGGTGGTTGATGTGAGAGCATCGATTACTATAGAAGATGAAGATGTGATAAATATTTTGTATCGTAGTAATAAACCAGTTATTATTGCCGTGAATAAAGTGGATAATAATGAGCTTCTCGGTTTAACCTATGACTTTTATAGTTTGGGAATTGGTGATATTTTTCCAGTCAGCGCTTTGCATGGAATTGGAATTGGTGATTTACTGGATCGAGTAATTGAATTATTGCCAGAAGAAAGAAAAGACCTTTACGGAGAGGGAACGATTAAATTTTGTTTGATAGGTCAACCTAATGTCGGTAAATCAACATTATCAAACACGATTGTAGGCGAAGAACGAACAATTGTAAGTTCAATTCCAGGAACAACGCGAGATGCTATCGATATCGTATTCACCAGAAATGCGAGAAAATTTGTTGTGATCGATACGGCAGGGATTAGAAAACAAGGCAAGATTTATGAAAACGCAGAAAAATACAGTGTGTTAAGAGCCTTATCAGCAATTGAACGTTCTGATATAGCAGTGTTAATCCTCGATGGAACAGAAGAATTAAGTGAACAGGATAAACGAATTGCCGGATATGCTCGTGAAGCCAATCGAGCTATCATCATAGTCGTTAATAAATGGGATATCGTTGTAAAAGACGATAAAACAATGCAACGATTAACAGAAAAGATCAAAGCACAGATGCCGTTTCTTGATTTTGCTCCTATTATCTTTCTATCAGCTTACAAAAAAGAACGAGTTCATACTTTATTGGATGAAATTGTAAAAGTTTATGAAAACTTTAATCGCCGAGTTCAAACAAGCGTTTTAAACGATGTTTTATTAGATGCTGTTTTGTTGAATCAGCCACCTGTTTTTAATGGAAATCGTTTACGCTTAAACTATGCAACTCAAGAAGATGTTATGCCACCTTCATTCGTACTATTTGTCAATGATGAAAAACATATGCACTTTTCATATTTGCGCTATCTGGAAAATAAATTAAGAGAATCTTTTGATTTCAGTGGTTCGCCGATTAAATTTATCTTACGAAAGAAAGAATAGCCTTTAAAAAGAGGGCTATTTTATTTTTTTCAAAAAATATCATTAACTAGGTTAATAAAACATTTTTCATGTAAATTTACAGAAAAAAAATAGTAAAAAAAAACGTATTTTCATATTGTTTTACCTATTTTTAGATGTTATACTTAAGGCGTTATTTGAAATTTGATAAGAGGAGAAATCTCGATGAAAAAGCAGGAATATGTAGCAAAAATAAGTCAAAAATTGAATCTTACTAAAAAAAATGTTGCTGAAGTAACCGATGCTTTTGTAGAAGAACTGATTTCTTCCTTGATAGAACAAGAGAGTGTGTCAATTACAAATTTTGGGACATTTAAAAAGAATAAAACAAAACCTTATGGATATTTTAGTCCTGTTGATGGTAGTAAGATGTATACAAAGGGAATTACAAAGATTTCTTTTTCGATGAGCAAAGATTTAAATAATAGGATAAATAAGGGGTGAAATTATGGAGACAATTTATCGTTTGTATAAAGATGTTGGCGATAACCAGTCAAAAGACATTTTTGATGCGGTTATGCGAAATGATTGCACCTACATTATAAAATATTATGAAGATGGTTTTGATATTAATATCACAGACAATAAAAACGAAAATCTAGTTCATAAAGCAGCTAGGAATAATTATTATGAGGTTGTCGATTTATTATTAAAATTAAAAGTAAATGTAAATGCTCAAAATAGATATGAGGATACTCCCTTACATTTAGCAGTTCAATTTAGAAATTCGGAAGTAGTAGAAAGGTTGCTATTTGAAAAAGCACGAGTTAATGCAAAGAACAAAAAAGGTATAGCCCCTCTTCATATTGCAGCTGCAAATGGCAAAGAAGAGATTTTAAATAGTTTGCTAGCCCATGGTGCAAAACTAAATATTGCGGATCAAAATGGAATGAAACCAATTCATCACGGTGTTAAATCAGGAAAAAGAGTGATTATTAGAACATTATTAAACAATGGTGCTAGTTTAGTGGAAGTGGATGACCGTAAAGATAATGTCCTACATCATGCTTGTAAAGTGGGAAATGATGATATGATAGTTTTCATTTTGCGACATATGATGGTTAGCGATTCAAGGAATATTTTTGGAGAAACACCACTTCATATTGCCGCTAAATCTTGTTCAGTTACTGGAATAAAGGCATTAATCAATGCAGGTTTTGATATTCAAGCTAAAAATAATATAGGATTAACCCCAATTGAAGTAGCAAGTAGTGCTGACAAACAAGAAAATTATGAATTTCTCACTAATTATTCTCGCAGTCAAGAGTATAAAGAAAAGTTTTTAAAATATTCTCTTCATCGTGCTGTTTGTCGTGGGGATTATGAATATCTTTTACAGGAAGTCGCTTCAACAAATGTCAATAATTTTGATTATTATGGTAGATCAATGATGTATTATGCCATCATTTCCAGCAATCTCCGAATTATAAAATTATTATATAAAAAAGGTGCACGAATTGATAATATCGATGAATTTAATCAATCTGCTTTGTTAATCGCTATTTACTGTGAGAATTATGAAATTATTAAGTTTTTCTTAGATCATAAGGCAAACGTCAATGAAATATTTTATGGGCGCAGTTATTTGTACCGTGCTATTTTAAGAAACGATTATGAAATGGTGAAATTACTCATCGATTATAAAGCTGATGTAAATTATATTGATGATAAGCATATTACCATTTATTCTTATGCGATGGAGTATGCAAGTGATGAAATTATTGAATTGCTTTTGAGTAAAAAAGTTGCTTTGGTTTAGGGAGAAAAATGAAAATTTTATTTGCTACTCACAATAACCATAAGGTTTCTGAAATCAAGAATATGCTTCCTGAAGTAACTATAGTAACACTAGATGACGTTCAGGATGAAGATGAAATAGAAGAAACGGGATTAACATTTTCTGAAAATGCTGCAATCAAAGCTCGATATTATTATCAAAAATATCATTTGCCAGTCATTGCTGATGATTCGGGTTTAGTCGTTACGGCATTAAACGGAGAACCTGGTGTTCATTCCGCAAGATACTCTCCAAGTGGAAGTTATGCTGCAAATAATCAATTATTGTTAGAAAGAATGGCGAATATTTCCCATCGAGAAGCTTATTTTATTACTGTAATATGCTTTATTGATAATTTTGGTAAAGAACATTATTTTACAGGAAAGATTACGGGAACGATCACAAAAGAAGAAAAAGGAACTTCTGGATTTGGTTATGATCCTTTATTCTATGTACCCGAGTTTCGTAAAACATTTGCAGAGATGTCGCTAGCTGAAAAAAATAAAATATCTCATCGAGCTTTAGCCTTAAATCAGTTTAAATACTATATCCAAAATATATTTCAAAAAAACCGATGAAATTGCCCTAAGAAGATGTCTGGTGTAAAAAAAGATAACTTTTTCTTGATTTATTTTGAAGAATATAGTATAATACTTGAGTAATTATGAGTGCGAAAGGAGGGACAAAAATGCCAAAGACCATAGTTAGAGAAAACGAAACAATTGAAGAAACACTTAAGCGCTTTAAACGTGACGTGTCTAGAAGCGGTACCCTTCAAGAAGCACGTAAAAGAGAACATTATTTAAAACCAAGTGATATTAGAAAAATGAAAAAAAGAGCGATGAAAAAGACACAATATCGTCGTTCTAACTAAAAAAGCCTTATGGCTTTTTTTTAGTTTATTACCATTATATGGTATAATATAATTGTTTAGAACAAATCAAATAAGAAAAAATAGTCAATAAAATTGATTTGAAGATAGCTGATGCTTTTTCTCTCTTATTAACAAAAAAAATATTTTGTGATATAATATTACTACCATTAGGAAAGGAAGATACTCTGTATCTCTTAGGAAAAATTATGAATCAATATCAATCAGTTTATAAAATATTCAACTTAGAAAATGAAGCAAAGATACTAGGACCTGATAATATATTTTTAAAAGCCGTTGAAGAAAAATATGGTTTAGATATAATTGTCCGTCAAGGAGAAGTATTAATTGCGGAGGATAAGTTAGAATATCAAAACAAGATTGAAAGTATTTTTACCGTTCTTGAACGAATTTTTGAAAAGACCGATAATCTTTCTTTGCCAGATGTAATGGTCATTTTAAATAATACGGATAAGTTAAGCCCTGTTGATCTAACAAAACTCTATCTGGATAAAACAATCCTTTTCACTACCAATAGTGGAAGAGCAATTTATCCGCGCACTTTAAATCAAAAAATATATATAAAGTCATTGGAAGATAATGATATTACCTTTGCCATCGGACCAGCGGGTACTGGCAAAACATTTTTAGCGGTATTATTTGCAATTAATCAACTTCGCTCTAACCAAGTAAAGAAGATTATCCTGGTTAGACCTGTTGTTGAGGCGGGAGAAAAATTGGGATTTTTACCTGGAGATTTAAAGGAAAAAATTGATCCTTATTTAATTCCCTTATATGATGGGTTATATGAATGTTTAGGGAAAGAGAATGTTGATAAATTGATTGAAAAAGGGACTATTGAAGTCGCTCCGTTAGCTTATATGCGAGGAAGAACCTTAGAAAATGCTATTATTATTTTAGATGAGGCACAAAATGCCACCCTCTTACAAATGAAAATGTTCTTAACAAGATTAGGATATAATTCAAAAATGATTGTTACTGGCGATATCACTCAAATAGATTTACCAAACAAGAATTATTCTGGTTTGATAGAAGCCATTGATTTATTGGAAAATATTAAAAATATTGCTATTATTCGTTTTGCAAAACAGGATATTATGCGTCATCCTTTGGTTTACAAGATTATCGAAAGGTATGAGGCAAAAAAATGAAAATAAATTTATTCAATCATTATCCCTTGGAAATCACTTTTGATTATCGAAAAATAATCAAGGATTTTGAAAAGGAATTACTGAAGAGGAAGAAAATATCTTTGATATTAGTCAACCTGAACCAAATAAAAGAAATAAATAAACAATATCGAAATCGGGATAATGCTACGGATATTCTCTCTTTCGAAGCAGATGATGAAGAGAATGCTAATTACTTGGGAGATATTTTTATTTGTATTGATAAAGTTTACGAGCAAGCAAAGCAATTTAATCACAGTGTGGAACGGGAATTTGCTTTTCTTTTGGTTCATGGGATTTTACATTTATTAGGATTTGACCATCAAGATGATGAAGCAGAAAAAAAGATGTTTGCCGAGCAAGAAAAAATATTAGATAAATTAAATTATAGGAGAAAATAAGTGGATAAAATAACTGAACAATTATATCAAGCAGCGTTAAAAGCCTATCAAAATGCGTATACTCCTTATTCGAAATTCAATGTGGGAGCTGCTGTTTTACTAAAAGACGGGAAAATAATTGCAGGAAGCAATGTTGAAAATGCTTCTTATGGTTTGTCAAACTGTGCTGAACGAACAACTTTGTTTTATACCTATTCTCAAGGATATCGTCAAGAAGATATCAGTAAATTTTTGGTATTAGCGAATACAAAGAAGCCAGTTTCTCCTTGTGGGGCTTGTCGACAAGTGATGGCTGAGTTACTGAATGAAGATGTTGAAATCATCTTAACTAATCTTAATCAAGACATTATGAAGGTAAGGATTACTGATTTATTGCCTTATCATTTTTCTGGAGATAATTTACGTGAGTAAAACATTTAAATCAGGTTTTGTTGCTTTGATTGGTCGTCCCAATGTGGGAAAATCGACAGTTATTAATCAGATATTAGGCCGAAAAATATCGATCATAAGCAAAAAACCGCAAACAACTAGAAATCAAATTAGAGGAATTTATACCACAGAGGAAGAACAAATCATTTTTATTGATACCCCAGGAATTCACAAACCACAACATGAACTGGGTAATTATATGAATAAAGAATCAATATCAACATTATCTGATGTTGATTTGATTTTATTAATTATTGATGGGACCAGGAACTATGGAAAAGGAGACGAATTTGTTCTAGAATTATTAAAGAAAATGAGTACCCCTGTTTTTCTTGTTGTGAATAAAATCGATTTAATCAAAAATAAAAATCGTTTATTGGAAAATGTTGTTCAGTTTCAAAAAAACTTTCCTTTTGAAGAGACTTTTTATATTAGTGCTTTACAAGGGGATAATGTAGATTTGCTTCTTGAAAATATCAGTAATCAGTTGGAAGCAGGACCAAAATATTATCCGGAAGATCAGGTAAGCGATTGTCCTGAAGTGTTTATCATCGCTGAAATCATTCGTGAAAAAGTCTTAACCTTGACAGAACAAGAAGTTCCCCATTCAGTGGCAGTGGTTGTTGAAGAGATGGAAAAGGATGAAGTAAATCCTGATTTGTTGAATATCCGGGCAACTATTTATGTCGAACGTCCTTCTCAAAAAAAGATTATTATCGGTAGTGAAGGAACGATGATTAAAGAGATTGGAACACAAGCACGTAAAGATATTGTAAAAATTGTTGGTCAAAAAGTATATCTCGAATTATGGGTAAAGGTAGAAGAAAACTGGCGTAATAAAAAAACACAATTACGTAGAATGGGTTACTTTTTCGAAGAACAAAAATAAGTTTTAGAGGAGAAGCAATGGAATTAGAAGAAGGAATCGTGATAAAGGCGAATAAATATCTGGAAAACTCGAAAATATTGACTATCATAAGTGCCAAAGGAACTCATACTTGTCTAGCTCGAGCTTCTAGCAAATTGAGAAGTAAGAATTATAGTTATTCACAAATTCTAACAAAAATCGGGTTTAATATCAGTAAAAGCAAACGCAATTCCTTTGATATCCTGACAACTGGAACGGTAGTGAATACCTATATAAAGATTAAAGAAAACACCTCTAAATTGGCAAGCGCCTTGGTAATCCTCGATATTACCTATCATTTAAATGATCATATCGATGATTTTTCCACTTTGTTTTCCTTCCTTGATCTTGTCCTAACAAAATTAGAAAGTACCAAATATGAGCACTATTATGAAATTATTTTTCGTTTAAAACTTTTATTCTTATTAGGAGTTGGTCCGACATTTTCTAAATGCATTGCCTGTGGGAAAAAGGAAGATTTGATGTTTTTTGATTTTTACAGTGGAGGAATGAAATGTAAGGAATGTACAGGCGATGAAAAAAAGATTTATCGAGGAGATTATGTAAGAACATTACAAACGCTGTACAATATCAAAATAGAACAAATTAATGATGAATTATTGGCACAACTACCTAATCATACGGCTATGATTAATGAATTTTTAGATGCTTACTATGAATATTTTCTTGGTTATGTTAGTAGTGCCCGCAGTATTCTCGGTAAGATTATCAAATAAAAAAATATTAAAACAACAGCTTTTAAAAAAGGCTGTTTTTTTACTAGGAAGCATTTACTTTAAGAGGGAAACGATGTATAATATACACTAAATAGGAGGAAAATCATTGAAAGTCGAAGAATTAATAAAGAGTAGTCTAGCTGCTCATAAAGAGATGAAAGACGATTTTTCTAATTGTGCCGAGAAGCGGTGGCAAGAAAAAAAAGTATTAAAAAGAAAAGTGCTCTATAGTGGTCAAAACTTAGAAAATGTCACCTTACACGGTCAAGCGACAATCGAAATTGATCAAAACGTCAAGAAAAATAGTCAAAGTAGTCTTTTAATCACAACAAATACAAAGATTGAAAACATATCGCCCCGCCCTAGTTGTGGGGTCGTAATCAATTTTCCTGAACAAGATTTATCAGAATATAATCGGGTGTCGATTTGGATATATATTGATGCTGTTGGATATCATAATTTTTATTTTCACTTTACTTTTGGGAATACGGGTGAAGAAGTTCTTCATGCTCCTAGTTTACTCCCTAATCAATGGAATCATGTTATCTGGGAAGTAGAGCGCATCCATCGCGACAAAGTAAAGAAAATCAGCATTACTCCATTTTTAATAGGCTGTCCTCCTGAAGCTGAACCAATGTTAAAAGTATATATTGATGAAGTTGCCGTTGAAAAAGTCGAAGCTGATTATGATTTAGGTTGGGAATCACAAGATAGAATTGCTTATTGTCATAGTGGCTTTTTTTGTGACGCGGAAAAAATCGCTGTTGTTGAAAAGACAAATAGCAAAGAATTCTATCTTTATGATGTTGAAAACAAAGTAGTATTTACCGGGAAACCACAACGAATAACAACAGATATTGGTAATTTTCATTTGTTAGATTTTTCGGAATTTAAGAATTCTGGGGAATATTATTTACAAATTGATACTCGAAAGACAAAACCATTTGTAATTAATGAAAATCCATATTTATCTTCGCTTTGGAAAAGTATGAATTTCCTTCGCTTATTAAGATGTGGGGAAGATATTCCTGGTGTCCATAGTGCTTGTCATTTAAATTGTCGTACTATTCATGAGGATGGAAGAAGTGTTCCTAATTTCGGCGGTTGGCATGATGCAGGTGATGTTTCGCAATTTGAAATATGTACAGCTGAAATGGCACATGCGATTATCGATTTAGCTTTGAGGGTGAAAGAGAGTGATCAAACCTTATATCAACGTCTTTTAGAAGAAGCAAAGGTGGGAATTAATTGGCTGTTGAGAACGAGTTTTGGTGATGGTAATCGAGCACTTGCCGTATCTTACCGAATTTGGCGAGACAATATCCTGACACCGGATAATCAAACCGTAATTTGTAGTACTGCTGAAAATGGTCCATTTGAAAACTTTTGTGCGGCTGCAGCAGAAGCGCTGGCATATAAATTATTTAAGGAAGAAGATCCTATTTTTGCTGATTGGTGTTTAAGAACCGCTAAAGCTGATTTTCATTATGGTCAAAAGGGATATGAAGCAGGAATATATACAAAAAGATGGGGATCAAGTATTGTCGCTCAAACCTCAGGAGAAGGTGCATTAGCAGCAGCTGAATTATATGCCCTTACCAAAGATGAACAATATCTAAAATCTGGCTTGAAATATGCTGATGATGTTCTTGCTTGTCAACAACAAGATTATCCTGAGTGGGATAAGCCTCTTCGTGGCTTCTTTTATGAAGATCCGCTACACCAATACCTATTATCTTATGAACATCGCGGCCATGAACAAACCCCTATTCAAGGATTGGTGCGTTTATCTGAAGTGGCTCCTAACCATCCTAATTCCTTAAAATGGAAAAAAGGCTTAGAATTATATAGAGAATATATCCTAACCACTTGTGATTTGATAGCGCCTTATAATCTATTACCTGGACATGTTTATCATTTAGATAAAATAAATATCGATCATTTTACAATAGCTCGGACCATATCAAGTCCAGAAAAAGCATTAGATATTTTAAAATCGCAGGTCAAAACAGGGATTCAATTAGCTGAAAATGTATATTTAAGGAGGTTTCCGATTGCCGTTACAAGAAGAGGATTTCATGCAACATTGTTGAGCAAAACGAAAGCTGTTTCCTTATTAGCCCAGTTTTTTAAGGATAAGAAATTATATCAAATAGCGATTAATCAATTGGAATGGATTTTAGGAAAGAACCCTTTTGCTTCTTCAGGAATGTATGGAGAAGGCTATAATTATCATCCGTTATATGTCGCATTTTCTGGCCAAATGGTTGGAGCCTTACCAGTTGGAATTCGTACGTACGAAGATTTCGATGCGCCTTATTGGCCTACTATTAATAATGCAGTGTATAAAGAAATATGGGGACATACAACGGGAAAATTTCTGTGGGTTCTCGCTGATTTAGTAAAATAAAAATATATAAAAAAAATAGAAATATTTTTTCATTCGTGCTATAATATGAAAGGTGTAAAGAACGGAGGATTAATGTGATTTTTTCAAAAATAAAAGGAGTATATATTAGTGAACATAAGGGCCATAAAGAACTCTCTTCTATGACACCCTATGGGGAATACTTAAACCCTGAATATGTTTACATTCCGCTTGTTGAACAAGATACGGTTTGTGAAGCATTAGTCAATGTGGGTGAAAAAGTAAAACTAGGACAATTAATTGCCATGAAGAAGGGAAGATTCTCTTCGCCTATTCACGCATCAGTGAGCGGTGAAGTCGTTGCAGTTGATACTAAAATGTGGCATAGTTCAGGGAAAATGGTGCCAACAATACAAATTAAAAATGACTTTTTAGAAACAAAAGTAGAAAGTATTAAAGAAAATAATGTTTCTGAACTGACGAGCGAACAAATTATTGAAAAAATAAGAGATTGTGGAATCGTCGGTCTTGGAGGAAGCGGGTTTCCTGCTTATGTAAAGTATATGGGAAATTGTCCTATTGATACGGTTATTATTAATGCCGTAGAATGTGAGCCCTATATCAGCGATAATTACACGATTATGAAAAATCAAATGGACGAATTAATCTCCGGAATAAAGTTTATCATGAGGGCTGTTGATGCCCATAAAGCATTTTTAGCAATCAAGAAAAACAAAGTCGAATTAATTAAAAAAATGCAGCCATATTTTGATGCGGAACCAGATATTAATATGTTCTTTGTGAAGGATGAATATCCTGCTGGTTGGGAAAAGTATCTTGTTCAAAGAATTGTAAAGAAAACCTATAACAATTTACCAAGTGAAGTAGGTGCAGTTGTGAATAATGCTGCTACAGCATTAGCGATTTATAGGGCGGTAACCTATAATATGCCACTTGTTGAGAAGATGATTACCATTTCGGGAAGAGGACTGAAAAATCCTCAAAATGTTTATGTGAAAATAGGAACAAAACTAAATGATATCATTAAATCAATGGGCGGATATACCGATGATTTAGGCGAAGCTTATTTCATCGCTGGTGGTCCAATGACAGGTAAGAGTATTCCTTTTGATTCGATGGTTGTAAATCGCGCTCTTACCAGTGTGATTGTCATGCCGAAATTAATCGATGATACGGTTTATAGTTGTTTAGGCTGTGGTAAATGCGTGGAAAATTGCCCGGCATTTTTATCACCAGTGCAAATCAAAAATGCTTTGGATGCTGGTGACAAAGAATTATTAAAAGAGTATCACGCAGAAAAATGTATGCAATGCGGATTGTGTTCTTATATTTGTCCATCGAGAATTGAATTGACGGAAAGCGTTGCAAAGGCAAAAGCTTTGCTATTGAAGAGGTAATATCATGACAGAACAAAGAAGATTTTTATTGGGAAAAGAACCTTTTATCCGTAAAGCTGATAGTAAAAAATATGGTACCGACATTGTTATGCGTGATTTGGTGATTGCTCTGATTCCTCTCATTCTATTTGGGTGGGTAAAAAATGGCTTATTACCTTATATCAACCTTGATGATGTTTCCTTTTGGACAATGATTAAACCACTTGCATTTGTATTTATTGGTGGTTTTACCAGTTGGTTATTGGAATTTATTACATATAAATACTTTTTTAAAGATAAAGAACCGTTTATTAAAGTAAAAAACTCATTTGCCCCTATACCAGGAATCATCTTAGCGATGATGCTTCCCGTAAATACACCTATTTGGGTTTTAGTCATCGGTTGCTTTTTCGCAACTATTATTGGGAAAATTTTATTTGGTGGATTTGGCTATAATGTTTTTAATCCAGCTTTAGTGGGCTATTTGTTTATTAGTGCTGCTTATTATGGTGTAATAGTAAAACATGGCGGATCAGCTAACCCAGCGGAAATTGAAATCATGGCGGGAGTAACGCCAATGACTAATTTTAGTGCTAATCCTTTGGCAAGCATTGACGTGTTAGTAGGTTCTTATGGGAATTTGGGTAATTTCTTGTTAGGGACTATACCGGGATCTTTAGGGGAAACAAGCGCTTTGTTATGCATCGCAGCATTTGTTTATTTAGTAGTAAGAAAGGTAATCAAATGGCAGGTGCCCGTTATTTATGTAGGTACAGTATTCATTCTGACTTACATTATCGGTGCTTTTAATGGCTATGCTTTGGATCTACGTTACCCATTGTTTGGAATATTGAGCGGTGGCTTAATGTTCGGGGCTGTATTCATGGCAACAGAACCAGTGACTACTCCTAAAACTCCAAACGGAAAAATTATTTTTGCGTTTGGATTGGGTGTGCTAACTATTCTATTTAGATATAAGAGTAATATGCCAGAAGGTGTTGGTAGTGCGATTATCGTGATGAATTTATTTACTGTCATTATCGATCGCCTTGCTGCTAGAACGAGAATAGAACCGAAAAAATCAAAAATAGCATTAAGATATGGTACCATTGCCCTATTATTGATTGGTATTAGCAGTTATCCAATTATTTCTTATGCCAATACGGTTACATTCACCCCAGAGGATGTGGAAGTAGCTAGTGTAAAACAAGATTATGTTAATAAGAATTTTGAGTATACTACTTATGTGGGTAATAAAAAAGTAATCGTCATTGTTGATTTAAGTGGAAAAATTGTTGAAGTCAGGGATAAAGTTTATCGCTCTGAAGCATATTTAGCCGCCTATACCAATGAAATTACCGCTTTTGAAGCAGAGAATTATGCTAAGTATCCTTACTTGACTGATGTAAGAGTAGAGGAAGAGAATACGATTCTAACAATTGTTGCTCATCGTCCTACCATATATGGAAGTGATGTCACCTTCATCGTTACCTTAAACAAAAAAGGAAAGATAATCGCTTTTTCATCAAATGCCATTGCTCAAGAGTCTTATACCAATCCATATTATCCAGATTGGAGTGGTGTTCATCCCGAAGATGTACTACCAGGTGCTATTATTTCGAACCAAGATAATTTAGATGATATAGAAATTGTTGTAACAGCAACACAAACATCGCTTCTATATTTTGAAGTTGCCCGATTAGCAATAGATTATGCGAATCAATTGATTGTAAATGGGGAGGGGAAATAATGAAAGAACTACCGAAAACAATAAAATATAGTTTATTGTTAGTTATTTTAGGAATTGTTGCTGGTGGTTTATTGGCCTATGTGAATAGTATTACTGCCCCAATTATTGCTGAAAGAAAAGATGCGGAATTAAAAGAAATATTAGAAGAATATTTTGAATGTGAACGATTTACTGATGAAACAACGAATTATGAATTAGACAAAGGGATTGAAAAAATCTATTTTGGTTATGTTGAAGACGGTCTTGAAGTAGTTATCTATCAAACATCAACAAATGGCTATGGTGGACCTATCGTAACATTAGTCGGTATCAATCTTACTGATGATAAATTGGTGAATCTCCAAGTAGCTAGTGCTGATAATGAGACTGTCGGTATTGGTTCAAAGGTATTGAATCATGATTTTAGTGTTGCGGGAGAAAGCATTACCGATTATTCTTTTGAAATTATATCGGGGGCAACAGTATCATCAAATGCTGTTAAAAATAATCTTATCATTGCTGTTAAGCACTATACAGAGAATAAAACTCTGTTTGAGAAAGCATCTTAGGTGTTCAATATGACAAAATTACAAAACTTTACAAAAGGAATATTGAAAGAAAATCCAATATTAGTTTCTGTTCTTGGGTTATGCCCAACATTAGCGATTACAAAATCAGTAGAAAATGCGATTGGAATGGGAATTGCTATTTTATTCGTGTTAGTATTCTCCAACTTTATTATTTCTTTGATAAGAAATATTGTTCCTAACGAGATAAGAATTCCTATGTTCATCGTTGTCATTGCTACTTTAGTAACTTTAGTAGAGATGCTGATGGCTGCTTTCTTACCAGCACTTCATGAAAGCTTAGGAATATTCATTCCATTAATTGTTGTAAACTGTATTATCTTAGGACGAGCAGAAGCGTATGCATCAAAAAATAAACCATTAGATAGCATTATTGATGGTGCCGGTATGGCGATCGGATATACTCTTGTATTAATTATCATTTCTTTAATCCGGGAATTCCTTGCTAGTGGTACGATTACCATCTGGGGCGATTTACGATTAACTGTAAATCCTGAGCAATCAGCACAAATTTTTACTAGTTTCTTTGTCAGCCCTCCAGGAGCATTTATCATTTTGGGATTATTGCTAGGAATTGTTGCCGCGATTCGCAACCATAAAAAAGAGGTGAAAAAACAATGAAAGAAATTTTAACGCTTGCTTTTAGTGCAATTCTTATTCAAAACGTTCTTTTATCTCGTTTCCTTGGAACTTGTCCATTTATGGGAGTTTCTAACAAACGTTCTTCAGCTGTAGGAATGGGTTTAGCGGTGGTTTTTGTTATCACATTATCGAGTGTGATTTCCTGGGCTTTATATAACTATGTTTTAGTAGTTTTTGAAATGACCTATATGAAAACCATCATCTTCATTTTAGTTATTGCTGCGTTGGTGCAAATTATTGAAATGTTCGTAAAGAAAGTATCACCACCTTTATATCGAAGCCTGGGAATCTATTTGCCATTAATCACAACCAACTGTGCTGTTTTAGGTATGGCGACAATTGTAGGTAGTGAAGAATATACTTTATTAACCGCTTTTGTATTTTCATTTGCTTCTGCAGTTGGTTTCTTATTAGTAATGTATATTTTCGCAACCTTACGCGAAAGAATTGATAATGGTAATGTTCCCAAAGCATTTAGAGGAGTTCCGATTGCTTTGATTAGCGCAGGAATTATGGCGATGATTTTCGCGAAATTCACGGGGGTAATCTAAAATGCTCTTAAATGTCTTTATCCAATATTTTTTACCACCGATTATTTTAGCGGGAATCGGAGGAATTTTCGGAGTATTAATTGCCGTTTTTTCAAAACTCTTTTTTGTAGAGACGGACGAAAGAGTAGAAAAGGTAACAGAATTGTTACCTGGTTATAATTGCGGCGCTTGTGGAATGCCGGGTTGTCAAGGACTTGCTGAGAAAATTGTAAGTGGGGAAAAATCACCATCTGATTGTAAGCCGATTAAACCCGTTACCGCTGAACAGATTCGCCAATATCTTACAGAAGCCAATGCTATACTGGAAAAAAAATAAAAAGACTTTTAACTCTATTTATTCCTAATATATAAATAGAGTTTTTTTATTTGCAGATTCTAAAATTTGAAATGCGCTCAAAAGAAAACGAGTTGACAAAGTTTACATAATGTGGTATAATATGCAAAGGCTAATAGTAGCAATATGAAAATGGAAAGAGGAAAGTTTTATAGATTTTAATATAAGTTAGAAAAATGCTAACTTTTTTATTTGTTATAAATGAGATATTTCTTCTTTACAAAATAATTTGATTATGTAATATGTTGCTTACTAGAAAAGGAGTTCTATCATGGCAGAAATCAGTATGGAAAAATTTGTTTCTTTCTTGAAAAGCCAAGGATTTATTTATCAAGGAAGCGAAATATATGGTGGATTAGCAAATTCTTGGGACTATGGACCATTAGGTGTAGAATTAAAAAACAATATTAAAAGGGCATGGTGGAAGAAATTTATCCAAGAATCACCTTATAATGTAGGGATGGATACTGCTATTTTAATGAATCCAAGAGTATGGGTGGCCAGTGGTCACGTTGGTGGATTCAGCGATCCTTTAATTGATTGTAAAAAATGCGGTACTCGTCATCGAGCTGATAAATTAATTGAAGATTATACAAAAGGTGAAGTTACTGGTGATGGCATGAGTAATGAAGCTTTGATAGAATATATTAAAGAATATAATATCAAATGTCCATCTTGTGGCTCTAATAATTTTACCGATATTCGTAAATTTAATTTGATGTTTAAGACAAATCAAGGTGTTATCGATGATGAGAAGAATATTGTCTATTTACGACCTGAAACTGCTCAAGGAATTTTTGTTAATTTTAAGAATGTACAACGAACAACAAGAAAGAAATTACCTTTCGGTATCGGACAAATTGGAAAGAGTTTTCGTAATGAAATCACTCCAGGTAATTTTATTTTCCGTACTCGTGAATTCGAACAAATGGAACTTGAATTTTTCTGTAAACCAGGTACTGATTTAGAATGGTTTCAATACTGGAGGCAATTTTGCTTTGATTTCCTAGAATATATGGGACTAGATAAAACCAGACTTCGTTATCGAGATCATACAGCAGAAGAACTAAGTTTTTATTCAAAAGCAACAACTGATATAGAATTCCTATTCTATTTCGGTTGGGGAGAATTATGGGGAATTGCTAATCGTACAGATTATGATTTAGGAGTTCACCAAAAGCATTCTCAAGAAAATCTAGAATATTTTGATCCTGAAACTAACACTAAATATTTGCCTTATGTGATTGAACCGTCTCTTGGTGTGGAAAGACTATTACTTTCTGTTCTAACAAGTGCTTATGAAGAAGAATTGTTGGAAACTGGAGAAACAAGAGAAATATTACATTTAAAACCGTTTTTGGCTCCAAAAAAAGTAGCGGTTTTGCCTTTAGTAAATAAATTAAATGAGGAGGCTTTGAAAGTATATAATCTTTTAATTAAAGAGTTTGTTTGTGACTATGATACGAGTGGTCAAATAGGAAAAAGATATCGCCGTCAAGATGCGATTGGAACACCATTTTGTGTGACCATTGATTTTGATACTTTGGAAGACAAGATGGTTACGGTACGTGAGCGTGATTCGATGCAACAAACACGGATTAAAATTGATGAACTAATTGATTATTTACATAATTTATTAAAATAGGGGTGAGTAGTATGCGTATATCCGAAGCAACGATAAGAAAAATAACCGAAAATGCTGATATTGTTGCCATTATCGGTGAGCATATTAAATTGGAAAAAAAAGGAAACGATTATAAAGGGATTTGCCCTTTTCATAATGATACGAATCCTTCTCTATCCGTTTCCCCAAGCAAAAAAGTATTTAAATGTTTTAGTTGCGGAGCTTCTGGAAATGCAGTAGGCTTTATTCAAAGATATAAGAATCTTAGTTTCCCGCAAGCAATCAAGTATGTGGGCGAAAAAATGGGAATTCCCGTTGACATTGATGATAATGTCAATCAGGATTTACAAAAATATCTAAGAATCATGGAAGATGCTGCTAATTATTATGAATTTTACCTGAAGAATTCAATTGAGGGAAAAGAAGCAATTCAATATTTAAATGATCGCCATTTAGATGAAGAAATCGTTCGCCGATTTAAGATTGGTCTGGCAAGCGATGAATTTGATCTCTTGTATAAGGCATTAACTGAAAGAGATAATCCTTATTTACCATTAAATTTATTGGAAGTAGGATTGATTAAAGCAGGAAAAGAAAATACCTATTACGATGTTTTTCGTTCAAGAATCATGTTTCCTATTGATGACCTTAATGGTAATATTATAGGGTTCAGTGGAAGAATTTATAAAAAAACTAAAAAAAATGAGCCTAAATATATTAATAGTAATGAGAATGTGATTTTTAAAAAATCAAATATTCTATATAATTATTCTCGAGCGGTTAATGTAATCAAACAAAAGAATCATGTCTTTATTTTTGAAGGCTTTATGGATGTAATTGCTGCTTATCGTGCTAAAATTGAAAATGCTATAGCAACGATGGGAACTGCCCTGACAAACCAACAAATTCAAGCAATTAAAAAAGCGACGAATAATATTACCTTGTGTTTTGATGGAGATAATCCCGGTATTGAAGCATCAAAAAGAGCAATTGAAATGTTTCATCGGGCTAATTTCAATATTAAAGTGATGTTGCTACCTGAAGGACTCGATCCTGATGAATATGCAAATCGTTTTGGAACTACTAGTTTACATGATTTTTTGGAAAATAAAACTCTGAGTGCTCCAGATTATTTTTACGAATTAGAAAAAAGAAAGTTAAACAAAAACGATTTATATAGTATCGAAACATTCAAACAAAATGTGTTTGCTTTTTTGAAGATGTTCAATATCGCTTCGTTAACTGAAATCTACTTAAAAAGAGTAGCTGACGAATTAGACATTACAATCACATCGATAAGTGATGATTTCCAAAAGAAGAGACAACCTCAATTTGTTTCTCCAATTCATACTCCAAAAGAACGAAAAGTAAAATCAGCAGCAACAAAAAGACGATATATTGCCAATGAAAAATGCGCTGTTTATCATGCTTATACTTCTAAAAATGCTTGTTTGTTGATTTTAAATGAAAAAACAAACTTTACTTATGCTGATGCAGATAATCGAAATATTTTATTTAAAATCTTTGATTATTACAAAACTAATGATAAGATGAATGATGATTTTATGGACTGTTTAAACGAATCGGAAAGAATGATATTGGCAAAAATATTACAAGAAATAAACGAACATAATATCATTACTTTAGATGAATGCTTACAAATTAATCTTGAATTTCGTAACGAGAAAATTCAAGAAAAACTAAAAGAAGCATTTAAGAATAATGGAATTGATGATAAAGGCATAATCGACTTTATTGAATCAAAGAAAATCACAACAAAAATTGTTAAAAGCGAGGAATGATTTAATGAATTATGAAAATCCAGAATTAGAACAAATTGTTGAAGAAGGAAAGAAAAAGGGCTATGTCGCTTTAAGAAGTATCCTTGCGATAGTCGATGAGGAAAGTGAAACATTTGATGAACTAACGAGAGAATTAGAGAGTTTAAACATTGAAATTGTTCGTGATGCTGATTTAGAAGCATATGAATCAAATGAGATTGATATTGATTCGGATAAATTTGTTGATGATTTTGACGGGTTTATTGGTGAATTAGAAGGAGATCCTGAATTTACTGAATTCACGAATGAAATTGAAAACGAAGTTAAAATAAAAGATATTGAAGATATCGTCTCTTCTGTTGTTACTCGTAGTCAAGCAGATGATCCCGTTAAAATGTACTTGAAAGAAATTGGTCAAGTACCACTACTAAATATAACCAGAGAATTAGAGTTATCACGAATTGTCCAACAAGGTCTAATCGCTAAAGATATTATGGAAATGGTCGAGCAAGGGCGTAAAGAAGTAACGGAAGAAGAAAAAGAAAAACTAAAGCTATGTATTGAAGAAGGTGAAGATGCTAGAGCAATCTTGATTGAATCTAATTTGCGATTAGTTGTATCAATTGCGAAACGTTACTTAGGTCGAGGAATGCAATTTCAAGACCTAATTCAAGAAGGAAATATGGGACTAATGAAGTCGGTTACTAAATTTGACCCGACAAAAGGCTTCAAGTTTTCAACATATGCTACTTGGTGGATTCGTCAAGCGATTACTCGAGCTATTGCTGACCAAGCTCGAACAATTCGAATCCCGGTTCATATGGTAGAAACGATTAACAAGTTAGTTAGAACCCAACGAAAATTAACCCAAGATTTACGACGCGAACCTACTCCTGAAGAAATAGCAGCTGAGATGAAAATCACGGTAGAAAAGGTGCAACAGATTCAAAAAATTGCTCAGGAGCCAGTTTCTTTGGAAACTCCAGTCGGTGAAGAAGATGACTCAACATTAGGCGATTTTGTTCATGACACAGATTTACCTAATCCTTTAGATTACACTATTAATGAGAAATATAAAGAAGAAATCGATGTAGTATTAAAAACATTAACTCCAAGAGAAGAAAAAGTATTACGTTTACGCTTTGGTTTAATGGATGGGAAACCACATACATTAGAAGAAGTGGGAAAAGAATTTGGAGTAACTCGTGAACGTATCAGACAAATAGAAGCTAAAGCTATTAGAAGGCTTCGTCATCCTACTAGACAAAAGAGACTAAGTCAATTTAAGTAAATAGCAGATAGTTTATCTATCTGCTTTATTTATTAGAAAGGAAGCAATGATGACATCAACACGGTTAAAGACAATTGCAAAACATATCGAACCATACAAAAAGATTGCTGACGTAGGATGTGATCATGGATATTTAATATTAGAAGCTTTTGAGAATCATAATATTGAGTTTGCCCAAGCTATTGACAATAAAAGTCAACCATTAAAAAATGCTCTAAAGAATATTACTCAGGAAGGACTATCCAGTAAAGTAATCTTTACTTTAGGAGAGGGATTAGAAAATCTTTGGGAAGAAGTTGAGGTGGTTATTATTTCAGGAATGGGTGGTTTTAATATTATCAAAATATTAAGTAACAACCAAAACAAAGAAATCAAGCGCTTTATTCTTCAGGCAAATCGAAATGTTTATAATTTGAGAGAGTTTTTAATGGAAAATAATTATCGAATTGTCGATGAAGATATTGTTGATGAGGGCGAGAAATATTATGAAATTATCGTTTGTGAATTCACAAACGAAAAACAGGTTTATAGTGAAGATGAACTCAAGTTTGGACCTGTATTATTACGCAAAAGAAGTCCTGTTTTTATTAATAAATTAAAACATGAACGCGATAAATTGACGGTTATTGATATGAAAGTCGATGCAATTGAAGAAAAAATAAGGAGATTAGATGAAATTATATGTTGGCAAAAGAAATAATAAACTATTTGGAAAAGAGATTTCCCCATGATTACGCTGAAGATTTTGATCAACCTAAAATAGGTTTAATCGTGGGGCGAGATGATTTTATCGTTACCAATATTTTACTATCGCTTGATTTATCAGTTGAAGTAGTAAAAGAAGCTATTCGCAAACACGCTAATTTTATTATTGTTCATCATCCGTTTTTCTTTGAACCACTATATAAAGTATTATTAAGCACTGAGCAAGGGGAAGTTGTGAAATTGCTGCTTACTCACGATATTTCTGTATATGCTATGCACACAAATTTAGATGTGGGTCAAGGTGGTGTTAACGATGTCTTGGCAGGACTACTTGCTATACCCGATATTAAAGTTGATAATAATGTGATAGGAAAGCAAAACTATCTTCGTTTTGGTGATATTGAAGAAATTACGCTTAAAGAATTAGTTCAGTTTGTGAAAAAAACTTTTTGTTTACCAGGAGTAAGAGTTTTAGGAGATTTGAATCAAAAAATTAATAGAATAGGTGTTATTGGTGGAAGTGGAGCTCATCGAATCGATATTGAGCGGGCTTATTTCAATCGTTGTCAAGTATTAATAACCGGAGAAGTGAAATTGAACAATGCTCAATATGCCAAGTATTTGGGGTTGAATATCATTGAAGTCAACCATGGGGTAGAAAAATTTGTTTTTTATCACTTAAAAAAAGACCTAGAAAAAGATCTAAGCCTACACGGTAAAGTAATGGTTGCGGAAACTGAAACGGATCCGTTAAGAATAATCGGATAAAAAAAAGTAGCAAAGGCTACTTTTTTAGTTGGTTTTATTTTTCAATAATAGCTTCAACTGGACATACTTCTTGACATGATCCACAATCGATACATGCTTCAGTATCAATAACATAGATATCGCCTTCTTTAATGCAATCAACTGGGCATTCAGATGCGCAAGTACCGCAAGCGATACATGAATCAGTAATAAATCTCGGCATAAAAATCCTCCTTTAAAATTCCTAAATACATTATACTATAAAAAGAGAAATAGGTAAAGATATTTTTGCTAGAATAGTAATGAAAACGAATACTTACGATCGATGATGTTTGTTATACTTGCATTTTCTTATAAATTATAGTAAAATAACATGTGTTAAAAAAGGAGTGAAATAACTATGTGGGAGCTACAAATTTGGGCTTGGTGTTTAATATTTTTTGGTTTTTTAGTTATCGGTGCAGTAATAGGCTTTTTCGTATCACGAAAAATCATGACTAAATACTTAGAAAAAAACCCTCCTGTTAATGAAAAAATGATTCGTGTAATGTTCCAACAAATGGGTAGAACACCGTCAGAAAAGCAGGTTCGTCAAGTAATGGCTTCGATGAATCAAGCGAAAAATCAATAGGAAATCAGTGATAAAAAGTATGCTTCTATCAAGCATGCTTTTTTTATTTTGCGTTTCTTTTACCAAGCGATTTTAGACTCTCGATGTTGATATAATCATTTGATACACTAAGATGATGTATGTATATAAGAAGAAGGGCTATTAAGGAAATAGTAGAAAAACTGACATTAACGCTTTTTTCTTTCTTATGATAAATCTATAAGGAATCGAAACAAGCAAATAGCGAAAATTAAATAGACTAGCTTTAATAATCATATTTTCTCAATATTAGTTGATATTAAGACAAAACAAGTTTTTATTTACAACCTTTGATAAATACAATAAAATACTTTTTTTAATATACTCATTAATATGCAAAAAATGAACCTTCAAGAGAGGTTAAATATGCTCATATATGTTATATGAATATATAAAATAGCCAAAAATATTGTTTTACTTTTCATTTAATATATGCTATAATATAATTAGATTAATGCGAAGGAATGATGAATAATGGCAAAAGTAAAAAGCAATAATTACACAGGTGAAAAAATTCAGGTTTTAAAAGGATTAGAAGCTGTTAGAAAACGCCCTGGTATGTATGTTGGTTCTACTGATTCGAAAGGGCTCCATCAGTTAATTTGGGAAATCATTGATAATGGTATTGATGAAGTTTTAGGTGGTTTTGCGAATCATGTAAAAGTCATCATTCGCAAAGGTAATATCGTAGAAGTTCAAGATAATGGCCGCGGTATTCCTATCGATATGCATAAGGAAGGAGTACCAACACCACAAGTAGTTTTTGGGACTTTACATGCTGGTGGTAAATTCGATTCTACAGGAGCTTATAAAGTTTCTGGTGGTCTTCATGGAGTGGGTGCTAGCGTTGTTAATGCATTGAGTGAATGGATTGAGTTAACCATTTACCGTGATGGCAAGCAATACTTTCAACGTTTTGAAGATGGTGGAAAAGTAGTTCGCAAACCAAAAATTGTTTCTGATTCTTCAAAGAAAAAAGGAACAATTGTCGTATTTAAACCAGATTCATCCATCTTTTCAACAACCCTAATAGATTATAAACTATGCGCTCAGCGATTAAAAGAAGCTGCCTTTTTGATTAAGGGATTAAAAGCAGAATTATATGATGAACGAACGAATACTCACGAGACGTTCAAATTCGATGATGGAATTGTTGAATATGTTAATCATTTGAATGAAGACAAAGAAAAAATTCATGAACCGGCTTATTTAATCGGTTCTTATGGAAAGATTCAAATAGAGGCTGCTATTCAATATACTAAAAAAACATACTCGGAAAATATTTTATCATTTGTTAATAATATTAGAACCCGTGATGGGGGAACTCATGAAACAGGATTTAAAATAGCGATTACGAAAGCCTTTAATGATTACGCTAGAATGAAAGGAATATTAAAGGAGAAAGATTTAAATCTTGATGGCATCGACATAAGAGAAGGATTAACGGCAGTTTTATCAATTCGAATTCCGGAAGATTTGTTGCAATTCGAAGGTCAAACCAAAAACAAATTGGGAACAGCGGACGCGAAAACTGCCGTCGAGCAGGTCGTTGGTGAACAGTTAAAATTTTATTTGTCGGAAAAAGGGGAAATTGCCAATACTTTAATCAACAATGCATTAAGAGCATTTAAAGCTCGTGAAGAAGCGCGAAGAGCGCGAGACTCTGTTCGAATGATTAAAGAAAAAATCGGTAAACCGATTAATATGAATGGTAAACTTTGTCCTGTGATTGAAAAGAATCCAGAGATTAATGAATTGTTTATTGTTGAGGGTGATTCAGCGGGAGGTAGCGCAAAGCAAGGGCGCGATAGTCGATATCAAGCAATTCTTCCTTTACGAGGAAAAGTAATCAATGCTGAGAAAACAAAGACCGAAGAATTGTTGAAAAATGAGGAAATCATGTCGATGATTCATGCTATTGGTGCTGGATTTGGTCGGGAATTCAATATTGCGAAATCGAATTTTAAAAAAATAATTATTATGACCGATGCAGATACCGATGGTGCCCATATTCAAGTATTACTATTAACGTTCTTTTTCCGTTATATGACAGAATTAATTGAAAATGGTTATATCTATATTGCTTTGCCGCCACTTTATAAAATATCTGGTAAAAATATTGTCGAATATGCTTGGGATGATGAAGAATTAAAAGCCAAAGCTGGCAATTATAAAAATATTAGTATTCAACGATTCAAAGGTCTGGGAGAAATGAACAAAGATCAACTATGGGATACTACCATGAATCCTGAAACAAGAACACTGATCAAAGTGAATATCGAAGATTTTAGTGATGCAGATGGACGAATCAGTGTATTGATGGGGGATGAAGTTGAACCTAGGCGACAATGGATTGAGAAAAATGTTTCTTTTGAATATGCAGATAATTTCACATTAGAAAATGTAGAGGTAGAATCAAATGGCCAAGAAGACTAAATCTATCGTTCAAAAAGTTAACAGTTTTGTGGAAGAAAAAATTTTAAATGAAAATTTAGATGTTATCGTTGGGGAACGATTTGCTCGTTATTCTAAATACATTATTCAAGATCGAGCTCTTCCTGATGTTCGTGATGGATTGAAACCAGTTCAACGAAGAATCCTTTTTGCTATGTATAAATTAGGACTTTTTAGTAACAAACCTTACAAAAAATCAGCTCGTATTGTCGGAGATGTTATCGGTAAATACCATCCTCATGGAGATACTGCTGTCTATGAAGCGATGGCTCGCCTATCCCAAGATTTCAAGATGCGATTGCCGTTAATCGATATGCATGGAAATAACGGAAGTATTGATGGTGATTCTCCAGCAGCAATGCGTTATACAGAAGCTAGATTATCCAAATACGCTGAAGCGATTCTTCAAGATATCAATAAAAAGACGGTCGGCTTCATTCCAAATTTTGATGATGAAGAATATGAACCTACTGTATTACCATCAAAATATCCTAATATCCTGGTGAACGGTGCTACTGGTATTTCAGCGGGATATGCTACTGATATTCCCCCTCATAATATTGATGAGGTTATTAATGCTGTCATTTATCGAATGAATAATCCAGAATGCAGTTTAAAGGAAATCATGAATATTGTAAAAGGACCTGATTTTCCTACGGGAGGAATTGTTCAAGGGATTGAGGGAATTAAAAGTGCATATAAAAATGGTCGCGGAAAAATTATTGTTAAAGCGAAAACTGAAATTATTGAAGAAAAAAACATTTATAAATTAATAATTACTGAAATTCCGTACGAAGTGAATAAATCGGTTTTAGTAAAAAGAATGAGCGATGTGGTTGAATTGAAAAATGTTGATGGCATCATAGATATTCGCGATGAAAGTGGTCGTGATGGTCTGCGAATTGTTGTTGATATTAAAAAAGATGCCAACCCTGAATATATTCGTAATTTCTTCTTTAAATCAACCGATTTACAAACAAATTATAATTTTAACGTGGTTGCTATTGCTAACAAACGTCCAGTACAAATGGGCTTATTAGAAATCTTGGATTTTTATATTGCCCATCAACGAGAAATAGTTACCAACAAAAGCAATTACGAATTACATAATGCCAAGAAAAGACTTCACATTGTTGAGGGACTGATTTCGATGACATCTATTTTAGATGCAGTGATAAAAACAATCCGTTCATCTGCGAACAAAAGGGATGCCAAAGAAAACCTAATCTCAACATATGATTTTTCAGAAGAACAAGCTGAAGCTATCGTAATGTTACAATTATATAAACTGACCAATACCGATATTTTTGCTTTACAAAATGAAAAAGAAGAATTAAAGCATAGTGTAGAACAATTAAATGATATTTTATCAAATGAAACTTCTTTATTATCGGTGATTAAAAGTGAGTTATTGACAACATTAGCTGAATTATCATCCCCAAGAAGAACACAGATTGAACACAAAATTGAGGATGTTAAGGTTGAAGTGAAAGAATTGATTGCGAAAGAAGATGCAATTATCTTAATTACTCGCGATGGTTACATTAAGCGAATGACACCAAAAAATTATGCTGTTGATGAAGAAACTAAGTTGAAAGATAACGATATTATTATTGCAAAATACGATGTGACAACATTAGACACCTTATTATTATTTACAAATCAAGGAAATTATGTTTACTTACCAATTCAAAAGATTCCTGATGTAAAGCATAAAGATTTAGGCCGAAATGTTAGTACTTTAGCTTCGATAGCAGCAGATGAAAAAATTATTTTCACGGTGCCGATCGATGACTTCAATGCGGATCGCTATCTATTATTTACAACAAAAAACGGCTTAACTAAGCGCACTCATATTCGCGATTTGATTGCTGAGCGATATTCGCGCGCCCTAAAAGCAACGAAAATTCGCGAAAATGATGAGTTGGTCAGTGTAGATATTTGTGATGGAGATAAGAATGAAGTAGTCATGGTGACGAAAAAAGGGTTTATCAATCGATACAATTCTAATGAAATTAGTTTATTTGCCCCGGCATCGTTTGGTGTAAAAGCGCTGGAAATGAAAAGTAGGCCAGATGATGAAGTAATCGGAGGTTATTACGTCGATAGTAAAGATATTATTCTTTTATTGAATCAGAAAGGTGTAATAAAGAAAATTAAACCATTAGAAATCATAAAAGGAAAGAAAAATCATGTAGGGCGTCAATACATTACTCTAACTAAAAAATCACCGGCTTATCTAATAGATTGTGCAATCGTCCATAAAGGTAATGAAAATCTAGCTGAAGTTGATGCATATCTTGAGGGCAGCGAGGGAATTGTAAAATTTGATTTATCAGGAAAATCCTCAATCAAAACTAGTGAAATTGGAGTGCCAAGTAAAATAATCATCGCCCGAAATAGTAGCGATTTTGCTCAAAAATAGAGGTGTTTGTATGAGTTGCATCAAAAATATAAAACGATTTTTAATACCCAATGATGTAATTGTCACTCTCGGTCAAATCTATCGTTATATTGGGAATTCCAAACAATACGCCGATGAGGTTGGGAGTGATCGAGAACGCGTAATAGAACAAACAGTCGAACGAGATGCTTATTTTTTGGGGGCTTTGTTGAAACTGGATATCAGTGATGCCCGTAGTCGTCTAATTATTACAAAGGATTCTAATCCTCGAAATAGGGAAGAAACAACATTGTATAATTTGAAAGATATTTTAATGACGCTACAGAAACGACCCAATCAATTTGGAATTCAAAGCAATGATATTTTAAATATTACCAATCTTGTTTTTTCTCATGCCACTACACCGGTGAGATTCGATTACACCAGTGCCGATAAAAAATCAGTTTTACAAAGTCAAAACATGAAAAGTAAGCGGTTGATTATTGATGAAATTACCGAAGAAATTGATCGTCTTCTTCAAGGAAATAGTTTTGAAAAAATTACCCTTTATTTACATTATTTTATTGATTTTTATAATATTAAGCCATTTACTCTTCATAATGAACTAGCTAGTTTATTACTATTATATTTATTGATAATTAAAACGGATATTGAAGCTTTTCAATATGTTAGTTTTTTCCAATTAATTAGTGAAGATTATCATAATTTTCAGACTGAATTAATGAATGCCTGTTTCAATTGGCAAGAAGGATATTCGCAATCCCTTGGTTTTATCCGATATATGATGAAATTGATAATAAAAGGATATGTGAAAACAGAGGAAATCATTAAAAACTATAAATTCGATCAGAATTTAAATAAGACTGAAAATATAGAGCGGACAATTGGTAACATGGCAGAAGTGTTTACCAAAGAAGAAATTAGAAATATTCACCCTTATGTCAGTGACTCAACCATTAATCGAGCACTCATCAATTTAAGAGATTCTGGTTATATTAAACCTGTTGGCAAAGGTAGATCTGCGAAATGGATGAAAATACCAAGAGGTTATCAGAATGACTAAAGCAAATTATCATACGCATACTTATTTATGTGGTCACGCCGAAGGATTGCCGATTGATTATGTACAAAAAGCAATAGAGTTAGGATTGGAACATATTGGTATTTCTGATCACGGATATTTAAAGGACAAATGGGTAGATAGAATGAATCTTGAGGAATATCATAATATTTATTTGCCTAACATCCAAGAAGCCAAAGAAAAATATGGCGATAAAATAGAAATTTTCACTGGATTGGAATTAGAATACCTAGATGGATATGATTCTTTGTATCAAAAATATTATCGAGAAAACGATTATTTAATTTTAGGGCAGCATATTGTTGAGGTGGATGGAATAGAATACGATTTGTATAAACCGATGAATGATTCGTTAATCATCGCTTATAAAGAAGCTGTTATAAAAGGAATGGAAAGTGGATATTTCAAGATACTTGCTCATCCGGATTTATACATGCTTCGTTATCGGGAGTGGAATGACCTAACTGAAAAAATCGCGATTGAAATTATTGAAAGCGCAATTAAAAATGATGTTTATCTGGAAATTAATGGCAATGGAACAAGAAGAGCTGCAACATTCACTAAGGATTTAGAACTAACCTGGTTATACCCTCGTGTTGAGTTTTGGAGAATTGTCAGTCGTTATCAAGAAGCGAAAGTAATTGTTGGAGATGATGCTCATTACTTTGCTCATCTTCATGATTTAGCTGTAACTAATGCTATTTTGTTTGCTAAGAAAATGGGGATAACGATTTATGACAAGATTTTATAGGAGATTTAATGAGTAAGAAAAGATTTATTTATTGGTTAGTCAGCATTGTTGTTTCTTTATTTTTAATTGGTTATATTTGGTTATCAGATGACCTGAATATTTTGTTTTATTCATTGCTTGTTGGTCTTTTAATTATGCCTAACTTTACTTTCAAAAAGATAGAAAAACAAAAACTAATGCAAATCATCATTTATTATTCGCAAACAGGTAATGCCGATGAGTATTTAAAACAATTAAAAGCTCATGATGAAAATATGGTCAGAACTAGAAAAATAAAATGGTATCAAGCGACTACTTATGCGCAAGTTTACCTAGATAAAGGAAGTTTTGAAGAAGCGAAAAAGATTTTAATCGAATTAGTAGAATTTGAACCAAAATTTAATAAGTTAACAAAATTTTTATATTATCGCGCTTGGATTAATTATTTTCTAAATTACGACAAAGTCGCAGAAACACAAACTTTGCTAGTACAATTAAACAAATTAATTGAAACATCACCTGTTTCCTTACAACAACAATTTATCCTCGCCTATCAAATTTTACTTGCTAAATATAATATTCGCTGTAATAATCTATTAAACGAAACGAAAGCAACGATAAAACAAGTAATCAATATTAATCCAACACCATTAATGGTGTCTTCTAGTAATTACTATCTGGGAATTTTGGAATATAAGTTGGGTAATTTTCATGAAGCGAAAAAAATCTTTGCTGAAGTTGCTGGTTTCAATGAGCAATTACATTTTGTTCGTAAAGCAAAGGAATATTTACAGAAACTAAATGAGCACTATCGAATTGATTAGTGCTCTTTTTTAAAATTGACTTTTTTTGTGTTTTTTATTATAATGATACTATACAGATGAGGTGCTTTATGTATAAATTAATTCTGGTAGATGATGAACAAGATGTGCGTAATCGAATTATTACCTCAATACAAAAAATCGATTGTGGTTTTGAAGTGATTGCTAGTTATGATAATGGTTTAGATGCTTTTGATGGCATTATTCAAATGAATCCTGATTTAGTGATTACGGATATTCGTATGCCGTTTATGACGGGAATGGAACTATTAAAGAAAATCAAAGATAGTTTACCATTAATCAAAACCATCATCATTACGGGTTTTGACGAATTTGATTATGCCAAGCAAGCCATTGATTTAGGTGTTTCTGGTTTTCTCACAAAACCGATAACAACTGCAGATTTAGAAGAAGTGCTTCATAAAGCTAAAGAAGAGCTAGATGAAGAATATCAACGAAACACCAATTTGGAAAATATGGAAAACTTCATCAAGGAATCATTACCATTAATCAAAGAAAACAACTTGCAAAGACTGATTACTCTGACAAATCCAGATAAAAAATTTTTAAAAAAGCTAGAATATAATGGCATTTTTTTAAATTATAAATATTTTATGTTGGCGGTTATCGATATAGATCTCGATTTAGAAAGCACCAATTTAGAGAAATACGAAATGAATTTTCTCACAGTAAAAAAATTCATCGCAGAAGGATTACAAAATTATTTCTATCATGAAACCTTTACTTGCAACGATGAAATTGTCACCATCATCAAAGCCAATGATGAAATATCTACAACACAAATCGAACACTGTTTCGAATATATTTTAATGAAAACCAAAAAGTTTTTAGAGTTTACGATTAGTGTAGGAATTAGTAATCCATATAAGAGTAAAAACTTTAAAGAAATGTATCGAGAAGCACAATCGGCTTTGGAATTGCGTTCAGTAATGGGGGGAAATGAGATTTATTTTGCGAGCAATATCGGAGACGATGATAAAAAAGTACGGATGATCGATGACGATGAATTAAAAGAATTAAGCTATGCCATCAAATATCATACTTTAAGCGAAACAAAAGCTTTATTGCAATCATTAAAAGAAAAAATTGCGAAGCCAGAATACATTATCTATAATCCATTCAATCTATCCAATATTTTAAATGCGATTGTAAAATCGTGCGATGATTTAGATGCATTTTATGGAGAAAATAAAATTTCTTTCTATGAAAGGCTATTCGAGATGAAGACTCTGGATGATACTTTCGCTTGGTTCGAAAGTTTGATCGCAAAAATAAAGACAATTAACCAGGATACCATTGAAGATAGTATTCAGAGAAATTTGAATAAGATCATCAATTATATCGATTCACATTATACGGATAATGATTTAAATTTAGAAATTCTCGCAGATAAGGTAAATATAAGCATTAGTTATATCAGCGCCATTTTAAAGAAAGAACGAAACACAACTTTTGTTAAATACTTGACCTTCTTGAGGATGGAAAAAGCAAAAGAATTATTGAAAAATCCTAATATAAAAATTGTTGATGTTGCTGAAGCAGTAGGGTATAGTGAGCCTTATTATTTCAGTCATAGTTTTAAAAAATATCAGGGCGTATCGCCGAAAGAGTATCGTACTAATGAAAGCGAAGGAAAATAATTTCTTTCGAAGAAAACGATCGATAGAGTTCAACATTCTTGTATCTTGTCTATCGATCATGGTTGTGTTTGCCTTATTACTTAGTTTGTTATCACTAAGCAGTTTTTCTGAATTTGTCAACAATACTTCAGAAAAACAGACGAAAGAAATAAGTAGCCAAATCGTACATAATTATAATAATTATATTGCAACGATTATCGATACTTACAATGGTATTCAAGTAAAAATTGATAATGTTGATGTAGAAGCTGATGCAGCAGTGACTAGAAGTTATTTAGAAGATTTTTTGTTATTTAAAACAGATGTAACTAATTTATCGCTTTTCTCATTAGAAGGAGAACTCTACGCTACAACCACAAATTTGACTTATGATGCGGAAGAAATTGTCTATCAAGCTTGGTTTGAGCGGGCGGTTAAAGATCCATCACTCATATTTTTCTCAAATCCTTATGTCCTACACGGAGACTTCCGAATTTTGGTTAGTAAAATTGTTAACCATAATCGAGGGACAGAAAAAGCATTGCTGATGATGGAACTCGATTCAAGTCCTATTATCGAACTTGCAGAGAACGCCAATCTGGGCCAAGAAGGAAGAATTTTATTATTGGACAGCAATTATAATAATATTTATTCTTCTATCGATGATAAAGAAACTTATAAAGCAATTGATGTAGTGAAGAAAATTATCATCGGTTCGGGCAACGCTCAAATAAACGGTTATGATATGGCTGTTAACGTTGATACTTTGCCAAATACCAAATGGAAAATTGCTATTTTTATCAATATTGATAACACAAAGGCAGTTCAAGAGAACTATATTTTGATTATAGCGATTATCGGATTATTTATGGTTGTTGCTACCATTACTATCATTACCTTTACTTCGAGAAGAATCGCCAATCCTTTAAAAGCATTAGAGAAATCAATGAAAAAGATTGAACAATCTGACTTTTTTGTGGTAGAACCAGTTGCCGAGAGTTCCCAAAAAGAAGTGGCAAGTCTAAGCAATAGTTTTAATTTGATGATGAACCGAATTAAGGAATTGATGGATCGAATTGTTGTTGAACAAAATGCACAGCGTGAAAGCGAACTAAAAGCCTTACAAAATCAAATCAATCCTCATTTTCTGTATAATACATTGGATTCCATAGTATGGTTAATCGAAAACGATAAAAATAAAGAAGCTTCAGAAATGGTTGTTGCTCTTGCGAAACTGTTTAGAATCAGTATTTCTCGTGGGCGAAATATTATTACCATTAAAGATGAAGTAGAACATGCTCGTAGTTATTTAATTATTCAAAGTTTTCGTTATGCAGATGCTTTTAAATATGAGTTCGATGTTGAGGAAGAAGTATTAGAATATACGACGATGAAATTAATTCTTCAGCCATTAATTGAAAATGCCATCTATCACGGACTAAAAAATCGAATCGATGAAGGTCTAATTAAAGTCCGTGCTTATCGTGAACAGGACAATGTTATCTTTACTGTTACTGATAATGGTTATGGAATGAAAGAGGAAAAAATTGAACAACTATACAATAATTTTCAAAATCCACATTTGAGTGATGGTGTAGGCTTAAAAAATGTATATTTACGGTTGTTATTATATTATGGTAAAGCAGCTGATTTGAAAATAATAAGCGAACTTGATGAAGGAACAACTATTCAAATAACAATCCCAATAAAAAGGAGTGAACAAAATGTTCAAAATTAGGAAAATAGTGCTATTCACAACTCTGTTATTGGTTTTGTTGGTAATGATAGGTTGTAAAAAAGAAGATGTTAAAGTAGGGGTATTAGTATATAGCGAAGATGATGCGAAAGTAACAGAAATTATTAATTATATTAAAGAAAATATCAACACTGAATATGAATTAATCATTAAATACGCTCATCAATCGCAATCGTTACAAAATGATCAGTTTCTCGAGTTGCTTGACCAAGAAGTTGATATCATTTTAGTGAATTTAGTCGATAGATTAACGGCAAACACGTTTGTAGAAAAAAGCAAAGTGACGGATACGCCATTAATTTTCTTTGATCGTGAGCCTGTGTATGAAGATTTATTACTTTCAGATGATGTTTATTATGTAGGAGCAGATTCAAAAGGTTTTGGTATTTTACAAGCGCAGATGTTGAAAGTTGTTTCTGGATCGATATATGATCCTGTTATTGCTGTTGATAAAAATAATGACTCGATTTTACAAATTGTCTTTATGAAAGGAGAACAAGGTCATCAACTAACTGAATATATAACAGATACTTGTATTTCTGAAATCCTTGCAAAAAAGTATAAGATCGATGTATTGACAATGGAGTTCACCGATTGGAAACGGGAAACAGCTAAACAAAAAATGGAGAAAATTTATCAAAAATATGGCAATGGCATAGAAGTAGTTATTGCTAATAGCGATGAGCTAGCGCTTGGAGTTATTGATTTTGTTTTTGAAAACAATTTAAATATTATTTCTTCCGATAATAAAGTTTATATGCCATTTGAAATCATTGGTGCTACAGCGAATGAGGAGAGCATCGAAGCAATTAAGCAAGGATTCATATATGGGAGCGTCATTGATGACCATATTGCGAAAGCGGAGGTTATTTTGTCTCTAGTCGAATTTTTATTGCATAAAGAACCTGGAGAAGTATATTCTGTTTCTGAATGTGGAGAGGAAATTGATAGCAATAAAATCTGCACAGAAAATGAAAAAATCATTTATATTTCTGGAGAAGAGATTAGCAAAAGAACATTATCCAAACAATCAAAATAACCAGTTTTAAAACTGGTTTTTTTAAATTCGCCCAAAAAAATATAAAAATGTTTTGACATAATTTAAAAAAACGTTATCATAGGCTTGTAGGAGAAGATTATCTTTTTTTGTGTTAGTAATTAACTATAACCAAATTATAGAGGAGCTAAATATAATGTAGGTATAGAAAGAAGTTGTTAATTTGCGCCAAATAGTTTAAGAACATTTTATGTCTGTTGATTGTTTTGGTTTTTTTTGATATCTTGAGAACTTCCTATAATATATATTATGTAAAATAAAATATGAGTAGGACTATGGCGATAATATCTAATTTATGTTTAAAGTTGATATTTGTTGATAACAATATTGTTTAAAATAAAACTTGAATTATAGATGTTTAATTAATAATCCTCTTGATTTAATATTTAAACTTATCCTAGGAGGCTTTATTTGTAATTAAATTACAAATATCTATAAAATCTTTACACAAGCTTGTTTTGCACAAGTTTTCTCCAGATCTATTTTATTCTTATTTACTTAAATCTTCCTATAAGCAAGAAAGATTATTCTTACTACGAAATATAGGAAGATTTTACTGTTGGCACTAAGATGATAAATAAGATTTGTACCTGATAAATCGATTGAATTTTTGAAAAAATTTAAGAATTATTTATCTTGAAATATCCTATTCTTCTTTCTGATCTGATGAAAAACTTGAATTTATCATAACCTAGAGATAAAAGAATTAATCTTATTAAAGCAATAAACAAAAGACTAACAACCTAAAAATGCGCTTATTTTGCTTCATATATATGATTTGATTAACTAGTAGTTATTAAGCACTAAAACGATTATAACTGAAATTTAAGGCTTAAAAATGGAAATGACGATTATTGAGCTAATTTTTTTCTAAAAGTCAAAAAAAATATCTACAAGTTATTTAACAACGGAAAAAAAGTACGTTTATTTATTATCTTTTTTGTGAGGTTTAACCTCTCTTCACGAGCAAAAAGTAAAAAATAATCATATTCATTTTGTAAAATGAATATGATTAACTCGTTTTTTTTAATAAAAATAAAAAAATGCAGAATTATTTCTGCATTTTACTTTTTTATGGGAATAATATCTTTGTTTGCGCTGATTTTATCTTGTTATCAGCATCCAACAGCTTTACTGTGATGTAATTCTTGGTAGATTCTCGGGTAATTAATGTCCTCTTCACAGTTTCCTTGTCGTTGACATCCAGTACTTTTTCTTCAACAATAACATACTCTGTATTATCTAGAGTTGTAATTTCTAATAAATCCGAACTTATTGCGGTAGAACGAATGAGTTGATTTTTGCTATTAAATTCACGGATTACATTTTCCAGTGGAACATTTGTTTTATTGATGCTAATGCCATAGGTTAAGACATAATTATATGTTTTTATAATTACTTCTTCTGAAACACCTAAATGATAACTACCACCTGTGATATTGGTGATTTCGTTTTTTAAAATTAGTTCATAAGTATTGTCAATGGTTTTATAGATGGCATAGACAAAAATAGGCGTTGTTGTTTGGATACTTTGATAATAATTACCATTTATAAAAGCACAAATACTGTCAGGACTGATGATATCTCCTTCTAAATAACTATATTCATACTTGAAGTCAAATAAAACATCTCCAAGAAAACTAATTTCACTGTATTCATCACTTATAATAAATCCATTGATAGGAATACCATCTAGATTGGGCAAATCGGTTAGGTCTTCCAATTTACTGGTGCTTTCAATTATGGTTAAACCAATCATTTTTTTATTACCTTCAGTAACATTTTTTTCTAAGCATCCAGCTAATAGAAACATCAATAATACTAATATAATCATTATTAGATTTTGTTTCTTCATATTTATGAACTCCTTAACATTCATCGTTAAATAAAAAAATTGTTTAGAAAATTTAAAGTTTTATATGATAATGCTACATAAATTATATCACAATAACTTAAAATACGCAATTATTATTTATTTATCAAAAATAAAAAAAGCATGATTGATTCATGCTTTTTATCCAATGTATTATCAAAAAACAGTATAAAATTAACATATAAATCAACTTTTTGAGAAGATTATCTTTTTTTAATGGGGGATTATTAGTTAATTTTCTCTAAAAAGGGCTATTTTTACTGTTTTTTTTGTTTTTTTTAATGATTTGCTAACCAATTGAAAATATCTTGTTTTACTTCTTCTTTACACAGTTCTAATAAAATTTCATGGCGAGCCTGATCATATAATTTAAATGTCAAGTCAGACATTTGTTTCTTTACGTAGGTTTGATAAAGTTTAGTGACGCCTTTCCCGCAGCCACCAACAGGGTCATTACCGCCACTTAAGATCAGTAATGGCAGGTCTTTTCGAACCAATTCGAAGTTTGCATTAATATCTTTTAAGGCTTTAAAGAAATCTTTGAAGTAGGCAGCAGAAAAGATTCCCCCACAATAAGGATCTGCCACATATTTATCTACTTCTTTTTCATCGCGATTTAACCAATCGAATTCTGTTCGATTAGGTTTAAATACTTTGTTGAAAGATTTAAAAGATAAATCATTGAGTAAATTACTACGATATCGGCGACCTTTTAATTTGCAAATGATGCGAGCTATAAGTAATCCGACACTTAGTAGCAAATTTGAATTTTGTGAAGAACCTGTAATGATTAAACCATTGATTTTATTACCATACAATTGAGCAAAGCGTTGACTCACGAAGGAACCCATACTATGACCAAATAATATAATTGGTAGTTCAGGATGTTCTTCTTTGATGATATCACAAATTTCAGATAAATCAGTAACCATGATTTCAAAATTATTGTTTTCGCCCATATAACCATAATCTTGTTTTGATAAAATAGTATCTTTGTGACCTCGTTGATTGTGACCATAAACAATGTAGTTGTGTTCTGCCAATTCCCGAGCAAATTCATCATATCTTTCGATATGTTCTGCCATTCCATGAGAGATTAAGAAAGCCCCTTTAAATGGTTGACCTTCTTTAAACCATTTGTAACCTTTGATATTACCATCATTACTTAAATTATAACTAACGGCAACTTGTTTTACTGATTCATTCATTTTATTTCTCCTTTTGTTATCTTTTTTAGAAAACTTGTTCCATTTTTCATTGGTGGTAAATTAAAATTATCAAGAATCGTTGCGCCAATATCACTAAAGGTTTCTCTAATACCTAAGTTTTGAGCTTTTAGATTTAAAGAATACGCTAATAGTAAAACATATTCTCTGGTGTGATCGGTTCCAGTATGAAGCGGATCATTACCATGGTCTGCACAAATGATTAATAAATCATCTTCGTTTATAAAATGAATAAGTGTGTCTAATTGTTGATCAAATTCTTCCAAACAAGTGGCGTAACCAACTGCATCACGACGATGACCATAAAGGGCATCAAAATCGACTAAATTTACAAAACACAATCCATGAAAATCATGAGTTTCAGCAATAGCAATCGTTTCTTCCATTCCTTGATGATTGTTTTTGGTCTTGATTGCTTTAGTAATTCCTTCGCCATCAAAGATATCGTTTATTTTTCCAATGGCGATTACATCAAAATTATGATTTTTTAAATGATCAAGTACTGTTTTATCAAATGGTTTGACTGCATAATCATGGCGATTTGCTGTTCGTTTAAATGTTGAACTATCTTGACCAATGAATGGACGAGCGATAATTCTTCCTACCATCCATTCAGGATTTTCCAATGTTATTTTACGGGCAACTTCGCAAACTCGATATAGTTCTTGTAAGGGAATAATCTCTTCATGAGCTGCAATTTGCAAAACAGAGTCTGCTGAGGTATAAAGAATTAATGCTTTTGTTTTTAGATGTTCTTCTCCTAATGTTTTAATAATTTCAGTACCACTGGCTGCATAATTTCCAATAAATTTATGACCAGTTTCTACTTCTAGTTTTTCAATTAATGCGCTAGGAAAACCTTGATTAGTAAAGGTTGGAAAACTTTGCTTTACCTCAAGTCCCATGATTTCCCAGTGACCGGTTAGTGTATCCTTACCAACACTGATTTCTTTCATTTTCCCATAAGAAGCTAGTGGTAATGGATTAACAGGGGTATTATTTACTTTGGTAATATTTCCAATTCCTAGTTTTGCAAGAGTAGGAATTGAAAAGTCGGGTTTACTAAAACTTAAGTGTTGTAAGGTGTTTGTGCCTTGATCACCGTATAAATGGCTATCAGGCATTTCACCAACTCCCAAAGAATCAATTACAATCACAAAAATTCGTTTAAATCGATTCATCGTTTTTAGCTTCCTTTCTTGCGCGTGGGTGTGCCGATAAATAAACTTGTTTCAACCGTGCATTGTTAATATGGGTGTAGATTTCGGTTGTTGAAATATCTTCATGACCTAATAATTCTTGAATTAAACGTAAATCTAATCCTCGCTCTAATAAGTGTGAAGCAAAAGAATGGCGAATCTTGTGAGGGGAGATTGGTTTATTAATCCCGGCCAACAATGATTTTTTACGGATAATTTCAAAGAATGACTGTCGTGAGAGGCAATTACCATTTTTTTTATTAATAAACATATAGTTATTATTTCCAGCTTTGGCTAGTTTAGGTCTGCCTTCTTTTAAATATAAATTCAAATATTGAATGGCCTCTTCTCCAACCGGCACAATTCTTTCTTTATTTCCTTTTCCCATTATATCAACAAATCCCATAGTAGGATGATAATCAGAAATTTTAAGATTGACTAACTCGCTTACTCGTAATCCTGAAGAGTAAGCTAATTCAATCATCGCTTTATCGCGCATGGCAATGGGTGAGTCGGTTTTAAGCGACTTCAACAATTGATCAATTTCATCGATAGATAAAGTGACAGGCAACTTCTTTTCTTGTTTTGGATTGGTAATCATCTTGGCCACATTTACCTTCACGTATTTCTCCAATAAAAGAAATTTGTGAAAGGACTTTAAAGCTGATAAATTACGCGATTGTGTTGAAGGGGCAATATGTCTTCGCCTTAAACTACCAATAAAGGCACGAACGTCCTCTATTTCAATATCCATGGGATCTGTTTTTTTCCGAACATTGACAATGAAATCGCAATATTTTTCAATGTCATTTTTATAATTATATTGAGTATTTTTACTCAAAGCCAATTCGCTACTAATATATAATAGATATTCGTTTTTGTATTTTTCCATTTTATTTCCTAATTTTCTCTTCTATTTCATAAAACTTGCTTAAAAGGATTAGATAAAGTTTACTAATACTTCATTGATTAGATAAAGCTTGTCTGTAGGGACTTTTAGGAAAACATTATCATCAATAATCAAGTTTTTAGAAATTAAATCGCTCAGAAACGGGTATTTTTGATAGATATCGATGCCAAATTTAGCTTGAAACGACTCTTTTTTCACCCCTTCTAATTTTCTTAGACCTAGAATCATTTCTTCCGACATTCGTTCTTCATCTGTCAATTTAGTTGTTTCAAGATAATTAAGTTCTTGTTTATCAATACCATTGAAGTATTCTTGCAAATTCATTATATTCGTATAACGAATATTGTCAATATAAAAACTAGCACCAGCACCAACTCCAAGGTAATTTAAATTATTCCAATAAATGAGATTATGCTTTGATTGATAGCCAGAATGGCAAAAATTACTGATTTCGTAATGAATAAAATTGTTTTTTGTTAGAAAACTACATATTTTACGATAAATTCTAGCTTCTTTTGCTGGATCCATAGGTTTAAATTTTCCTAAAGCGAGTTGACGACCGATGATTGTTTTTTCTTCAATGATCAATGAATAAGCAGATAAATGTGTCACTTTCTGGTTAATTAATCTACGAATATCTTTTTTAATTATCCTGAAACGTTCATTACCAATACCATACATCAAATCGGCGTTGATATTAGTAAGTTCAACGGATTTTAATATTCGTATCGCTTGATAAACAGATTTTTTATTGTGCTTTCTACCGAGGATTTTTAAAATTCGTCGATTCAAACTCTGAACTCCTAAAGAAATACGGTTAACTTGATATTTTTTCAATAAGTTAGCTAGTTCAATAGTAACATCATTTGGATTTGCTTCAAAAGTAAATTCCTGAATGTTTTCTAATGAAATATATTTTGCTAATGTTTGAAAAAGTTGTTCCAATAGATTCAGTGATAAACTGCTAGGTGTTCCTCCACCGATATAAATGGTCTCTATATCAGAAAGGTACTCCTTTTTCATTTCTATTTCCTTGATTAGGTAATCAATATATTTTTTTTTGAGTTCCTCTTTGGCTACCATTTTGTAGAAATCGCAATAGGTACAAATATGATTGCAAAAGGGAATGTGAATGTAAATTGCTTTCATGTTATCATCCCCCGATATGATTATTCATCTACACTTAAGACTGCAAGAAAGGCTGATTGCGGAATTTCCACACTGCCTACAGCTTTCATTCGTTTTTTTCCTTCTTTTTGTTTTTGTAATAGTTTCTTCTTTCTAGAAACATCACCACCATAGCATTTTGCTAGGACGTTTTTCCGCATCGCTTTAATGGTTGAACGAGCAATAATCTTCCCTCCAATTGCCGCTTGAACAGGCACATCGAACATTTGTCGAGGAATCAATTCTTTTAATTTGTCGGTAATAATTTTCCCTCGTTTATAAGTGTTGTCTTTATGAGTAATGATACTTAAAGCATCTACTTTTTCTCCATTTAATAAAATATCCATTCTCACAAGTTTTGATGTCATATACTTCGATAATTGATAATCAAAGGAAGCATATCCTTTTGTTGATGATTTTAATTTATCAAAAAAATCATAAACAATTTCAGAAAGTGGCATTTCATAAATAATGGTAACTCTCTTAGCATCAATATAACTCATATTTTTAAAGATACCGCGTTTGTACTGACATAGTTCCATAATCGGTCCTACATATTCGCTAGGTGTCATAATCGTCGCTTCTACATAGGGTTCTTCAATATATTTAATATAATTGGAATCGGGCATACGGGAAGGGTTATCGATATAAACACTAGACCCATTTTCCAGGTGAACAAGATAATTTACGCTAGGGGCGGTTGCTATTAAATCGAGATTGAATTCTCGTTCGATTCTTTCTTGAATGATATCCATATGCAATAAGCCTAAAAATCCAATTCTAAAACCAAATCCCAAGGCTTGTGAATTTTCTGGTTCATATATCAAAGCGGCATCATTTAATTTCAATTTTTCTAAAGCTTCTTTTAAATCCAAATAATTAGAATTATCGACAGGGAACATACCGCAGAATACCATAGGCTGTAATGTTCTGTATCCAGGAAGAGGTTTTTTAGCCTTATTATTTGCTAGAGTAATCGTATCGCCAACATGAACAAATTTGATATCTTTAATGGCGGCAGTTATATAACCAACATCACCTGCTACTAGATAATCTCTTCTTGTTTCTTTCGGTGTGAATACCCCTACTTCAACAACTTCATAATAGGCATCTGTTGACATCATATAAATTTGATCGCCTTTTTTTACCTTTCCATTTACGATTCTGACAGAAGGAACAATTCCTCGATATTGATCATAGTAAGAATCAAAGATTAAAGCTTGCAATGGTGCTTGTGGATCTCCAGAGGGAGCAGGAATTTTTTTCACAACCTGTTCTAGGATTTCTTTAACACCAATACCTGTTTTCGCACTAGCTAAAACAACATCATTAGGGTCAATTCCCATTACATTTTTGATTTCTTCTTTTACTAAATCTATATTTGCATTGGGCAAGTCGATTTTATTAATTAAGGGGAGTATCTCAAGATTATTATCCAATGCTAAGTATAGGTTAGCAATTGTTTGGGCCTCAATTCCTTGGGCGGCATCGATCACTAAGATTGCTCCTTCACAGGCGGCAAGAGAACGAGAAACTTCATAAGTGAAATCTACATGTCCAGGGGTATCGATTAAATGTAGAATGTAGTCTTTTCCATCATCGGCACGATAAGTTAGTTCTACTGCATTTAATTTTATCGTAATCCCACGTTCACGTTCGATATCCATAGAATCTAAAACTTGTGCTTTCATTTCTCGAAGGTCAATAGTATTGGTTAATTCCAAGATTCGGTCAGCTAAAGTAGATTTTCCATGATCAATATGGGCAATAATTGAAAAATTACGAATCAATTTTTGTCTTTCTTCCATTTTATTTTTTTCTATAGTCATAATTAATACCTTACTTTACATAATATTTTATCTTATATCTTAATAAAATGCAAGTGTTATGAAAAAGATGAAAAACAAGGTGAAATAAAATAAAAATGAATTTTTAAAAAACAAATATAAATATACTCAACCAAAATAAATGAGCATGAATAACCTCTCTTCTAAAAAGAGTTTTAAAAAATAAATGATAAAATAAATACTCATCATAATTTAAGCTAAATTTTGTTTTTGTAAAAAAAAGCGGATAATTGATTGATTTTTTATCAATAAAAGCTATTCTTCTTTCCAATAAAAACTATAGATAAAAAGAGATATTTGTGTTATAATTGACTACAGATGAGGTGGATTATGGCTATTAAATATCCCATTCCTGATATGCAAGTAAACAAAAAAAGTAATCTTCTTACTAGGGGAATGTTATTTGAAAACAGTCTAAATCTGAGCAATGAATACTATTTAACTCATAATATTGCTGTTATTCATAAAAAACCGACCCCAGTTCAAGTCGTTAGGGTAGACTATCCATGTAGAACTCGTGCTAGAATTATTGAGGCTTATTATAAACAACCCTCTACTACTGACTACAATGGGATATATCGTGGCAAATACATTGATTATGAGGCAAAAGAAACAGTTAATCTCTCATTTAGTTTCAAACATATTTTTGAACATCAATTAATTCATCTAAAAAAAGTGAGTGAATGTGGGGGAATTGCCTTTGTTATTATTTATTTTAAGAAAGTCAATGAGATTTATATTATTAATATCGTAGATTTTCTTGATTTAATAAAGCAAGGTTTAAAAAGTATTACAATAGAAAAAGCGAAGGAAATTGGCAAATCTGTGAAACAAGGGTACGCTCCATTACTCGATTATTTAAAAGCAGTTGACGAAATGTTTTTTTAAATTACCCAGTTAAAAAAAGATAATCTTCTCCTATAAAGCTAAAACAACCTATCAATCCGATAGGTTATTTTTCATTTGCAAGAGTTCGTTATAAATTTTTGATACCAATCTATCACACATGATGTGTTAAAAGGATTTTCTTTATTTTTTATCATGTTGATGAGAATGTTTGTATTGTTTTTAATGATTTCAATAATTTCTTTTGAATAGTGTAAGTCTTTGATATTGAAATCATATTCATCTTTATCTAGTACTAAAATTTCACCATCGGGAAACACTTTTACATCTAAATCATAATCAATATATTTCAATCCCTCTAAATCAATAATAAAGGGTGAACTTAAATTACAATAGTAGTAAATTTCTGTTCCGCGAATCATACAAATCACATTAAACCAGTATTTTTTGAAAAAATAACAAATAGCTGGTTCTCTCGTTTTCCATTTTCGACCATCGCCATCGATAACATCGACTTTATTATTGACGATTACTGTTATTTCATCATCTTCATGAATCATAGCGACGTTCTTCCAAACCCGATGTAATTCTCCATCGTGTTTAAAACTAATGATATCTAAAATTTTCATTGCTAGCACTTCTTTCCTAATAATAGTATAGCAAATAAAATTTTTTTTGTAAACTTTTAATATTGTTTTTTTATTTTGTCTTTTCTAATATCCAAGTTTTTAATACAGGTTTGGTTGTAAATCCAATTTTTCGATCTACTTCTTCTCCGTTTTTAAAGATGATAATCGTTGGGATACTCTTAACATTTAGTTTTCTTGACAAATTCTCATTATCATCAACATTTATTTTCACAAAAGCGATATCAGGAATTTCTTCCGATATTTCATTGAAGAAAGGGGCAATCATTTTACAGGGACCGCACCAATCAGCATAAAAATCAGCAACAACAAATTCTTTTTTTAATTCTTTCAATTGTTTTTCAGTAATTTTCTCTACCATGTGTTATTCTCCTTTATTTTTTAATGTTACGATAGTAGCTCCTTGACCACCTTCATTGTTTCCACCATAGCGAAAGCTCTCAACAAATTGACTTGTTTTCAAATAATTTTGCACCATTTCCCGAAGAACTCCAGTTCCGAATCCATGGATAATGCTTACTTGGTTTAGATTAGAATAAATAGCATCATCAATGTATTTTTCTAATTTACTATAAGCATCTTCATATCGTTCACCTCGTAAATCTAGACTTGATTTCACTGTTTTTTTAATTCCACTAGTGCTAGATAATATTTGTCTTGGTCTTGAGGCAATAATTGGTGGTGGTGTAGTCTTTGGTATTTTTAATCCTTTTTTATCAACGATAACAGTCGCATTTCCTATTTGCACATCGTATTTATCATTTTTATACACTTTTAAGATTGTTCCATAACAACGATAACTTTCTATATAAACCTGAGATCCGACCGTTATTTCTTCATTCGTTTCCCGATATTCTTCTTCTACTTGCATGCTGCTTTTTAATTCTTTGATTTCATGCTTTACCTCAGATATTTCATGAAGCTTCACTTCTCGCAGTTTCATACTTTCTAATTCTTTGAGAATTTCTTCTATTTTCTGTGATGATTTGGCAATCATTTTTTTAGCTTCTGCTTCTGCTTGTAAGAGAATCTTGTTTTTTTCAAGATAAGTTTCTTCAATTAAACGGTCTGCATCTTTTAGTTTAGTCGCCAAAGAATTATTTTTTTCATCGATGATTTTTAATTTTCGATCGAGTTCATGAGATTGTTGAATTAGTTTTTCCAATACGACATTATTTTTATCGGTATTTTTATAAACATAGTTTTCTGCTTGTTGAATAATTTCTTGGTTTAAACCGAGAATTTGTGAAATTTTTAAAGCATTGCTTTGGCCGGGAACTCCAATCAATAATTTATAAGTAGGACGTAATGTCTCAACATTGAATTCAACACTAGCGTTGATGATATTTTGTGAATTATATGCATGAATTTTTAATTCTGAATAATGGGAAGTGGCAATAATTAAGCATTTTTTAGTAATCAAATAATCGATAATTGCGATTGCCAGAGAGGAACCTTCAGCAGGGTCAGTTCCTGAGCCTAATTCATCGAGTAATACTAAGGAATTTTGTGTTACTTGATTAATGATGTTAATCACATTTTTTAGATGAGAAGAAAACGTGGAAAGATTTTGGTCAATGCTTTGTTCATCTCCAATATCAGCATAAACATTATCAAATATCATGATATTACTAGCTTCATCACAAGGAACGAGTATCCCCGCTTTTACCATTAATGATAACAAACCAATGGTTTTTAATAATACTGTTTTACCACCAGTATTAGGTCCAGTAATGATAATCCCTTGGTGATTTTTACCGATATTAACATTATTTTTAACAACATGATCAACTTTTAACAGTGGATGATAACAATTGATTAAATCTAAATATCCTTGATTATTGATCTGTGGTTTACTAGCATTGATACGAATAGCATAACAAGCTTTACTAAAAACCAAGTCTAAATGTTTTATTATTTGGTAATTAACGACTAAGGATGGATAAAAACCATCAATTTGACCACTCACTTCTTTTAAAATACGATGTATTTCTTGTTTTTCCTCTTCAAATAATTGGTTTAAATGATTGTTTAAGGTACAAATAATTTGCGGTTCGATGTAAACTGTTTCGCCTGAAGACGATTGATCGTGGATAATTCCTTTAATTGTATTCTTAAAATCATTTTTTACAGGAATTACATAACGATCATTACGAATAGAAACAATTGATTGAGAAAGTTTACTGCTGTTTTTGGAAATAATTTCTTGTAATTTTGCTTGTATATTTTTTTCTGTTTCTTTAATATGACGACGGATATCTTTTAGATTAGCACTGGCATCATCTTTTATTTCACCATAAGGGGTGATAATAGCTTTAATCCGTAAATTCAATTCTTTAGGATAAAACAATTCTGTTGTATTTTGTTTAAAATAAGGACAAGCTATTTCCGCATTATCTAAATTATGAATATAAAGTTCGATGTTTTTAATGGTATCGAGAAATTTACCGATTTCACACAATTCTTCAAGGGTAAGAATTCCAGATTTATGAATTTTACTTAAATAATAATCAATTGGACTATTAAAATAAAGCGGAAAGCGCTGAGATCGTAAGATTAACCGAGTTGCTTCATCGGTTTCTTCAAGTGCATAGCGAATTTCATCGAGATCATTCATGAGAATGATGTTATCCAACTCCACTTTGTTGATATCGAGAATCACTTCTTCTTTAATCAAGTCTATAATTTTATTTAATTCTAATGTTAAATGATATTTATTCATGGCAATAAAATTCTTTCTAAAAAAATAATTTTGTGGTATAATATACTTATATCAAAGGTGAAATCATGAGCAAATCCATCAATTTAACAAGTGAACAAGCCCATTTAATCATTGAACGTTATCGTGAATTCTCTGTTCCTCATACTAACAATTATACACTTTTTCGGGCAAAAAACAAGACATCAACTTTAACAATTTTTAAAACTCTTACCTTACTTATTCAAGGTAGTAATAGCAATGATTTATATCAAGAAATTTGCTCTTTAATCAATATTACTCCAGTAATTGATGAAGCGAAAAACTCATCTTTATCGATTGAACTTTCTTTAATAGGAACGGATGAAGTAGGTACAGGAGATTTCTTTGGGGGCATTGTGGTGGCTGCTGCTTATGTAAGGAAGGACCAAATTAAAATTTTAAAACGACTAGGAGTAAAAGATTCAAAACAATTAAATGATAGTAAAATTTTAGAATTAGGCGAAGTATTAATCAAAGAGATTGTTTTTAGCGTTCATGTGTTGGATAATTTGAAATATAATTATATTAATAGAATCCAAAACTATAATATGAATAAAATAAAAGCTCTTCTTCATAATAGCGCTATCCGTCATCTTCGCACTAAAGTAAAAAATTATGATGGAATCGTAATCGATGCTTTCACTACAAAAGAGAAATACTTTAATTATCTAAGCGATGAAAAAGAAATTGTGACGGAGGTAAAACTAGAAGAAAAAGCAGAAAGTAAATATGTAAGTGTAGCTGTAGCTAGTATTATCGCTCGTTACTTCTTCCTCGATCATTTCAATAAATTATCCAAAGAAGTTGGTTTTGAACTTCCTAAAGGAGCTGGACCAAAAATTGATCTAGCAATTCAAAAGATTCTAAAAACAAGAAATCTTAAATATTTTGAAACTATTGCAAAGACGAATTTTAAAAATCTAGATAAATACAAATAAAACCCTGAATTTTCAGGGTTTATTCATTGCTTCGCAGTTCATTGAGAAAATCTTCGAAGTATTTTGGTAATGGGCTATCAAATTCTAAGTATTCTTTAGTACGAGGATGGGTGAAACCCAATGTTTTTGCGTGAAGGAATTGTCCGGTTTCACCAATGACATTCTTTGGACCATATACAGGGTCACCTACTAATGGATAACCGATATATTTCATGTGAACTCGAATTTGGTGAGTACGACCGGTTTCCAGAGCTAACTCGATCAGAGTATATTTTTTAAAACGCTCTAACACTTTAAAATTAGTGACAGCAGGTTTTCCATGTTCGATAACAGTCATTTGTTGGCGATTGAATTTATCCCGACCGATTGGAGCTTCGATTCGACCAACATTGTGGTTTATCACACCATAAACAATAGCATAATATTTTCGTGATATGGTTTTGTTGAAAAATTGTTCGCTTAGATTTCGATGAGCAAAATCGTTCTTACAAGCGACTAGCAATCCTGAAGTATCTTTATCAATACGATGGACAATGCCCGCTCGAATAACTCCATTAATTCCTGATAAATCATGACAATGAAACATTAAAGCATTGACTAAGGTATTTTGATAATTCCCAACAGCAGGATGAACAACCATACCTGTCGGTTTATTTACCACAATTACATCACTATCTTCATAATAAATGTCTAAAGGAATATCTTGGGCAATAATATCATTATCAATGGGATCAGGAATTGTTACACTGATGGCATCACCTTTTTTTAAGATATAATTAGCCTTTACTACTTTATCGTTTACCAAGACATGATTATCTTTGATATAAATTTGAATCGAATTACGAGAAAAGTCCTCCATTTCATTTGCAAGGAATTTATCGATACGCATCGGTTCTTCTTGTTGATAAATAAAGTACATTACTTCCATTTTTTACCAGTTGCTCCAAAAAGGATTTCAAACATTAATAAGATAACTCCAATCGTCATGCACATATCAGCAAAGTTAAAACTAGGAAAACTGATAAAGTCAAAAGTTAAAAAATCACGAACGTATCCTAAAAAGATACGATCAATAAAATTCCCAATCGTTCCCGAAACAATCAATATAAGACAAACGCTATACAGAGTATTTTCTTTTAAATCAAAATCTTTCATTAAATAAGCAAAGATACCTAGTGACAATATGGTAATGATAATAAAAAACCATAATTTCCCACTGAAGATTCCCCAAGCACCACCGGTGTTTTCAACAAGGCTGATGCGAAACAGTCCAGGAAGGCATTTATAGGTTTGTAATAAAGTAAAGTATTTGAAAGCGACTGCCTTTGTTATCTGATCAAGAACGATAAATAAAGCGATTAATAAAATTCCAATAATCATAGTTCTACCTTTCATGTACTACCTCGTCAGTCCAAAGAATAATAAGATCGCTAAGATAAAAATACCAAAACCGATGTTTAAACATTGATAGAATAAAATAGCATATTCATCAATAGCTTGTAATTCAAGCATATCTCGAGCATAACATTTTGCTAATTTTACGGTAAAGAAATTAGATAAACCATTACTAATCATAAGTAATCCCCAGGCGAATGATAAAAAGGTAATAATCGCTTGAGGTTTATACCAATTTATTTCTAAAATCTCCAGTAATAATGCTGCAAAAGGGAAAATAATAATGACTGTAACTACTAAACCAAAAATAAAGGTGATGATATTGGTTGAACGATTCAATTTAATTTCATAAAATTTCTTTGTTTCTTCTTTTCCTTTTGACCATAAATTTTTACGATTCATCATTCTTCACCTCCATATTCTCTAGGAACTCGATAATATCGATGAAATTATTGACCTTTACAAGAGTAAATGTAGCACCGATTCGGTCATATTCCTCCTTTGCCAGGTCGTAATTGATTTCATTAATGAAAAAGATATCGATATTATAATTATTAGCAGTGATGATTTTTTGCTTTACACCAGCAATATTACCGATACTACCGTCAAGTTCAATCGTACCTGTTCCGACAATTTTTTTACCTTTGGTAATATCACCAGGTAATAAACTATTATAAATCGATAAAGAAAGCATACCACCACCAGAAGATCCGATTGAAGAATAAGGATCAACAATTGAAAATTTTGGTGTAGACTTTTCAGGATCTAATTGATAATAATCGTAAAAGGCAACACCTAAGCCGATATAACCAGAATTACCGCTAATGAAGGAAGCATAGACTTCTTTTTGCAGTTCATCACGAATAATTGTAAATTTTATTTCTTTATCTGGTTCACTATCATAAAAATTGGTGACTAAATTACGAAATTCGTTGATATTTGTAAATGTTTGATCATTTACTTTAATTACAATATCAGAATAATCTAATCCAGTCTTCGCATAAGGAGTAATCGCACTAACTATTACTCCTTTATATTCTTTGCTTAACACAATAGAAGGATCCATTTTTGCTGCTTCTTGATAAGCATTGATAATCGCATTATTGATGCTGATTTCTTTAGAGATAGTACCAAATTTGCGTTGGGCTTTATCATTTAAATCTACTTCTGGATCGTATACTTCAAGATCAAAAAAATCGTTTGTTTTAGCTACCCAATATTGAATCACAGAAATTCGAGTATGCGTGTAAACACCTACGGTATAGATAAAACCCGCTTCATTATTTGCTTCTACTTTTACTGAGGATGCTGTGTAGTTAATACTTCCGGGGGTTATAACCTCATAATCAACTTTGATAAAGGAAATTGATAAGACAAATAAATAAAGTCCTACTCCCAGAAAGGTGAATATTTTAGTAATAAGCGATGATTTTTTAAAGTTTCGCCAACCGCTGACAAAGAATTCTTTCATTCTTCATCCTCAACAATAATTTTCATATTTTTCACTTTGCGATAGCTCACATTCGCCGCCTTAAGCATCCGTTTGGCAGCAATATCTGATTCAGTATCGGCATATTTTTCATCCATATAAACAATTTCTTTAATTCCACTTTGAATGATTAATTTTACACATTCATGGCAAGGAAATAGAGTAACATAGATACTACATCCGTCTAAACTAGAAATAGAATTTAATATGGCGTTCGGTTCTGCATGAACAACATATGGATATTTTGTATCACAAAAATCTCCTGTTCTTTCCCAGGGAAATTCATCATCTTCACATCCGAAAGGAAAACCATTGTAGCCAATACCTACGATTTTTTTATGACGATTGACGATACAAGCTCCTACTTGAGTATTTGGATCTTTGCTACGCATTGATGAAAGGAGAGCGACTCCCATAAAATACTTATCCCAAGAAATATAATCATTTCTTTTCATTGTTTTTATCCTCCTCTATCGGGCAGTCATGTTCTAACTGTTGTTTCAATTCCGATTTTATCTTATCAATATCACTCATTTTAATTAAGCAATTTGGCGAATCACAAACTCTACATTTATCAGGGACTTCCGCTCCTTTTGGTGCTTTTGTTCTTTTATTTAGGATAAAGGTAATCAAAAATAAGGCGATTGCACCAAAGATAATTCCTGCTTGTAATAACCAACTTGTTATAAACATTTCGTTTCCTCTTCATTTATTATTTTTTTAAGAATGTAATCAGCAAGCATTAGTCCTGCTGTTGCCGTAACAGGCATATAGGAAGCAAGTTCCTTTCCTATGATCAGTGGTTCTTCTGTAGAGGATAGAACAGGGACCTTCATCGTGAACTTATCTTCTCGGAGTCGTTTGCGGATGATTCTTGCTAGAGGATCATGAGTTGTCTTTGCGAGCTCGGTGATGATTAATTTTTGAATATCCATTTTTTTAGCTGTTCCCATTGAACTGATAAAAGTAACTTGGCGATTACCACATTGCTTGATTAACAATATTTTATTGTCTACTTGATCAATAGCATCTATTAGATATTGAAAATCATAGGTAAATAATTTGCTTGATTCATCAAATGGCTCTTCTAAGGTAATGACATGACAATTAGGATTGATTTTATGAATCATCGTAGCCATAACTTCAACCTTTGATTGACCAATTGTATCGGTATAAGCTACTACTTGTCGATTAAAATTGGAGATATCGACTTTGTCATAGTCTTGAATAATCAGTGTCCCCACACCAGATCTTGCGAGAGCTAAGCAAGCCTCTCCACCAACGCCACCAAGACCGATTATGGCTACTTTTGCGTCGGTGATTTTTTTTAGTTTGACATCTCCTAATAAAGTTTGTAATCGAATGAAGCGTTCGCTCATTTTCTAATTTCTAACTTTAATTCTTTTAATTGAGCTTCACTAACTGTCGTTGGGGCATCACTCATTGGGCAAATTGCATTTGCACTCTTGGGGAAGGCGATGACATCACGAAGTGAAGGCGAGTTTGATAAAATCATAGCTAATCTATCCAAGCCAAGGGCAATTCCACCATGTGGTGGCGTACCAAATTTTAAAGCATTTACGAAATAACCAAATTTTTGTGCGATTTCTTCTTCGGTTAATCCAATGGCTTTAAACATATCTGATTGGACTTTTTGATTGTGAATTCTTATCGAACCACTACCTAGTTCATATCCATTTAGAACGACATCGTAACATTTTGAATAGCATTTTTCTGGATGTGTTAATAACATATCTTTAAATTCATCTTTTGGAGAAGTAAATGGATGATGAGCAGCGACATAGCGTTGTTCGTTTTCATCGAATTCGAAAGATGGCCAATTATTCACCCATAAATAAGCAAATTTGTTTGGATCTGTTAGGTTTAACTCTTTTCCTAGCAAGTTTCTCAAGTAAGCTAAACTAGCATTGACAATATTTTTTTGATCAGCGACGATAAAAATGACATCGCCTTCTTCAATGTTTAGTATGGTAATCAATTGATTAGCAATTTCTGGTGTTAAATATTTAGCCACAGGTCCAGATAAGGCATTATTTTCAAATTTAAGCCATAATAAGCCTTTAGCTTTATATTTTTTTACTTCTTCTGTTAAGCGATCAATTTCTTTTCTTGAATATTTGCTAGCAGCATTTTTGGCATTAAGTCCCTTAATAATCCCACCATCATTTATTGTATTTTTGAAAAGACTAAAATCGACATCTTTTAGAACTTCAGTTAATGTTTTTAATTCCATCTCAAAACGCATATCGGGTTTATCGCTACCAAAACGTTCCATCGATTCATCAAAAGTAATCCGTGGAAATGGAGTTGAAATATCGATATTTTTTGTTTCTTTCATCACTTTTTTCAACATGCCTTCAATTACTTGATAAATCTGTTCTTCATCGATAAAACTCATCTCAACATCAATTTGCGTGAATTCCATTTGTCTATCAGCACGTAAATCTTCATCACGAAAACATTTTACGATTTGATAATATTTTTCTAAGCCGGCAACCATTAATAATTGTTTGTATAATTGAGGTGATTGAGGTAAAGCATAGAATTTACCAGGATTTACTCTGGAAGGTACTAAATAGTCACGAGCTCCTTCGGGAGTTGTCTTACCAAATACAGGAGTTTCTACTTCAATAAAACCTCTTGCATCAAAATAACTACGCACTGCTTTGGTAATATTGTGACGTAAAATTAAGTTCTTTTGCATAACCGGACGGCGTAAATCAAGATAACGATATTTCATTCGTACATCTTCTAGGGCATCGGTTTCATCAGCGATAATCATTGGAGTCGGTTCCGCTTCGCTAAGGACAACGATTTCTGCACAATCAACTTCTATTTCTCCAGTTGGTATATTTTTGTTTTTACTTTCTCTTTCAACAACCTTACCTGTGACTTGAATTACATATTCATTTTTCACATTTTCTAAAGTAGAATAGTTTTTGTTCTCTGGTTTAACAACAATTTGGGTAATCCCTTGTCGGTCACGCAAATCAACAAAGATTAAACCTCCTAAATTTCTCTTTTTTGCTACCCAACCAGCTAATACAACATTTTCACCAACATTTTTAATTCTTAATTCACCATTATTATGAGTTCTCATTGTTTTTTACTTTTAATATAGCTTACTATATTCTCCTTTTTCACTTTTTCTTGAGTATTATTTTGTGTATCTTTGATGGTAAAGATATTATTTTCGCGTTCTTCTTCACCAATAATGATAATAAATTTTGGATTTAATTTTTCCGTTAACTTGAATTGCTGTTTTAAGGTGTAATTTTTATAGTCCATCTCAACAACCAATTCTTCTTCTCGTAATTGGTTAGCAAACTCTAATCCAAGTCTCTTTGATTCTTTATCTAAACTGATGATAAACACATCGGTTTTCTTATCAATATCCGTAAACAGATTTTGATTGGTCATAATCATCATGATCCGTTCTAAACCAAAGGCATAGCCAATTCCAGAAATATCCGGTCCGCCGAAGTTTTTCACTAAATCGGCATATCTTCCGCCTCCACAAATAGCCAAACCTTGTAAATCGTCATTTGTATCCAGGATAAATTCAAAAACAGTATCTGTATAATAATCTAGTCCACGTACTAGTGTATCTTCTACTTCATAAGGAATTTTCATCATTGATAAGATAGTAGTAACTTCGATAAAATGAGCTAAAGAAGCATCGGATAGACTATCTTTAATTTTAGGTGCTCTTTTCACAACATCCTTTTCAGAATCTACTTTACAATCAAGAATACGCAAAGGATTCTTGGTTAATCTTTGTTTACAGTCCTCACAAAAATCGTCTATTTTATCGGCAAAATAGCTTTGTAATTTCGCAGTATAATTTACACGGGAAGCAAAATCACCAATCGTATTGATTTTTAATTTGATTCCTTTAATTCCCAGTGCACTAAGTAAAGTATAAGCACTAATGATCACATCAGCATCTAAAAATGGACTTTCCTCACCAAAAACTTCAATTCCGAATTGCATGAATTGACGATATCGTCCCTTTTGGGGTCGTTCATAGCGAAACATCGGTCCACAGTAATAAAGTTTTGTGACTGGAGAATTGATGTACAATTTATTTTCAAGAAAACTACGAACAATAGAAGCAGTTCCTTCAGGACGTAGCGTAATACTGCGATTTCCTCGATCGAGAAAAGTATACATTTCTTTATTAACAATATCACTATTTTCACCAGAACTACGAATAAACACATCGGTCATTTCGATAATCGGAGTGATACTTTCTTCAAAACCGAATGTTTTTAATATTTCTTTGGCCTTTGTTTCAATCAAACGCATTTTAGTTGCTTCTTGTTGGTAAAAATCTAGTGTCCCTTTTATTTTTTGATAACTCATAGTTTCATTTCCCCCTTTAAAATAAAAATCCTTAAAAGAGAACTCTCTTAAGGACGAATAATTCCGCGGTGCCACCTTAATTCATCACCATTTTTAGTGATGCGCTTTTATACATAAACGATTAATTGATCTCCTAAGTTGTCTTTCCTTGTTCTTATAGTAAGCTTTTTCACCATCGGCTCTCTCTAAAACTCATTAAACAAGTACTCTTCTTCCTCATAAATCTCTTAAATTATTAATATTATAATGGATAATTAAAAAAATGTCAATTATTCTTCAAGTAAAATAATTTTGTCTTCTTCAATTTCGATAATGTGGTCACGGTAAAGATTTCCTAGTGCTTTTTTAAAAGCAGCTTTGCTCATTTTAAATAAACGATTGATCAGTTCCGGACTGCTGTTTTCTGTGATTAACATGACTCCATTATTGTTTCGTAAGTATTCTAATATTATTTTTCGATCATCTTTTATTTGAAATTCTTTATTTTCTATTAAAGTACCACTGTAATCTTCTTCATTCTTTTTGATAATTCTTACTTCTATTTTTTCTCCCAAACGATATTCCCATCGCATATTGGTGCGATAGATAAAAATGATATTCATTCCTTCTGTGACTGCATTAATCCCGTCGGGAGTAATTCGGTAAACATAAGCGGTGAATTTGCCATTTTCACTAAGAACTTCTTCTTTTTTAGCGCTTAAAATTTGTTCTTTATTTGCAATCTTAATGATTAGTTTATTGTTTTTAGTGCGCAAAATTGAAATAATTTTATCGCCGATTCTTGGCCATAAATTCCTTTTTAAAGGTAAATCATCCTTTGAAAGCAAGATATCTTTGCTAATTCCGATATTCATAAAAACTCCTAAGTTATCATTAATCCCAACTACTTCTACCAAGCCAGGAGAATTCATGTCAATCATCGGTTTTAATAGTGTCGCAGCGACCCGATTTTTCTTATCGACATAAAGAAAAGCATGAACATAATCACCAGGAAATAATTTTTGCCCTTGACATTCATTATGATGTAAGAAATATTCTTCATCATCGTTAGCTTTTGTTAGGATATAGCCTAATTTTGTTTCGCGATCAACGCGATATTTTTCTGTTTTTCCGATACTCATAATTATTCTCCATTAGTACATCGTATTATATTATTATAATTTTTAAAGAGTTTTTTTTATTCTGTTTTTTGATCAGAGTTTTGATATTCATAATAACCTTGATTGATTGTTGTTTCACCAAATTTTGTTTTTACTCCATCGATAATCTTCTTTAATTCTTCTTTCTTTTCCAATTCCGTTAAATTATCGAAAATAGTAATCTGTTGGTGCGGTTGTTCTTTTGATTCAACAATACGATTTGCAAACACGCCGATTAAGCGGATGCAATTACTATCGCGGCGATTGTTAATATCATAAAGACCTTCTTCAAAATTCTCATCAAGAATTGCTTCCGTAATTTTATAAATATCACTCTCATCATTTGTAGGGGTTTCTAAACTTTGACTTCGATTAATTTGACGAAAATTAGCATATTTTAGTTGTAATCCAATCGTGTAGGCTTTCAAATTCTTTTTTTGGAGACGATTAGCGACTGTATTTACCAGTATTTTTAAGGTGTCCTTTAAAATCCTTTCTTCATAAATATTACGATCAAAAGTATGTGAATTGGATATTGAACCAACTTCTACTTTTCCAGAATAATCAACCTCTGAATCATCGATACCATTAGCTCGTTGATGGAGACTAGTAGCATAGATATTTCCTAATTTTTGTTTCATTAAAGCAAGATTTTTAGGATTGGCAAGATCACCTATCGTTTTTAAACCCAGACTTTGTAGTTTTGGTGCTGTTTTCTTTCCTACTCCATGCATTTCTTCAAGCGACAAGGGCCATAAATATTGATTTAATTCGCGTTTACGAAGAATGGTAATTCCTAGTGGCTTTTTCATGTCGCTAGCCATTTTAGCAAGAAATTTATTGGGAGCAATGCCAATACTACAAGGTAAGCGATATTCTTTTAATAAATCATTTTGTATTTTATCGGCTAGGGCGACAACATTTCCTTGGTAATCTGAGACATCAACATAAGCTTCATCAATGCTAGCCATTTCTACTTTTTTTGTAATCGTCAATAAGTATTGATAGAATTTTTCCGAATAAGAAACATAAAGATCCATATCTGGCTCAATAATAATAATATCCTTGCATAATTGAAATGCTTCACGAACTTGCATCGTCGTTTTTATTCCATAAGACCTTGCCACATAACTGGCAGTTAAGACGATGCTTCGTTGAAAGGGGTCATCATGAGCAATGACAACAGGCTTCTTTAGTAATTCCGGATTTTCAGCAATCTCACAAGAAGCAAAAAAACAATTCATGTCGATATGTAAAATTATTCGTGAAGTTTTCATTTTTTTACTTTCCTTTTTTAAATCATTGTGTTATAATATCTATTGTAAATATTATAACATATTCATCGAGGTGATAAAAGTGAAAAAGAATAAGAAGGAACAAGAAAAAAAACCTTTTCTTAAAACAAAGACCAAGTTAGATGGGGGAATCGAAGTTGAACTACAAAAGAGTCCAAATAATACTTTAATTGGAAAAATCTTTGCGATTGCCATTGCTTTCATTACTTTGTTTGGTGGTATCTTTGCTTTAATTTATTTATTGACGAAACTTTAATAAAATGATAAAAAACCGCTTTTTGTAACGGTTTTTTTATTTACCTCATTGATTCAATAATTCTATCGCTAGATTTTTACTAGCTGTGGTAATTTGACCATTGGAGATCATCATTGCGATTTCATCAACTCGTTCTGGGTAAGTTAGATTTTCTATATTCGTTACTGTTCGATTATTGCTAACTTTCTTACTAATCTTTAAATGATGATCGGCGATTGCTGCCACTTGTGGTAGATGAGTTACACACAACACCTGAGCATTCAAAGAAATTTCCTTGATTTTACTAGCGATACTGAAGGCGATTTCTCCGCTTACTCCATTATCAATTTCATCAAAAATGAGTGTTTGTAGTTCTAATTTATGCGAAACTAATGTTTTTAAAGCGAGCATAAAGCGAGATAACTCTCCTCCAGACGCTGTTTTTGCTAGTGATTTTACGGGTTCACCTTTGTTGAAAGAAATCATGAAGTCGATGGTATCAATGCCATCTTTTTTTAATTCAAGCTTTTCTTGCATGAAACGAACTTCAAATTGAACATCTTTCAACTGCAAATCTTTTAAAGTGAATTTAATTTTGTCAACAAAATTATCTGCCAATTGTTGGCGGTGTTCGCTAATTTTCCTTCCCCATGATAATGTTTTATGATAACTATCATCCCTTTGTTGTTTTAAGTCGGCAAGAATCACATCAAAGTTTTCAATTTGTTCGATTTCCTCGGATATTTTTTGATAGTAAGCAACAATTTCTGCAGTGTTCATTTTGTATTTACGTTTCAAATCGGAATAAAGACCTAAACGTGTATTGATTTCTTCTAATTCATGTAAATCAATATCATCTTTCTTAAAATCAGCTAAAATTTCACTTACTACATCGTTGAGATTATAGTAACTATCTTCAATTCGATTTCGATAATTCATATATTTTTTATCAAATTTCTCGACTTTATTTAGTAGCGAAAGGCTTTGATAAATACAATCTAAAAGGTTATTTTGTTCATATAAATCGCGAAACTGATTGATGTTGGTGACAATCGTTTCATAGTTATTCAGAATGTTAGCACGTTCATGTAATTCTTGCTCTTCAGTAACGCTAATAGCAGCTTTTGCAATCTCATCGATTTGGTAATGGTAAAAGGATAATTTTTCTTTCCCCTCTGCTTCTTGTGTTAGCAAACGATTGTACTCTTTTACAATCTGTTGATACTTCTTTAATTCTTCATTATAGGTCAGAAGCCAAAGACTAACTTGTTCATCATCGATGAAGGATAAGTAGTTTTTGGGGTTTGTTAACTTTTGGGTATCAAATTGAGTATGAATATCGCCGATATATTCGGATATTTCTGATAACGTTGCTAGGGAAACACTATATTCGTTGATTCTACAAGTGCTTTTACCGCTATCATAAATTTCTCTTTTGATGGTCAACACATCATCAGTAGAAATTTCAATTTCTTTTTCTTGGAGAATATTTACGAGTTTTGGATTCAGTCGGGTAAAAACACCTTCAATAACGGCTTTCGTTTCTCCATGACGAACTAATTCAGCTGAAGCACGATTAGCAAATAATAAACCAATGGCATCAATAATCAAAGATTTACCCGCACCTGTTTCACCAGTTAGTACAGTCATATTATCAGCGAATTCAATATTGATATTATCGATAATCGCAAAGTTTTTCACAAGTAATGATACTAACATATGTCACCTATATTTCTCTATAATATCTCGAATATCCAATCCAAGTTCTTTTTTAATTTGTTTTACAGTTCCTGCTTCGAGGAATCCATTTTCAAGATGATAAGCATCAATATCGATAGCTAGTTTGTGAAGGGTGTTATAATAAGCAATCGCTTGAGTCAAAGACCCTTCTCCAATCACTTCTTCGTAGATAATTACTTTTTTATTCGCTAACCTTTCCAGAAAAGTAGTATCCATCGGTTTAATGAACAAAGCATTGATTAAACCGATATTCATTTTTTCTTCTGTTATAATTTCCTTAAATTTGTTCACAACAGGTCCATAAGCAATGACGTTAATAGCTTGAATGGGTAGTAGTTCTTCCCATTTACCCAAAGTCATCTTTGTCACAAATGACTTTGTCATTAATGACTCTGATGTAGTTTCTTGTTTTTTAGTATTATATTTTGGATAGCGAATGACAAAAGGAGCTTTTGTCTTTAAAGCTAAATCAAATAAAGCTTCAGCTTCAGTTAAGTCTTTTGGCATCGTGATAATAAAATTAGGTAAATGACTTAAAAAGGCAATATCGAAAGTTCCTTGATGCGTAGACCCATCAGCGGGAACAATTCCGGCTCGATCTACTAAGAAAATGATATGGGCACAAGTCCGAGCAACATCGTGATTGAGTTCATCGTAGGCGCGTTGTAAGAAAGTGGAATAGATAGGAATAATGGGGATTAATCCTTCTTTCGCCATCGCAGTAGCCATAATGACCGCATTTTCTTCCCCGATTCCTACATCGATGATTTGGTCAGGCAACTCTTGAACAAATTCATTCAATTCCGAACCGCAAATAGTCGCAGAGGAAATGACTTTTATTTGGGGATTAGCTTTAGCTTTCTTCAACAACAATTCACTAATTCCAATACTCCACGAAGTGTAACCTGGTTTTATTTCTTTCAGACTCTTTCCGGTAGCGATATCAAAGGGACCAACGCCATGCCAAGTTCCGATTTTATCGGACTCCGCAAACGGATACCCTTTTCCCTTTGTTGTTTTAATATGTAAAAACACAGAGCGATTGGTATTTCTTGCAAATGTAAAATACTTAATCAATGTCTTTAAATCATGACCATCAATAGGACCAAAATATTTATACTCTGCACCTAGTGTCAAGGGGCGTTCTTTATAGGCGATAGAAATCAACCCCCGTTTTAACCAATCAAATAAATGTTTGATAAAGCGAGGAGTAATTCGTTTTAAAAAACGATAGGATTTTTTAATGCGTATGTTATTAAAAATCTTTGCAAGACCACCTACATTTTTAGAAATAGACATTTCATTGTCATTTAAAATGATGATTGCTTTTTGGTCAGTTTTTCCCGCTAAATAGTTCAATGATGATAAAGCCAGTCCATTTTGAATTGCTCCATCACCAATCACAACGATGACTTCACCAATGTCTTTCCCACTTGCTTTGGCTTCTAAGAAACCACAGGCAGCGGCGATGCTTGTTGAAGAATGACCAGCTTCCCAAACATCGTGACCACTCTCACTATATTTTAAAAATCCGCTAAGACCTCCCTTTTGGCGTAAAGAAGGGAAATCCTTTGCTCGTCCTGTTAATATTTTATGAGTGTAACCTTGATGACCGACATCGAAGATTATTTTATCATGAGGGCTAGAAAAGATGTAATGAAGTGCTATCGTTAATTCAACAACGCCTAAATTGGAAGACAAATGCCCTCCTGTTTTACTGACGGTTTCTAGTATGTATGTTTGAATTTGCTTCGCTAGATCTTCTAGTTCTGAGATTGATAGGTCTTTTAAGAATTCTGGCGAAGTGATGTCTTCAAGTTTAATCATAAAATTTTCCTTAACGTTTTTTCGTTGTCCCAAAAATGATACTGATGATTAGAGAAAAAGGAAGCAAGATAATAATTAAAATAACATTGATGATTTTTCCTAAAGCCGCTAATGATTTTTTCATTATTTTTCTTCTTTATCTACCGTTTTCGCAAGCACTACTTCTTTAGCTAAGAGCAATTTATCCTTGCATTTTTTACTTAATTCGATTCCTTTTTCATATTTTTGAATGGATTCTTCTAGACTTAATGTTCCACTTTCCAATTCCTTCACAACTTCATTCAGTTCATTGAGTAAATCTTCAAATTTTTCCATATTTTCCATCCTTTTCTTTGATAATTTTTGCTTTTATCGAGCCATCATGAAAACGAATTACTAAATCCTGATTCACATTGATTTGCGATATCGATGATAATAATTTATCGTTTTGATAGGTTAAAGTATAACCCTTTTTCATGATGGTTAATGGGTTTAATAAAATCAATTTATCGATAAAACTATCGACTTTTCGCTCATAAGAATTGACTTTGTCGATTAAGAACATCGATAAGGTATTCTTTTTTCGATCCACATCTTGTTCAAGAAGTTCAATTTTTTTATCTAGATTGACCAGTTGTAATCGGTGCGTTAATTCTTCGGTTCGTTCTAAGCTTCGATTGATGACGGCAAGAGGTGAATTAGCTTGTAGTTGATAGGTTAATTGTTCTAGTGAACTGATTTTTTCTTCAATCGATTGAATAAAATTTTTAAAATGATGTTTTTTTACTAGGGCATCATATTCATAAAATTTATTCTCTAATACTCGTTTGATTGAACTCACTAAACGGTAGGTTAAGGCATCAATCTCTTGAAGTAGTAAGGTTTTATTTTTTGTAACTCTGACCGCTGCTCCCGTTGGAGTCGGGGCTCGTTCGTCGGCGACAAAATCGCAAATGGTAAAATCAGTTTCGTGACCTACACCGCTGACAATTGGTATCTGACTTGCGTAGATGCTTCGTGCTAGTTTTTCATCGTTAAAGCACGATAAATCTTCGAAACTACCGCCTCCACGAGCGATGATGATGACATCGACAATGTTTTCTTTGTTCGCTTGTTCTAAAGCTTTAATCAACGATTTCGGTGCATCCACACCTTGGACTAAAGCGGGATATAAATAAATCTGCGCTAATGGAAATCGCTGAGCAATCGTCGATTTGATATCTTGAAACGCATCGGCAGTAGCCGAGGTAATCACTCCTATTTTTTCTGAATATTCAGGAATTGGCTTCTTATGCTCAATGGCAAATAGCCCTTCTTTTTCCAATTTATCCTTTAAAAACAAGAAATCTTGGTATAAAGCGCCAAGGCCTGCCTCACTCATCGTAATCGCAATTAAATTGTAAGTTCCTTTTTTCTGATAAACGCTTATTTTCCCACTAGCCAGCACTTTCATTCCATCTTTAGGCATGAAAGTCAGTTTGGTTGCGGAAGAAGAGTACATAATACCACTAATTTCAGAATCTGGATCTTTAATGACAAAGTATAAATGCTCTTTAGAAAATCGAATGTTGGAAAGTTCTCCTTGAAGATAAACAAATCCTAAATTGGGATCATTATCGATTTTATAAGCTATGTATTTATTTAAGGCCGTGACTGTTAGATATTTACGATTATTATTTTCCATTTTCTAACCTCTTCGCAATACGATCTAGAAGTGAATTATTAAATTTTGCGGTCTGCAAACCCTCTATTTCACTATACTCATGAGAGAGATTCAAAATTTCATTGATAATAATGTTTTTCGGTGTTTTTGTAAATAACATTTCGTAAACAGCAATTCTAATTAAATTACGATCAACGTAGGATAATCGGTCAAGGGTGTAATTCTTTAGTGATATTGCGATGGTGCGGTCGATTTTATCGATGTTCTCTAAAACACCGACAACTAATTGATGATAAAAATCGTTATCACAATCGATTGATTCTTCATTAAAAATACTTTCAAGATAATCATCGCTTAACAGTTCTTTTGTTAGGTCATAACTATATAATTTCATCATTGCTTTTAAGCGACTCATTGTTCTTTTCATCAATATCACCACTAGAATATTTTACCATATTTTAATTTTTTTTAAAAGACTTATTATTTATTTTTCAAAAGCAAAAAAATCCCATCATAGTATGGGATTTTTGTTTTAAACGAAATTTGCACTATTATTAATCCGATATAAAACAAATAAATAATAGGCAGAAAAACCAAATAAATATAAATTACTGATGATACCTGGAGCAAACCAGATAGCAACAAAAGTAATTAATGTAGGGATGATACTAGAAAGAGCAGCAATATTATAATATTCTTTAAATGTTTTTAATTTTCCTGTTTTTCTAAAGAAAATCCAGAATAAAAATACCAAGATTAAAGGAAAAACAACACAGAAAAGGAAAGTTAGCAAGGAGTAGCTACTTGTATAGTTAGGAATATATCCCGCTTTGATCTGTTGGACCAAATAAGCGCCAGCACTGTTACCTGATTTGTTGAAGTGAATGGTAGCAAAACCAATGTCTTTAAAACTAGCGTTTGCAAAGCTTTCGCTAAGGTTTGTTTTTCCATGAATGATATTTTTTTCACCAATTCCTTTTGGATGAGCTTGATAGTAGATTGAACCCGGCCATAAAACGATAAGATAATATTCGGTAGTTTCAATATTTGGGAAAGCTTCTTCACTGTAAATAAACTTTTCTGTCGGTCTGTAACTAGCTCCTCCAGTGCTGGGGTCGAACATATCAATGACAAAACGAATTTTAATCGTGATATTTTCATCATTCACATAAACTATCTCATTTTCATAAAATCCTTTTCCTTGTTCATCAAGGGCTAAATTATCGCATTGTAATAAAAATGAGTTCTTTTCATTATATTCAGCATGGCATTCTTTACTTTGAATTTCCTCAATGACTGCATTAACATCAGGTTCGTAGGGGATATTTTCAATGGCTTGTAAAGATAAGTAATTTTGTTCGTTTACCATTTCATCAATATGATTGGTAATATAATATTTAGCAGGAATTGCTAATAAATACAAAGAAAGAATAAAGATACAGATGGAAACTAGAATCGAGATATAGCGATATTTAGCCATTCTCGATGGCATTACTAGCGATTTTAAAAAATTAATAATAACCATATAATTGTTACTCCTTTATCATAGGTTTTACATTTCAATTGTATCTATTATAACATTTCTTTACTTTTTCTTCAATCATTTTTTTAGAGTTACCAATCATTTCTATTCAATCTGTTTGTCATCTTCAATTGCAATAGTCTGGGAAAGCAACTCATCTGTTTGATATAAACAATTCTTATAGTCTGTCCACATTGTTTTTGTGACTAATTGATATTTTTGGTTTAAAGATAGATTGATGATTTGTTCTTTTTCCTTAGTTTCCAGTTCTTCTTCAATCATCAAACCATCAATTTCAATCTCAATTATTTCTTTCATGGTTAGCTTTTTAAATGTTGGGTAATCTAGATAAAGACGATATTCAAGTTGTTTTAAATATTGGATATCTGTAATTAAGAAAGGTTGATATCCATCGATTAAAAAATAAGGTTTTGTAGTCTTATGGGCAAAATAGTCTTGTTTGATTAACTCATGCAAGGTATCACTATTTACGCGAACAAAGGTTACTAAGGTATCCCCTATCTGTTCTAGTTTCCATAAAATAAGCTTTTCTAAGGCGATTATATTTAAATGGTGGATAAATTTACGATAATCGCTTCTAATTTCAACACCACCAATATTTGCCTTTACTTCATAGCCTACTTTTATATTTTGCATATAGATAGGAGTATACAACAATTCAATATCCTTCTTTTCCACTTGTAATTCGACACAACGATTTAATGTCTGGTAATATAAATAATCTTTATAGGCAAGTTCATCCAGCTCTAAAAACCGAAAATCTAACATGAATTGCGTGATATTCATCAGATCGGATAATGTTGAAAAATCTTTCGGATATTTTATCGATACTACAAAAGTCTCTAGTCCAATTACTGAAAGTTCATGATTAATTTGTCGTAACCACCGTTCAATGATACGTCCGTCATAGGTTCTCGATAGAATGATGAATTGATCAAATCCTACAAAGTAAATTTCTTCTCCTGTGATTTGGTTTAAAATCTTGGCGATATCCATTTTTAAATCGGGAAGCAAATTTCCTTTTTGCCTATATTTACCACCGATAACGCTCAATCGATAATTAAGATCATTCGCTTTTTGTTCCTCTAACTGGATTTTTTGTGTTAAATCCTTCTCTGTTAGGACAGTAGAAAACTTATTAGTTATCTCTTGATTTTGTAGTTCCTTTTTTAAATCTTCTTTTACGATGCTACAAATATAAAATTTTAAAATTCCATCTTTAGAAAAGTAAGGTTTTCCGTATTCAGTCACTTTTATGCGTTGACCTTGTAGGGATAAATGATAGGAGAATTGATAGGATTGTTTTTCTCTGATTTGTTCGATGATTTGTGTATGAATATGTTTATCTATTTCAATTATTTTTTTAAAATAATCATTGCGAGAAATTGTTAATTCATGGATTCCTAAAAATTTGGCTAGTTCTGGAGTCAACAACATCCTTTGTTTTCCAGTTTCATAATAGAATAATCCTTCTTGAAGATTAGACATCGCCGTTTGTAAAATATCTTTTTGCGCTTGAAGGTTTTCTTGATAGAATAAATTGATTAGTTTTGATTCTAGTAATTTCGATGCTATTTTTAAATTCAAAATGGCTTCTGATGTCGTAATATCGCTAATCGTCGATGTATAAATAACACAAGCATATAAATCACCATCATAATATAGCGGAGTAGCAAATAAATACTTCACTTTTAAATGAAGATAAGTTGTTTTCGTAATAGGTTCGATGATAGGAATCGCTGTATCATTGAAATCAAGGATAACATCCTTATTTCCGCTTATCAATAACTCAATGATAGTTCCATCGAGTTCAGAATAAGGAATATCTCTTTCGTATAATCGACCTTTTTTATAATCGAAAGTAGCAACACTACTGAAACTATCATGTAAATCAGGGAGTAATTCAAAATTAGCCCGATTAAAAATGACAAATAATGCTTCATTAAAGGGAACGATTTTCTCTAAACTCTTTGAAAATTCCAATAAACTTTCCCGTTCTCCCACCTTAACCATAGCTAGATTGACCATATTGATGGTGTTTTCCATGCTAGTAATCGTTTTTTGTAATTTCTCGTTTAATTCGAATTGTTTATCATCTTCATTAGCTTCCAGAATATTCTCTTCATGACTACGGATGATTTCCTTTTCAACAAGTTCTGTATAATTGAAAAGTTTCATCACTTCTTCTTTAGGCCCTGGTAATAACAAAATAGAAGCTTTTAAATAGTTTTTATAAAAATCCTTTTTCAAGAATTGGTCATTACTAGCTTCTACTGACTTAAGATAGAAATCACTATATTTCTTAACGCTTTGATAATCTTCCATCAATAGCAATAATTTGCAAAACTCATTTAGATAGTTGATTTGCTCATCGTTTAAATCATTTAGATTCTTAAAAATATCTTTGAATAATTTCAAAGCGAATTTGTATTTATTTTCTTTGATTAATATCTTGGCATTTAAATAATCACAATAGGTTTGACTATCCTTATCTTTTAATTGATTCGATAATACCATGGTTTCTTCTAAATAATTTTGAGCATTAGTCATATCGCCATCATCGATATATAGTTTGGTGATATTGCCTAGGATGATCACTTTTAGATTATCTTCAGGATTATTCGATAGAATAGTAAGCAGGTTTGTCAAGGCTTTATGTTTTTCACCAAGTGCTTCATAGATATACGAGTTTTCAAGATACCATCGATTAATTTCATCTTGATTATTGTTATCAATATAAAGGCGCTTTTCATTTGCATAAATAAAAGCACGGCGATGATTTTTCTTTTGAATAAAAATATAGATTAGTCGGTCTAAAACAGAAACATAGATTTTCTGAAATACCGTTTTATCCAAATCAATAAAACTTTTATTGGCTAGGGTTAGGGCATCATCAAATAGTCCCTCATTGATGTAAATATCGATCATCAATAAAGTGCTCAAATAAAAATACTCATAATTATTGGTTATTTTACACTCGTTTCTTAAGGTAATAACTTGATTGAATATTTCTAAAGATAGTTCTTGGTTCGACAATTGATCATAAATTTCTCTTATGTTCATATTTTTACCTCACTTTATCATTATAGCACAAAAAACAATGTTTTAAAATAAAAAAATGAGCTTCCTTTCCCCTAATTTAAAAGAAAACTCATTTATCCTTTTTAAAATTCGAATTGGATGGTAACTGGTCCATCATTGATTAGTTCAATATCCATATGTGCCCCAAAAATACCTTCATATACTTCTAAACCATAAGTTCTTAACTCTTTACAAAAATCCAAATATAGTTCTTTTGCTGGTACTGGATGTAAGGCCTCGATAAATGAAGGTCGATTTCCATCATTGGTATTGGCATATAGGGTAAATTGAGAGATGGCGAGAATCTTACCATTTACTTTTTTGATATCGAGATTCATCTTCTCATTTTCATCTTCAAAAATTCGTAAATTGGCAATTTTCTTGGCTGCTCTTTGATTTTTTTGCAGGTCATCGCCATGAGTATAGCCGACTAATAACAAATATCCTTGTTCTATCGCTCCCGTTATCTTCCCGTCAACAGTACATTTAGCTTTCTTCACTCGTTGTAAGACAATTTTCATTACTTGATGGTCCTTTCAATTGTATAAATATCGGATATTTTTTGTAAGTTTGTTATTGTGTTATTTAAAGTGTCGAGGTTGTTGACACTCAAGCGAACTTTGGTCAATAAATCGCCAGCTTTATTTTTTGCTGAAGAAATAGTAGTAATGGAAACATTATTAATACTGTTGATGATATTGATAATCTCCGCCACAATATTCCGGCGATCAAAAGAACTAATGGTAATTTGTGAGTCGAAATTCTTCTTTTCACTTTCATTGTCCCAAATCACTTCAATATAACGATCTTTATCTGTATTTTTGATATTATGGCATTCTAAGCGATGAACAACAATTCCGTAGCCTTTGCTGACATAACCAATAATATTATCTCCAAATACAGGATGGCAACAATTTCCCAATTTGATTTGTGCTTTATTCAAACCATCGACGATAATTCCATAGTCATTGCTAGCACGATGTTTAATGCGTTTTTGCTCGGTTTCACTATAGTATTTTAGTAATGCTTCATCATCAATTTTTTCACTTGTCCCCGCTAAGCGATTGGCAGCACCTCTAGCCGATAAAGAACCTTTTCCGATTGCGAAGAAGAAATCATCTAGATTGTTAATCGCATATTTTTCAAAAGTTTTTGCGACTAATTTATCTTCTAGTTTTGGAATCGCAATATTTTCTGTTTTTACTACCTTATCGAAATCATCGCGACCTTTTTCAATCAGTGCTTCGCGTTTTTGTTTATTTAAAATAGAGGTAATCTTGTGCCGAGCATGAGTTGTCTTTACAATCTTAATCCAAGCTTCAGTTGGCCCATTAAAACTTTTTGAAGTCTTAATCTCTACAACATCTCCGGTTTTCAATTTGTAAGTAAGAGGTACTATCCGACCATTAATAATAGCACCGACCGTATGATTTCCTACTTCGGTATGAACACGATAAGCAAAATCGAGTGGTGTTGCTCCTGTAGGGAAATCCAAAACATCTCCCTTTGGAGTAAAGACATATACATTAGCACTAAAAATATCTTCTCTAATTTGTTCTAATGGATCATTATCTTCCGATTCTCCTATTTCTGCATAAGTCAATAAATCACGATACCATTTTAATTTAGCAGCAACTTCTTCTTGCTCTTTTTCTGGAGAATATCCTTTATTATCCTCTTTATATGCCCAATGGGCAGCAATACCATACTCAGCAATACTATCCATTTCGTAAGTACGGATTTGAATTTCATAAATTTTTCCACTATAACCTACGATAGTCGTGTGTAGCGATTGGTATAAATTCGGTTTGGGAGTGGCAATATAATCCTTGAAACGGCGTGGTAATGGATTCCATTCTCCATGAACTATTCCCAAAGCATGATAGCAATCTTCAATCGTAGGGACGAGAATTCTTAAGGCCATCAAATCGTAGATTTGGTCAAAATCAAGATTTTTTTCGCGCATCTTTTTATTCACACTAAAGATATTCTTGATTCGACCCCTGATTTCAAATGATTTGAACCCATTTTCAACCAAAATTTCGGTTATTTTATCTTTCATTTTTTGGATATCTTCTTCACGAACCATTTTTTGTTCAGTGATTAGCGAATTGATACGCTCATATTCTATCGGTTCTAAGTATTTATAAGCGGTATCCTCTAATTCAGCCTTGATTCGATACATACCCAAACGATGAGCCAAAGGAGCATAGAGATCTAAGGTCTCTCTTGCGATTTTTCGCTGTTTATCTTCAGGTTGAAATTCTAAAGTTCGCATATTATGGACGCGGTCCAAAAGTTTAACCAAAATCACACGAATATCTTTCGCCATCGCCAACAAAATCTTTTGATGGGTTTTTGCCAAGGCCTTTTCAACAGTCATATATTTTAATTTACTAATCTTGGTAACTCCATCGACAATGCTGACGACATCTTTACCGAAACGATTCTCTAAATCACCACGGTCTACATCCGTATCCTCTAAGATATCATGTAATAGCCCAGCAGCAATCGTTGCCGGACTAGCACGGAGTTCCGCAAGCATGTAGGCAACCTCTAAAGGATGTTGAATATAGGGATCTTTTGATTTACGAAATTGGCCGAAATGTTTTTCATTGGCTACTTCATAAGCGTCCTTAATCAGGGCGATGTTTTTTGGATTTTTTAAATATTCGCTTGCTTTAGCGATAACATCTTCAAAGGTAACTTTACGATCTAGACTTCCCATATTCTTCCTCCTTTCTAGATTGATTGTTTAATAGATGAATACTTTATTTCTATTTAATATTTAATTAATGTTTTAATCGGATAATTTCCTATTGTTTCTCTACCTTTTAAATCACTCAATTCGATTAAAAAGCCCATTCCAACAACGATTCCTCCCATTTTTTCAATCAGTTCTATCGTTGCTTTTACTGTTCCCCCAGTAGCAAGTAAATCATCTATGATTAATACTTTTTGTCCAGGTTGGATAGAATCTTTATGAATACACAATGTATTAGTGCCATATTCTAAGGAATAGCTAATATTGATGGTTTCTCTAGGAAGCTTATTGGGTTTACGAACTGGAATAAAACCGATTTTCAAATCATAAGCGATCGGGCATCCAAAAATAAATCCTCTTGATTCGGGTCCAACAATCACTTCTGCTTGGCAAGCAATTGCAAAATCCTTCAACTCATCACAAGCTTTTCTAAAAACTTTCCCATTAGCCATTAATGGCGTAATATCCCTAAACAAAATTCCTTCAATGGGAAAATCAGGAACATTAGCGATATAATCTTTGTAATCCATAATAACACCTCTTTCACGAATATGACTATTATAACACAATATTTTCCTTTTGTTAAGTATTTCCGAAAAAAAATAAACTAGCCAATGGCTAGTCTAAAATAGTAGTTCCTGTGAAATTAGGGGTAACTCGATAAATATTTGATGCACCGAAAAGGCTACTCATTTTACTGATATAATCATTGGCATCATCTTGATGAACGATGGCCAGAATCGTTCCTGCAAAGCCTCCTCCATGAACTCTAACAGCTCCACGACGTAATATTTTCTTTGTTATTGTGAGTGCTAAGGATAATCCTTGTTCTTTATCTTCGGGATAGTAGCAGTTTTGGAGTAAATCATATGAACTTTGACCGGATTCATTGACTAGTCGTAAAAATAATTCAATATCTTGATTCTGTAGTGCGATTAAAGCTTTATCCACTCGTTTGTTTTCTTCGAAGAAATGCATACTTCGTAAGATTGCTCTTCCACCTACGACTTTTAATAATTCCGGTAATGCTCGATAAAATTCATTCTCATTTCCTTCGCGTAGGTAATCATGACCAAAATAACTCGCCACCTTTTGCATATCACTTTTTATTTCGCTATAATAAGAAGTTAAATTTGCATGGCTACCTGGTGTGTTGATCAGGATTAAAGAATATTCATCTAAAGATGCTGCGAGATTAGTAATCATCGGATGATGAGGGGTATAAAAATCAATGTGATTGATTCCTCCAAACGAGATACCTACTTGATCTAATAATCCACACGGTTTTCCAAAATAATCTATTTCTGCTTTTTGCGCGATAATCGCTTTTTCTAATTTGGAAATTCTTCCCTCGTTAAACAATTGATTGATAAGCTCACAAAAAACAAGTTCAAAAGCGGCGCTGGAACTAATTCCCGCTCCCTGAGGGATGGCGCTTTCTATCTTGATATCGAAACCACTTACATCATAGCCATTATTTTTCATTCCCGAAACAACACCGCGAATTAAAGCTATACTTTGATGTGATTCCTCTTTTTTTGGTAGAGTGTCTTCCAAATCAACGACGATGAATTCATCATCTTGGTCAAAAGAAGCGCGGATAAAGTTACTATTATTTTTCTTAACAGCTGCTAAAAGTGCTAGATTAATCGTCATAACTAGGACTTTTCCCAAATTATGATCGGTATGATTTCCTAGAAGTTCAATTCTTCCTGGAGAAAAAAAGAATACTTCAGCATCTTCTTCAAAAGATATCATGAACTTTTTCTTTAATCTTTCCAAACGAAAGATTGTTTCACTATTTTGCATCATGGGAAGAATCCGTTATCTTGAAATTTGTTTTTTGAAAGTTCCAGCTATCGCGGCACATATCTTCTAAAGTATACATCGCAACAAAATCTAGTTCTTTCTTGGCTTTTGTTGTGTCTGCATAACATTCATCAATGTCACCGGGACGACGTGGATTAATCGTATAAGGTATTTTTACTTTATTTACGGCTTCAAAGGTTTTAATGATATCAAAAACACTATAGCCTTTTCCTGTTCCTAAATTATAGATGACTAAGCCGGGATTTGATTGGATTTTCTTCAAAGCTAAAACATGACCATTGGCAAGATCGAGAACATGAATATAATCACGAACACCTGTACCATCAGGAGTTTGGTAATCATTACCAAAAACCTTCAAATGGCTTAATTTACCAATCGCTACTTGCGTGATATAAGGCATCAAGTTATTAGGAATTCCATCGGGTTCTTCTCCAATTAATCCAGATTGATGAGCCCCTAGAGGATTGAAATATCGCAAGATGCAAGCGTTAAAATGAGGATTTCCCAGACAATAGTCTTGAATCATTTTTTCAATAAAGTATTTAGTTCTACCATAAGGATTGCTAACTTCTCCAATCGGGAACTCTTCAGCAATCGGCACCCTCTTTGGTTTTCCATAAACAGTGGCACTAGAACTGAATACAAAGTGATTTACATGATATTCTTCCATTAACTCGAGTAAGGTTAATGTTGAATCTAAATTATTGCGAAAATATTTTAATGGCATCGTTACGGATTCGCCAACTGCTTTTAAACCAGCAAAGTGAATCACGGCATCAATTGATTCTGATTGAAAAACTTTCCTCATTTGTTCTTTTTCTAAAAGATCAATTTGGTAAAACCGAGGAAGAACTCCTGTTATTTGTTCAATTCGTTTTACAACTTCAATTTTACTATTAGATAGATTATCAACAATCACCACTTCTTGTCCTGCTTCTATTAAAGCAACAACAGTGTGACTGCCAATATAACCAGTACCACCTGTTACGAGTATCGCCATATTATCCTCCTATGATTTCTAAATCGATTGCTTGTAAGAATTTTCTAAAATGCTTATCCCCCATCGGAGTATTCTTAAATATTGCAGTACACTCGAGGATTTGTCGACAAGTATTATTGATGTATTGTTCAAGAATCGATTTTATTTGTTGTTTAGAATTGTGGATTCCGTATTCTTTTTGTAAGGTATTAATCATCTCTTGATGAATGATAATATCCGGATGGAGTTTTATTGCCTCTTCTTGAGAGACTTTTCCCATCAAAATGTCTTCGATAACCGTAAATTGCCTTTTCAAGCGCCCCGGCAAGATAAATAATCCCATCGCTTCAATCAAACCAATCGATTCTTTTTTAATATTATGAAAAGGTCGATGCGCATGAAAGATTCCATCAGGATGTTCTTCATTGGTGCGATTATTACGTAAAACGATGTATAACTGATATTCATGATTCACCTTACGGATGATCGGAGTAATTGCATTATGCTGTTCTTTGGTGTAAGGGATAAGGTCAATTTCTTCATCGCGATATTTGTTCCAGACAGCCAGAATTTCGCTGGCAAAAGCGATGATTTTATCGCGATTTGAACTCGTTATCTTCAAACAAGAATTATACCAATCCAAATAGGAAATCTTACAATCTTCATATCCTTTTTTCCTCAGTTCATATTTAGAAGCTGAAGCGAAAATCGGCATTAAATGTTTTCCACCTTGAAAATGTTCATGATTTAAAATAGACCCCCCGACGATAGGTAAGGAAGCATTGCTACCGACAAAGTAATTAGGAAATAGATCTACGAAGTCGCACAACTTGATAAAAGTTTGCTCATCAATTTTCATATTGACATGTTTTTTGTGAATTATAACGACGTGTTCTTCGTAATATTGATAAGGTGAATATTGCATGAACCAATCTTCATCCCCCAATTTAAAATCGACTAAACGAATGTTTTGACGAGGTGGAGAGTCATGGCGACCGGCATAACCTAAATTCTCGTAGCACAAAATGCATTTTGGATACTTGCTCGATACTTCACGAGCCAATTTGGCCGTTACCTTATTGTCTTTTTCTGGTTTGGATAGATTGATAGTAATTTCTAAATAATTATTAGGAAAATTAGCCTTCCAAAATAAGTTTAATTTAATTTTACTCAATTTAATATAATCATTATCTACTTGAAGGTTAAATAAAAAGCGACAGGCTTCTTCACTAGAATTATGGTGTAATAAATCAAAAAAAGTTGTCTGCACAAAACTTGGCAAGGGAGAAATCATATCCATAATTGCCGTAGTGAATGTTTCCAGTTCTCCTTCTTCCACAAGCTTTTCATGAAGAGCAATTTGTTCGATGCTGGTAATTAATTCATCTAGTTTATTGGCTTTTTCATCGCTAGGAAAATACTCCTCTAATTTAAATTTCGCTAATAATCGATTTCTGAGATGAATTTCATCGATATTGGATAAATATAATTTTTCACGACCATAGTGGATAAGCGAGTTAACCAAAGTATTGCTGTCTTTTATCATGATAAAAAATGCTCCTTTACTAGTTTTATTATACAATATTTATCGGTGAAAGACAATATCAAAGTACTTATGCCTAGACTAAACTAAGAAATTATGGTAAAATAATCAAGAGGATGAAGATATGGAACCACTTGCTTATAAATTACGACCGACTCGTTTTGAAGACATTGTCGGCCAAGAACATTTGATTGGAAAAAACGGAGTTATTACCAGGATGTTGAAGAATCGAAGTTTACCTTCGATTATTCTCTATGGCAGTCCTGGTATTGGAAAAACAACCATCGCTCTTGCTATTTGTCATGAATTAAAGAGAGAATATTATTCCTTCAATGCCTCAATCGACAATAAAGCGACCTTGAAGGAAATCATTGATAAAGCTCAAGGTGATCAATCGTTAATCGTCATTATCGATGAAATTCATCGGATGAAAAAAGATATTCAGGATTATTTACTACCGTTTGTAGAGAGGGGAACGATTACCATCATCGGCTTAACAACGATTAATCCTTATCATTCCATTAATCCAGCTGTTCGATCTCGTTGTACGATATTACGTTTAAATCCTCTCAGCGAACAAAATCTAGAGACCATCTTCCATCGTAGTTTTTCTTATTTAGATAAGGAAATTACAATTGAGGAAGAGGCAAAAAAATATATAATCAGTTTGGCGAATGGAGATGTTCGTAGTCTCATCAACATGATTGAATGCGTGTATTTTACTTTAAATGATGAAAAAACATTGACATTAGCCGCTGTCAAAGAGATTTTGCTAACAGCCAGTGTCAGTATAGACAAAAATGAAGATAGTTTTTATGATACCTTAAGCGGTCTTCATAAGTCAATCCGCGGAAGTGATGTAAATGCAAGTCTCCATTATCTGGCAAAACTAATCACCAGTGAAGACTTTTTACCTTTAATCAGAAGGCTCTATTGTATTTTCTATGAAGATATTTCCCTAGCAAATCCAAACTTAGGTCCTCGTGTAAAAGCGGCTTGTGAAGTGGCTTTAGAATTAGGAATGCCAGAGGCAGTCTTACCGCTATCATCAATAGTTGTTGAAATGGCACTATCACCTAAATCAAATTCTACCTACTTAGCAATTCATGCGGCGATGAAAGATATCGAAGAAGGTCGTAGTGGTTCACTACCCCTACATTTAAAAAATACTTTTTCTTTTGATCCTAATCAAGGAAGCTACAAATATCCTCATGATTACCCAGGAGCTTGGGTTGATCAACAATATCTACCGGATAAAATCAAGAATGCAAAATATTGGACTGCAAAACCAACTAGTCCTTATGAAGAAACATTAAAAGAACGCTATGAAGCGATTGAAAAGGCTAAGAAAAATAAATAGTCACAAAAAAAAGCATCAAAATACATCGATGCTTTATTTTTTAGTCTTTTCTTTATGTAAAGTCTGCTTTCTACATTTAGGACAGAACTTCATTTGTTCAATTCTGTCAGGAGTATTCTTCTTATTTTTTTCTGTTAAGTAGTTTTCCTCATTACAAACTGTACATCTCATTAAAAAAGTTACGCGCATAACAGTTCCTCCTAGATTTACTCACTCATGTATTATACACTAAAAGTGAGGTAAATGCAAGAGTTTTATCTATTTTATTACCCTTGATATGGAGGTCTGATGATGTCATAAGTTGAACGAATATGGAAGGCATTAGCAGCGTTTACTTCTTTAGCGGCAGGTATAATCGTTCTAACTGTGAACGTTTGGTCATAACCGACTGAATTATTAAAGATTCTCACTTGATATTCAACTTCAGTATCGACATTTGGATATGAGGTAATTAATCCATTGCTAGCAACATAAGGACTGTCCTCAATCAATTGGATGGTAAAACCTTTTAAGAATTTTGCAGCGTTATATTCCGCATAAACCATGTCCATGAAATATTCCCATTTACCCGCATGTCTCATTGTCATTGGACAGTCTTTACCTGAGAATGTATTATGTTGTTTTACAGCAAATACTGGATCTAATCGTTTTACACGGCATAGTTCACCGACTAATTTCGCAAGATTTGACCATGTATGCATGATGTTTTCGCTTTGATTTACTGATGATTCAATACCGATGCTATTCAAGTTACCGCCTTTATTAGACAATGTTTTGTATGTATTGCTCCACCAAATGGTACCGACATAGTAATTTCCGTTTGCACCAATTTTTGTATTAATTCCTGTATAAGGCAGACGGGTTTGTGAGTTAACGGTGATTACTGTACCACCATTAAAGGTTTGCGAAGCCTTTAAAGTTGACTTTTGATTGTTTACGATATAGTATCCATCATCACTAAATGTTACATATCCAGGAACATTTTCAGTCGCTTTAATGCCCGTGTCATACCATTTGTTCTTGATTGATGTACCATCACCAGCATGCCATGCAATTTCAGTAGTTGGAATGGATTGGAAAATGCCATCAGAACCTACAGAAAAATGCCACGAAGCACCATTACAGTTATTTGTATATTCACAATTTCCTAGTGAAGCACCTGATCCTTCATAACTTCCCGCCGAGTGAACTGTAATGAAATCAATACTTGATGCAGCTTTTTCAGGATAATTGGCAGCTCCCGATTTTAATCTATATCTTGTCTCATCAATCACTAAATCTGTGAAGAAATATTTGCTAATACTACCTGGTAAAAGTTTTAGTGGTCCACGATATTCATCTGCTGATTGTGCTTGCATACCATGAACATAAATTACTTCTTGTAATACTACATCATATTTAATTTGTTTAACCCAATTTTCTGGATTCATATAGCTTGGCATCTTAATCGAAATAGATGCGGAAACGGTTGGATCTACTGTAGATGTTGCCGTAAATACTACATCTCCACCTTGTGTGAAATTAGGAATACCATGTTCATTGATCGTAGCGATAAAATCCTTTGATGTTGTCCATACGACTTCAGGAGAAGCTGTTGCTGGAGTAACTGTAACATTTAATTTAATGGAACTATCTAAGAATATTGGTAAACTAGCATCCATAGTCACTTCTAAGGATACGGGGATATTCGGATTAGTGATAATAGATACAGTTGCTTCATAAGTATAATATCCACTAACACCGCGAATAACTACTTCACCAACAGCAACAGAGGTTACTTTACCCGTTCCATCTACAGTTGCCACTTTTTCTTCTAAAGTTGACCATTGAACATTTGGAGCAGGCGTACCATCAATTAAAAATTCTAATTGAGCGTGTTCTCCAAGATAAATGGTTGTAGGATTGCTAACAGTTATTTTTTGATAAACTTCTACTGTTACATTAATCTTAGTTTCAGGGAAATCTTTCACTGCTACTTCAATGGTTGCTTTTCCGCCTTTTAAACCTGTTACATTACCATTAGCATCTACACTAACGATAGTCGGTGCTAAACTTGTATATTGAATAGTAGCATCAGGATAAGTTCCTTTATCTAAACTTACCTTGATTTTATCCGTTAGGCTATCGCGTAAGGTAATATCTTTATTACTTACAGATAAAGTAGGTTTTACTTCTTCTATTTCAGCTTCTGCTACTTCGATAGAAAATGAAGTTTTGACGTTTACATCAGCAAGACAGGTCACCGTAATCGTAACTGTTCCTGCTTTTAAGGCCTGTAAATTTCCTGATGGATCTACAGATACAATTGTATTATCGCTTGATGCGAAATTGACCCCTTTATTTACCGCGTCGCTTGGGGTAATTGTCCATTGTAATTGGTTTGTATCTCCTATTTTCATCGTAGTAACTGGATTGGTTACTTCAACAGCAGTAGGTTTTACATCTTCTTTAATAGGGTCTTCTACTGGTTTGTCACATGCGACAAATAAAAAAACCGATAAAAGTAAAAAACATAAAACTGATAATTTTTTCATCGTAGTCTCCTTTTATAATCGTTTTAATTTTAAATATTACCTTAAACATTCTATCATAAACGTTTTATTTTTGCAACTTTTTCCTTCATTTTACTTAACATATAGAGAAAGCCCATACTTGATTTTCTCATAATTTTGTGATAACATAAATAGGCAATAATAACAAAGGAAATGTTCACAAGGAAAACGCTTATGAAAGAACTGAAGATCACTACTCCTCCAGTTGGTGAGGTAGAAAAACCAATTAAATTAAAAAGAGGAGAAAAGAAAAAACTTCGTGTCATTAATAAATTGATTGCTGGGGAAATTAATGGTCCTAAAGCAGCGGCGATGTTGAAGATTACAACGAGACAAGTTCGCAACTTAAAACGACAAGTTTTGAATGAAGGAGCAAATGGTGTTGTTCATAAGAATCGTTATAACAAACCAATTAATACCTATGATACAGAATTACGATTAGAAATTGCTCATATTTATCGGGTTGAATATCGCGGTACTAATTTTACTGAATTCGCAAAATTGATGCAAGAACGAGGCTACAATGTTTCACGTAGTACGATTTATAATATTTTACGTCAAAATCGGATTCGTTCCCCTCAACGCAAGAAAAAGAAAAGAAAGAAAAAAACTACAACAGGAATTGCTTTACCAAAAGCACCGAGTAGTAAAATATCTGCTAATGACAAGAAAAACAACTAAAGAAATCCAGATTGGAAATATAACCATCGGTGGTAATCATAAAATTGCCATTCAAAGCATGACTACTACTCCAACAAAGGATATCGAGGAAACAGTAAAACAGATTAACGAACTAGCAAATTATGGCTGTGATATTATTCGTGTTGCTGTATTAGACAAGGAAGATGCCATCGCCATCAAACAGATTAAAGAGCAAATCACCCTTCCTTTAGTTGCAGATATCCATTTTGACTATCGTTTAGCACTACTATCGATTGAAAACGGCGCTGACAAGATTCGCATTAATCCAGGCAATATCGGCTCTATTGAACGGATAAAAAAAGTGGTCGATGCTTGCAAGGAAAAAAACATTCCCATTCGAGTCGGTGTGAATAGTGGTTCGTTAGAAAAAGATATTTATGATAAATATGGTAAAGTTTGTGCTGAAGCCTTGGTTGAAAGTGCGAAACGCCATGTAAAGATTTTAGAAGATCTCCACTACACCAATATTGTGATTTCGATAAAAGCTTCGGATATTAAAACAACCATTGCTGCTTATCAACTAGCTAGTGAGAGTTTTCCCTATCCGCTACATTTAGGAATTACCGAAGCAGGAAGTAAAACAACCGGAACCGTTAAATCTGCCATTTGCTTGAGCGCTTTATTGGCTGCAGGAATAGGTGACACTATTCGCGTCTCGCTATCTGCACCACCGCTTGAGGAAGTAAAAGTTGCGAAAGAAATTTTAGCTGCTTGTGACTTATACCAAAAACCAACGCTAATCGCTTGCCCAACTTGTGGCAGAACGCAATATGATATGTTACCGATTGTAGATGAAATAGAAAAATTTCTCGAAACACTAGGAAATGTATCATTGAAAGTCGCTGTTATGGGCTGTATAGTTAATGGACCAGGAGAAGCTAAAGATGCTGATATTGGAATTGCCGGTGGTAAAGATGTGGTACTTCTATTCAAAAAAGGTCAAATCATCCGTAAAATCCCTGCACAAATTGCCCTATCTGAATTAAAAAAAGAAATTATATCTATGATAAGATAAAATGCACTGGATTTCAGTGCATTTTTTGTTTTCTCTACTCTTGTTTCTTATAATAAACCTAATTTTGAGCGAATTATCTTTATTTATGACCAAATTTATTTTTAATGATGGCTAATAAACCCAGAGATTTTCTTCTTTTAGATTTCTACTCTTCTTTACTCGTTTGACGAGAACGACGACGATAGATTTCATTCAATCTACTGCGACGTGCTTTTCTAGCTTCTTTTGCTATTTCTTCATTGCGTTTCTTTTTATATCCTGGTTTTACTTTTTTAGGCAAAGGAATTTTTTTGTGAAGTTCTCTTTCATCACGAGGAGTGATTCGTGGTTTTTTTGCATTTCTTTCTTTGGTTTCGACTAACTCCCCATCTTTTAAATCCTTGTAAATACAAACAAATCCCTTTGCCTGTAATTGATCTAAGTAACGACCATCTTCATAATCATAAAAGGAAATGGCGGTTCCAGTTGAAACAAAGCGAGCGGTCCTACCAATTCGATGAATATAGAATTCAATATCAGGGGGAAGTTCGTAATTAATAACGTGACTAACACCAGGAATATCCATTCCTCGAGAGGCGATATCGCTAGCAACAACATATTGATAATCTCCGTCTTTGATTCGTTTTAGTACTTGTTTTCGTTCCCTTGGTGCTAAATCACCAGTTAATTTCCCAATTTTAAAACCATGGGTACTCAAGTATTCGCCAATTTCATCGACCTTTATTTTGGTATTGGCAAAAATCAACACTAGATAAGGATGAAATGTCTCTAATAGTTTTACAAGTAACTCATCCTTATTTTTATTTTTGGTTGGAATAAAGACATGTTCAATCGTAGCTTTTGCTATTTTTTTGCCGATTAAATCAATTTTCTCGCAACCAGATAAGTACTTGTTTAGAAAGACGGTTAATTCTTGGGAAATGGTGGCCGAGAAAATGAGGATTTGTGGGGATAAAAAACGGGCAAAAATATGGTCGACTTCTGCTATTTCACTGCTTTCAAACACCATATCTGCTTCATCAATTACTACCATTGATACTAGATGAATCTTCAATACATTAGTCGTAATCGCCAAATCTTTGATTTTTCCCACAGTTCCTATCGCAATTTGTGGTTGGCTTTTCTCCAAACGACTAATCTCTTGATCGCGATCAGTTCCTCCAACATATAACCTGGTATCAATAGGAAAAGGTGAAAAACTGGTTAATTTTTCTATTTCTTGACTGATTTGGTGGGCTAATTCACGCGTCGGGACGATGATTAATGCTTGTAATGTCGCTTCTTCAGTAATTCGATTTAATAATGGCAATAAGTAAGCATGGGTTTTTCCTGTTCCAGTTTGACTAGTGACAATAAAATTAGCCTTACTTTCTATTTTTGTGATTACTACATCTTGTACTTCTGTAGGATTGGTAAAAGAAATCGCTTCTAGTCCACGATATAAAAAATCTTGAAAATGATAGGCTTTAAAATCTTTGTTTGATTTAGGACTCATGAACAACGCTTCCTTTCGAGATAGGGTAATCAGCTTCGGTTATTTTTACTTTAATTAAATCGTTAGGCTTTGCCATCAATGAGGGAAATTCCACTTCCAGATAATTGTTGGAATGACCAAAGGCGATTCCATTTTCGTTTTTCTCAACAATAATTTCGAGGATTTCCCCGAGAAATTGCCGGCGATATTCTAGCGCTTTTTTATGATTCAGAGCTAATAGTTCATTGACTCTTCTTTTCTTCGTTATCGCATCAACTGGCTGATCTAGAGTATAGGCTAGAGTATTTGGACGTGGAGAAAAAGGAAATATATGCATTTCACCAAAGTTCATCTGCTCGATAAATGCTTTTTCACTTTGAAAATCTGCTTCTGTTTCCCCATTAAAACCAGCTAAACAATCTGTTGTAATATTAATTTTCGGAAATTTTTTTCTGATTTTTTCAATTTTAGCTTGATATTCGCTAATATTGTATTTTCGATTCATTCGCTTTAAAACAGAGTCTGATCCAGCCTGTAGGGGAATATGAAGATGGTTACAAATATGCTCCTTATTTTCGTTCATCGTTGTTAATAATTCATCGCTAATCTCCGTTACTTCAATCGATGAAATGCGAATACGACCTAAATTTGACACGTTTTTAATGATTTCTCCAAGCAAATCATTTAAGCAATAATCCGTAAAATCTCGCCCATAAGTCCCCGTATTAATTCCCGTTAGGACAATTTCTTTCATTCCTTGTTCGGTTAATAACTTAATTTCGGCGATAACATCTTCTGGTTTTCTACTTCTGATAGTTCCTCTGGCATAGGGAATTATACAATAACTACAAAAGTTATTGCATCCGTCTTGAATCTTTACAAATCCACGAATTTTATGACTAAACTGTTTAATTTTCAATTCTTCATATTCTTTGATTTGTTGGTAATTGATTACAGAACAAGTTTGCTGTCGCTTTATGATACACTCTTCTACAAGTCCAATTAATTGACGACGATTAGAAGTGCCGATTACAATATCTACTCCGGGAATATTTTTTACTGTCTCAGCGTTTAATTGAGAAAAACAACCCATTACTGCAACAACCGCTTCTGGATTCTTTTTCACTGCTTGGCGAATCATTTTTCTACTCTTTGAATCTGCCATAGCAGTTACAGTACAAGTATTGATAATATATACATCACAAATTTCATCAAAATCGACTAACTGATAGCCTTTCCCAACAAATTCATTGATAATCGCTTCGGTTTCGTAGAGATTAACTTTACAACCTAATGAACAATAACTAATTTTCATCGGTTTCTCCTTCTTCAAATTGATAACTAATCACACTCATTACATATAAAGGGGCTGTTTCTGTCCGTAATATTCTTGGTCCTAAACCGACGAATTTTGCTTTTGTGTTTTGTAATAATTTGATTTCTTGTGGGCTAAAGCCTCCTTCAGGTCCAATAATCACGATGATACTTTTCCCCGTAAATGAGCGAAGGTTTTTTTCCAGGTTATAATCTTTAGCTTGACTTAATTTTTCATAAGCGACCAGACATAAATCATAGTTTTCAAACGATGCCAGCAATTTATCAAAAGAAACAGGTTCTTCAATTTTCATAATTCTTGTGCGCTGTGATTGTTCACTCGCTTCTTTGGCAATCATCTGATAACGATTTGTCTTTTTTTGATCTTGTTCTTTGATCTTCACCAGCGAACGTTCCATCATGACCGGTAAATAAAAGTTGGCTCCTAGTTCACTAATGCGTCGAATGACTTCTTCGGTCTTTTCCCGCCGAATTACTCCTTGAGCGATGGTTATCTCCAGTGGAAGTTCTACCTGTTCATTTCGTTCTTCAACAATCGTTAATATGACTTTATTATCAGAAAAACCAGTAATTTCAACTAAATAAGAATTTTCTTTTTCCGTGCATACAAGGACTCGGTCACCTGGCTTCATTCTCATGACATTTTTAATATGATGGTAATCTTGTCCTGAGATGATTACCTGGTTTTGTTTGATTGCGCTAGTATTAATAAAGTATCGTTGCATAACTAACTCCTATTTTTAATTATTATACCATATTTTTTCCCTTTTTATAAGAGCATATCGGTAGAATATGTTCCTTTTTTATATCTTGTCTCAATAAAAAAACCATCTTTTCATATTTTATAAAAAGATGGTTTATCAATAATCTAGATAACATTAATTGTTCTTAAAGAATTTTTTAATCTTATCAAAAATAGATTCTGCCTTTTCGTTGGTTCGTGATAATTTATTAAACAAATCTTTTTGTTCGGCGTTCAATTTGGTCGGTGTTACCACGTTCACTGCTACATACTGGCTTCCCGTGTTTCCACTGCGTTGGCTCGTGATCCCTTTATTGGCCAGTTTAAATTTTGTTCCCGTTTGCGTGCCTGCTGGGATTTTCATATCGACATTGCCATATAAGGTTGGTATGGTAATTGTTGCTCCTAAGGCTGCTTGTGAGAAAGTAATCGGCATTTCCATATAAATATTTAAGCCGTCGCGGACAAAAATCTCATGGGGTTTTACGATGACGTTGATGTATAAATCACCACTAATACCGCCACTAGGTCCAGCTTCTCCATATCCTGATAGTTTTAAGCCTTGACCATCTTCAATTCCTGAAGGTATTTTCACCTTGATTTTTGATAATTTTTTAACTCGTCCTGCTCCATTACAAGTAGAACATTTCTTTTTAATGATTTTACCGCGACCTCCACAATTCGGACAAACTGCTTCAGTTTGAATACGCCCAAACAAAGTCGATTGTTCCTGAACAATACGTCCTCTTCCCCGACATTTCGGGCAAACTTCAATATCGCTTTTTGATTCTGCTCCTAAACCACTACAGGTAGAACAGGTTTCATATTTGTTAATTGATATTTCCTTTTCTGTACCGAATGCAGCTTCCTCGAAGGTAACTGTAACCGAGGTTCTTAGGTCGTTACCACGAGTATTTGTACCGGATGATGAAGAGCGACGACCACCAAACATTGATGATAGAATATCTTCAAAGCCACCACCAAAACCACCAAAATCAAAACCGCCAAATCCTTGACCCATAGTTGGGCCTTCATGACCAAACTGATTATATTGTTCTCGTTTTTGCTGATCGCTTAATACTTCGTATGCTTCTTGAATTTCTTTGAATTTCTCTTCTGCGTTAGGCTCGGTGCTAACATCAGGATGATACTTTTTTGCCAGATTACGATACGCTTTTTTAATCTCATCATCCGTTGCAGTTTTAGAAACCCCTAGCACATCATAATAATCTCTTTTGGCCATAGTTTCCCTCTCTTATTCTAGTTACTTGAATCTTCGTACTCAGCATCAACAGCATCATCGCTGTCACTTGAGCCTTCATCTGTTGATGAATGATTAGCTTCATTTGCTTTTTGTGCTTTTTGATAAGCGCGCATTGCAACATTTTGACTAACCTTCAATAATTCTTCTTTCTTTTTCTTAATATCTTCTAAGTCTTGGCCTTTTAAAGCCTCTTCTAATTCTTTTGATTTCGCTTCAATGTCTTGTTTTTCTTGTTCTGTTACATCATCGCCTAAATCTTTAATCGATTTTTTAGCTGAGAAGATGATTTGTTCACACTCATTCTTTAAATCAGCTTCTTCTTTACGTAATTTATCGCTTTCTGCGTTTTCTTCCGCTTCACGAATCATCTTTTTAATTTCCGCTTCACTTAGACCCGAACCATTTTGAATCGTTACCGATTGACTCTTACCGGTACCCAAATCTTTTGCACTAACGTTAACGATACCATTAGCATCGATATCGAAAGAAACTTCGATTTGAGGAACACCACGTGGAGCTAAAGGAATATCTCCTAATTGGAAACGACCTAAGGTTTTATTATCTGAAGCCATTGGACGCTCACCTTGTAATACGTGAATATCTACCGCTGGCTGATTGTCGGCAGCAGTCGAGAATACTTGTGATTTAGAAGTAGGAATAGTTGTATTACGTTCGATTAATTTTGTAAATACACCACCTAGAGTTTCAATACCTAAAGATAATGGCGTAACGTCTAATAATAATACGTCTTTTACATCACCTGATAAGACACCACCCTGAATTGCAGCTCCCATAGCTACAACTTCATCAGGGTTAACTCCCTTATTAGGTCCTTTTCCTAATTCACGGGTTACGATATCTTGAACGGCTGGAATTCTTGTTGAACCGCCGACCAATAATACTTGGTCAATGTCTTTTGATGTCATCTTAGCATCTTTTAACGCTTGACGAACAGGACCAATTGTTTTTTCAACAAGGAATGCTGTCAATTCATCAAATTTAGCACGAGTTAAGCTCATGTTTAGATGAACTGGACCATGATCACTCATCGAAATGAATGGTAAGCTAATTTCTGCCTTAACCGTTCCACTTAATTCTTTCTTTGCTTTTTCGGCGGCATCTTTTAAACGTTGTAAAGCCATTTTATCTTTACTTAAATCGATACCTTCTTGTTTCTTAAATTCAGCAACCATATAATCGATAATCACTTGGTCAAAGTCATCTCCACCAAGGCGATTATTACCAGCAGTTGCGATAACTTCAAATGTACCATCAGCTAAATTTAAGATGGAAACATCAAATGTACCGCCACCCAAGTCATAAACTAAGATGGTATGCTCTTTATCGGTCTTATCGATACCATAAGCTAGGGCAGCTGCTGTTGGTTCATTGATAATCCGTTTTACATTTAAACCAGCTATTCTACCCGCATCTTTTGTCGCTTGTCTTTGAGCATCATTGAAGTATGCAGGAACAGTAATAACGGCATCGGTTACTTTTTCACCTAAATAACTCTCTGCAGTTGCTTTTAAATTTTGTAAGACCATCGCCGAAATTTCTTGCGGCGTATATTTTTTATTATTTACTTCTATTTTTTCAGTCGAACCCATCATTCTTTTAATTGAAGAAACGGTATTTGGATTCGTAATTGCCTGTCGTTTGGCAATTGCCCCTACCAAGATTTCCCCATCTTTAAATGCCACTACGGAAGGAGTAGTACGGTCACCATCCGCATTGGTAATAACAGTAGCAGTTTGACCTTCCATCACCGCTACGCATGAATTTGTTGTACCTAAATCGATACCTATTATTTTAGCCATATTTTATTCCTCCTATTTGTTTTCTTTTATTTTTTGTTCTGGCTTCTTATTTACTTTTACTAAAGAAGCTCTTAAAATTCTATCTTTAAATAAATAACCTTTTTGTATCTCTTGAATTACGGTGTTTTCGGCCTTCGTTTCATCCCAGTCCACTTCTACGGCATGATGATAACGAGGGTCAAATTGTTCACCAAGAGCTTTAATTGGTTTTACTCCCTCTTCTTCCAATATTTGCTTTAAACTATTATTAATCATGATGAATCCTGTCAGGAATCCTTTTAATTTTTCATCATCGGTTTCTATGTTAACCGCTTGATCAAAGATATCCAAAGCATTGACCATTTTTTCCATAATTCGTTGACTGCCGTATTTTCGTTCACGAATTCTTTCTTCGTCAATTCGACGTTTGAAGTTTTCTGTATCCGCCAATACGCGTAAGTATTGGTCTTTTAATTTTTTATTTTCTGCTAGAATTTCTTCATTATTAGTCGGTTCTACTTTTTCCACTTTCTCTGCTTCAAGAGCTGATGTATTCGTTTCCGTAGATGCCTCTTCTGTTTTTTCTAATTTTTCTTCTTCACGATATCTGTTACTCATAATCACACTAATCATAAATGAAGCTTTGCTTCCTTTATAATTTTTCCTTTCCTCTTTTGTTCGTTTTTAAATAATTCTTTTAATGTTTTTCGCTATATACTCTAACAATGGAATGATTTTTTGATATTCCATTCTCGTTGGTCCAAAGACAGCAATCGCACCATACTCACCTTCGGTGATTTCATAGGGAACCGTGATAACCGTGCAATCTTGCATAGCTTTAATTTGATTTTCGCTACCAATCCGAACGGTAATTCCAACATCACTGGTTCGGATTGCTCTAAATATTTCTTTGTGTTCAATCGCCGTTAATAATTCTTTTACTTTAGAAATATTTTGGAACTCAGGTTGACTCAGAATTTTATTTTGACCCGCTAAAAAGTATTTGTCTTTAGCCATCTCCGTAAATGTTCTGACAAAGGCTCCTACCAGTTCATCATAATACTCTACGTAATTATTAAGCGATTCGGAAGATAGTTTTTTTCGAACCACATCATCAATATCCGAGATCGGACAATCCTCTAGAATATCGTTTAAAAATTCAATGACTTTCTCAATGTCGCGAATACTGATATCTTCGGGAACGATGATTTTCTTACTTTCAACATAACCACGATCAGTAATCATGAGAATAACGGCATATCGTCCCGATAAAGAAACAAATTGCAGTTTCTTGATACGAGCATTATAACTCGCTGATCCCATGACTATCGAAGCATAATTGGTCAGTTCAGTTACTAAAGCCATGCTTTCTTTGATCGCCTGTTCGCGACTGATTAAATCGCGTTCCAAGATTTCATCGATCATTGGAAAGGACATTTCCTTACCTTCATGTTCAGATAGAATCTCTCTTACATATAATCGATAGCCTTCTTCAGAAGGAATGCGTCCACTAGAAGAATGCGTTTTTAAGATTAATCCCAGTTCTTCCAGAAAGGCCATATCATTACGAATTGTCGCTGGTGAAACATTTAATTTAAATTCTGGTCGTAATGTGAGAATCTTAGAACCGACTGGTTCAGCGGTTTTTACATATTCTTCAACAATTGCTTTTAGCACCATTCTTTGTCGCTTTGATATCATTTTCGCTCCTCCATTAGCACTTATCATCTATATATGCTAATATTATACACTAAGTTTTTAGCACTGTCAAGTGTTTAGTGCTAATTTTTTGAGAAAATTAAAAATCCTCAACAAACGAGTTGAGGATAATGATTATTTCTTCTCTTGCAAGGCTTGATCGATGGCATAAGCGGCCTTTTTACCAGCTCCCATCGCCAGAATAACGGTAGCAGCACCAGTTACAACATCACCACCGCCATAAATTCCTTTACAGGTTGTTTGGTTGTTTTCATCGACAATCAAACAATCATGTTGATCGTATTCTACTAGATTAGTGGAAGTTCTTAATAATGGGTTCGGATAATTTCCAATCGCCATAATCACTGTATCTACCTCAATAGCAAAATCAGAACCTTCTTTCGCAATCGGTCGTCTTCTTCCGCTGGCATCAGCTTCACCAAGGACCATTTCCTGGCAGATAATTTGCTTCACTCTACCATATTCATCAGCTGTTATCGCAATTGGATTCGTCAAGTTCTTAAAGATGATTCCTTCTTCTTGGGCGTGATGGATTTCTTCCAATCGTGCTGGCATTTCTTTAAAACTACGACGATAGATAAGATAAACATTAGCTCCTAAACGTTTAGCACAGCGTGCTGCGTCCATCGCTACATTTCCGCCACCGACAACCGCAACATTGTTCATTTTCTTCAAGGGAGTGTCATATTCTTTTTTGTAAGCCTTCATTAAATTAATTCTCGTTAAAAACTCGTTAGCGCTTAAAACGCCATTGTAGTTTTCTCCTGGAATGTTCATGAATTTTGGTAAACCCGCACCTGTACCGATAAAAATAGCATCGAATTCTTGTCTTAGGTTTTCTAATGAAATGGTTTTACCGACAACAACATTATTCTCAAATACAACACCCATTTGTTTCAGGTTATCGATTTCCGCTTTGACTATTCGCTTCGGCAATCGAAATTCAGGAATTCCATAGACTAAGACACCGCCATTTTCATGCATCGCTTCATAGACGGTAACTTGATAGCCTTTTCCTATTAAGACACCAGCACAGGCAAGACCGGCAGGTCCCGAGCCGATGATGGCGACTCGATATTGATTTTTTGTTGTTGGAATTTTTGCCCTACCTTGGTAGTGATCAGCGACATAACGTTCTAAACGACCAATGGCAACAGCTTCTCCTTTAATCGCTCGCACACATGTAGATTCACATTGTGACTCTTGGGGGCAAACTCTCCCGCAGATTCCGGGTAATAAATTCGCTTCACTGATTATCTGATAAGCACTCTCTACATCTTTTTCTTTGATTTTTTCGATAAACCGGGGAATGTCAATTGCAACAGGGCAAGACTTTACACAGGGTTTTGTCTTACAATTCAAGCAACGCTTGGCTTCTAAATAAGCCTCTTCCTCATTATACCCTAGAGCGACTTCTTCAAAGGTAGTTAATCGTTTTTCTATATCCAATAATCGCATTTCATTTTTACTATTCATGAGTGACACCTTTAAATAGATTACAAGTTTGTTCGCGTGATGCCTGTTCTTCTTCTAGATACATTTTATTACGCATGATCGCCTCATCAAAATCAATTTCATGAGCATCGAAATCAGGACCATCGACACAAGCAAATTTCGTTTTACCACCGACGCGGACACGACAACATCCACACATTCCCGTACCATCAATCATAATCGGATTCATGCTGACAATGGTTTTAATCTGATATTTTTTAGTAAGTAAGGCGACAAATTTCATCATGATTAAAGGACCTATGGCGATGACTTCATCGAACTGATGACCTTTCATGATTAATTCTTCTAATTTGTGAGTAACTAATCCTTTTTCACCAGCACTTCCATCATCAGTCATAATCGATAAATTGGTACTATAACGTTTGAATTCTTCTTCTAAAATGATTAAATCGCGATTACGAAATCCAATTATCGTCTCAACATGAACACCTTTCTCAAATAACCCGCGAGCGACTGGTAGTGCGATGGCACAACCAACTCCACCGCCGATGACGCAAACGTTCTTTAAATTCTCAAGATTGCTGGGTTTGCCAAGTGGACCGACTACATCGCGGATTTTATCGCCTGCGGTCAATTGTGCTAGTTTCATCGTCGTTGTCCCTACCAACTGAAAGATAATTCTAATCCATCCTTCCGTTCTCGAGTAATCAGCGATTGTTAGCGGAATTCGTTCTGCTTCTTCAGTAGCGTGAACGATGACAAATTGCCCAGGTAAACAAACTTTCGCAATTCTACTGGCAGTAATTTTAAATGATTTTACATCTTTATTTAATGTTTTCGCTTCGATAATGTTAAACATCTTTTTCTCCTCTTAGATAAGGGTTTGTCTTTCTCTCCCAAGCGAGAGTCGTCGCTTCTCCGTGACCAGGATAAAGGTAGTAATCACCTTCAAGATCGGCTAATTTTATCAGTGATTCTTTTAGGTTCTGCGAATTACCCGTTGGTAAATCCGTACGACCTACATTATTTTTAAAGAGAGTATCTCCGGTAAAGATTACCTCGTTCAGGATAATACATTGCGAGCAATTACTATGACCACTTGTATGAATGATTTTACATTCCATATTCGCTAGTAAATATTGTTTTCCATCTTGAGTAAAATGGAGCAAATCCTTAGGAACAGTAACAGCTACCTGAAAACGACAAAAACAGGATAAATTCTTTAATGGATTGGCCAGTTTATCACTAGCATAAGGATGAAGGTAAACAGGTACTTCTTCATCAAGGTAACTATCTAAAGCGACAATATGATCAAAATGAGCGTGAGTGATTAAGATTGCGACAATCTTAATTTCCTTTTCTAGTTTTAGTTTCTGTTTCGGTACAGCCGGATCAATAATAATGGCTTCTTTATCTTTTATTACGACGTAGCAATTGCCATCATATCGCTCATCGATAAACGTTTTTATTTTCATCATTGTTTGCTGGCAGCGTGCATTGCCCCGTAAATACCGGCATCATTTCCTAAGGTTGCCAACATAAACTTAGTGTTTCTTACCGAATAGAAACATAATTTTTTGAATTTATTGGCGACTTTTTCACATAAGTAAGCTCCAGCCTTACTGACACCACCGCCGAGAATAATCACTTCGGGATTTACCACATCGGCAATGGTTGCACAACCACTAGCTAAATAGTCAGTCATGCTTTCTACAACCTGGATACTCACTTCATCTCCTTCTTTTGCAAAGTCAAAAACCTCTTTACAGGTTAAATTAGCTTTATTTAATCTAGTATTTTTTCCTTTTCTTAGTTCATAGGCTGTCTTAACAACCCCCGTAGCACTGGCATATTGTTCTAGGCAACCGAATAAACCACAACTACAACGGCGGGGATTGGTTTCTTGCACTCTGATGTGACCAACCTCACCCGCTGAACCAGAGAAGCCTTCCAATAATTGGTCATGAATGACGATTCCGCCGCCAACTCCAGTTCCCAAAGTAATCATAACTACATGATGATAGCCTTTCGCACTACCATAGGCTACCTCACCAAAAGTTGCCGCATTAGCATCATTGACAATGGCAACATGAGCGTGAGGATAGTGTTTTTTTACTTTTGATGTTAGATCTATTTCTTCCCAACCGAGGTTTTGAGCTCCTAAAACGATTCCCTTTACGACAGGTCCAGGAACTCCAATTCCAATTCCCTCTAAAGTATCTTGTCCGAGCAATTCATCAACAACGCGGAAAATATCATTGATAATGCGGCTACCGTAATCAGTGGTATCCGTTTTAATCGATTTCTTCTCGATCAATTGGCCATCATTAAATTTTCCAACTTTTATTTCTGTTCCACCAATATCAACCCCTACAATTACCTTCATCAAAACCTCCTATAATCATAAATCTAGTCGTATTATAACATAAATAGCAAAAAAAATGGAAATAAGCTTTTAGAAAAAAGACTTAGTTTTCGCTAAGCCCATGATTTTTGTTCGTCGGTGACAACCTGTACTTTAATTAAATTGGTTCCTCCGACTGTTCCTAACGGCACACCAGCAGAAATGACAACTATATCCCCATTTGTAACATAGTTCATATCTTTAGCTGCTTTAATCGCTTTTTTAAACATTTCATCTGTTGTTTTCATCAGTGGTACTTCAATTGGATATACTCCCCAATTTAATGATAACTGATGATAAGTCTTACGCAAATGAGTAGGAGCAATAATCGGTTCTTCTGGACGAAACTTCGACATATTTCGTGCTGTTTTTCCGCTTTTCGTTACTGCGATAATCGCTTTCGCGCGAACATCGCGGGCAGTTGTGCAGGTCGCATCACTAATCGCATTGGTTACATCGCCTAAACAGGTATCGTGAGATATTTTTTGATACTGCGTTAAAGAAAAAATATCCTTTTCTGCTTGGATAGCGATTTTACTCATCGATTCTACTGCTTGAACAGGATAGGCTCCATTAGCCGTTTCGCCGCTTAACATAAGCGCAGAAGTTCCATCAAATACCGCATTCGCTACATCAGAAATTTCCGCTCTGGTCGGATAGGCATTGGTTATCATCGACTCCAACATTTGCGTTGCAGTAATCACAACTTTCCCCGATTGATAACAACGAGTGATGAATTGTTTTTGAATCCCCGGAAGTTTTTCATAATCAACTTCTACTCCCATATCACCACGAGCAACCATGATTCCATCAGAATTGGCGAGAATGCTTTCAAAATTGTCAATTCCTTGTTGATTTTCAATTTTAGAGATAATCCTAATCGATTCTCCTCCATGATCATCAAGAAATCTTCGAACATGTTGGACATCTTCTTTACTGCGAATAAAAGAAGCCGCAACATAATCAACATCTTCTTTAATTCCAAATAATAGATCTTGTTTATCCGTCTCACTTAAATAAGGCATACTCAAATGGATAGAAGGAATATTGATTCCTTTGTTATTGCTGATTCTTCCTCCGCGTGTAACCAAACAATGAATGTTTCTCCCCTCAATTGCTTGCACAATCATTTCTATTTTCCCATCATCGATTAATACTTTACAACCAAGCTGGATATCCTGAACGAGGTTGGGGTAAGTAACGGCAACTTGATTTTCATCTCCAAGGACATCATCAATCGTTAAGGTGAATGGTTGATTATTTTTTAAAATAACCGCATCGTTAATAAACTTTTTCACTCTAATTTCTGGACCTCTGGTATCGAGTAACAAAGCAGCTGGTAGGGAAAGTTCATCGCGGACTTTACGAAATGTGCCCATTAGTTTTTTATGATCTTCATGAGTTCCATGAGATAAATTGAAACGGGCAACGTTCATCCCCTTGAGTAACATTTGCTTTATCGTTGCTTCACTATTGCTAGCTGGTCCTAAAGTACAAACAATTTTTGTTTTTTTCATTTGTACCCTCCTTATTTATTTTGTTTTGGTAGCAAAACTTCCCATTTTATCTGGGGTAAATCTTTCCATAATTTATCTAAATCGTATCTTTCTCGCTCTTCGGCAGTGAAAATATTCACTAATACATCATTAAAATCGACCAACGCCCAATAACCACCGCGTAAGCCTTCGACACCGCGAATGGCAAAACCGGTTTCAAAACTCTTTTCTTTCAATCGCTCAACAGCTGCTTGTAATTGCCTGGTCGAGTTTGCTGTTGCGATTACTGCATAGTCAAATAATGGGGTAATTTGTTTGGTCTCATAAATTTTGATGTCTTTTACGCGGGCATCATCAATTGCCATAATTACATTTTTTAATAAATTCATTCATTCTCCTTTAGGTATTTTTTATATCCATAATAGGTAAGATAGGCATTCTTGTGAATTTTATCTCCCTTTGTTTGCAAATATTCTAGAATGTATTGTGCTGTCATCGCAATCGCTTTTTTGATATTGACACTAGATATCTTTCTTATTTCTTCAACAATCTCACCATTTCGATTTGGTTCAATAAAATCAGCGAGATAAATCACCTCTTGTAAGGGAGTCATCGCTTCATTTCCAAAGGCATGATAATAAATGGCTTGCAAAATTTCCTCATCGGTAATCGATAGCTCTTCTTGAATAACATAGCATCCTAATATGGCATGATAAATTTTCTCTACTTCTAAGAGGATTTCTTTATCGAGCTGATAAGTTTCGACAATCCCTTGATATCGTGCTAAACTCTCGTACTTCGCATAATCGTGAATTAATCCTGTCAAGTATACCTTTACCTGATCTAATTCTGGGTAAAACCGTTGCGCTAATTCAACCGCTGTTTCAGCAACACCAATCGAGTGGTTGTAGCGTTTTTCTGCCTTACTCGCATTATTCAATTGAAATTTTTGATAGACTTTTTCTTGATAACGGTTCATTGAATTAAAGCCTCTCTTGCCTTTACTTTAATCGGTTCAAAGCACTCAACTTCTACTTTACCTTGACCAACGATACTCATAAAGCCTAAACCAGCAATACTAATATCGACTCGCCCATCGATAATAAACTCGTGTTTGATCATTTTCCCTAGTCTTTGGCGCTCTGTTTCCGTAGGTATGAGCAATAGGTCATCGACATGTTTGATATAAAATTCAACAGCATTGATTAATTTTGTCCGATGAATGACGATTTGATTGGCAAAGTATGCAACAAATGATGATTTTTCACCGCTAACAAAATTAAAAACAGCAAAGCCGCCGACAAAAAGCGTTTGTTCTGGATTTAATTGATAAACCCTAGGTTTGACATATTTTTGTGGTATGACCAGATTCAACGTCGTTTTATCCAAATATTTGGTCATTTGGAAATCATGAATAATCCCTGGTGTATCGATAATAAAGGTTTTTTCAGGAAGCGCTAGTTTAATTAAGCCTAGTGTTGTTCCCGGTAGATTACTCACCGTAATCGGACTAGCCTTACTTTCAACAAGATCGATAATCTGATTGATAATCGTCGATTTTCCTACATTAGTTACACCAAAAAAATAAACTTCTTCTTCGTCTTTTAGTTGATAGATTTTATTTAACAATCTAAGGACATCTTGCTTTGATTTAGCTGAGATTAGCGAAACATTAATCGCATGAAGTCCTTGTTCTTTTAGATAAGTCCGTAAATAGTTCAATATTTTATTCGGTTTTGTTGAAGAGAGAAACAAATCGAATTTATTCGCAACTACCATGATTTTATTGTTGGGAAACAACTCATTGATATTCGAAATGATTGTTCCTTCTAAATCAAAAACATCGATGATGTGAACAACCAAAGCACGAGAAGCGGCGATTTTCTTGGCATTCGCCAGAAACTCTTTTTCGCTGATTGAAATATCGGCTACTCGGTTGTAATGTTGTAAATGAAAACAACGTTCACATAAAAAATGATCGGGGTTTTTGAGATAGACATCACTTCTGATATAACCCTTTTCATTAGGAGACGTTGTTTGAATTTTTACACCACATCCATCACATTTGGTTTTCAATAGTTTCACCTCGAAGATTGATTATTTTTAATGCCATTGCCGGATATTGTTTCAACATCCTTTTGATAATGATGTTTTCCGCAATCCGATTTACTTTAGTATACCATTTTTCATTTTTCTTTTTGATCGGTTTTACTAAAATAGCATCCAATTGATATAAATTAGAGCCTAAAACATCGGTAACGACTTGATCGCCAATGGTAAGCACTTCTGATTTTGTCTGGTAATTCGCTTTTGTCAGTGCTTTTTTAAATCCTTTTTTCAGTGGTTTACAAGCGCTATAAACATAATCCACATCAAAGGCTAAAGCAATTTTTTCAACGCGTTCTTTGTGATTATTAGAAATGAAAATGATTTGAAACCCTAATGTTTTGATCTCATCGATTAACTCCAAATGACGTCGTTCTGGTAAATCCCGATCATAAGGGACAAGGGTATTATCAATATCGATTAAGATTACTCGTTTTCCTAATTGATATAATTTGCGATAATCGATATCAAAAATAGTTCGATAGCAATCATAAGGAAGGAATTTTTTAGTTTTAAAAAACATAAATATCATCTTCATCACCATTTTCATTATACTAAAAATATCTTTTTTTGTCTATGATAAAGAGGAGTTCTAGTATAAATAAAACTCAAATAAACAACTTAAAAAAGTTTCTATTTGAGTAATTTTCTTATAATAATTTAATTTTTTGTTTTTCCAATGCTAGGATATCTTCTTCTTTCCAAATCGATGCTTGAACCTCACCGATATGGGCTTTTTCTAGCATAATAAGGCAAATCCGCGACTGTCCAATTCCGCCACCAATGGATAGGGGAATACTATCATCGAGAATGCTACGATGGAAAGGAAGATTTAATCGTTCCATTTTATTATTCTTTTGTAATTGACTTACTAAACTTTCTTTGTCTACTCGAATTCCCATTGAAGATAATTCAACGGCCATTTGCAATGGTTCATACCAAACCAAGATATCGCCGTTTAATTGCCAATCGTCATAATCAGGAGCGCGTAGATCGTGAGGAAGACCATTGGATAATTTATCACCGATACCGATGAGAAAGACAAGTTGTTTTTCCTTACAAATCGCATTTTCTCGTTCTTTAGGACTTAAATTCGGATATTTTTGGTAGAGTTCCTCGGCGGTAATAAAGGTTATATCTTCTTTGAAATTCATTTGTAAAGCAGGAAATTGCTGATTTACAATTTTTTTAGTATCCACTAAAGCCTTCACAATTTTTCGAACTGTTTCCTTTAGATAGTCTAAATTACGGTCTTCGGCGGTGATTACTTTTTCCCAGTCCCATTGATCGACATAAATGGAATGAAGATTATCCATCACTTCATCACGTCTAATCGCATTCATATCGGTATATAGCCCTTTTTGAACTGCAAAACCATATTTCCCTAGTGCCATGCGTTTCCATTTTGCTAGCGAATGAACTATTTCAGCATACTTCTTTGTATCTTTGACTTCAAAAGAAACTGGTCTTTCAACTCCACTTAAGTTATCATTTAATCCTGTATCGGAATAAACAAATAAAGGAGCGGATACTCTGGTTAAATCCAAATTTTTTGCTAATTCTCGTTCAAAGGTATCTTTCGCTAGTTTAATCGCATATTGGGTATCAAGAATGGATAACTTGCTAACATAGTTTTTTACTTCAAAAATGCTCATCGTTTTTGCCTCTTTTTTTTAGATTTTTGGTAAACTAGCAGCAGCAATTGATTGTCCTACCCGACGATTTTTCTCATCTGGCATCCTTATCTCAACATGACTCAGTTCCGGAAACTCGCTATGGAGAACGCGCCTTGCTACTTCTAATAAGGTGTTACCTCCTTTACCACTAACCACTCTTCCTAATAACAAAACATGTTTTATTTGATAGAAATGGGCATAATAAGCCAGAGTGTAACCTAAATAAATTCCAATGTTTTCGAAAATTTCGTTGGCCCTTGGATCGCCTTCTTCATTTAATTTTTGGACGATTTTTAATTTTTGAGCAGGAGCTAAATTCTCATCTAACTCAATTCCTGCTGGTTTTGCTAATTTGATGACTGCATCTTGTGAGAAATACTTCACTCCACAGCCATAATCCAAACTCCACTCATCAACCATAGCTTCTTTATGGGTATCTACAGGAACAAAGGCCAGTTCATTCAACCATCCTTTTAATTGTCCCGCTTCATCGACATATCCTGCGGCTTCGCTCGTGCCCATAGCAATTCCTAATACTTGATTGTCATTTAATTCCATCGCTCCAGCAAGGGCAGTAACATCACCGTCATTCGTCACGACTAGCGGTACATCGCCAAATTCTTTGGCAACATCGATATACATTGTTTCAACACGGCGTTTGAAATCTTCTTTGTTTACTTTTAAGAATAAAGAAGCTACTCTAATTTTATTATCGACATAAATACCTGCTGAAGATACGCCAATAGCATCAACACGTGGTAAATAAGAAGCGGCCTTTTTCATCGATTCTAAAATCCCTTGATAATGATATTCAGGGTCGGCTGTAATTTTAGGATACCATACTGTCTCTTCACTATATAAGACTTCGCCATCCATGACAGCAGAAACTTTACGATCGCTTCCACCAGCATCAAAGCCAATGCGACAACCATTCAAATCATTATTGAAAGAAACTGCTTCAAAATTTGGTGCAGGTAAATCTTCTTTCTTTACAAAAAGGATAGTCACTGGTTGGCTATAGACATCGCTCATGAATTCGTAATCAAATTCACGAATTCCTCCACTAGAATAGGCTTTTTGTAATTGCTCGGCAATAAACTTTGAGCCAGCAACATAGAGTTTATAACCACCAACAATCCAAAATAACGACTTTACAATTCGTTCAAGCATGGCAAAGTTTTCTTCATCATGGCCTGTTCCATCAACAAAGGTTTCAATATTATAAAAATAATTATAGCCGTGGCTACGCTCCAAACAAAAAATTACTTCTTGTTTCTTTTGTGCTTTCGCTACTGATGCTTGATATTTTCTTAACTCAAGAATCATTGGAGTAAAATTTTTGTCTAAACTAGGAATAAATTTCATTGATAGCCTCCTTATTGTTTAATATCGCGAATAATGATATCGAATTCTTCGCCACTTTCGTTTCTGATGGTGATACGGTCTCCTTTTTTACGATTGATAATTTCTTTTCCTAATGGTGATTCATTGGAAATCTTCCCTTTACTCGGGTCAGCTTCCAAGCTACCTACTAATGTATATTCCGCAACAAAACCATCATCATATTCTACAGTAATTTTCTTTCCTAAATTACTGGTCGTTTTTTTATTAATTTCTATTACATCAGAATTCTTGATAATATTCTCCAATTCTTTAATTCGCGCTTCAATGTTTGCTTGTTCATCACGAGCGGCATCGTATTCTGCGTTCTCTGATAAATCTCCTTGAGCACGAGCTTCTTTTAACGCTTCAACAATCCGAGGACGATCCACTGTTTTCAGTTTCTCTAGCTCTAATTTACATTTTTTTAATCCCTCAATTGTCAATTGATGTTTTCCGTTCATTTTCTACCTCCGTAATGATTTTAATATATTATACCAACATCTTGCTTGGAAAGCAAGATGTTTATTTTGCTTGGAAAGCAAGATGTTTTATCTTTTAAGCGACTCTTTAATAGTTAGTCACCTTTACGCATCATATCAAAGGGACTTAGCTTAAAAGGAACTTTTATTTTGACTATTTGCAAGGGATGGCGCGCAATTTCAAGCGGTTCTTTATTTTCGTTCATCATCATTGAGATTTGCATCTTCGTATTTGCTAACTGTGGTCCAAAAAACTCAACTACATCACCAAGGCTAAAGTAGTTCCGTTGTTCGATGGTGGCGATTTTACTTCGTCCATCATACTTTAAAACTATTCCTAAAAAATCCTTGGTCGGCATTTCACTTTCACTATGATAAAGTTGTTCATCGATGGTGGGCTTTCCTGCTAAAAAACCGGTTGATGAAAGCCTGTTTTCTGCTTTAGCGATTTCTTGGAGATAAAAATCCCAATCGATTAAACTCTCGTCACCGCCCGTTTTGTTATAGTCATCGATTAATAAACGATAACAGCGAACAACAGTGGCAATATAATATAGTGATTTCATTCTCCCTTCAATCTTTAAGGACTTAATTCCTAACGAAATCAAACGGAAAATATGTTTCAAACCGACTAAATCCTTAGAACCAATCGTAAAGAATTGTAGTTTATCGTTGATTATTTCACCATTTCGATATAAATCATAATTCCAGCGACAAGAATGTGCACAACCACCACGGTTGGCATCGCGATTAGTTAAGTGATTGCTTAACATACAGCGTCCAGAATAAGAAACACACATTCCCCCATGAATGAATACTTCTAATTCGCAGTCAGTGTTACGGACAATTTTTTCCATATCTTCTGGTAAGACTTCACGGGCGAGTACCACTCGTGAAAATCCCATTCGTTGATATTCGTTCACTGCACTACTATTAGTGCTCGAAAGTTGAGTGCTAATATGTAAGTCTAAACTAGGAGTCACTTCTTTACTTAATTCCGCGACACTCATACTGGAAACGATGATTCCATCGACTTTTGCTCGTTCAAGCGACTTCAAATACTGTTTTACCCCCGTAAAATCTTCTTCATGAGGGATAATATTCATCGTAACATAGACTTTTGCCCCATGACGATGAGCAAAACGGCACCCTTCTTTAATGTCTTTTAGGGTAAAGTTGCTGGCACGAGCCCGCAAACTAAACTTCTTACCGCCCATATAGACAGCATCAGCACCATATAAAACAGCAATTTTTAGTTTTTCCAAATCTCCTGCAGGAGCCAATAATTCAACCGGTGATTTTTGTTTTCTCATGATTTAGCCTCCATCTTTTTTCTTGGAGCCGGTCGATCTTTCAATAGAATCGATTGATTCATCAAAAACCCTGAAGAAATATTGGCATTGATCTGTTTTAAGCTTTCTTTGGTTACTAATTCTCCTTTTAATAGCTTAAAGTAGCAATCTAGAACCTTGATAACTGTTTGTTCTTCTAAAAACATTCCGTTAATACGAATATAATCGATAGAATCTTTCAATTCTAATAATTCTTCAAATAAAGTATAGATATAAGGCGTATAAATAAACGTTCCTTGGTCTCCTTGATATATTTTATAGAAATCATCGCGTAGTTCTTCTTTCAAAAACAACAATTCATTCTCCAAGGATTCTTTATTCGCACGAAACTCTTGATATAAAGTAAGCAGGTCACGACGCGAATAAAAAATTTGGTGATAACCATAGACTTCTAAAGCAAAACTAGCCTTCTTGGCTATTGTTTTAATCTCTTCTAGGCTCAATTCATTTGTTAGAAAAGAGGTAATTCCTTGCTTTCGATAATAGTTTACATCAAAACTACTAGCTATCAGGGTTTTCCCATCAAAAATCAGTTTCTCCAATTGATGATGTTTTCTAAAATAAGAAAAAACAGCCATATCACTATAAATGAATAAATCAAATAAAGGGAGTACTTTATCTAAATAATCGGTAAAATCTGTTAAATCGCGTTCTTCGATGATTCGGTCAATATTTAAAATCGCAATTTTTCCCTTTATTTTGATTTTTTTGCTTAGACTGGTAAGTGCAGGTAAAGCAACAGTAAACCCATTACAGCACGAATATTCGCGGGAATTGACGATAATACCATCAGCCTGATGATAATAATCAAGATTTTCGCTGATTAAATCGATAATGATTTTCATTATTCTTCTCTCCTTTGACTTACCGCCATTCCGTCTCCTAAAGCAAAAAATGAAGTATTAAAATCAGGGTGATTTGTTAACCAATGGTTATAATTATCGATCTTATTTACTAAATGACGGGTATTCTTGCTCATCGTTTTCTCTTTATCATTAACCAATCCATGGAAAAGTAAATTGTCGGTAACAACTATTCCCTCCTTAGCCAATAAAGGAGTATACTTTGTAAAGAACTTTTGATATTGTGCCTTAGCAGCATCGATGAAAATCAAATCATAATCGCCATCTAAATTCTCCAGCTTATATAAAAGAGCATCGGCATGAATAACCGTGATTTGGCTTGTCAGACCAGCCTCTTCAATATTTTCTAAGGCTTGACGATATAAACTTTCATCTTTTTCCAGCGTCTCAATAAAAATCTCACGACCCATCATCGCCATATTTATAGCGCTAAAGCCAATCGCAGTGCCAATTTCTAAGATTCGTCTTACTTTTTTTGTTTTGACTAAAAACAATAAAAAGACCAATCCTTCATCATCAATGATTGGCACTTTTTGATTTAAAGCAAGCTCTCGCATTTTTGTAAGAGTTGTGCTTTGAGGAAGTCGATTTAATTCTTGAAAATACTTATTCATAATAATTAATCCTCTCTAATTAATATTATAAGATAAAAGTACTTTTTCTTCAAGAATTTTACGCCATTTTATTAATCATATAGTATACTGCTTCTTTATAACGGCTTAATTTACATAAAATATCTATATATTCCTCTTGATAAATTTGATTATAAAACTTATGAAGATAATTATAGCTATAGGGAATCACATCGTATTTCAAATATTCCAATAAATCATAGGTTTTAGTTGCCGTAAATTTAATTTCCAGAAATTTAATGAACTTATGATGAATGGTATCATCTGTGTTATACGTTACTTGAGGGATTAATTGGAGAAATTGATTTTGGTATTCATCATTACGAAGCTGATAAGCGCAATAACCAATCAGCGCGAGAAATCTTGCTTGATCGGATAAAGAATACTCCTTGATCTCTTCATATACCATTTTATATTCTTTGGCAGCTAAAAGCACAAGATATTTAAAATAGATGATATCGATATCACAAAGATTCGATAGTGATTCAAAACTAATTCTTTTAGCCGCTTTGGCACTTAATTCAGGGTAATCCTTTCCGCGAAACAATTGATAAGTTAGTTCGATTAAAATTTGACGTTTCGATGGATAACTGATAAAATATTCTTTCTTTAGCACTTCGAAAGCGCGTAACATTTGCGGGTAGCGACGCATTTGGTAAGCAACAAAAACGCGTTGTTCATAACTCATCGCTCTAATTTTCGGATTGGTGATATTGATGATTTCTAAACAACAAGTATATTTGTAAGCTTCATGAAATTGATGAGTGATGACATAATAAGAACATACTAAAAATAGTAAAAGAATAGCTTGTTCTTCGGTTAAAGACTTTTTGATTTCATCGAGAAGGGCAATTTCTTGCTTGAATTTATCATATTCTTTATTCACTAAAAAATAAAACGAACGACTTAGATAGACATTTGCATTGTTTACTTTCCAGTTAACGCTTAGGTAATAATCTTTAACCTTTTCAAAATCGCAAAGGAAATAAGCTTCTATGATTGTATTTAGTTCAACATCTGCTTCACTATCGACTAAATTTTTATAATCGATATTTACCCTTTCAAATAATGAATGGACATAATCTTCAGCTGGGACAATATCTTGATTCTCAACCTTACACAAATAACTGACACTACAAATCCCCTTCGCCATTTCTTCTAGTGTCATATTGTGTTTGATTCGTTCCGCTTTAATGGCTTGTGAATACTGATGTCCTTTTTGAGCATAATCCCCTCTTGCAATATCATCGGCAAATTTTCTGAGTTTTGTAATCATTTTTTCCTCCCCTGGCTCTCATTTACTAGGTGGTATTTTAGCATATGAAATATTGAATAAACAATCCTTTATTTTTGAGAAAAAGGAGATATTCTAACCTCTACCCTTAGACACCTTATCTTTTTCAAAGCTTTTTTATTGATGATTATGGATGTTTGTAATTATTTTTCTTTTGAGAAAAATCAAAAATCCTCTTATTTTAGTCAAATCATTATTTCCTATCCTTACCATGAAAAATGGCACCCGAATCACTAGGGTACCTTAGTTGGTAAGTCGATATTTTTTAATTTCCTTTTTGTATTTCTTGTGTTCAGGACAAAGTAAGGAAAGGGTTTTGTAGAAGGAAGGGCTGTGATTGGGGACAATCAAGTGACTGATTTCATGATAGATGACATAATCGATGAAATCCTTCGGTAAAGCGATGAGTTTTTCATTCAAGTAAATCTCTTTGGTGCGATACTTGCAACAACCCCATCTGCTTCTATATCTCTTCACTTTTATCGTTGCTTCGATTCCTTTTTCTTCACACAATTCTTTTGCTCGGTTGATTAAATAGTCATGGTAGAAAGAATAAAAACTTTTTTTGGAGGCAAAGTAGATTACATCATCCTCAATCTGCAAATGTTTATCTAGACTTTTCGTTGCCACAATTAGATATTCTTTTCCTAACAAATAAACTATCTTTTCATCTTGTAAATGGATGAATTGTTGTTTGTTTTTATTGTTTTTCATAATTCTTTTGGTTAGCCACTCGCGATGGCGATCAAGAAAAGTTACTACCTCTTGTTCTTGCATATGTAAGGGGCAACTGATAGTAATTCTATTTTGTTCATCGATTTTTAAATTGATGTTTTTGATTCGTTTTTTGGTTATCGTAACGAAGTATTCTTCTTGATTGATTTTGATTTTAATCATTGTATCTTCCTCTATTTAATCATCAGCGATTAATCTTTTTCCTTGGCGGTGTTCTAAGAAACTATAGTAGCGACCTTTACCGATAATGATATGGTCAACTACTTCAATATCAACAGCTTTTCCTGTTGCAACAATCTTTTTTGTCATTAAGGTGTCATTACTACTCGGAGTAGGGTCTCCACTTGGATGATTATGAGCGACTATCACAAAACTAGCGGATAATTTTAAAGCCCATTTAAAAATATCTTTGGGATTAAAAACAGTGGTATTGACTGTACCAATGGAAATCGTTCGCTGTTCTATTACTTCGCTTTTCACGTTTAAATATAAACAAACTAAATGTTCTTGAGACAATGTGCTCATATTCGCCTGTAAATAATGATAGGCATCTTGTGGCGAAGATATGACTTGGTGTTTACTTTGATTAGAGTTTATCCGTTTTCCTAGTTCGATTGCAGCGAGCAACATAATCGCTTTCGCCGTTCCTATTCCGGTAATCTTCGTTAATTCTTTAATCGTCACTTCATTAAAGTTTTGTATACCTTTAAGAGTAATGAGTAATCTACTTGCGACTTCAACAACCGATACACCTTTAGTTCCGGTTGTTAGTAAAATCGCTAGTAATTCCTGATTAGATAGAGCTTTAGCTCCATATTTAACTAGCCGTTCTCGGGGGCGTTCTTCTATAGGCATTTCTTTCAAAGTGTATTTCATAGTTTCCCTCTTTACCAAAATATAAATAACTATATTTATATATTATGGAAGAGTTCATTTTTTTACTTTAAAAAAGACTTATTATCTAAGTCCTTTTCGAAATTTTTCAAATCTTTGTAAGATATCGAGTTGCAATTCATCTAAATAGCAAGAGTTTTCTAAAAAATCAAAATATTTTTTCATTAAAACTAGTACTAGATTATTCGTAGATTTGATTCCTTTCGAGGTATAATTGAGGATAGCTAATTTAAATATAATTAGAAATTTAACTTCAATTTTATTTTTCTACTTTCAATAATATTTTGCTGTTTTTTTGCTCAGATATTCTTTAACTTCATCAATTATCCCTATACGAAATGTTCGAGGGTTATACTCAAATGCTCTTTGAACATCATCGTTGGGAAAAACTCTCGGTTCACATAAACGTTGTACTTTTTCTCGATAATCTTTATATCCAAACGATATAATATATAAATACCACGCTCCAATATACGCAAGAGAAAACGGACAATTAATAAATCTTACTTTTTTCTCAAGGTTTTCCCTAATTATGCTAAGCATATCCCTAAGTTGAATTTTTTCTCTTTTCTACTGTCATTATAATCTCGGTAGCCAAAGCTTCAATAGAGTTATCAACAGCAACTCCATTACCATAAAGATTGATTACTTCTTCGCATGCCGTATTCTTATATACAATAACAGGAGTTCCGCATAACAAAGCTTCGAGATTTGTTAACCCAAATGTTTCTTCTTTGCTTGGATTGACAAATACATCAGCTGCTGTATAAATCTTCGCAAGTTCCTTTGTATTATCCGTTCTAGGAATACATACTATTTTTTTTCGAATTTTCACCATTTGTTTTTTTGATAACCCAACTAAAACTATCTCATAGGATTTATCTAATATATTTCTTAGTTTTATAAAATCATAAAGTCCTTTGCGCTCATTCCACACACTAGCCACACCCAGCACTATTTTCTTATCCAACAAATGATTTTCAGTTCTAAAATTACTTTCTGTAGGTTTGAAATTTTTATCATCTGTAGTAATATGTACAACTTTGATAGGATATTCTTTTAAAAATGATTTTTTTATTAATTTTTCAAGCCAGAATGATGGAGAGATTAGAGTCATATTCTTAATTCCACAGAAAGCTATTTTCTTTCTCTCAAAATTTTCTTTACAGTTATCAATATATGATTTTGGATATTGCTTTTTTTGAATACATTTTTTGCAATAAGTTTGCCATTGATTGCAACCAACATACGAAAAATGTGAACAATGACCAGTAAATGCCCAGCAATCATATATGCTCCATCTAATTTGCATATTAGGACGAGACTTGATCCATCGAAAAAGCATTTCAACATTGATATAATATCCATGAAGATTATGCAACCATAGTAAATCAGGATCATATTTCTCAGCAAATTTTAAAAATTTAGCTGTCGTAGTTTTGCAATTAAACCCTTCATTATCAAACAAGCGAGCTTTTAAAGCATTTAAATATACATCTTTTTTATTGCATATTGGTATAGATATAGATTGATACTCAGAAGGAACTATGCCACGACCATAAGCAATTCTTACTTCATGTCCTTCTATAAGAAATTTTTTGGCCAAATCTATGCAAATTCTACCTGTACTTTTAATTCCACATACTGAGTTAATCATTAATATTCGCATATCTAATCTACCTTTCATAATATATCTAATGTTTTATATTGAATTTTTTGCCTTTTTTATTATACAAGTAATTTTCACATAAATAGTCTAAATATTTTACTTGTAATTATTTATGAACTATGTACATTTTTCTCAATCATAACTTTAACAAAATATTCTTTATAAAAAATCGTATTTTTAAATGCACTTATTTAATTTTTTATGGCTCAATCATTTTGTGATATTTCAATTGCAAAATGGTGATGTTACATTGTCAATACAATTAGTTCTTTTCCAAATTTCATTTATTAATTCATTTGATGAAAGTATGGTCAAATATTTTAAAAAAGACTTAATTATCTAAGTACTTTTCGAAAATTTTCAAATCTTTGTAAGATATCGAGTTGCAATTCATCTAAGTAAAGGAGCGCTTTTTCAGCTATTTCTTCAGGAATAGAAAAATACGCTTCAGCAATCGAACCAGTAATCGCAGCAATTGTATCTGCATCTCCTCCAATACTGATGGCATTTCGAATGGCATCTTCAAAGCTATTGGCTTCTAAGAAAGCAACAATCGCTTGAGGAACAGTTCCTTGGCAACTTGAATCAAATTCATAAGTTGGTCTTATTTCATCTAAGGTAAAGTTAAGCGGATAATAGTTGTGACAAATATAATCTCTAATCTCGGCTTGCGTTTTACCCGAACGAGCTAAAAAGATTGCACTAGCAACTGCTTCTGCTCCTTTAATTCCTTCAATATTATTATGCGTTGTTTCAGTAACAGCTCTGCTATATTTTTTAACATCAGCTAGTGAAGTAGCAATATAAGCAACTGGACTGATTCGCATTGCTGCACCATTACCATAACTATCGTATGGTTTTGGTCGATCAGAATAAAGCCAACGAAAGAAACTACCTCCATAACCAGAACAAGGATATTTTGGTCCAATTAATCTCATACTAGCGATAGTAGCATCGTAAAGCTTTGTATAATCACCTTGACAGTCCATAATTGCTTCAGCAACAGCTAATGTCATAATAGTATCATCCGTAACAAAACAATCAGTATGAAACAATTCAAATTCTTTGCTTTTATAGTTTTTGAATTCATAACGTGAACCTACAATATCACCAACGATTGCTCCTAGCATAGTAGATTTATCCTCCTATATCATAATTTACACCTTCATTATAAAATAAAATTGCAAATAATACAATACAGATAAAATAGTTTATATTCATATATGAATTAACTAACTTTATTAATATTTTGATAATCAAATCTTTTAATTTAAAATTTTTAAATGTAAAATAGTATTTTTATTTTGCAAGATGTTCCATAAACATCTCTTTATTTTGTTTTGCTGTAGTTGTAGGACGACCCAAGTCATCTCTTGCACCTAGAGCACATTTAACTTCAATTAGAGTTAGTTCATTTCGTTTTTTTGCTTTGTTTAATTCAACATCGAGTTTTTCAAATGAGTCAACTGATACAGCATTTGGATAGCCACATCCCTCAGCAACTTTAACAATATCTACATTAGCCATTGCCGTCGGCTGACCGCCTACTGTTTCATGTGCACTATTATTAATAATGATATGAACTATATTTTTAGGTTTATTAGTAGCAAGAACTGCCATCGATCCCATATGCATTAAAACTGCTCCATCTCCATCAATAATCCAGATTTTCTTTTCTGGTTTCTGAAGAGCAATTTCAAGCGCAATGCTTGAAGCATGTCCCATTGATCCGACTGTTAAGAAATCATATCCATGATTTTGGCCATTTGCTTCTCTAATTTCAAATAATTCACGAGATGCTTTACCTGTTGTAGAAACAATAGGATCTTCACCTGTAACATTAACAATATGCCTAATGGTTTCTTCTCTCAACATTGTGTTCTTATTCTCATATTTGACTTTTCTATCAAATTCGAAAGTGCCCTTTTTTACAACAAAACTAACTTGTTTTCCTGTATTTAAAATTTTATTAAATTCAATCATTTTTGCTTCAACATCAGCATCAGTTGTTTCTTTATCAATAATCATATAACTAATATCCATATCTTCAAGAAGTTTACATGTAATTTCTCCTTGATAAATATGCTGTGGTTCATCATGAACACCAGGCTCACCTCTCCAACCAATAACAAAGATACACGGAATTCCATAAACTTTATCATTCATTAAAGATGTAACAGGATTAATAATATTTCCTTCACCACTGTTTTGCATGTATACTACTGGAGTTTTTCCTGTAGCCAAGTGATATCCAGCAGCAAGTCCGACAGCATTTCCTTCATTAGCTGCTATTATATGATGCTTTCCATCTATGCCATAAGTTGCAATTAAGTAATTACAAAATGCTTTTAATTGACTATCTGGAACACCTGTATAGAAATCACTATTAAGCATTTTTATAAATTTTTCTATTTTCATATTAGTTATACTCCTTATAGTTTGGATCAACCATTGCTAGTTCTTTTACTGTGTCAATTTCAACAATTTGATTATCCAACACTTCATGAACAATTAAATCAATATTCATAATTTGTTGATTTACAATATCATCCCAAAATAAATTTTCATATGTACCTGGTTTTTTATACGCTTCATTAATCGCATCAGCAATTTTTTTAGCATCTGCTGCTTTAAACCATGCAATTCCACACATATTGAAACAATCATCGCCGTATTTTCCTATTCTAATAATTCTACCATCACTATTTTGTTCAAATACCCAGTCATCGCTATGTCCTTTTACCATTTTCCCATAGTAACATGAATGATTTAAATCCGCTAAAAAAATTGATGAATCAGATACATATAAATCAGCCTCACAAATAAAGCAATCTTCTTTACCCATAATAGGAGCAACGGCATGAATTGATGAAATATTATTGACTGTTAAAAATTCGTTATTTTCAATTAATGACAAATTTTGATATTTGGTTTCCAGAAATTTAAATTGTTCTTTTTTATATCCTACAACAACATAAATATGCTTAATCTCTCTTTTTACTAACCCCTCAATAATGGTTTCAATCATTGGTTTGCCAAAAACCTTGACTAATGGCTTTGGTGTTTTTTCAGTTAATGGTGCCATTCTTTTTCCAAGACCAGCAGCCATTAAGATTGCTATTTCATTCCTCATTTTTGAATCTCCTATAACTCATCTATCAGTGTGACAATTTTTTTAATAGGCATTAGTCTATCATCTACTTCTTTTGCTCTATGATATTTTAAAATGTCCATAGCAGTTTGTTGCATTACAGGAAATGCACTTCTTGTTAACTGGTTGGCATAGATAACAATATTAACACCATGTTCCGCAAGTTCTTCATTAGTTATGGTATTAAATGAAGAAGGAACAACTACAATTGGAGTTTTCTTATCTTCTACTCTAAACTTATCGCAAAACTCTAAAATCTCAGTAGGGTCTTCTTTTCTAGAGTGAATCATAATTCCATCTGCACCAGCTTTAACATATGCATATGCTCTGGTTAGAGCATCTTCCATTCCTCTTTCAAGTATTAAAGATTCTATTCTAGCGATTATCATAAATTCATCGGTTAGTTTGACTTTTTTTCCTGCAGAAATTTTATTACAAAAATTTTCAATAGTATCCTGATCTTGTTTTACTTCAAGTCCTAAAAGTGAATTCTTTTTTAGTCCAGTTTTGTCTTCTATGATAATAGCAGATACACCCATTCTTTCCAAAGATCTAACGGTATAGACAAAGTGTTCCGTAAGTCCGCCAGTGTCACCATCAAAGATGATCGGCTTTGTTGTAACTTCCATGATATCATCAATCGTTCTGAATCTTGAAGTCATATCGACAAGTTCTATATCTGGTTTCCCTTTTGCTGTAGAGTCACATAAAGACGAAACCCACATTGCGTCAAATTGATCAAGTTTACCATTACCAGTATCAACAACAGTTTTTTCAGCAATCAAACCAGTTAGTCCAGAGTGTGCTTCAATTACTTTTACAATTGGACATATATTTATCAATTGTTTTAGTCTTTTTCTTCTATATTCTGGCATTGCTAATTTTTCTTTTAAAATGGCATCAATCTTTTTAACATTTTCGTTTTTTGTATACTCAACCTCAATCAATTTCCCACCATATTTATCAAGTAGTTTAATCAAATGTTCTCTTAACACCGATTCTGGCCCTACTTTCCAGTTATCACCATGAATAACATAATCGGGTTTAAGTAAACTTATTACATCATCATAATGCATTTTATTCTGAACGATAACTTGACTGACATCTGGTATAGAGCGATATAGTTTTTTTCTTTCTTCTAGTGAAATAGTAGGAAACTTATTATATCTAATAGATGCTTCATCAGATAAAGCTCCTATGATTACTTTTCCATACTTTTTTGCTTCCTTAATAATATTCAAATGGCCCTCATGAATGACATCAGTAGTAAAGCATGCATATACCTTTTTTTCTTCCATATTTTTAACTCTCCTTATATACTACTGGTATTGTAATATTATTTATTTTAAGCGCTTCTTCAAAGACGACAAAGAAATCTTCGATATCTTTTACATCGATTGCACCCAAGGCGCACAATCTAAACATGCCCTTCTTTTCTACTTTTCCTGGGTAAATAGTAAATCCTCTTTCATAACAATAATCATGAACTTTAATGAATTCCCAATTTGGATCATCAGGATATAAAGCTGCAACCACTAATCCTGATTGTAACTCTCTTTTTATGTAATCTTTAAATCCTAATTTGTCTAACCCTTTGTGAATTGCATTGAATACTCTCGTATGTCTAGCCCACTTTGCTTCTTCACCTTCAAAATAATATTCTTTTAATGCTTGAATTGTAGCATAGATAGTTTGAACTGGGGGAGTGAAATTCATCTCACCAGTTCTTTCAAAATATTCATATTGACGATATAAATTGCAGTAGTAACTCCGCTTCAAATAATTTTTGCTTTTCATAATTTCGGCACGACTACCAATTACAAAAGATAATCCAGTCATTGCCATGATACCTTTCTGAGCACTAGCCATACAAAAATCAATATTGTCCTTTTCAATATCAATAGGAATCATTGCAAGACTTGAAGTGGTATCGGTAATAAATATAGCTCCATATTTATGAGCCAAAGCACCAATTTCTCTAATTGGATTTAATAATCCTGTACCAGTTTCATGATGAGTTGTATAAACAATGTAAATATTATCATTCTCTTTTAAAGTTTTTTCTACAATATTTAAATCTGGTTGTTCATTAATCGGAAACTTCAAATTGATGTGTGGCATTCCATAATGCTCACAAACCTCGACTGCTCTGGATGAATATGCACCATTATTTACAACTAAAATCTGCTTATCTTCGGGTAAGAGCGAGTTTAAGCAAACATCAATATTTAATGTTCCTGAACCACAAAATAAAACCGCTGTGTATTTTTCCTGCTTGCCATGTACTATTCCTACTAGGTCTTCTCTGAGACCTTTCATAAGTCCCGCAAATTCTTTTTCTCTTGGACAGATATCAGGAACTACTTGTGCCATCTTAACGGTATCTGTTGTAGTTGATGGCCCCGGATTTAACAAAATATTTCTTTTTATTTTCATTTTTCTACCTTCTCTATTTTTTAGTTTTTTGTTAACTTTTTATTTTTCATCTCTTGAAATTACTCAACATTTTAGATATCGTTTCTTATTAATTTAGATTCGAGTATTAAATAATATTCATAATTTCTTAGATAAGCAAGTTTTTAATATAAAAATTGGTATTAATTCTAGACTCAACTCTTTTGAATTCAATAATCTATAAAGTTGTTGAGCGTACAAACGATTATTTTTTCTTTCCTTTTTTATTAACCATCCTACATTTCATAAGATTTGTCAATTGCTCTTAATTCTTTTAGTGTATCTATTTCTATAGCATCTTCTTCATTACATTCTATTACTTGTACTTTATATTTAAAGTCCATCAAGGGGACTTGTTCCCAATATCTTTCTTTACCTCCAGGCATTTCATAAACTGTCTTGATATCTTCTTTCAATCTTTCACCATCTTCTTTATTCCAATAAGAAATTCCCACCATTTGGTAGCAATTAAACCCACCGAATTTTTCTTTGGTTATGTAGTTATCTTTATCTACTTCAAAACACCAGTCATCTGTTCTCTCTTTTTTTATTGCTAAAAAATTTGATGTGTAGTGGTACTTTTGAATTATCTTCGGATTGATAATTAAATCCGCTTCAAATACATAAGAATTTGATAACAGATGTCTAGCACACATACTAGATGAAATATTGTTTGTTTCATTAAACAAAGGATTTTCTAAGAATTTTACCATAGGATATTTATAAAGGAGTTGATCAAACTCTTCAGCTAAATATCCTCTTACGATATAGATTTCTTCAATTCCTACAGCTAAACAAGCATCAATAAGACCATCTATAATTCTTTTTCCATTTACACGAATAAGAGGTTTTGGTGTATTTAATGTGATTGGTACTAGCCGTTCACCAAATCCAGCAGCAAGGAAAACAGCTCTTCTTACTCTATATTGCTCCAATATTTTTCTTCCGTTTTCATTCATTACACTATCAGTGATTAGATTAAGAATAGAAAGTTCCTTTAGAATCTTATTTACTGTACCAAGAGAGTATTTAGTTTCTTCTGCTATTTTTCTTTGTGCTTTTTGATTTTCTAACAATTTCAGCACATCAAATTGTTTTTTATCTATGTTCATCATTTTAACCACCATCAGCATATATGAACACCAAACACTTATTTGAAAACATTAATGTTCATTTGTGGTTGTATTATAGTTCATTATGAACACAATGTCAACATTTTCCAAAATAAAAAAGACTTAATTATCTAAGTCCTTTTCAATAGGTTTCAATTCTTTGTAAGATATTTAGTTACAATTCATCAAATAAAGGAGTACATTTTTAGATATTTTTTCAGGGATAGAAAAATGTGCTTCAGCAATTAAACCGGTAATAGTAGCAATTGTGTTCACATCTTCACTGATACTAATGGTATCTTCAAAATTATTTGCTTCTAAAAAAACAGTAATGCTCAATAAACTAAGATTCTTCATAAAGAATATAAAGTTTTTAAATCGTCAATATCATTAAATCCAAAACGCTTTAATGTAAAACTTCTAGGAGTGTTCGTAATTTTATGATACCAATTGCTAACCATTAAAAGATTGGGCGTAGGGATATTAAGTACAGAACTAAAACTTAATAAAATATCTAGACCTAGTGGAAAATCCGCTGTAAAATATCTACTTTTTAAATCAGGAATCCATTTGCCATTATCATTCTTTATCGATGGTGTTGATAACCCTTTTAAGGAATTAATACTATTAAGTTTTCTTGTCATTTCTATAGCATTTTTAGATTCATAATGCTCTAATAGTGTTGTAATCTCGTTAACTACCATGCCATTTTTGGTAAGTTCATCCATCATAGTAAACAATTCTTTATCCATTTTTTCAAGAAGTTCACTAGATTCTAAAGACCATTCTTCATAAAATAAAGGAAGCGAATCATATTCTTTTACCGTTTCAAAATCTTTAAATATTGTATACAATCTTGAAGTATGAAGAATTGGATTAGAATTAATAAGTGTAATGTTCAAATAATTATCTAGTGGATCTACTGGTAAAGAATAACAATTAGAAATAAACTCAGCTGCTTCTTTATTAAAAGACATTGGAATAGAAGCACATCTTATGTTTTTTCTAACACCAGACTCTCTAACTTCTCTTCCCCTTTCAATAATTCTTGCAACGGAATGAACCCTTTGAAGTCCAGTAATCGTTACGCCTTTAACTAATGCATCTTTAAAGAAAAGTTCAAAACCTCCAGAGCCAGGAATACCGACCAAATGTTGACCGGCCTTTAAAAGAGGCACAAGATCCTTAGAAAGATTTTCAAAGAGGAATGGAGGAAATGTAACATAAATCCATTCAGCATCTTTTACGGCATCTTCTAAATTATCAGTAATCTTAGCTATTTTTCCAGTCACATAAGTATTAGAATCTTCATTAAATATTTTCATATTTTTTGAATATTCATCGAGTTTTTTAGAATTATTAAGAAATAATGTAACGTTATTCTTCTGCGAAAACTTCACAGAAAGAATGGAGCCCATATTTCCACCACCAATTATTGTTATGTTTTTCATTTAGATTTTCCTTTAAAAGTTATTCTTATTTTACTATTTCAAAAAAAGTATCTGGTTTATCTTTGTCAAATATTTCGTTACATGTCATTACTGTAACAAGATTTTCGGTTTCAGATAGATTAATGATATTATGAGTCCAGCCCGGAATCATATATACTGATTCTATTTTATCGCCTGACACTTCAAATTCAACAAACTCACCTGTATTTATATTTCTTTCTTGAATGAGTCCGTGACCAGCAACAACAATGAATTGTTCCCATTTTGAATTGTGCCAATGATTACCTTTTGTAACGCCGGGCTTGCTTATATTAATAGAAACTTGACCACAATCAAGTGTACGAACTAGTTCAGTAAAACTTCCTCTATCATCAACATTCATCTTAAGTGCATACTTAAACTTCTCTTTTGGTAAATATGAAAGATAAAGTGAGAAAAGTTTCTTTGCAAATGTACCTTCAGGAATCTTTGGCATTAATAATGTTATCGGTTGATTCTTAAACTCTTCAAGCAAATCTACTATTTCACCTAAAGTAATTATATGAGTAATAGGAACATAGCAGTACTTACCATCAGTCTTTTCAATAGGATTTACGCCATCGAATTCACAATGCTTTTCTTTACCTTCTAAAAGGTCATACATTCCCTCAACAAGATCATCAATATATAAAAGTTCTATTTCAGAATTTCTATCCTTAATGTTGTATGGTTCATCATTCGCAACGCAATAACATAAAGTTGATACAAATGAATTATATTTTGGCCTTGAATGTCCCATTAAGTTTGGAAAACGATAGATTGCAACTTTAGCACCGGTTTCTTTAGCATAAGATTCAAATAATTGTTCTCCGGCAAGTTTACTTCTTCCGTATTCACCATCATATCTACCAATCAATGTCGCTTGAATTGAAGACGAAAGCATTATTGTAGCCTTGTTATTGTATTTCTTAAGTGTATCTAATAAAGTACTAGCAAATCCAAAATTGCCTTTCATAAAGTCTTCCGGATTAGTTGGTCTATTTACCCCAGCAAGATTAAAAACAAAATCACATTCTTTACAATAAGAATCTAACTTATCTTCATCTCCAAGATCATATTCATAGATTTCTTCTATTTTAATATTTGGTCTAGTTTTATTCTTTCCATCACGAATATTCTTTAAGTTGTTACAAAGAGCGGTGCCAACCATCCCTTTAGCACCGGTGACTAATATTTTCATAGGTCTTTTCTCCAAACCATTCTATTGACGATGTTTGTATAAGATTGAATAATTCTTACCACTTTCATAGAAACTGTTTCATCGGTATAGTCAGGACATGGTTTACCAAGAACACCCTTTTGTTTCATTTCAATTGCCATATCGGTTGCTTGTAAAAGCTCATTTGTAGTGATTCCGGCAATAATAAAATTTCCGGCTTCTATGGCTTCAGGACGCTCGGTAGAGGTTCTAATGCATACTGCTGCAATTGGATGATTAATTGATAAATAGAAAGACGATTCTTCAGGTAATGTACCACTATCCGAAACAATCGCCAAAGCGTTCATTTGAAGATTGTTGTAATCATTAAAACCGAGCGGTTCATTGACTCTAACTCTTGGATCAAGTTTGAATCCAGTTGCTTCCAGTTTCTTTTTAGATCTTGGATGGCAAGAATAAAGAATTGGACAATTGTATTTTTCAGCAAGTGCATTGATGGCGGTGAACAGATTCGTGAAGTTCTTATCGCTGTCGAGATTCTCTTCCCTATGCGCGGAAAGAAGGATGTAGTTGTCCTTTTTCAGCCCTAAACGACGCAAAACGTCGCTCTTTTTGATTTTGTCTAGGTTCATCGTGAGAACCTCCGCCATAGGTGAACCCGTAACATAAGTTCTTTCCTTAGGCATTCCGCACTCAATTAGGTAACGACGAGCGGCTTCGCTATATGGGAGGTTCACGTCGGAAATAATATCAACTATCCTTCTGTTCGTTTCTTCCGGCAAGCATTCGTCTTTGCAGCGGTTGCCTGCTTCCATATGGAAAAGTGGGATATGAAGTCTCTTCGCGTTGATCGCGCTTAAGCAACTATTCGTATCGCCAAGCACCAATACGGCTTCAGGTTTAAGTTCAACCATCAGATCATAGGTTTGGCTGATGATGTTCGCGCAGGTCTCGCCGAGGTTTTTGCCTGCAACGTGTAATAACACATCCGGTCCGCCGAGTTCAAAGTCTTCCCAAAATACTGTAGACAAATTCTTATCGTAATTCTGGTTAGTATAGCAGATACAAGTATCGAGGTATTCCCTCGATCTTTTCATCACGGCGGCAAGCCTTATTATTTCGGGTCTTGTCCCGCATATGATAAGGAGTTTCGTTTTACCGTTTTCTTTCCAGTTAAACATGCCGTCACCTCCTTAATTATTGTCTTCAGCGAGCCTTTCCTGAATGTAGGAAAGCTTCATCATGGTTTCTTTGATTTCTTTCTTGTTCAATCTTCTCGTGTTATTCGAGTTGAACTCCTCAATCGTCACGGCCTTTTTGTTGCCATCGGAGAAGTATTTGTCATAGTTCAAGCCAAGGTTGTCCGCAGGAACCCTGTAGAAATTGCCGAGGTCTTCAGCCTTCGCACATTCTTCTTTGGTAAGCAATGTCTCATACATCTTCTCGCCATGGCGAATGCCGATGATCTTGATCTGGCTTTTATCCCCGCCGAATATCTCACAAACCGCTTCGGCTTGCATTCCGATCATGCAAGCTGGAGCCTTTTGAACAAGGATATCTCCGTTCTCGCCGTGTTTGAATGCGAACAAAACGAGGTCTACAGCTTCTTCCAGACTCATGATGAAACGCGTCATGGAAGGTTCTGTCAAAGTGATAGGCAATCCTTGTTTGATCTGATTGATCCAAAGAGGAATGACCGAACCGCGGGAGCACATGACGTTGCCGTAACGCGTGCAGCAAATCCTTGTTCCTTTGCTGTATCTTGACTTGGCAACTGCGACCTTTTCCTCGATTGCCTTGGTGATACCCATCGCATTGATAGGATATGCAGCTTTATCGGTAGAAAGGCAGATTACGCATTTTACGCCCGCCTCAATAGCTGCGGTTAAAATGTTGTCTGTTCCGATGACATTGGTCTTGACTGCTTCCATAGGGAAGAACTCGCAGGAAGGGACCTGTTTAAGTGCGGCTGCGTGGAAGATGTAGTCAACACCATCCATAGCGCCCCTACAGGATTCCAAAGAACGGACGTCGCCGATATAGAATTTGATCTTCTGGAAATAATCAGGATACTTGGACTGGTATTCATGGCGCATATCGTCCTGCTTCTTCTCATCGCGGGAGAAGATCCTGATCTCGCCGATGTCGGTCTTCAAAAATCTGTTCAAAACGGCGTTGCCAAAAGAACCGGTGCCCCCAGTGATGAGCAAAACCTTATCCTTTAATATATTAGTATCATTGTCTGCGTACTCCTCCAATATCTCCTTGATTCTTTGGAGCCTTAGTTGATCCGCAGCATCTTCATCGTTTTCGTACATGATGAATGAGCGTAACGAGGTCTTGGTAAGTTCAGACGCTTCCTTTTGGGTCAAATTGCATGTTTTTCTCAGTTCTTTTAAAGTCATAATCAGCATCATCCTTTCACATATTTTATAGATATGTTTCTAGTCTATCACAAATGTGCAAATTTTGCAAGTATTTCAAAGTATTTTACCTAAAAATATTTGAATAATTTAGTATTTAGTGAATAATTTGCATTTTCATTAAGCTTATAGCCATATTTAGAATTTGCTTGTTTGTAAATTTGAAAGGCGTGTCAACTGCTTTTATCATGATCTGTTTGTGTTATTTAGTTTCATCTTTTTCGACTTCCGACTTGTATTCGGTGATATCACCATAATCGACGTTCAGCGTTACACATATTCTATCCGAGATGGCGAAAGTGATAGGTTCTTCTCTTCTGAGCTTAGTCATCTTGTTTGGGGCAATGCCCACTTTGATTCTGAATTCCACTTGCGACATATTTTTGTCGATCTTGTCATCGACAAAAAAAGGAAGGTCAATAGAGACAAGGGCTTCAAGGCTTTCACCAATTCAGTCCTTCTCCTAGCCTTCCAAAAGCTATTATCTAATAAAGTTGATATTTCCTAAGACACATTCGTTCTTATCCTCGTTAAAGACTTGCATATTCTTTTTATAGTCTTCAGCAGTCTCATACAGCGAATTAACAAATAAACAAATCTTATGTTTTTGAGAAAACTTTACTACTAAAACAGATCCTATATTCCCAGCACCTAAAATAGTAATGTTACTAATAAAAGCTCCTTTTATTCAATATAAAAACAATTGTTCCTATGATGAGTTACTTGTTTCTCTTTTGGCGGTAATTTCATATAGTCACCATAAATGCTTTTTAATAAACTATCGTATTCAGTAGGAATAAAGAATTGTTCATCTTCAAACTGATGCCTTTCGATATTCCACAGCCAAGACTTATCATATTTTCTCAGCTTTTCGCTTACGCAAAACGCAGTCAGATATCCCTTAATTTCAGTACCCTTTGAACTTTGCACTAATTTATCAATTGACTTGGCTACGATTCGGATAAGTGGGCGTGATAGAAATCTCAATGCATTTGCTATGAAGCTTTTGATGGTATGCTTGTTTGAATAACGAGAAACAGTAAATCCCCAAAGTGCCTTTTTTCTCTCCCATTTAGCAGTAATTCTATCCGGAAACGCCTCATCGAAATAAGGATCAACTGGGAAAATATCAACATCAATTCCCAACTTCAATTTTTTATTATATGCCAATGGTTCAACCTTTAATGTATTTACATCGCACAGTTTAGCAAATGAGTAACAGTACTCCTTTTGCAAAAGCGAGTGGCACTTAAAACTATCCGATTCATAATTTCTAATAAAAAACTCATAATCCTCTCTCGGCATAAAAACATCTATGTCATCATCCCATGGTATAAATCCATTGTGCCTAATTGCGCCGATAAGAGTTCCAAAAGTCAAGCAGTATTTTAAGTTATGCTCTCCGCAGTATCTGTCTATTTCCCTTAGTATTCCAAGTTCGATCTTCTTGATCTCATTTATATCTGTTATTTCGACCATTTGATTATTCCTCCGAATCTGCACCCTTTTTTAATATATTCAAAATATACTTTGGGTTAAGCGCTTGTATCATAAGGCGATTATTATTTCTAAGTGGAGTAATTATCCACCCAATAACTACATTCGTAAAGAACTGAGTAATAATAGAAGCCAAAGCTGCGCCCATGATTCCCATAAAAGTGATTAAAATGTAATTCATGAAAACATTCGATAATGCGCCGAGCAAGTTTATAAACCACAAATACTTTTGTTGATTTTTTGCCAAGATCCACACGTTTCTCACAGAACCGAGATATGAAAAAGTTGTAAACCACACAACCAGTCTTAATACATTTATCGAGGCTGCATAGTCATTTCCATATAGCAAAAGGACTATCCATTTTGCAAATAACGTCATACACACACATTGTGCTAAACATAAATAAATAATGAAAGAGTATAGCCTTTTTACATTTAATTCAAATCCATCAGTATCGTTACTCTTCATTTTTTCAAATATTAGCGGTCTGAATGAGTCAATTAATGCTGAAAAGACAAAATGAAATAAACCAGCACACGCAACTGCCGCCGAGTAGAATCCTACATTTGCATCATCCATCATCTGATTAATCATTATTTTATCAATCTGGGTATAGATTGTAATCATAAGTGATGAGATGATATAGTGCTTACTCTTTGAAAACATGGCTTTCCCAATTTGCCAATCAAATCCCAGTCTTTGGCCACCTTTTTTTCGATAAACGCAATAGCTAAATATCGCAATGATAAAATAATCTATACAGCTGGCAACAGCAAACCAATATATACTCTTATTGGTAACTAAAAGAAATATTCTATATACAGAAACAGCAATATACGCAACAAGTGAAATAATCGATGAGTATTTTGCCAAGAGTTTAGCCTGAAACCAATAGACTATCATCTCGCAAACCCGTGCAATAAGGATAATGCTATAAAGCATACATACAACAATAGTCACAGTTTCGCCAGCATTCGCTATGGATGTAAATGCAAAAATACCAACTATACAAAAAATAGATGAAATTAGCGAAAGCGACATTGCAGTGCCAAAGATTTTCCCTTCTTTATCGCTGTTGTTAACTTCTTCTTGAACTAATATATTAGTAAAGCCAAGGCTTGCTATCGGCCAAAAAAATGTTGCTATAGAAGCTGCATAATTTATAATGCCATAATTTGATGGTCCCAGATAACGGGCGGATATCATACTAATTACTAAGCCAAGTACAGCTTGTATTATCTTTGAGCCTATAAGCCATCTAGCATTATTGGCAACTTTATTACGCAACAATTCTTTAATCATAATCACACTTTTACTTGTCTTCGTTTAGCCTTTCCTGAATATACTTTAATGAGGCAATATTAGCTTTTGTCTCTTCTATATTAAGAAGTCTTGTGTTATTGCTGTTGAATTCCGTGAAGGTGTTCCGCTTCTCATCGCCTTCTTTGAAATACTTATCATAGTTCAAGTCGCGATTATCCGCAGGCACACGGTAGAAATTCCCCATGTCAATGGCCTTAGCGCACTCTTCATTTGTAAGCATGGTCTCATACATCTTTTCACCGTGTCTAATGCCGATTTTGCGAATATCCTCTTTCTTGCCACCGAACAACTTGCACACAGCTTCTGCCTGCGTCTGAATCATACACGCCGGTGCTTTCTGGATCAAAAGATCGCCATTTTCCCCGTGTTCAAACGCGAACAGGACAAGATCAACAGCTTCATCAAGAAACATAATGAACCTTGTCATGCTACCTTCTGTAATCGTGATTGGATTACCAGCCTTGATTTGATCTATCCACAGCGGAATGACAGAGCCACGGCTGCACATAACATTGCCATATCTCGTACAGCAAATCTTTGTATTGCCGGACATACGGGATTTTGCAATCGCTACGGATTCCTCGATGGCTTTTGTCTTGCCCATGGCTTTGCTTGGGTAAGCCGCTTTATCGGCAGATAAGCAGATCACTGATTGAACACCAGCCTCAATTGCAGCGGTTAGGACATTATCTGTTCCGATGATGTTGGTTCTCATAGCTTCCATCGGGAAAATTTGCAAGAAAGGACCTGTTTAAGTGCAGCTGCGTGGAATATGTAGTCAACTCCCGGCATTGCGGAACGGACAGACTCAATAAAACGAACATCACCAATGTAAAACTTGATTTTCTCTGCCACTTCCGACATCGTGACTTGAAAGTGGTGACACATATCATCCTACTTTTTTTCATCGCGGGAGAATATGCGAATCTCGCCAACATCTATCTTTAAGAAGCGGTTGAGAACTACATTTTCAAAGCTGCCGGTTCCACCCGTAATCATTAAAGTTTTTTCCGTAAAAAGTCCCATTGTCTTTTTCCTCTCTTCTATTGCATTTTTGCAATTTCTTTGTACAAATCTATATACTCAGCAAATTTTTTATTCATATCAAACGATTTTGCTCGTTTGACGCAATCATCAGTTGTAAAACGATGGTTCTCGCAAATGTCCACGATTGCTTCATAAGCAGCCTTCGCTGTTTTTTCAGTTAAGACAATCCCAGTATTTT
>Ga0208195_1000027_pt1 | contig 192815 bp, 192 predicted proteins | sample AD_UKC077_MetaG_FD_184441 | JGI IMG/M metagenome (GOLD analysis project Ga0208195, IMG submission 184441) | Active sludge microbial communities of municipal wastewater-treating anaerobic digesters from USA - AD_UKC077_MetaG (SPAdes) (version 2) | ecosystem: Engineered > Bioreactor > Anaerobic...
GGTAAGAAAAATTTGATGCGTGATTTAGTTTTTAACAAAAAAGAATCTCCGATACTGGCTCAAATTTTTAGTTCTAAAAAAGAGAATATTTTGGAAGCTATAAAATTAGTTTACAAACTTGGTTTTAATGGGGTAGATTTAAATATGGGGTGCCCAGATAGAAGCGTAGAAAAACAACTTTCTGGTTCAGCTATGATGAAATATCCAAAGCTCTCTCGAGAAATTGTTGAGGCTTCCAGAAAATTAGTTGACGAAATAAATAAAAAAGATAAAACTAGACACTTTAGTTTTTCTGTAAAAACTAGACTGGGCTACAACAAAATAGAATATGAAAAATGGTTTCCAAATATTTTAGATTTTGAACCAGATATTTTTTCTGTACATTTGAGAACTAGAAAAGAATTGAGCTTAGTAGAGGCTCACTGGAAAATAAGTTTTGAAGTTGTAGATTTTATTAAAAAATATTGCAAAGAAAATAATCTAAAGACTCCTATTATATTTTTAAATGGAGATATTAAGAGCCCGCTACAAGTCAAAGAAAAAATTAAACTTTCCACTTGCGATGGAATAATGGTTGGCAGGGGAGTCTTTGGCACACCTTGGTTTTTTAATGAGAAAGAATTTAAAAAAAGAGAAGAGCAAAATTTAGATAGTAAAAAAGGGAAAGAGAACATTTTATATAGATTAGAAATTTTAAAAGAACATACCAAACTTTTTGAGAAAAAATTAAACGATTTCAAAAGTTTCAACTTAATGAAAAAGCATTATAAGGCTTATGTAAATGGTTTTGATGGAGCTAAAGAGTTGAGAGTAGCTTTGATGGAAGCTAAAGATTATAAAGAGGTAAAAAAGATTGTAGATAATTTTATAAAGAATAGACTAAAATAGATTTATATTCTTGTCAAATTTTAAAAAACAAGCATTTTATAATATACTTTTAATATGAAAGATGAAAAAACGACCCAAAAAGACGAAAACGTCCGTCATTTAGCTTTATATAGAAAATATCGTCCTCAGGAATTTAAAGAGGTCTTAGGGCAAGATCTGGCCATTCAGGTGCTAGAAACTGCCATTGAGCAAGACAAAATCTACCACGCTTACATTTTTGCTGGAGATCGTGGTACTGGTAAAACCACTGTGGCCAGGATTTTTGCGAAAAATATTGGTTGTTCTCAAGATGACATTTTTGAACTAGATGCAGCCAGTAACAATAAAGTAGAAGATATTCGTCTAATTATTGATGCTACTCAAGCTTCAACTTTTGGCTCCAGATATAAAGTTTACATCTTAGACGAAGCTCACATGCTTTCTAGATCAGCTTTTAATGCACTCCTAAAAACTTTAGAAGAGCCACCAAGTCATGTGATTTTTATTTTGGCTACTACGGATAAATATAAAATTCCAGACACCATCATTTCTCGTTGTCAGGAAATCAATTTTGCTTCACCAGATATTAAAAGTTTAGAAAAACTAATTACTTCAGTTAGCAAAAAAGAAGGTATTGAAGTTGACTCTGGGGCTAAAAAGAAAATCGCTGAAGAAGGCCGTGGATCATTTAGGGACACTTTAAGCGTTTTAGAGAAAATTTTAAACACATTAAATAAAAAAGAAATTTCTCTTGAAGATGTAAAAGAGATTTTTGGTACAGTGGAAGACGATGAAATCTTTAATGTCTTAGAAGCTATTACTGAAAAGAATGTTTACAAGCTTTTAACTTCTCTAAATAATTTAAAACTTGAAACCAGTCAAATAGTAGACAGAGTTTATGTGGAAATAGTAAAAATGTTTGAACTAGCTCTTTTTATGAGATATTTGACCCTAGAGGAAGCTAAAGAAATTTTTATGGGACAAGAAGGGGAAAAGCTTATCAAAAAAACCAAAGCCTTAGCCGAGAAACATCCAAAAGTTATTTCTTCTGGTAATTTATATAGTTTGTTAGAAATAGAGAAAGAATTAAATCAGAATTCAAATCTTAAGAAGAGTATATTAAAAACTGGTTTGATTAGAATATTAGAGAATGTAGAATAACTAAATCTGAAGGCTAAATCAGGTTTAAGATAGATTAAGTCTTTATATTAATAAACAAAGCTTTTCTTGTTTTTTATATGTATAGTGTCGTAAAAGAGAGATTGTGCGACACTGTATAAATTAAAACATCCTAAACCCTTTTTCTTATTAAAACACTTTTGTCAAGATTCAAGATTTTTAATATAAACAAAACACACGGTGTCGAACCGTGTGTTTTGCTAGTCACCCAGACTATTAATATTTTGTAGATTCAATTTCTTGAATCTGTAGGAGAGACAGAAATGTGGGATTTTTCTATCTCCCCTATTAAAAAGTATAGCAAGATATCAAAGAGCGAAAAGATTTACAAAATTAAAAATTATTGTATTATTTTTTACCAAAAACTTCTAATTCTATTCCTGTAGTAAACTTTACAATCGAAACCACACCTTTCCAAAAACGTTCAAAGATTTCTGGCAAATTGACGCTTTTAAAAATATAGAAGAAATCAAATTTTCCTTTCTCATGATTTCCTTTAGTCAAAGTAGCACAGATAGCCGAATAGCCCAACAAGAAAGCTATAAAACAATAAATTATAAGTCTTAATAGATATATTTCTACCACCATATAAAGAAATTTCTTTTAACAGTCAAAAAGAAACCTAGGACTATACCGAGGATGAATAGGAGAATAAATAAAAGTAATAAGTCGTTTAAAGCCATTCTGATTAACATGGTTTTATACTACAATATTCAAAAAAAGATTGCAATTCTTTAAAAATTTACTAAAGCTTTCAAAGCATTATCAATTCTAAGCAGAGATTCTTCCTTACCTAAAATATTTAATAAAGATTTTGGATCTGGAGATTTATCTTTGCCTGATAGAGCGTAACGTAATGGCCAAAGTATGTCTCCTTTACCTTTTTCTTCGGCTAATTTGTATATTTCTCCCCAACACTCTTCTATTTCTTTTGATTCAGCAAGAATGTTTTTAATTAGATTTAAATTGATTACAGCATTATCTTTATCTGACTTTTTCCAAATTATCTCTGAAGGATTATTATAAACTGGAGCGTTAAGGTAAAAATCTAATTCTCCATCTTCTTTCATTTTTTTCAATTCTCCATAATAGCTAAGTCTGTCTACTAAAACCGGTCTTAATTTTTCTAACATAACAGAAGTATATTTTTCAGATTCTGGTAAATATTTTTTAAGATATTCTAATTGTTCTGCTTCAGATTGAAGTTTGATATATTCCTTATTAAACCAATTTAGTTTTTCAATATTAAAAACCGCTCCACCTTTTTGTACCCTTTCTATATCAAATTTTGAAATAAGCTCTTCCAAAGAATAAATCTCTCTTTCTCCGCCCGGATTCCAGCCTAAAAAAGCTAAGAAATTTATAAAAGCTTCTTTTAGGTAACCGTTGTTTTTATAATGTTCCACAGAAACTATTTCTCCGTGTTTTCTTTTAGAGAGTTTTTCTTTGGTTTCTGAAAGAATTAGTGGTATATGAGCATAAGTAGCTCTCTCTCTTTCTCCAATAGCTTCCCAAATCAAAATTTGACGTGGAGTGTTAGCTAAATGTTCTTCCCCACGAATAATATGAGTTACATTCATGAGAATATCATCTACAACATTGGAAAGATGAAAGACTGGTTCGTCTAAACTTTTAGCAATAACAAAGTCTCCAAGATCTGTAGTGTCTACTGAGACTTCTCCTCGGATAAGATCAGTGAAAGTGATAGTTTTATTTGGATTTTTAAAACGAATCACTTCGTCTCTTTGACCTTCTTCCAAAACTTCTTCTTTAGAAAAATAAGCGTGACCGTTCTCAATTAATTTTTCTAAATATTTTCTATGAATAGGAAAATTGTCGGACTGCTTTTTTGTTTCATCAAATTTTAAATCTAACCACTCAAAAGCTCTCAGAATACCTTTTGTAAATTCTTCTTTATTTCTTTCTAAATCAGTATCTTCTATTCTTAAAAGAATTTTACCTCCCTTTTGTTTAGTGTAAAGATAATTAAAAAGTGCAGATCTGGCTCCGCCAATATGAAGGAATCCTGTGGGACTAGGAGCAAAACGAGTTATTATATTATTGGTTTTTGACATAAAAAGCTTTATTTACAAAGGAAATATAACACAGAATCCCCTGTTTTTACTATTGACAATTCTTAATAATTGTGTGATATACCTATTTTTACAATCTCTTCAGCTATTGTCTCTGCGGCTCCGGCTTTAAAATTTTCAACATTATTAAGCTGTAATTTTAAATATTTTTCTTTATTTTCTAGAATATTTTCTATAGTGTTTGATAGAATATTTCTTTTCAAATTAATCTCTTCGATAACTACAGAACATCCAGCTTTTTCAAAAATATAAGCATTATTCATTTGATGATTATTGTTGCTATTGGTAATAGGAATAATTATTGACGGAATACCCCAAGCAGACAATTCGAAAAGAGTTGAACCTGCTCTGGTAATACAAAGATCAGCTGACTCGTAATATTTAGAAAGCTGACCAAAAGGAAAGTAAAAGTAATTTTGTCTATTTGGATTATTTTTTAACAAGACTTCGCTAGCGATTTCTACTGCTTTTAAATTGTTATCCCCCACTTGATGAATCACATTATATTTTTCTAACAATTCTGGTAAAATTTCTAAAACTGTATTGTTTATAATTTCACTTCCTTGCGAGCCACCGATTACTAAAATATTTTTTCTTTGATTTTCACTATGAATGATTTCATTTTTTGTATCTAAAAGTTTTTTTTCAATTTGAGCTTTAGTGGGCAAATATTCTTGCATAATAGGTTGTCCGGTATAAGCAGTCTTTTTAAGATTAAAATATTTGGCGGCATCAACATAACTAACGGCGACTCTTTTCGCTAATTTAGCTGCTAGAATATTACTTCTACCTGAAGCTGAGTCACTTTCGTGAACAATAATAGGAATAAATAAAAATTTAGCTGCAAAAACCACAGGCATACTAGCATAACCGCCTTTAGCAAAAACCACATCTGGATAAATTTTAAAAAGATGATACAGGGCCGCAAAAAAACCAAAAATAGATTTTAAGGGATCTAGAAAATTTTTCAAAGAAAAATAAAGCCTTAATTTCCCAGCAGGAATTTTTACAAATTTTATTTTTTTCCTTTCCAGTAATTGCTTATCATATTCTTTATCTGACAAGAAAAAAATCTCAGCGTCAATAATTTTTTGAGCCTGAGCTTCTTTTTCTACCTTTTCAGCTACAGCTATTAAAGGGTAAAAATGTCCTCCTCCCGCTCCTGTTAAAACAACTCTCATAATCTTTTATTTGTTAATTTATATTAATATAATTATATCTTATATGTCCTGAAAAGAAAACTATATCTCTACTCTGTGACGAGAAATATTTAACAAAACTCCTAGCTCAAACATTAAAAATGTGAGAGAAGTTCCCCCTTTTGAAACCAAAGGAAGTGGAATACCCGTTAAAGGAGTGATGCCAATAGATGAACTAATATTTAAAGCCATTTGGAAAAAGAAAGTCGAAATTATGCCTATAATTAATAATTTTCCAAAACTATCAGTGACTCTTTTGGAAATAAAGATACCTCTCATAATAATAGAAAAAAAGAGACTTAATAGAATGATTGATCCGACAAAACCAAGCTCTTCAGCATAAACCGCAAATACTGAGTCTGAAATTTGTTCTGGTAAATAATTGAATTTTTGTATAGATTGTCCTACCCCTCTACCAAATAGACCGCCAGAACCTACAGCTATCAAAGACTGATTTAAATGATAACCAGAACCTAAAATTTCTCTTTCTGGTTGTATAAAAGTTAAAACCCTTTCTTTCATATAAGGTCTGACTTGAATCAAAACCAAAAAAGTTAAAATTCCGACAACTATTAAAATCAACACATCTCTCATTTTTGCTCCACCTACAAAGTACACAATAAAAGCCGGAATTAAAACAACTAAAAATGTTCCAAAATCTGGTTGAACCAAAAGTACCAAACCCACTATAAATACAAAAGTTAAAAAGGGTAAAAGTCCAAATTTTATTTTGTTAAATTGTTTAGAATATTTGCTACAGTAGGCAGCGATTAAAATTACGCTAGCAAATTTCAATGATTCACTAGGTTGAATCGAGATATTAAAAATATGAATCCAACGATTAGACCCATTATAAGCGAATCCTAAATTTGGAATAAAAACGCTTAAGGTAAACAAAACAGCCAAAATAAATAAAATGATAGAATATTTTTTATAATATTTATAATCTATTTTAGAACCTATAAAGAGTGCCAAAAATCCAAAAATAAAAACATAAAACATCTGGGATTTTACGACAGAAAAAAATTTTAATTCGTTACTAGGAAGTATACCTAAAGCTGCTGACAAGAAAATTAAGATACCAACAACAATCAAAACTATGATTAAAATCAGAAAAACTTTATCTACTTTCAATTTACTATTTTTAAAATTCTGAAAAACTTTTGCCATAAATTAAGATATGATGTATATAGCAATACCAAGTAAAGCGAAAATTGCTCCAAAAATCCAATATCTCATCACCACTTTTTCTTTACTCCAACCAAGATACACAAAAGTGTTGTGAATTGGTGTGACGGGAAAGATTTTCTTTTTCCTGAATTTTTTAGATAATAATTGCAAAATGGTGGTTATTTCGGTAATCACAAAAGGCATAGCAATAATTAAAAGCAAAAATACAGCGTCAGTCATTACCGCAATTAAGCCAAGCAATATGGACAAAGGCATATAACCTACTTCTGAAAGATAAAATCTAGCTGGAGGTATATTAAACCAAAGAAAAGCCAAAATTCCTCCAACTACCACAAAACAAAGAGTAGCAATGTCTATTTGGTTATTGATAAGAGCTATCACGCCATAAGCTGAATATAAAATAGCGAAAAGCCCACCAGAAAGACCATCTAATCCATCTATGTTTGAAGCTCCGTACATTCCTAAAAAGGCCAAGATGAATAGTAGTATTATATATTTACCAAAATAAATCTCGCCCAAAAACGGAATCGTGAGAGTTGTAAAATCAAGTTTAAAGAAAAACCAAAGCCCAGCTACTATGGCAAAAGCTATAACAAATATTAAACGAATCTTGAGAGGCATACCCACTTCTCCTTTTTTTTTCACTTCTAAGACTCCAACTGAAGCCAAATCGTCTAAAAGTCCTATTAAGGCTGCTAAAATAAAAATGATTATTGGAAGCCAGGTTTGATTTCTAGAAATAAAATTTAGTTTTTCAAAAATGTTAAAATGAAAAAAATCTGGCAAGATTGCGTAAAGTAAAATACAAAATAATACAGAAAAAACAATAATTAACCCTCCCATTCTAGGAGTTTCTCTTTTCCCATCATTCAAAATGGAGGCAGTAATGGTAGCTTGATTACCATCAATAGTTTTGGCTACATTTTTCTTTTTCCAAAGCTTCTTTTTGTAAAGAAAATCCGACAAAATCGGAGTAATTAAAATTCCAAAGAAAAAGGCCGTAATACTAGGCCAAAGTATTTTAAAAATAGAAAGAGATGAGAAGGCAAGTTCTAAATTTTGCCCACTAATTGGTCCAGGCATATGTTTTTATTGTTTTATTAAATAATAAAAACATTATATCACTATTTTATCTTTGCAAAACCTTGACAATTTTTGATTATTTTCTAGAATCAATTACAGTTTGATACAACTTATCTACATCCGTAAACCGATCTTCTATTGTAGAACTTAAAACTACAATCACAATTGGACGATTCACATCATAATCAAACATTATAGCTAAATTTCCTCCAGCTAAATCAGTAAAGCCTGTTTTGGAAGCTAAAAGACCAACTGACTGACTAGCATAAATATTTGTATTAGGAATTTTATACAAATTTCTATAATCAGAATAGATGTCCACCTGAGAATCTATGGTGTATGACATAATGTCTGGAATTAATTCATAACTTTTAGCAAAAAATCTTGCATATTCTGCCGCTGTTCCTACTCCGCCAAGCACTTCGCCATAGTCTAAGCCGGAAGCAGAATTAAAACGAAAATTTTTAAAACCTAAACTTTTTACATAATCATTCATTTTTGAAACAAAAGTAGAATTTGAGGTGCTCACAGTAGAAGCAATTATGTCCATAGAAGAATTAGAAGAAATGGCTAAGCCATATTTCAAAAGAGCGTCCATCTTCCAAATTTGTCCTTCAGCCATACCTAAGTCTAATTTTTCATCTTCTCTCATTAAATCGCTTTTGATTGTAATATTAGTGTCTCTGTCTTTTAAATTTACAGCTGTGGCTGCAGTGACAACTTTTGTAAGAGAAGCTAAAGGTAAAATTGTATTAGGATTTTTAGAATATAAAATCTCATCATTTCGAACATCATAGACCACATAACTTTTTGCCACAATATTCTCAGAAAGACTTTTTGTTTCAATTTTTTGAGAGCTGTGTCTATTATTAAGCTCATTTATATTTTGATCAAACAATTCTTTTTTTGATTTGTTAATCAAATTTGCATATTTATTATTAATCTCTAAAGGATTTTTTCCTAAAAACTGAGGCAAAGTATCTAAAGATACTACTAATAAAATTGCAGCTATTACAGTGGTCACAGCTAATTTTTGCAGACTTTTTTGTTTTATCAAATCTCCCGTTTGCTTCATAATTTTATTATTTTAAATTTGAAGAAGTTTCTTCTTTTTCTGTTTCCAAAACTTCTTTTAACCTCTCTGAAAAATCGGTTTTTATCTTCTCATATTCTGGTAAATCTTCTATTTTTGTTAGACCTAACATTTGCAAGGCTTCAGTAGAAAGAGTATATTTTTCACCATCTCTTTTTAAAAGCCCCCGCACTGAAAGAGAGCGAATACTTTGAGAAGATTGTATTCCTCGAATAAAAGATATTTCAGATTTTGTAGAAGATCCTAAATAGGCGCAAATTGTTAAGACCTGTAAAGAAGCTGGAGTCAATTCTCCTTCCAACTCATCAGCACGAATCTTTTTGGCGATTTCATTTAAATCACTATTTACTGCGATAGAATATTCAGATTTATTTTCGTTTTTAGATTCATTTTTTATAATAACTAAGCCAATTTTAGAAAGAGAAATTTCTAAATCTTTTATAGCTTCTAAAATAATTTCTTCAGGCAATTCTTCATCGCCTAGAAAAGTTTTTAATTTTTGTATGTTTATGGGCTCATTATATAAAAAAAGAATCGCTGAAATCTTTTTTGTTAAATCGTAATTTGGCATAAAAAAATTATAGCATACTATATTTTACTAATGTTTATATCATTAAATCCTTGTCCTTGTTCAGCGTGCAAGACTCCATTTTTAATAAGCTCAAGCATAGCTAAAAATGAGACTATAAAAGCAGATTTTTTTTCTTCTAAAGTCTTAGTTTCTCCAGAAAGGGAGTTGGAAAAATCTTTGAAAGATAAGCTGAAACTACTTTTCACTCTCTCTAAAAGTTTCTCTATAACATCTTCTATTTTTAAAACTTGACGAACAGCCACTTGTTTCAATCTTTCTTTTTTAGGTATTTTTAAGAGTGAAGCTATAGCTATAGAATGAAGCAAAACCGTATCAACTCTTTTATCCCAAACAAAAACATTTTCTTTATTTTCAAATTTAGAAACATTGTGTAGTCCATTTTTTCCAAAAATTTTATTAACATTTTTGCCAGCCTCTAAAACTAGTTTATATAATTCAAGTTTTTTTTCTAAATTAGAAACAGACTCTTGCTCTTCTGAAGAATAAGAAATTGTAGGAAAAAGAGATTTGGCTTTGATTAACATCAAAGTAGAAGCTACAGAAATAAATTGAGAGATATCTACAATATCTTTTTGCCCTCTGTCCCCCATTTCTTTGATATAAGTAATATACTCATCAGTAACCTGACTTAAAGAGAATTCATTAATAGAAAGTTTTCTTTGTTCAATCAGCTCTAGCAGTTTAGAATATGGCCCAGAAAATCTTTCCAGGGTTACGCTAAATCTTTCTGTCATAATATTACATCAATTATATCACGCTTAAAAATCCAAGCCTGTTTCCTTTCTAATTTTTTTCAACATGAGACTTGCTTTTTTGTTAGCTCTTTTAGAGCCAGATTTTAAAACTGAAAGCATTTCTTTTTTTCCTTTAGGAGTATTCAAATAATAATTATATTTCTTTTTCATTTCAGAAAAATAAGAAAGAATGGTCTTTAAAAGTTCTTCTTTGGCCTCTTTATAGCCATAAGGATTTTTATCGCTATTTAAAAATTTCTGTCTTAGCGCCTCATCTTCTTTTTTGTTTAAGAAGATCTTATGAATCTTATAAATTAAAACCTCATCTGGATTTTTCTTTTCATTTGGAGCTTTGCTGTCAGTTTTGATGTTCATAACTTTCTTTTTTATTTCCTCATCTGAAGCAAACATTGCTATAGCATTGCCTTTACTTTTGCTCATTTTTTCTCCATCAATACCAGGAATAACTTCCAACTCTTTTACAGAATAAGCTTTGGGAGATTTAAAAGTGTTTGTATTATAAGCTCTGTTATATTTGCCAGCAATTTCTCTAGTCATTTCCAAATGCTGTTCTTGATCTTTTCCAACAGGAACAATATCTGCCCCATAAATCAAAATGTCTGCCGCCATTAAAACTGGATAATTTAAGAGACCAATATTCACATCTTTTTTTTCATTAGCTTTATCTCTTTCTTTGTCTTTAAATGCGTGAGCTAAAAATAGCATAGGAAGAGGTGTGACAGTATCCAATATCCAAGTCAATTCTGTAACCAAAGGTACATCGCTTTGTTTAAAAATGGCGACCTTCTTCTTATTAAAACCACAAGCTAAATACGCAGCAGCCGTTTCTAAGATTTTATTATTTCTTTCTTTTTTGTCTATCAAAGTTGTCATAGAATGATAATCTGCCAAAAAGATATAAGACTCGTAATTTCCAGAATTCACTAACTCCACCATTTGTTTGATGGCTCCAAAATAATTCCCAAGATGAAGCTCTCCGCTAGTTTGCACTCCCGACAATAACACTTTTTGTTTTTTCATAATTTTTACAATACTAATCTTCTGTAGTAGTGGTAGCTGTTTCAGAATCAGAAACTGTTGATACAATTTCTGCAGTTGTACTAGCATTTAATAAAGATTGGACTTTTTCTGTATTTAAGAGTGTTGCCCTTAATTCTTGAACACTTTCATCGTCAGGTAAAATTTGACTCAAAATATCAACCAATTCATAAGCTTTATCATATTCTTTCGCAATTGTATAAGTGATAGCTAAATAGTACGCGGCAGGCACGCTATTTGAATCCAAAGTCAAAGCGGAAACAAAAGCTGTGTAAGCTTGATTGAGTTCATCTTGTGTGAGCTCTCCTTTATTTAAAATTAAAATACCATATTGCAAATAAGCTTCAACATTTTGAGAATCAGACTGAATAGCTTTAGTTGCATACTCTAAAGCTAGTTCTTGATTATTGTTTTGTGCAGCCAATTGAGAGAAAAGATTATAAGCTTCAGAATAGTTAGATTTTGTATTTAATGATTGCTGAATGGCTTCTAGAGTACTTGTGGAGTTTTGATTATATGAATATTCTAAATTGGCTAAAGTTAAATAAAGAGAAGGATTTTTTGGATACAAAGAAATAGCTGTCGTATATAATTCTTTAGCTTTTTGATAATTTGAATCTTTATTTTGTTTGTCAAGATTCATTAAATAAACGTAAACCGAGCCAGAAGAAAGATAGTTGTTAAAATCTTGTGAGTCTATTTTTATAGCTTTTTCAGCAAAACTTACAGCATTATTAATTGAAGCTATAACTTCTTCTTGTAAAAGAGCTTTATCGGTAGAAGTTGAATTTGATATTACTCCAGCCTTAAATAGATAAAACTGTGACAACAGCCTATAACCTCCATCATTTCTTTGTACAAGATTGGTGCTTTTAGTTAAATCTTTTTCCATTTGAACAATGTCTCCATTATTTCTATAATTAATTAAAGCGTTATTTGTGATATAAACAGATCTAATTCTATTAATGGATAAAATTGTACCAAATAAAAGCAATAAAAAGGCTATTAAGGTTATTAGATTATAAGGTTTTGAAACTTCATATCTTTTCCACTGATAAAATGTCCCCAAAACTAAAGCCAGAGCCAGAGCAAAAACAAAAGTAGCGATATTTATATTAGCAAAAAAGATCATTAAGAAAACAGAAAAGATAAATAATGTAGCTGTGGCTAGAAGATAAAATAGCTCTTCTTGATTAAATTCAAGATCTTCGCCGTCTTCATTTTTAAATTTTATTCTTTTGACTCCTTTAAAAACTTTAACTGCTGGTAAAATCAAAATTGCTAAAATAAATAACAATCCTATTACCCCAAAGGTCACAGCTAAAGTTGTTATTGCTGAAAAAGAAGAAGAAAATTCTACACTCCAATAAGAAGAATCTATAACAGATTGAGGTTTTTCTTGTTGCCAAACTTTATAAAAATTTGCTGGACCAGATCCAAAAATCCTGCCCTTTATTAATTCAGACTTAATTAAGCCTAAACTCAAATTTATATTTGGTTTAATAAAACCATAATTAATGCCAGAAACTTGGTTTGCAAAAGTAGAATAAGCTTGATTTAATTTTGAAGTTGGACCTGAAGAAAAAATAAACATCAAAGAAAAAAGGAAAGAGATAAGAAAAACATAAAAGGTGGCTGTTTTAAAAATCTTTACTTTTTTGGATTTTTTAGTAAATAGAAGAATAAATAAAGAGGAAAAAGCTAAGGCGTACCAAATGTCAGGAATAAGAATGAAAGATATTAATACTAAATGAAGTAAAATCAGTATTAAAGAAAATATTCTTTGAGCTTTGGTTGAAGCTATTGTTTCAAAATAGATTAGAGCTAAAATCACAATAACAGCAGAAGCGGTGGCGACAATATCCCAATTTTCAATAAAAAAGATAAGCTTACCAGCAAGATTGAACACTTCAAATTTTGCCAAAATTAAAGCTAGTATAGACGGCAAAGTGACTAGCAAGTTTCCTAAAGTCAAAACCCCCCAGGTCAACCTTTTAAAATGTTTAGTATAAGAAGCAACTATTAGGACCAGACAAAAAAGTGCAAAATAAGTTAAACCACTTTGTAAATAAACGTATTTACCAAAAAAGGAATCAAAAAAATCAGCTGTCAAAAAACTGATAAGAAGAATTAAAATAGGAAAAACAAATAATAAAATCTTTGCTATTTTATTTTCTGGTAACAGAATTTCTTTTTTCTTAAAAATCAAAATCGAATACAGAGCTACAGCTAAAGTTGTAATTATCAAAAGAGTGGTATTCCTTACCATTTCAGGAGAAATTAAAGAAGTTGAAGAGGAAAATTTGTAAAAAATGGAAAAAATTAAACCCAGAAAACTCAATAAAAAACTCAAAAACAATAAAACCCTATTCCACGATATTTTTTTTGTCATAATAAAATCAATAATCTATAATAAACAAGCTTCTAATAGATTTAATTATATCACACTCTAGACACCCTATATTAGAATTATATCTTTAAATATCTTCTGATTGCTAAAAGTGAAGAAAAGGTAGCTAAAAGCAAACTTATAATTAAAAGTAGTAAAAATAACACAAAGAAATTTTGTAGATAATATTGAAAAATATCTAAACCACTAAAAAAGTCTATAGTATTTTTAGCTAAATAAAAAGTAGTAGGAAAGAAGAAAATCATGGCTAACAAAGAAGAAATTACAGCATAAATACTTGACTCCACCAAAAACGGCCCTCGAATATGCATATTAGAAGCTCCTACAAGCTTCATAACAGCTATTTCTTCTTTATAAATGAAAATAGAAAGTCTTATGGTGTTAAATATAATAAGTGAACTAATAACAAGGAATAAAAGAGTTATCCAATATCCAATTGAATTAAATAAGCGAATCATGTTATTTAATCTGTCGATAGTAGGTTTTAATTCAAAATAGTTAATTTTATCTATAGCCGAATAAGATTCACCCAAAAAATCTGACTCTGAGCTTAAGGTGTTAGAAATATAATCGTAGCTATTTGTATCTTTCGCAAAGACGGTAAGCATAGCTCCAAAAGGATTGGTGTCCAATTCCGCTAAAGCTTGAAGAGTTACAGGATCATTAGAATGTTTTTCTTGAAAATCTGTCAAAGATTGCTCTGCCGTCACTAATTCTATGCTCTGAACCTCTGGCAAAGTTTTAATCTTGTTTTTTATATCTAAAATTTGAGAATCTTCAGCGTCGAGTTTAAAATAAATTTTTATATCAACTTTATTTCTTACTTGATTTAAGGAATAATCAAAAATTCCTCTAAAGAAAAAAAAGACTCCAATAATTATAAGAGTTGTAGTGAGTATGCCAATAGAAGAAAGAGAAACTGTTTTGTTTCTTAAAAAACTAACAAATCCTGATTTTAAAACTCTTTTAGTTGATATAATTTTCTTTTTCATATTTTTAAAAATTAATATTAAAATTAAATTGCATATTTTCCAATTCTTTCATCTTTCAAAATTCTGCCATCTTGCATAGTCACCACCCTCTTTTTTAAGTGATCAATTACTCCTTTATTGTGGGTGGTTAAAATTACAGTTGTACCTAAGTCATTAATCTTTTTTAAAACCTGAATAATATCGTAAGTGTTTACTGGATCAAGATTTCCTGTTGGTTCATCAGCTATCAAAATTTCTGGACGATTAACCAAAGCTCTAGCTATGACCACTCTTTGTTTTTCACCACCAGAAAGTTGATCTGGGAAATGAAAAATTTTATTACGCAAATCTACCAAATCTAAAACATTTGGCACATCTCGAGCAATCTCTTCGTCAGTCTTTCCAGAAGCTTCCATAGCAAAAGCGATATTTTCAAAAACAGTTTTATTTTTTAAAAGTCTGTAATCCTGAAAAACCACACCGATTTTTCTCCTAAAATCAGTTAAATCTTTTCCTTTTAATTTATTAACCTGACTGGAATGAAAAGACACTCTACCATAAGTTGGTTTCTCTTCAGCCAAAATCATTTTTATTAGAGTAGTTTTACCTGCTCCAGAATGACCAACAATTGATACGAGTTCTCCTTTATCAATTGTTAAATTGATATCATCCAAGGCAACGAATCCTCCAGGATATTCTTTTCTTAAATTCTCAAAATAGAGCATAAAAAATAGCGTTCTAGCTTAACTTTAATATTCTAACACATTTTTCTCTTTGCAAACATATTTATTAACAACAGAAAGATTCTATTAACTTAAATCCCTTTCAGCATCTATAAACTCGTCCAATTTTCCTTTTTCTAAAACCTCTTCCAAATTACTAGTCTCCACTCCTGTTCTTAAGTCTTTAATTAATTTATATGGATGTAAAACATAATTTCTAATCTGATTCCCCCACTCTATTTCGACAGTTTTAGAAATTTGTCTCCCTTCTAGCTCAGCTTTCTTTTTCTCTTCTTCTCTAGTAAACAATTTTGCAAAAAGCAAACTCAAAGCTTTTTCCTTATTTTTCTCCTGACTTCTTTCAGAAGAAATGTGAGCTGAAATATTTGTGGGCCTATGCACAACCCTGACGGCAGTTTCTCTTTTATTTACATTTTGCCCTCCAGGTCCTGAAGCTTTAGAAGTCTCAATTTCAATGTCTTCTTCATTTACACTTTCTTTAAACTTGTTAAATTCTAATTTTGGCAAAATAGGTAAAACTTCTACCATAGCAAAACTAGTATGTCTTTTTCCATTAGCGTTAAAAGGAGAGATGCGAACAAGTCTATGCACCCCAGATTCATTTTTTAATTTGCCATAAACATTTCTTCCTTTGATTTCAAGAGAAAGATTTCTAAAACCTCCATGGTCATTTTGATTTTCGTGTAATTTTAAATAATTCCAACCATTATTTTCAAAATATTTTGAATACATATGAAATAACATTCTTGCCCAATCTTCACTATCGTCTCCACCAGCTCCAGCTAAAATATTCATGGTGGCACCACCAACATCAAGAGTGTCACCCCCTTCTAATTCAAGTTTTAGGCTCTTTATTTTTTGTATAATTTCTTGAGCTTGAATTTTATCATTCCAAAAATCTACACTATTCATCTGTATTTCTAATTCCTCTATTTCTTTTTGAATATTTTCTTTATCGAGATCCATATTTAATAAGAGTATATTAGAAAATCTCTACATTTTTAAGACTTGACATATAGTATAGATATATCGTATTATTAAAATTAGAAGTTCTTGCAAATAACAAACAATTTTAAATACAAACACTTAAAATCGAAAAAGATGGAAACAATGACACCCGAGTATGCTGCCATAATCTTTATGGTTATACTTATCTTAGGTTTTTTTATTTTTACCGCTTACTCAAAAAATAAGCTCCCTTTACCAAAAAGAACGGTAAAGAGAAGAAAAGAAAAACTGCAGAGATTAGAGACCTTATTCCTGGGAAAGAAGCTATTTTTAGATCTCACAACTGAAGATCTAAAACTGGTGGATGAAAATTTTATGCCTGTAGATTTGGAGGATACGTATGCAGATCCTAGGATTCGACAACTCTCGTCAATCTTACCAAAAAAATTTTTACCTCTCGTTGTAATAAAAATTTGGATATCAGGCAGAGATTACGGATTACAGTATTCAGATTTAACAGAAGAAGCTTTTGAATTTGAAATTTTGTATTGTGGAGATTTGCATATTATCGCAAAATCTCCAACATTAGGAGAAATTTATCTACCAAAACGAAAATATTCTGAGTTTGGGGAAGATAAAAAAATTAAAATAAAGTTCAATTCAAATTTCGATTGTTATGGCTATAGGACCATAATTCCTGAAATTGTATAAAAACATAAAGCCGATATAAAAATGTCGGCTTTTCTTTAATAGTTATTTTTGGATGATTTTCAACATCTCTACTTAAAAAATTTTTCTCATATAAATATGAGACCTTAGAAATCTGAGCCATCTGCGAGAATCGAACTCACGACCTTCTCGTTACGAGTGAGATGCTCTACCGACTGAGCTAAGATGGCTTAAAAACATTATAACAAATTGGAGCCAATAGTCAGGATCGAACTGACGACCTCATCCTTACCATGGATGTGCTCTACCAACTGAGCTATATTGGCATATTTCTTGCAAAATTATTATAGCAAAAAATATATTAATCTTCAATTGAAAATATTTTTGATGGTGAAGTGTGTCCAGAAATCAATCTAACATTTTTCTTTTGTAATTCTTTTTTTAAAATTTCTAAAACTTTCTCATTGGCCCAACCATTTCTAGCTTCTTCTTTTACAGATACTAGATATTCGTCTTCTTTTTTTGACTTTTCAAAAGATTCTCTTTTTTGTTCAGTTTTTACTCTTACTTTTATATACATATTATTTTTTTAAGTTTTTTTCCTTTCTCCAATTTTCTATATTTTGATGATGTCCAGAAAGTAAAACTTTAGGCACTTTATATTTTTTTATTTTTCCTGTTTTTCTGTCTCCAATCAGTTTTTCGTAAATTTCTGGACGAGCATAAATTTCACTGCTAGCAACCCTATTTTCTTCCAAACTCTCATTATCGTGAAGCACTTGAGGAATTTGTCTAGAAATAGCATCTACCATAATCATGGCAGGAATTTCTCCGCCAGTTAAAACAAAATCTCCTACTGAAATATTTTCTATTTTTGAGCTTAAAATTACGCCCTTCTCTTTCCAATCTTTTTTCTTTTGAAGTAAAATATCTTTAATGACTTTATTTACTCTAGCATCCACCCCTTCGTATCTTCCACAAATAAAAATTAAATAATTATATTTTTGAGAATATTCTTTAGCTAATTTATTGGTAAAAATTTTTGCGTTTGGCACAAAATTTACAACTAAAATATTTTTCTCTAAAACTTTTTTATCTTTCTCTATTTCTTTTAAAACTTTTTCAAAAGTATTTATTATTGGCTCTACCCATAAAGCCATTCCAGGACCACCTCCATAGACTTTTCCATCTGTGCGCCCGTGTTTATCTTTAGTAAAATCTCTTAACTGAAAAGACTTAACAGTAATGATTTTATTTTTTTGTGCTCTCCCCAAAATCGACTGATTAGTATAAAAATCAATAGATTCCGGAAAAAGACTTATGGTGAAATATTTCATAGTTTTGAAGCTATAATATTAAAAACTTCTTTATTTTCAATCTATTTTAACAGAAATTTAAGCTATAAAACACTTGACAAGTGTCTGCCATTATGCTATATTTAGTCTAGTTAAAAATTTGTACACAAAAAACATAAAATAATTAAGAATGGAAACAAAAGAAAAAAAACTCCTTTTTAGAACCATTTCCGCAATTGTGGCAATCTTATGTCTCACAGGAATTCTGAACATCAATGAGATTCTTTACTTCTTCCGGGCCGGCGTCGTATTTGATGTCATTCTCGGAGGAGTGTTATTGTCAATCTTGGTAATATCAGTCCTGGGTTTGATTAAAAGCAAACTCAAAAAATTAAAAGAAAAAGGAGCTTTGACATTTATCGTCGGAGGATTATCTTTAGGGATAGTTCTTGGAGCAATTTGTTTTGCTTTCAAATTGACTCCTATGCCGGAAGAGTTTAGATTCATCCTGCCATTTTTTATTACCCTATTCTTAGGAATAGTGGTAGGAATATTAGCCGAAATGAATTATTAAATTATATTAATTATTTTAAAAAAAACAAAAACCGCTTATTAAAGCGGTTTTATTTTTTGTTTTGATTAAATATTTTTGATTCCGTCCATCACTGCGTCCACATCATCAAGTCTAGATCTTCCTTCTCCTGATTGTGAGCCAAGCATTTCTGCAGGTTCATTGATTTTCAGATTAACTCTAGCATTGTTTTTCATTCCGACGACTCGGAGAAGAGTGCGGATAGCTTTGGCAGTTGCTCCTTGACGACCAATAATTTTACCCATATCATCCTTTCCTACGTCCACAGTGATGAGGACTCCCATTTCATCAACTTTTCTATCTATCTTTACATCGTTTGGATTATCTACCAAGCTCTTTACAATATATTCTACAAACTCTGAATCTTTAACCATATATTTTATTTTCAATTATTTTTCTAAACAAAACTTAATAACAAATTTATTATAGCACACAAAAAAATCGTTTTTTTAGTATTTTAACAACTAAAAAACTATTTTTTCTTTAATTCTTTTTTTGGTTTAGTGACTGATTTTTTAGGCAAAACATTTTTCTTTTTACCTTCAATTAAGTTTTGTTCTACAAGAAAGTTGTAAACTGTCGGAGTAACTTGAGCTCCTACACCTATCCAGTATTTAACTCTATCTGTTTTAAATTCTTTTTGTCCACTTTTGACATTATAGAATCCCAAATCCTCAATATATTTATGAGTTTTTGGTTTATAAGTTTGAGGAGTGACAATCAATTTAAAATGAGGATCATTCTTCCTTCCAAGTCTTTGTAATCTGATTTTTAGCATAATAAATTCGAATTAATTTTTATCTCGATAATATATCACATTTTTGTAAAAAAGAAAAGCACCTTAAGGGCGCTCGAGAGAACTAAAAAAATTATTCTCTTATTAATTCGTAGTCGATTTGTTTAAGATCTAAATTGGTATTTTTCACTCTAATTTTTATTCTATCTCCAACCCTAAATTGTTCTCCGCTATTTTCTCCAAAAATCCTAGATTTTTTCTCATCGTAAATATAAAAATCGTCACCCAAATCTCGTAACCTTATCATACCTTCCGATTTACTTTTAGACTCTTCCACATAAATTCCCCATTGAGAGACTCCGGAGACAATGCCGTCAAAAACTTGACCAAGTCTATAGCTCATATATTCTACCTGCTTGTATTTTACACTTCCCCTCTCAGCTTCTTGAGCTTCTTTTTCTCTTTTACTTGCCAATTCACACATTCTGTCAAAATATATTTTTTCTTCTGTTTTTGGAAAATCTTTTTTCAAAACTCTTATTAAAATCCTATGCAACATAATGTCGGAATATCTTCTAATCGGAGAAGTGAAATGAGAATAAAATTCAAAAGCTAAACCATAATGTCCAACATTTTGAGTTGAGTAAATCGCTTTTTGCATAGAGCGAGCAATATGAAGAGACAACAAATCTTTTTCAGCTTCCCTTTTTTCTCTTTTTAACTTTTCCATTAATTTGTTTAATTCGGAAGATGGAATTAAACCGTCTATAAATCTAACTTTTTCACCAATAGAACGAATAAACAAATCCAACTCATGCATCTTTTCAGCATCTGGAACATCGTGTATTCTATAAATAGAAATAATTGGCGCATTATTTTTCACCTGTTCGTCATAAATAAATTTTGACACTCTTCTGTTGGCTAAAAGCATAAGCTCTTCAATCAATTGATTGGCTTCCGTTAATTCTTTAGTATAAACATCTATTGGCACACCATTTTCATCTAATTTAAATTTTACTTCTTCTGAATCTATAACCAAGGCTCCATTTTCAACCTTTTCTTTATCTAATTTTTTAGCAATTTCATTTAAAATGAATAATTCTTCATGATAGGGAGCTTTTTCATTTTGAATGCTTTCTAAAGCTTCTTCGTAAGTAAATCTTTTATCAGATTTAATAATTCCTCTGCCAAACCATTCGTTTTTTATTTTAGCCTCTTTGTCCATTTCAAAAACTGCGCTCATGACCAATCTTTCTTCGCCCTCTACAAGAGAACATAAATCATTAGACAAGACTTCTGGGAGCATTGGTATTGTTCTGTCTACCAAATACACACTAGTCTCTCTGAAAATAGCTTCTTCGTTCATTTTAGTATCTTCTTTTAAATAATGAGAAACATCAGCGATATGAATACCAATTTCATAATTTCCGTTTTCAAGCTTTTTAAAACTGATAGCATCATCAAAATCTTTCGCATCAGCTGGATCTATAGTCACTGTTAGAATCTCCCGAAAATCTCTTCGTCCATTAATTCCATCACTATTTATAAGTTTATCTTCTTCAGTAATGCCTTTTTGGTGAAGAGCTTCAGCTTCTCTCTCGACCTCTGGACTTGGTTCACTAGCAAAACCTCTTTCTAAAGCGAAAGCTAACATTTCAGCGTCATTTTCTCCTGGTTTTCCTAAGACTTTTACCACTCTGGCAAAAGGAGATCTTTTTGGGTCGTCCCATTTTGTAATTTCAGCTACCACCTTATCACCAACTTGAGCGCCTAAAATATCTTCTTGATGAATAATAAAATCAATGTAAGTCTTCTTATCGTCTGGCACTAAAAAATAGATGCCATTTTCTTCTTCCAATCTACCAGCGTGAGCATATTTAGCTCTTTCCAAAATCTCTAAAACTTTTCCATAAAAAATATCTTCATTACTTTTTTCTTTTTTTCTTTTTCCAAGCACTTCCACTTCCACTATATCTCCATGCAAAGCACAGTTTAAATGTTCGTGATCAACAAAAACAGACTCATTTTCAGTAAAAGCTTCATCTATTTTTTCATGGTGCTCCAGTAAACGAATATAACCATCACCTTTACTATTTAGGGTGATTCTGCCGTGTATCAACTTTCGAATAGACATAAATTTCAAAATTAGTATAACATATAACTATTTCAATATTCTTACTTCCCCCATCTCTTCCTTAATAAATCCATTAATTTCTAAACTCATGAGAGCTACCAAAGAATCTGTATAAGTTGTCCCAAACTCTTCTTCTATTTCTCTCAAGAGAATATCTTTTTCAATATTTCCAGCATGTATAATTTTTTGTAAAAGATTTCTTTCGTTTTTACTAAGCTCTTTTAAGATTTTTTGCAACTTTTCTTCAGCGTTTTTATCATGAAAATTTAAATCTAAAATTCTTTGTTGATTATCACTAATACGTAGCATCTCCAAAATATCAAATTCGCTTAAAACCGGAGTCGCTCCATCTTGAATTAATCTATTGGACCCCAAAGAAGCTTCAGCAAAAATATTGTTTGGAATTATTCCTACATTTTTTCCATATTCCATAGCCAAGCGAGCAGTGATTAAAGTTCCACTTTTTTCTCCAGCTTCCACAATTAAAACCGCGTCTGAGATTGCCGCCATAATTCTATTGCGTGAAGGGAAAAAATAAATTTGGCTTTTCTTATCTTCTTCATACTCAGAAATCATCAAACTATTTCTTTTTAAAATCTCTTCAGCCAATTTTAAATTGTTTGCTGGATAAAGAATTTTAGAAGAGAGCCCAGATCCTGGAATAGAAATAGTAGGAAAATCATTTTGCAAAGCAAATTTGTGAGACCAAGAATCTATACCTGTAGCCAAACCAGAAACTATAATTATTTTTTGTCCAGCTAAATATTTCAAAAGATAATCTAAAGCTTCTTTGCCATAATTGGTATTTTTACGACTACCTACAATAGTTAAGATTTTATACTCTTCTCCATTAAAAGTTTTTTGTAAAAAATTATTTAAAACTTCTTTATTCTTAAATTTGAAATAAAGCTCTTTGGGGGTATCGCGGATTTCAAGTAGTGGTGAAAGGAGAGGATATTTATGAAAATCTTTTTTTTCAATTTTAAAAGAAGGAAACTCATCAAAAGAAACTTTCTCTTCTTCTATTTCTTGATTTTCTTCTAAGTTTTTCAAATCACTTTCTTCTTCTAAATTTTTAAATATCATAACTCATTTTAATTTTATCATATTAAAATTTTTCAAATAAAAAACTCCACACAAAGTTAAAATTTGTGTGGAGTTTAAAACTTTTATTTATGGGTTATAAGGATATCCATAAAAATGGAAAGCTCTTCCATTTATAATATAAACGTTATCTGGAAGATTGGCTGAAATGTGAGCATCTCTTAGCATGGAATTTGTAGTCTGGCCTCTATAGACAGATTTATCGTAACTATCATACAACTTTCCTTTGTAGGCAAAGATGAACCTAAAACAATACATCTCTGAAACCACATTATCATATCGATCCACAATCCTAAACACATCCTCTCCATCAACTACTTTAAGTCCAGTAAAATAATAATCTTGATATAGATACTGTGAAATTTCCACATCAGAATATCCACGAAGTATTCTGTGAGGCACAAATGTTATGTTTGAATTTCTCACAAAACTATCGTAATCTTGATTTGTAACATTTCTATCTTCAGTTCTAGAAGATTCTTGTCTTTGAGCTAGTTCACTTTTTCTTTCAGGTTGCATTGTAGAGCTTTGAGATTGAGATGATGAACCTTCTCTCTCAGTCTCACTTCTGACAATTCCCCATGTTTCAGATTCGCGAAGAGACGTTATATATTGTCCATCTTCTAAATAAATCTTAAACATATTGCCCTTGTCACGTCCCCATCCCGCATCAACAAGATGCCAACGATATTTTCCTGCAAATTGTGGTTTAAGAGATATTTTAACGTCTCGAAAACATTCATTATCAACTCGCCCACTTTTTATAAGATCTATATAAGCACACAACTCAATTTCTGTATTAAACCAAGTCTGCCCATTTTTAAGTGTGATTTTTCTTATATAAACCTTAAAAAAATTACAGAAAAAACTGTTGTCCCCCTCAAATCCATCCACATAGACAGCTGGAAAATAATTTTTACTATAATAAGAATTCGTAAAAGTTCCGCGAACATTGACACTGGAAACACTTTTAGGAATACTAGCTATAGCTGAGTATTTATCATTAGCAGTTAAATTATCCCAAGTAAAATTATCATAAAAAGGTTTGTTGGGTTGCCAAACTCTAGAATTACTAGAACTAGAAACTGAAGAATTGTTTTCCTCATTTTTAGGACTAGCTTGACTTTGGGTTTGACTTGGAATTTGTGGAGAAGTATACGTCTGCGAAACATGGTCCGAAGAAGATTTCTGAGGAATGTTAGAAGCACTATTTTGAGATGTTTCATTTTGAGCCGGCAAACCTTGTATTGATCTTGCAAGCTCTTTTTTAAGAATTTGCATTTTTGTTACCTTTGCTGGTTGTGTAGCATCTGGGAAATGTTCTCGTTTAATTTTTACGGCTCCATATCCTGCTCCAGTACCAAGTACCAAACAAAACATAAGATTCCAAAAAGAAAACTTTTTTGCCATAGGGAAAAAATAAGTCATAAAGCTCACAAGCAAATCCCCTTTCCAAGTCTTAATTTCATGTGTACGCATAAGACGGGTGTCAATGTGTATCACCTTGCTATCTCTACGATATTCTGGGGGAATATAAATTTTTCCCCAAAATCCTAAAAAAGGATAAAAATATGTCCCAGACTCCAAAGTCTTAATCTCTTTATTCAGAAGCCTTAAAACTAAAACTCTTTCTTCATTAAATGGTACTGAGACCATAGAACTTAAGAAAAAAGCTGTAGCTAAAAAAATCTGAACAACATAACTTTCTGGTGCAAATCTCATGTCCTTGTATACAAGGAAAGCATAGATCCCAGCCCAGATCATGACTATCCACAAAATTGAAGATAGTGATTTGAAAATCGCTTTTTCCATCTTTATTGTTTTTAGTGTTTTTAATGAGCTATTTAGATATATATTGATTTTGAAAATTAAAAAGAGCCTAATAAGACTCTTTTTAACCCAAAAATAATACACTTAACTAAAATTAAAATACTACATTCCTAAACAAAAATCAAGGATTAAAATCAAGGATTAAATATGTGGACCCTAGCGGATTCGAACCGCTCACCTCCGGAGTGCAAAACCGGCGCTCTACCAAATGAGCTAAGGGCCCAATTAAGGACGGAGGGTATTATAGCATAAGAAAATAATTTTTAAAAGAATCTTTTGAGGTGCGAGCGGGATTCGAACCCGCGAGTGGCGGTTTTGCAAACCGCAGCGTTAAGCCACTTCGCCATCGCACCAGTGAGACCATTTTAGCACAAAAATATTATATTTAAAATTTCAAAAAAATATGCTAGAATATTTTAAGTAAAATGCTCGGGTGGTGGAATCGGTATACACGAAAGACTTAAAATCTTTTGCTTCACGGCTTGCGGGTTCAAGTCCCGCCCCGAGCACATATGAATATTATTCACTCAATAATTTTGGGCATAGTGGAAGGCATTACAGAATTTTTGCCAATTTCTTCAACTGGACACCTAATTCTGGTCTCACATTTATTAAAACTTCCTAGCACTGAAACTTTGAAAAGTTTTTTAATAGTTATTCAGCTTGGAGCGATTTTAGCAGTTCTGGTTTTATATATTAAAGAATTATTTAATTGGGAGACTATTAAAAAATTATTTATAGCTTTTTTACCAACCGGAATAATTGGCTTAACTGTTTATAAAATAGTAAAAGGTTATTTAATGGATAATATTTTAATAGTAATTATTTCTTTATTTTTGGGAGGCATAGCTATGATTTTAATAGAAAAAAATTATATTCGTAAAAATAAGTATACCCATCCAGAATTTGATAAAAAATTGACAGGTAAACAAGAAAAAGGTTTGGATATTAAAGAAATAACTTACAAAAAAGCCTTTTCTTTAGGTTTGTGGCAAAGCGTAGCCATGATACCGGGAGTTTCTAGAAGTGGCGCCACAATAATTGGTGGACTTTTAATGAATCTAAAAAGAGAAACTATTGTAAAGTTTTCGTTTCTTTTGGCTATACCCACAATGTTAGGAGCTTCTGTTTTGGATCTTTATAAAAGCTATCATCTTTTTTCTTCGGCCGATTTTTTAAATATTGGAATAGGTTTTGTAATATCTTTTATTTTTGCTCTCATTTTTATCAAATGGCTTTTAGAGTATGTTCAAAAACATAATTTCATTCCTTTTGGTTGGTATAGAATAATTTTAGCTTTAGTTTTCTTTATAGTATTTTTCGTAATCTAAATTTAGAAAAATAAAAAACCCTGAGGCGACGGAGTAATTCTACAACAATAATTCGAAAATTAATGTTCTAGGACTTTCTTCGTGGCCACTAGGGTTTTAGGTGAGGCATCGGGTATCATGGATTTTATAAAGACTAACATTTTAATCTTCGAAAAGATAATGTGTCCCTCCCGGATCCTCTGATCTCTTTTAGAGAACTTTTTATCTAAATTCAGTTTATCACAAGCATATTTTTTCTGCAAGTCCCTTTGTGGATAAAAAGCTATAAAAATTTCTATGCTATAATTTTAAAAAAGAAAACTTATTTTATGTATCTGAAATCCATCAGCATGCAAGGCTTTAAAAGCTTTGCTAAAAAAGTAAATATAGACCTAACCGCACCCGTGACAGGTGTAGTAGGTCCAAACGGATCAGGAAAATCTAATGTGGCAGAAGCTATTCGTTTTGTATTAGGAGAGCAAAGCATGAAAGGACTTCGCTCCAAAACTGGAAGCGATTTGATTTTTAAAGGATCCTCAAAAATTACCCCTCTTTCTCGAGCTAGTGTTTCTATGTATCTTGATAATACTTCTAAAAAGATAGATGAGAAAATTATTAATTCCAATACAGAAACGAGTTCTGCACTTTCTAATTTTATTACTTTAGATGAAATTGTTTTAACTCGCGAAATTTATTCTGATGGTACTAGCGAATATTTAATTAATGATACCAAGGTTAGACTAAAAGATGTGCAAGAGTTATTGGCTATGGCCAATATTTCTGTAGCTGGTCACACCATAGTCAATCAAGGAGAGGCAGATAGAATACTTTTGTCCAACAATGGAGAAAGAAGAGAAATGATAGAAGATGCTTTAGGTTTGAGAATTTATCAAATGCGTATTAAAGAGGGAGAGAAAAAATTAGAAAAAGTAAAAATTCATCTCAACCAAATCGCTTCCATGAGAAGAGAAAATCTTCCTCATTTAAATTATTTGAAAAAACAAGTTAAAGAATTAGAAAAAAGAGAAGAAGAGATTGGCTTTATTGATGAGATGTTAAAAGTTTATCTTTATAAAGAAGACATTGAAATAGAAAGAAAGAAAAAAGAGATTCCTAAAAATGGGGTAGAGGGTCAAATTGACGCTTTAGAATCAGAGCTACATATTTTATCTGATGCTAAAAGAGAAGCTGAAAAAAAAATAGACTCCGAACAAGAAAGTAATGAAAAAGTATTAGAACTATCTCAAGAATTAAAAAATATTGAAGATGAATTTAGGCGGCTTTCTGAAGAAAGAGAAGAAGTTTACAGGGAAAAATTAAATTTAGAAGTAGAAATAAAGTTTCTAGAGAAAAAACAGGAAGAAATAAAAAATCAAAAAAATATTTCTCAAGTAGTTGAAGATGTAAAAAATTATTTAATAGATAAAGAAAAAATCCAAGCTTTTGAGGGAAGTAGGTTTTTACTTTGGAAAAATATTTTTGAATTATATGACTTAAAAAGTTATGAAGATTTATATATAGCCTTAAAAGATGCCGATGTGAATGAGAGAGCTTTTTTTGAAGAAATAAAATACAAAGAAACCACAAAAGAATTTTCAAACTCCCCTATTGAAAACTTTTCTCAAGAAATTAAAAATCTAGAGGACAAATTGTTTGAAAAGAAAAACACTTTAGAAAAATTAGATGAAAATAAGGCAAGTATTTTCTCAAAAAAAGAAATTAAAAACAAAGAGCTAGACCATCTTAAAAATGAAGTCAAAGAAAATACTTATAAGCTAGACAACAAAATTTTGCAACTCAAACTTGATTTAGAAAAGCTTTATTCTCAAAAAGAAGCTATACGAATAAAAGAAGAAAATCTTGCCAACCAAGAACAAAATTTTGAAACTCTGCTTCAAGAGATGAGTAATTTGATTGGAAATAAAGTTTTTGATTATAAAAATTTTAACGAGAATACTATGCCAGATGAAGAAAGAGAATTATTTGAACTTTCTCAACATGATTTAGCTAAAAAATTAGAAAGAAGTAGAATTCGTATTGAAGAAAGTGGCATAATCAATGCTAAAGATATTTTGGACGAATATAATCATCTTTCCGAAAGAGACAACTTTTTAGCTGGAGAAATTTCTGATTTAGAAAACTCCCAAAACAATTTAGAATCTTTAATCAAAGATTTAAAAAATACTTTACTCAATGACTTTAATCTCGGTTTACAAAAAATTAATCATAATTTTAACAATTATTTCAGTGAGATTTTTCCTGGAGGTAAAGCTTCCCTTTCTTTAGAGAAAATATCTAAACCGATTGTTGATGGGGTCAATTTGGAAGAAGAGGAAGAAGAAAAAGAACCCGGTATAGAAATATCTATCAGTTTACCAGAAAAGAAAATTAAAGATTTACAAATGCTTTCCGGTGGAGAAAGAGCTCTTTCTTCTATAGCTTTAATTTTTGCCATGTCTTCTATTAATCATCCACCATTTATGGTGCTGGATGAAACCGATGCTGCGCTTGATGAGTCTAACGCTCGTAAATATGGGAAAATGATTCGCCGACTTTCTGAAAGATCCAAACTTCTTGTCATCACTCACAATCGTGAATCTATGAATCAATGTGATGTGCTTTATGGAGTGACAATTGGTTCAGATGGATCTTCTAAACTTCTTTCTATCAAATTTAATGAAGCGACAGAGTACGCAAAATAATTTTTAAATTTTACAAAACCAAAACCCTCTGCTATACTCTTGTGCTATAATAAAAAATAATTATTTTGTGGAATTTTAATTCCTAATTAATTCTTAAACTGTGTTTTTATTTTTAAATAATATTTTATATGAAATTAGTAATCGTAGAATCCCCAAGTAAAGCCAAAACCATAGAAAAATATTTAGGCGAAGACTATACGGTCCGTGCTTCTGTTGGGCATATTCGAGACTTACCAAAATCAAATAAAAAAGCTTTAGATATTGAAGGTGGATTTATTCCTTATTATGAAATAGTTAAAGGGAAAGAAAAAGTTGTTTCTGAAATAAGATCTTTGGCTAAAAAAGCGAATGAAGTGATTTTAGCAACTGACCCTGATCGCGAAGGAGAAGCTATCGCTTGGCATTTACGAGAAGCGGCTGATTTAAAAAAATCCAAAAGAGCAGTTTTTCATGAAGTGACTAAAGAAGCAGTCTTAGAGGCTATGAAGAATACAAGAGAAATAGACATGGATCTAAAAGAAGCTCAAGAAGCCAGGAGAGTCTTAGACAGATTGGTGGGTTATGAACTTTCTGGAATCATTTGGAAAAAGGTTCGATATGGACTCTCTGCTGGGCGTGTTCAATCTCCTGCTTTGCGTATAATAATGGAAAAAGAAAGAGAGATTCGAAAATTTGTACCTGTAAAATATTTTAATATTGCTGCAGAACTAGAAACTATTGGCAAATTAAAAGAATCTAAAAAATATAAATTAGTTTTTGATTGCGAATTGGAACCAGGATTAAAACCGAAACTAAATTCAAAAGAAGCTGAAGAATTTGCTAAAAAAATAGTAAAAGAAGGTAGAGCAGGAACTTGGTATGTAAAAAATATTAAAGAGACTAATGTAAAATCTTCTCCTAAACCCCCTTTTACCACTTCCACGTTACAACAAACAGCTTCTAGTAGACTCGGATTTTCTCCTAAAAAAACCATGATGCTTGCTCAAAAGCTTTACGAAAAAGGATTCATAACTTATATGCGTACAGATTCTACCAATTTAGCTTCTTCAGCTATAACAGAGATCTCTTCTTTTATATCAAAACAATACGGTAAAAATTACCTAGAATCTCGAGTTTACAAAACAAAATCCAAAAATGCTCAAGAAGCTCACGAGGCCATTCGCCCAACTCACGTTACTACTTTGAATGCTGGAGCAAATTCTGATGAAAAAAGACTTTACACTTTAATTTGGAGCAGAACTGTCGCCTCTCAAATGTCTAATACCCAACTTTTGAGAACCAAAATCGTTACCAATATCAGAAACACAGAAGACTATCCAAATTTTTATATTAATGGGTCTGTGGTAATTTTTGATGGCTGGTTAAAAGTCGATCCAGAAGGTAAAGGAGAAGACATTATGCTTCCTAAAATAAATATGGAAGATAACTTAAACCTAAAAGCTATCAACAGCCTCTCTAAAGAAACCTTGCCCCCTAGTAGATACAGTGAAGCTAGTTTGATTAAAGAATTAGAAAAAAGAGATATTGGTCGCCCATCAACTTACGCTTCAATTGTCTCCACCATTGAAGATAGAGGTTATGTAGAAAAAATAAATAAGACTCTTATACCAACCGATACTGGCGAAGTAGTTTCTGACTTTTTGGAAGAGCATTTTGCTAAATATATTTCTGACGATTTTACTTCTGAAATGGAAGACGGCTTAGATAAAATAGCTGATGGAAAATTAACTTACAAAAAACTTTTAACTGATTTTTATAAACCATTTCAAAAAGAAATTAAAGAGAAAGAAAAAATTGAGAAATCCAATAACTTTGGAGAAGCTCCTAAAGATATTAAATGTCCGATCTGTAATTCTAAAATGATTATCAAACTTTCTAAAAATGGAAAATTTTATTCTTGTTCAAAATTTCCAAATTGCTCAGGCGCTAGAACTTTAGAAGGAGAAATTGTGGAAGGACCAAAAGAAACAGGAAAAACCTGTCCAAAATGTGGGAAAGGTAAACTCATAGAAAGAACTGGGCGTTATGGTAAATTTATAGCTTGCAACAACTATCCAAAATGTAAATATATTGAAACTTCGGAAGAAGAAAGACAAAAGAAAGACACTGGGGTAAAATGTAACAAATGTGAGACCGGTTACTTAGAAGAAAGAAGAGGTCGTTTTGGAGTCTTTTATTCTTGTTCAAATTATCCAGATTGTAAATTAGCAATTAAAGCTCGTCCAACTGGAAACTATTGTAAATTGTGTGGAGAATTAATGATGGAAGGTACTAAAACAATCCCAGAAAGATGTTCGGATAAAACTTGTCCAAACCACAATCCTCATAAATTAAAAAACTAAAATAGTTAAACAAAAAAAAAGAGAGCTATCAATTCATGACAGCCCTCTGTGTTCTTGATTTTTGAGATTCTAATTACATTTTTTCAGGATATTGACAGGAGGTAACCTCTGTCTAATAAGAACTTTGTCGGCCGTTTTTGCCAATTCTCGACAATTGGGACCAACCATAAGAATCTTACTTTCTGGCATATCAAGTAAATAAGTGTGCACACCTCTAAAGCGTACAACACTGACAAACTTAAATTCCGTATCCTTAATGTGAATGAAAGCTTTGTCTACCGCAGATCTTTTTGGAAAATTGGGTAAAGCCTCCATTTTAAAATCCTTTAAAACATCGTTTAAGACGATATTTTCGAAACAAGTGATTTCTTTTAACGCCTGTTCACTCAGGCGAGTTTTTGGTGAACACATAATCAAACTTTTTATTTGTTAAACTTCAAAGAACACTATAAATATATCCTATCAAAACAACCTTTATATGTCAAACTCTTTTTGGTTTTTGTTAATAAACTAAAGATAATGCTAAAATAAGTAAAATGAATAATTTAGACAACAAAAACCTTAATTTTAGCTCCGAGAACATCTCTATTCTTTTAGACGGGATATTTGAAGTTGCTCCAAAAGAAAAACACTTTTCTGAAGAAGATAAAAAAATAATAGAAAAAGCTTTCAATTTTGCTAAAAAAGCTCATGAGGGACATCTAAGAAAGTCTGGCGAACCATATTTTATTCATTGCGTAGAAACTGCTAAAAATATTGCTAGACAAAATATGGATGCCAACACTATAGCAGCTGGATTGTTACACGACACGCTAGAAGATACAGACACCTCTAAAGAGTCTTTAGAAAATGAATTTGGAATAGAAATTTTAACTTTAGTAGAAGGAGTTTCTAAGTTGGGCACAATTAAGTATAAAGGAGTCGAGAGACATGCAGAAAGTATGAGGAAATTTTTTGTAGCTTTGGCGGATGATATTCGAGTGGTAGTGATTAAACTTTGCGACCGTTTGCACAACGTTAGCACTCTCGAATATATAGAAGAAGAAAAAAGAAAAAGAATAGCTATAGAGACTTTAGAAATTTATGCCCGTCTAGCTGACAGAATAGGTATGGGAAAATTAAAAAGCGAGTTAGAAGACGAAGCTTTTCCCTATGCTCATCCTGACGATTATCAAAAAGTGAAAGATATGTTCGATTCTGTAAGTACAGCCTCAGAAGAATATCTTTTAAAGATTTTAGATAAAGTCAAAGAAGAGTTAAAAATCTTTGACATTAAATATCTAAAAATAGATCACAGATTAAAGCATCTTCACTCTCTTTACGAAAAACTTAAAAAACATAATTGGGATATACAAAAAATCTACGATATTGCCGCTATGAGAATTATAGTTGAAGATTTGGCTACTTGCTATCAGGCTTTAGGTGTTATTCATGGGCTTTATAAACCAGTACCAAGAAGATTTAAAGATTATATTGCTTTACCAAAACCTAACGGATATCAGTCTCTTCACACTACAGTTTTTGATGGTGAAGGAGGTACTTTTGAAGTACAGATTCGCACAAAACAAATGCATGAAGAAGCTGAATATGGTATAGCTTCCCATCTATCTTATAAAGAAATTGGTGATTTTAAAAAAGTGAAAAATAAACAAGAGTTATCAAAAATGAATAATATAAATGAAAAAATAGCTTGGGCAAAACAATTTTTTCAACCTCAAGACATGGATTCTGAAAACAAAGATTTTATTAAAAATATTAAAGAAGAATTTTTTGACGAAACTTTATTTATTCACACACCTAAAGGAGATATTATTGAGATGCCTAAAGAGTCAGGAGTAATTGATTTTGCTTATATGGTTCACTCTGATATAGGCAATCATATTTCTGGTGTCATGGTAAACGCTAAAATGGTCTCTTTAGATACAAAATTAAAAGATGGAGATATGGTAGAAATTATCACCAAAGAAGAAGCTAAACCAACTCATAAATGGCTCAATTACGCCTCCACTTCTTTAGCTAGAAGGCATATACGAAATTACCTTAAAGATAGCAATAGTTTGCGAAATAGATTTTTATCAAAATAATTTATTTAGATTATAAACTGAAATTTCTAATATCGTAGAGATCGTCTTCTCTTTCTTGAAAATTTCTAATCTCTTCTTTACTTCTGTCGTCTTCCAATTTAAAGTCTCCCAAATTACTGTCGTAAAAAGTTTGAATTTGAGTATGTCTATTATCATCATATTTTTCCTCCACCTCACTTTTCGCACCCTCTTCCATTTCTTCTTTTGTTTCTGGCTTTCTTTCTATCTCTAACATAGACTTTTCCTCTATTTCTTTTACTTCATCTTTATCCACTTCCCCAACAAATCCTATTGTTTTTTTAATCTTATCAAACATACCTTCATGCACCTTTTCGCTACCAGCTCTTTTAATAAGCCCAGCCAAAGCTAAAAGCTCATCATGTGAAAAATAATCAATAGTAATTTTTCCGCCTTTTTCTTTTGGTTCAATAGAAACCCTGGTCCCCAAACTTTCAGCCAACCTTTTTTCTAAATCTATCACTTCAGGGTTAGCTACTAAGGATTTTTTACGAACTTTCTCTAAAGCTACCCTTCTAGCCAAACCTTCGGCTTCACGGACAGTCATCTTTCGCATAAGCATCTCTTTAAAAAGAGTGATTTGTTCGTCTGGTTTATCAACCAGCATAAGAAGTGGACGAGTATGTCCTTCAGAAATTTTTCCAGCTACCAAAGCGTCTAAAATCTCTTGCGGAAGCATTAAAATACGCACAGTGTTTGAAACATACTCTCTACTTTTACCGACTTTTTTGCCAATCTCAACCCAAGAAAGTTTAAACTCGTCAGCCAGCTGTTGAAAAGATTTTGCTCTATCTACAGCGTTTAAATCTTCTCTTTGAATATTTTCGATAATTGCTAATTCAAGTTTAGCCCTATTGTTGTCTCCTACACGCACAACACAAGGCACCTCTCTTACTCCAGCAAGCTTTGAAGCGCGAAGCCTTCTTTCTCCAGCAATCAATTCGTAAGCTACAGAAATTGAACCGTCGTCATGAGAATCTTCTCTTCTGGTAACTACAAGCGGTTGAAGTACTCCATATTGACGAATACTTTCAGCCAAATCCCTTAGGTTATGTTCATCAAATTCACGACGAGGTTGATAAGGATTGGGTTGTATTTTATCTGTCTCTATCCAGAAGACCGCATTTTGTAATTCAGCCATATTTTAAAAGATTATTTATATTTATGAAAATATTATAGCATGGAAAAAAGTCTAATATATGATATATTGTTAATAAATCTGATCAGATTAAAATCAGATTAAAAAATTCAAAAGTTTGCCGGAGTGGTGGAATGGTATACACGTGCGACTCAAAATCGCATGCCTCACGGCTTGTGGGTTCAAGTCCCACCTTCGGCACAAATTTTAAAGAATGACTTTTTTCTAAATAATTGCTATATTTTAATCATGAAAAATAGCTACCAAAAGACAAAAATTTGGCTCTGGAAAGCGATTTTGATTGCTCTTATATTACTTTTGGCATTTATAATTATTTCTTTAATTATTTATTGTTACATATCTAACTATTCTAAAGAATTTATATATTCAGAAACAGACTCTATCCCCTCAAACAAGGCTGGACTTGTACTCGGAACTTCGCCTGTCACCACTACCGGATCTTTAAATTTATTTTTCATAAATCGCATGACAGCTACCAAAGAATTGTTGGACGCTAAAAAAATAGATTATGCTATCGTATCTGGAGACAACAGAACTGTGGCTTATAATGAACCAAAATATATGCGAAACTATTTACTCAAATTAAACGTAGACGAAAATGCTATTGTTCCAGACTATGCAGGCAGAAGAACTTTGGATTCAGTTTTAAGAAGTAATAAAGTTTTTAATCAAGATGAGATTACTATTATTTCTCAAAAATTTCATAATGAAAGAGCTGTTTTTATAGCTAGAAAAAACGGCATAAATGCTATCGCGTATAACGCTGAATATCCTTTTGAAAAATTTACCGACAATATTTATGTAAATATTAAAACTTTTTTAAGAGAAATTTTAGCGAGAGATTTAGCTGTCTATGATGTGCTCACTAATAAAAAACCAGCTATTCTAGGTAGCCAAATAAAAATTGAAAATGAAAAAATTGAAGGTATGCGAAGATTGATTTTAGAAGATTAAAAATATGCAAAAAATGTTACCAAAAATCTGTATAATCATTGGTCCAACAGCTAGTGGGAAAAGTGATGTAGCTGTAGATTTGGCCAAAAAAATAAATGGAGAAATAATCTCTGCAGACTCTCGTCAGATTTATAAACATCTTAATATTGGCTCAGGAAAAATTACCAAAGAAGAAACATGTGGAATAAAACATTACTGTTTAGATATTGTGAATCCGAAAAAATATTCTAAGAATTATGCTAAAAATTATCAAAGTTTTTCTGTAAATGATTATTTAAAATTTGCAAATAAAGCTATAAAGAAAATTATAAAAAAGAAAAAAACTCCAATTATTTGTGGTGGAACCGGTTTGTATATTGATGCTTTACTTTATGGGCTCCCTAAAAATGCCAAACCGAATCCTCTACTTCGAGCTGAACTAGAAAAAGAAAATCTAAAAAATTTACTTTTAAAAATTAAAGAATTAAATGCAAAAAAATATTTAGAACTTATAAAAAATGAAAACCCTAGTGAGAGAAACAACAAAAGGAGACTGATTAGAATTATAGAAATTTTGGAAGGTAAAAAAATGAAAAATGAAAAACTAGAAATCTCAAAACTTAATAAAAAAATAAGATACAACCCAGAATTTATTTTTATCGAAAAAAGTGACGAAGAGCTCAGAAAAAGAATAAACTTGAGACTAAAAAGAAGATTAGATGCCCAAGGAAAAAATGGGCTTGTAGAAGAAATAAAATTTTTAAGAGAAAAATTAAAACTTAATGATGAATGGTTACTTTCGCTTGGTCTAGAATATAAATATGTAACGATGTATTTGAGAGGAGATTTGACTTATGAGAGCATGATAGAAACTTTGCAAAACAAAATTTGGCAATTCGCTAAAAGACAAATTTTATGGAATAAGAGGTACAAAAATGTTATAATCTCAAAATAATTTATGCAAAACCTATCTGAAAAATACTATATAACTATCGGTCTAGAAATACATGCCGAGCTAAAAACAAACAGTAAAATGTTTTGTTCTTGTGCCAATGTCCCACTTGAAGACTCTCCAAATAAAAATGTCTGCCCTATTTGTATGGCTCATCCTGGCACCCTTCCAACTTTAAACAAAGAAGCTATTCAAAAAATGATTCAAATAGGTCTTTATATTGGAGCAGATATCGCCAATTTTACAGAATGGGACAGAAAACATTATTTTTATCCAGATATTCCTAAAGCTTATCAGCTCACCCAATACAAATACCCTATAGTTTCGAACGGCAAAATTAACGATTGGCCTTTGACCAGAATACATTTAGAAGAAGACACTGCTAAATCTACCCACGATCAAGGAAATCATACTTTAATAGATTTCAATAGATCTGGAGTGCCCCTTATGGAGCTTGTAACCGAGCCACAAACTTTCGAGGATATTGAAGTAGCTGCTAAAGCTTGTAGTGATTTTGCAAAAGAACTGCAATTGATTTTAAGGACTTTAGATGCCAGTGAAGCTGAGATGAGCAAAGGTCAAATGAGAATCGAGGTTAATCTTTCAGTCACTCAAGATAAAAATAAATATGGCACAAAAGTAGAAGTTAAGAATATCAACTCATTTAAATCTGTAGAAGATTCTGTTCGCTATGAAGCCAAAAGACATATTGAATTAAATGAAACTGGGAAAAAAGATGAAATAGTTCAAGAAACCAGAGGTTTTGAGGAAAATAAAAGAATCACTGTGCCTCAAAGAAAAAAAGAATCTGCTAATGACTATAAGTATTTTCCTGATCCAGATCTACCTAAACTTTATTTACACTCTTTATTTAATTTGAAAGAAATTGAAGAGGCTTTACCTGAAAAGCTTTCAAAAATTAGACAAAATCTTAAGGAGGCCGGTGTAAAAGACGACTATATTGAATTACTTTTAAATAATACTATTTTGTTTAAATATTTTGATAAAGTAAAAGAAGAGATTGAAAATCGTGATTTCGATAAAGAAAAAATAAATCAATTAATTAATTTATCTGTAAATTATATCTCAGTAGATGTCTCAGCAATTTTACAAAAAGAATCTGAAAATAGCTTAGTTCATTTTATAGACGAAGAAGATTTTGTTGAGATAGTGGAAATGATTTTAAATAAAGAACTTTCTAGTCGTGGAGCTAAAGACTTAATTCTTTTTATAATGACCGAACTTTCTAATGAAAAAATGTTAGAAATGGCAGAAAACGATATGAGCGCCAGAGAAATCGCTGAAATGAAAGGTCTGATACAAAAAAATGATAAAGAAAGTTTAGAAAAAATAATTGATACAGTGATAGCTAACAACCTCGACCAATTTAAAGAATTGAAAGAGCAAATTAAAACTGGAAATGAAAAATTAATAATGTTTTTTGTGGGACAGGCCATGAAAGAATCTAAAGGCTCCGGCAATCCTCAAATGTTTACAGAAATTATAAAAGAGAAAGTTTTATAATTTTATTCTGTCAAAATACTTTCTAATCTCTTTTCAAACTCTCTAACTGATTCATCATCAAAAAGTGAGAGTAGTATAATATCTTTTTTTTTCTGTTTAGAGACTTTAGCTAGATCAGAAACTTTTTTAGACAATTCTTTTTTATCTTTTATTTCATCAATTTTAGAAAGAATAACAATTTCTTTTTTCTTGGCAAGCTCATTATTTTTGGTGCTCAAAAGATCGTTTTTTTCATTTTTTTTATCATAATTTTTCAATTCTTCTCTGATAGTTTTATAAGCTGATTTTGTATCTTCATTTTCTGCAGAAACTAAATGAAATAAAATTTTAGTGCGAGAAATATGTTTTAAAAATTTATAACCAAGACCTTTTCCTTCACTAGCTCCTTCAATTAATCCTGGAATATCAGCTAAGATATATTTTTTATAAGCTCCTAAATTTGGTTCCAGTGTGGTGAAAGAATAATTTCCAATTTTAGCTCTACTATTTGTAAGAGTGTTTAAAACTGAGCTTTTTCCAGCATTTGGTAAGCCAATAAAACCAGCATCAGCGATTAATTTAAGCTCTATTTCCAAAACCGCGTCTTCCCCCCTTTCTCCTTTAGTAAATTCTTCTGGAGCTTGATTGGTAGAAGTTTTAAAATTCTCATTTCCGAGACCCCCTTTACCTCCTCTTAAAATTAAGATTTTTTCACCAACTTTATTACATTCGTATTTGATGTCATAAGTTTTGTTATAAACCAAAGAACCTACAGGAATTCTTAAATATAAATCTTCTGCTCCATGTCCATGCATACTCCTTTTTTTCCCATCTTTGCCATTTTCTGCATCCCAGTCTCTTTTGTTTTTATAATCATCGAGAGCTTGAATATCTTGTACTACTTCCAAATAAACATCACCACCTTTCCCTCCGTCACCACCAGCTGGTCCACCATAAGGAATACCTTTTTCCCTTCTCCAACGAACTACCCCATCACCACCTTTTCCGGCTTTTACATTCAAAACTACATGATCAATTAACATAAATTTCTTAAATAGTACCATAAAATAAGACTTTATTAAATATTGACATATACCACTAAAAGATGATATAATAGAATAAGGAACCTGTCTTAAATATTCTTTTAATATTAAAACTAGTGATAATGCTAAGAAAGATTTTTACTTGGATTCTTGTTCTTGTGGCAGTTATCCTTTTTTTATTGAAAGATGTAAGATTATCAAATATTCAAATAGAGCGTTATATTGTGCCTATAACAATATTTTGTTTACTGGTAATTCTTCGTTTCTTTTATTGGATAGCTAAAGGAAAATAAAAGTGAAATCAAAAAACCGACATAATCTTATGTCGGTTTTTATTTTTTAGAAATTCTTTAATCTATAAGACTTCTCGTGTTCACGAATTTTCTCATGAACTTTCGCTTCAATTTGACGTATTCTTTCACGAGTCACCTGAAACTCTTCACCTACCTCTTCCAGTGTATGCATGACTCCGTTGTAAACTCCAAGACCATTTCTCATTTCTACAATTTTTCTTTCTTTTTCTGAAAGGTCCATTAATATTTCATTTATCTGATCCGCCAAAATTCTTCGGCTAGCTTCTTGATCTGGAGAAAGTATTTTATCATCAGACACAAATTCTCCTAAAGAAGACTTGTCATCATCGTCACCCGTCGGTTTTTCTAAAGACAAAGTTTCTTGATCTATATTTTCAATAACATGAATCTTTTCTACATCAACCCCCATCTCATCAGCAATTTCCTCAGACAAAGGTTCACGCCCCAAATCTTGAGAAAGCCTCCTTAAGACTTGTTTATATTTTGCAATAGTTTCTACCATATGCACTGGAATGCGAATGGTGCGAGACTGATCAGCCAAAGCGCGAGTTATACCTTGTCTAATCCACCAGCAAGCGTAAGTTGAGAATTTATAACCTTTACTAAAGTCATATTTTTCCACCGCTTTATACAAACCAAGATTTCCTTCTTGAATTAAATCAAGCAAAGTAAGATTTGGACTTCGTCCGACATATTTTTTAGCGAAAGTCACAACCAATCTTAAGTTAGACCTCATTAAAATATTTTTAGCTTCTTCATCTCCCATCTCAATTCTTTTAGCCAACTCTCTTTCTTCTTCAGAAGTGAGCAAAGGGTATTGACCAATTTCTTTTAAATAAATCTGAATACTGTCTCTACCAGATTCATCACTTCCAAACTTATTCAAATCTTCATCCATGTCTAAAAGATTACTTCCATCCAAAACATCAACTCCAGCCGCGGAAAGTTTTTCGTAAAGTTCATCTAAATAAGAAATGTCTCTTTCTAGATCCGGAAAAATTTTTATAATATCATCGTAAGTAATAAATCCCCTTTCTTTTCCTTTTCGAATAATTTCGTTCTCTTTTTCTAAAAGACCTTCTTGAGATTTTGCCATCCTACTAGTTTTAGGTTTGCCTCCTTTTTTCTTGTCTCTCGCCAATTTAGCCTTATTTTTATCAATTCTTTTTTGTCTTTCTTTTTTATCTTTAGCATTTTTGATTTCCCTTCTCTTTTTTTCTTCAACCTTCTCTTTTGTTGAAAGAGATCTCATATCAATAAATTTTCCATTTGAATCTTTGGGGGTTTTTGTTTTTTTATCCTTAACAACTACTTTTTTAGATGGAACTTTTTTAGATACACTTTTTTTAATTGATTTCTTAGCAATAACTTTTTTAGATGCACTTTTTTTAACATTCTTTTTATTCTTAAGAGTGCTAATATTTTTTTTAGACGTCTTGGCTACTTTTTTCTCCTTTTTTTGAGATAAGGAAGGCTTGGTTTTTGTTTTTTTAATGACCTTCTTTGTTGAGACGGTTTTTTTTGAATTTTTTTTCATGTAAAATATTTTTATTTACTAAAAATTTATAAAATTGCAACCATGAACACGCTCTTGTCAAGTTTTCAATAGTATACTTCTTTTTTAGAAAATATGCAAGGTTTTTTAATGTTTTATTAAAAGTTTTTAATTTTGTATATCTCTTGATATATTTGTTCTATTTTTTGAATATCTTCTTCGGTTTTTTCTGGTTTTTTATGTAAAGACTCTTTTTCATCTTGTAAGATTTCTATCTTAAAAGCTTTGACCAGATCTCCTAATATTTCAGTTATAAATTTCTTTTCATTTTCTATATACAATTTATTTTTTGAAATCTCTTTTTCTAAACGAATAATCTCTTGTTCTAGAATTTCTTCTGGCAGACTCTTTTTAAAATCCAAAAATCTTTCTTTATATTTTTCTTCAGAACCAAAAAACTTATTAAAAAATTTTTCTTCTTCTAATTTCTTCCAAGTTAAAATAGCTATTATCTCTCTCAAAAATTTGTCCTTGTCTTTTTGTTGACCGCTTGAAACTTTAAACAAAATATCATTTTCAGGATTTTCAACTTTTATCCTTTTTAAATCATTTAAAATATCTATTTCTTGTACATTTAATTTTGAAGCCAAATACTTTATAAAGTAAGCCCTATCAATGTCACTTTCTATAGCTCTCAAAAAAGGCAAGACTTCTTTTCGAATCTCCTTCCCCTTTTCTCTTTCATCAACTTCTTCTTCAAAAATCTTTTTCACCAAATATTCAATCAAATGAATTCTTTGGGAAATTAAATCTTGCCAAACCGTAGCCCCAAAATCTTTTATCAAATCAGCTATATCTTTTACCTTATCCTTTTTTGGCACAACATAGACGTCTAATCCTCCATAAAGAGCCAAAAGCCCGCATTTTTTCATAGCATTTTCTCCAGCTTCATCCTGATCGAAAGAAAGTAAAACCTTGTCAGCAAATCTTTTTAAAATTTTAATATGCTCATCGGTTACAGCTGTTCCTGAAGTTGCTACCACGTTAACAATTCCAGCCTGATGGCTCATGATTAAATCCATTTGTCCTTCCACAATAATAACCTCTCTTTTTTCGGCAATACTTTTCTTAGCCAAATCGTAACCAAAAAGAATTTTACTTTTATGATAAATTGGCGTTTCTGGTGAGTTTATATATTTTGCAACTTTTCCGTCATCAAATTTTGGTAAAATTCTAGCCGAAAAACCAACAGTATTTCCAAAAGTATTTTTGATTGGGAACATTATTCTTCCACGAAATCTGTCGAAGTATTTTTCTTCATTTTCTTTTTTTAAAACCATTCCTCCCTCTATCATATCTTCAGGAGAAAATCCTTCTTTAGAAAGATAAATAAATATATCTCTCCAACCAAAATCTCCACCCAGAGAAAAGCCTATATTAAATTTTTCTACAGTCTCATTAGTTAAACCTCTACCACCTAAATAAGCTTTAGCTTCTGCTGAATTTTTCAAATTCTCTTCATAGTGTTTGCTAGCTTTTTGAGTAAGAGAAACGAGGTTTGACTCTTTATCTTTCTCTTCTTTTTTGTAAGGCAAAAGCTTAATTCCTGCCCTATCAGCTAAAATGGTTAAAGCTTCATAAAAAGGCACCGCTTCCATTTTTTCTACAAAAGAAAAAATATCTCCATGCTCACCACACCCAAAACAATGATAAGTACCTCTGTCTGGAGAAATAAAAAAACTAGGTGTCTTTTCATTGTGAAAAGGACATCGAGCTTTAAACTGAGATCCTGCTTTTTCCACTCTGAGATAAGTAGATATAACATCTAGAATGGAAAGGGCTTGTTTGACCTGGTCTTTTGGATTCATAATTAAATACATTTTAACAAAAATTGATGAAATAAGGAAAAAAATTGCTCTTTACAAAAACCTAATAATATATTATATTTCATATTAGTAAACTGAGTTAAAACAATTAAAATTCTTTTAAAATGGAATCAGAATCAGGAGAAAAAAAATTGGAGATTATAATTACTAAATTATTAGTAATTATCTTTCTTGGTGTTATTTTAGCAATAGGCTACAAAGCTTTTAAAACTACATTTGTGAATATCTTTGAGCTGATTGTAAATCCTTTTTTGGACAAGCCTCTTCCATCGATGAATATTTTCAAATTCATCTGGTATATGTTTTTTATTTCTGTTTGCGGGGTTTTTACTAGCGGTTTTATTGCTATAGGAATTATTAGCTCAAGGGACCTTGATGAGTTTAGGGAAAACAAAAGTACTGGAGCTGTCAGAAAAGTTCAAAACGTGATATCTGATTACTATCTCCCAAGAGGTTTAAAATTTTTCTGGCTATTTGGTTTGTTTTATGTTTTTCTTGTACTAATATTAGGACAAAAACTGTCTTTCTTTGAAGGGATCTATATCTGGGGAATATCTTATTTCCTTTTAGTTACTATTTATATTTGTATAAATACCATTATAGACTCTTTTATAGTTAAAGTAAAAAACGGCTCAATTTGAGCCGTTTTTTGTAAGAAAATATAATTAATTGTCTTAATCATTCTCCTGATTTATTCCTGTACCTGCTGGAATAATTCTACCAATGATAACATTTTCTTTCAAACCATAAAGTTTATCAATTTGACCCCTAGTTGAAGCATTGATAAGAACTTTGGTTGTGTGTTGGAAAGAAGCAGAAGACAACCAAGAGTTTGTTGTTAGAGCTACTTCAGAAATACCAAGAATCAAATTGTCCCCTTCCGCCACTTTACCTCCCTCGGCTTTAACTCTGTCATTTTCAACTCTAAAATCATAAACTTCTACGACTTCACCTTGAGTAAAGGTTGTATCTCCCACATCTTTGATTTTTATTCTAGAAAACATTTGTTTAATAATAAGTTCAATATATTTTCTGGAAATTGAAGCTCCTTGAAGTTCATAGACTTTATTTAATTCATTAATAATGTATTCTTCTGTAGTTTCTCTATCAGCCAACTCATAAAGTTGTTCAATATTTAGAGAACCATCTGTCAAAGCTTGTCCTTTCTTTACTTTATCCCCAACTTTGACAATAGGTCTTCTGGAGTACGCCATGTCGTATTCAATTTTAAGACCTTTTTTCTTAGCTGCGGCATAAGAGTTATCATCGTCACTCAAGACAACAATTTTTTTCATTTTCTTCTCTCTGATTATTTCTACCACCTCTCCATTCGATAAAGAAATCACTCCAGGGTTTTTAGGAGAACGTCTTTCAAATATTTCTGCCACGCGAGGAAGTCCTTGAGTGATGTCCACTCCAGCCACCCCTCCTGAATGGAAGGTACGCATAGTAAGCTGAGTTCCTGGCTCTCCAATCGCTTGAGCAGCCACTATACCAACAGCTTCACCGACTTTCACAGCCTCATTTCTAGCCAAGTCCAATCCGTAACATTTTTGACAAACACCTCTTAGAGACTCACAAGATAAAGGAGAAAAAACAAAAGCTTCTTCTATACCTTTTCCTTCTATTGCTCTAGCATCTTCTTTTTTCATCAAATGTCCCTTTTTGAATAAAACTTTTCCTTCTCTGTCTAACAAATCTTCAGCCAAAACTCTGCCGCGAATACTTTTAGAAAGTGGAATTTCAATTCCTAAAACATTTTCTGTCTTTAATAATTTTCCTTTTTTAATTCCACAATCCTCTTCGGAGATTACTAAATCTTGAGAGACATCTACCAATCTTCGAGTCAAATAGCCAGCCTCAGCTGTTTTAAGAGCCGTGTCAGAAGTACCTTTTCTCGCTCCATAAGTAGTAATAAAATATTCGATAGGAGAAAGTCCTTCCTTATTTGAAGAGATGATTGGGAAATCGATATTTCTTCCGAGAGAGTTTGCAATAATACCTTTCATACCTCCAATCTGCACAAGTTGTTTCATTGAACCTCTAGCTCCAGAAGTGACCAAGTTATAAACTGAACCGTATTTCTCAATAGATTTGGTTGGCATAATAGCTTCAATTTCTTTTCTAATACTCAACCAATTTTCAATAACTTTATCATATTTCTCTTCTTCAGAAAGATATCCCTCTTCAAAATGATGATTAATTTTTTGTTCTTCTTTTTTTCCTTTTGCAACAATGTCTGTTTTTTCTTCAGGGACTTTTACAGCATCAATACTCCAAGTTGTACCAGAAATTGTCGCATACTTAAATCCAAACGCTTTAATTTTGTCTATAATTTTTGGCGCTGAGTCAAAACCATATTGAATAATTATTTTGTCTACAATTTTATTCATACTATTTCCACCAACCTGTTCATTGATATATTCAAAATCATCTGGAAGAATAGAATTAAATAATAATCTACCTACAGTTGTGGCGAATCTTTTTCCTTCAAACTTTGAGTATTTAACTTTGGAAGTTGGAATTACTTCAATTTTTGCTCTAATATCCAAGATGCCAAATTCGTGAGCGGTAATAGCATCGTTTGGTGAAGCAAAATATTTTCCTTCTCCTTTAGCTCCTTCAATTTCAGTTGTAAGCCAAAAACATCCCAAAATCATATCCATACGAGGATTTACAATAGAATCCCCTGAACCAGGTTTAAGCAAGTTTTTATTAGAAGCCATAATCTCCCTCGCCTCTCTTTGAGCATTTTCAGACAAAGGAAGATGCACAGCCATCTGGTCGCCATCAAAGTCAGCGTTGAAAGCTGTACAAACAAGAGGGTGAAGCTGAATAGCGTTTCCCTCAATCATTTTTGGCTTGAAAGCTTGTATACCCAATCTGTGTAAAGTTGGTGCACGGTTGAGAAGTACATACTTACCTTCTATAACTTCTTCTAAAATTTCCCAAACTTCTGGAATACCATCTTCTATCAATTTGTTAGCTCCACGAATATTAAAGGTAAATTCTCTTTCTAAAAGTTTAGAAATCACAAAAGGTTTAAATAATTCAAGAACCATATGCTTTGGGAGTCCACATTCATCAAGTGCAAGATCTGGACCAATAACAATTACTGAACGACCGGAATAGTCTACACGTTTTCCAAGAAGATTTTGTCTAAAAAGTCCGGATTTGGATTTGATGTTATCAGCAATAGATTTAAGTTGTCTTTTTTGTCCAACTATAGTCATAGCTTCCTGCCCTCTTCTCATAGAGTTGTCTATCAAAGCATCTACCGCTTCTTGCAGAATTCTCTTTTCATTTCTCAAAATAACGTCTGGAGCATTAATTTCTCTCAATTTTAAAAGACGATTATTTCTATTAATTACTCTTCGATAGAGATCATTCACATCACTAGTCGCATACCTTCCTCCTTCCAAAGCTACCATTGGACGAATTCCTGGGGGAATAACCGGAAGAGTTGTTAAGAACATCCATTCTGGACGAATTTCAGCATTTTTAAAAGCTCTCACCAAAGAAAGTCTCTTTTCCTCTTTTTCTCGTTCAATAGAAGAAATTTTTACTAATTTTGCTTCTATTTCTTTTTCTAAATCATCTAAATTAATATTTTTGAAAATATTGTAAATCGCTTCAGCCCCAATTTCTGCTTCGAAAGCAATACTATATCTCATAGAGTATCTGTGATAAGTAATTTCATCGAGTATCTTTTTTTCACGAATATCTTCAATTTCTTTTTTGGTAGCCAACATTAACTCTTTTAACTTTTCTTTAGTCTTTTCATCTGTTGCTGATTTAATTTTAGCTTTAAATTCAGAATCAAGATTCTTTAAAAGTTCTTCTTTTTCTCGTTGGTTAACTTTGGTAATAATATAATTTGCAAAATAAATTACCTTTTCCACTTCACCAGTTGGTTCACCTAAAATAAGAGCTATTCTAGAAGGAATACCTCTTAGAAACCAAATATGTGCTACAGGAGTATCCAACTCAATATGGCCCATTCTTTCACGGCGAACAATAGATTTAGTAACCTCAACTCCACATTTTTCACAAACTATATCCTTATATCTAATTCTTCTATATTTACCACAATAACATTCGTAGTCTTTCTCTGGACCGAAAATCTTTTCATCAAATAATCCAGCTCTTTCACTTCTACCAGTACGATAGTTAATAGTTTCTGGTTTGGTCACTTCTCCAAAACTCCAAGAACGAATAGATTCTGGTGAGGCAATTTTTATTTGTAAAGCGTCAAAATCTGTTGTATCAATTGTTTTCATATTTTTATTTTAATTATTTTAAATTTTTAGCTTTTAATTAATCTTTAATTTCGATTACATCGTCCTCACCTAACAATTTCTCTTTTCGACCTTTTGTTTTTTTCTCTTCTTTAACCAAAGGAACCACATCTAAAGCTAAACCTCTTAAAGTATTTAAAAGCACGTTTAGAGAAGCTGGAGTATTTGGTTCTTTAATTGGTTCGTTCTTAATAATGCTATTAAAGGCATCGGATCTACCCACAATATCATCTGATTTTATTGTTAAAATCTCACGAAGTGTATAAGCTGCTCCGTAACCTTCCAAAGCCCAAACTTCCATCTCTCCAAATCTCTGACCTCCATTTTGAGATTTACCACCAAGAGGTTGTTGAGTAATAAGAGAGTATGGACCGATGCTTCTAGCGTGAATTTTATCTTCTACCATATGATGAAGTTTCAACATATACATGATTCCTATAGCCACTTTGTCTGCAAACTTTTGTCCAGTTCTACCATCATATAAATCAACAGTACCTGAAGCATCGTATCCAGCTTTGACTAATTCTTCTTTAATTTCATCATCAGTTGCCCCAGAAAAGACTGGAGTTATAGCTTGATAATTTAAAGTTTGTGCCGCAAGTCCTAAATGCATCTCTAAAATCTGCCCAATATTCATACGACTAGGAATACCGAGAGGGGTAAGAATAATATCTACCGGTTGACCGTCAGCTGTAAACGGCATATCTTCTTCTGGTAAAACAGTAGAAATGACTCCTTTATTTCCATGTCTTCCCGCTAACTTGTCTCCAACAGAAATGTCACGAAGTTGAGCCACTTCAATGTGAATTCTTTTAATTACACCGCTCTCCAATTGATCCCCCCTTTCACGAGAGAAAACTTTAATTCCTATCACCCTACCTCTTTTTCCATTACTCAATCTAAGAGAAGTATCTTTCACATCTCTGATTTTTTCTCCAAAAATACTTCGAAGCAGTCTTTCTTCTGGAGTCAATTCAGTTTCTCCTTTTGGAGTAATTTTACCGACCAAAATATCCCCTGTTCGAATATCAGCGCCAATTCTAATAATTCCATCTTCGTCAAGATTTTTTAATTTAGCTTCACCTACATTTGGAATATCATTAGTAGTAACTTCAGCACCTAATTTTGTATCACGGACATTACAAATAAATTCTTCCACATGAATTGATGAAAACTTTTTCTCTCTAACTAATTTTTCAGAAATAATAATAGCGTCTTCATAATTTGCCCCATTCCAACTCATAAAAGCTACACGAACATTGTGTCCTATCGCAATTTGTCCTCCTCTGGTTGAAGAAGAATCGGCAATCACTTGTCCTTTTTTAATTTTGTCACCAATATTTACAATCGGTCTTTGATAAAAGACTGTAAAATTATTAGTTCTAGAAAAGTTAACCAAATTGTAAGTTTTCTTTTTGCCTTTATTGTCAGTAACTATAATTTTATTAGAATCCACATAGTCCACCTGTCCAGCCTCTTCCGCTAAAACAATTCTCCCAATATGTTTGGCCGATTCTTCTTCCATACCTGTCGCCACATAAGGAGCTTCAGCCAGAATCAGAGGAACTGTTTGACGCTGCATATTTGAACCCATGGAAGCACGAGCCGCGTCGTCATGCTCTAAAAATGGAATCATGTTTGTGGCTATAGAATAAGCTTGATTTGGTGCCACGTCTATATATTCCACATCTTTTCTGGAAACCGTAGAAGGGTGACCATTTTTTCTAGCCTGAACAAATTCATCTGTAATTTCGCCTTTTTCATTGTAATGAATAGCTGCGTGAGCAATAGTTGTGGACTCTTCTTGCAGAGCATTTAAATAACTAATTTCTTGAGTAATTTTTCCATTTTTGACTTTTACATAAGGAGTTTCAATAATTCCAAACTCATTAATTTTTGCGTAAGTCGCCAACCTTAAAATAAGTCCCACATTTGCTCCGTCTGGAGTTTGAATTGGACAAACTCTACCATAGTGAGAAGTGTGCACATCTCTCACTTCAAATCCAGCTCTTTCTTTAGAAAGCCCACCTGGTCCAAGCGCTGACAAAGTTCTAAGACTTTCAATTTCTGAAAGCAAGTTCTCTTGATTCATTAATTGGGAAAGTTGATTCACTGTAAAAAACTCTTTGATTCTAGCTTGAAGAGGTCTTTGATTAATCACTGAGGATGGCATACTAGTATCTGTATCAATGACTGACATTTTTTCTTGGACGTATCTTTTAATTTGTAGCATCCCTTTTTTAATCCTCATCCCTAGCATTTCTCCAACAAAACGAACCCTCCTGGAAGCTAGATGGTCTATATCGTCAGCTTGAGCATCAGGATCATTATTTAATTTAATGAGATGATCAATAACCAAAACGATGTCTTCTTTAGAAAGATTCATTCTTTTCATCTCTTTTCCTTCTAGAGAAAGATTAAATCTCTTATTAAAACGAAGTCTTCCAATAGGAGAAAGATCGTATCTTTCTTTAGAAAAAAGTGAGAGTATATATGATTTTGCATTTTCCACTGTAGCCAAATCTCCATCCCTCAATTTTTTATAGACATCAATATAAGCTTCGTCAGCTGTTTTGATTGGATCTTTTTCTACCAAATTCATTATATAAGCTTTAGCTAAATCTTTTCCTTCAAAAGCTCTTTCAATGTCTTTGTCAGTAGAGAAACCTAGAGCTCTCAAGAAAGAAACTACAGAGAATTTTCTTTTCTTATCAATCTTCACAAACATTTCATTATCGTCATCAGTGATAATTTCTACCCAAGCTCCACGATTTGGAACAATTTTAGCTGAGAAATATTTTTTCCCATTGATTTCTTCAAAATCAAAAAACTCCCCAGCGCTTCTAGCGAGTTGAGGAATTATTACCCTTTCAACACCGTTGATAATAAAAGTACCATGCACTGTCATCATAGGAAAAGAAGCTAGGAAAATCTCCTGTTCTTTTTCTATACCTAAAATTTTATTTTTAAGTAAAACCCTAGCTCTTAAAGGAGCTTCATAAGTTACATTGTTATCTTTAGCATACTCTTCCGTATACTTTGGTTCAGAAAGTTCAAAAGATAAAATTTCTAATTCAAACTTTTTTTCTGTGTAATCTTTTATAGGATTCAATTCTTTTAAAATTATTCCTAAGTCTTCTTCTATAAGTTTTTTAAAAGAAGAAAGTTGGTTTTCCACAAGATTAGGCAGCTCAATAAATGGCTTTCTAAATTGCGAAAATGTCTTTTTTGGTAAGCTAGCTACCAAAAGATTTGAGTCGACATTTTTTATTTTAGACATATTTAAAATAAGCGTTTAAAAATAAATATTACAAAATTCAAAAAAACGAACATTCTTGGTTCACCAAAAAACATAGCGAACCCGCTCTTTATTTAGATTTTTAATATTTAACTAATAATAATTTCGAAATTATTATTGACTTGAGTCACCCACAAAACTCAAACCTGGTAGGATAGAAGATAAGCATCTCGTCAATATTGAAAATATTTTATCATATTAAATAATTCTTTGCAAGAATTTTGCAGCAAAAAGAATATCTTATCAAGATATTCTTTTAAAACACCTATTTTATTTAAGTTTTATTAAAAACTTAAAAGTTAGTTATTTGGGTTATCAGTTTTACGTCTTCTATCTCTACCAAATACAAAAATGTGAACAAAATAAGCCAAAACTGCCCCAAATATAGGAGCTATGATAAACAACCCCAGTTGATCAAGGTTTTGCCCAGAAACCAAAGCTGGACCAATTGATCTTGCAGGATTGAGAGAAGCGCCAGTCAAAGGCATAGCTACTATATATGTGGCAAACAAAGCGATACCGTAAGCTAAAGGAATTGAATCTTTAGACCAATTAGTTCTTGTAGTGTCAAGGACGGCCAAACAAAATACCATGGTCATAATAATTTCAATAAGGGCTCCAGCGATAACCCCAACGCCAGAACTAAGGGCATTAGTAGCAAAACCAGTGTTCACGATTAATGCGCCATTTGTCATATTTGAGACAATAGCAAACAATATTGCTGAACCAAGAATAGCTCCAACAATCTGGGCAACTATATAACCAAGAGCTTTATTCCATGGAAATTTTCCAGATAAAGCCAGTGTTAAAGTTACTGCAGGGTTAACATGCGCTCCAGAAACACCGTCGATTAGATAAACTACGACAGTGAGCCCAAAGCCAAAAGCCAAAGCAATTCCTAATACTCCAATTGATCTGCCAGCAAAAATAGTCGCCCCACAACCGATTAAGACTAAAAGAGCTGTACCAATAAGTTCTCCAATATAAGCTTTCATAAAATTAACTAATATTAAAATATTATTAATGTTAATAACGCTGATAAATAATAGCTATTAACAATATAATTATAACAATTAATTACTCTTGCCTAGACTTTACAGAAATATTTTTCGTGTTTATTTCATTATTCCACCACCAATTAATAAATTTTTATCAAAAAATACTAAGGACTGTCCTGGAGTATAGACAAAATTATTGTTAGCTTCTAAAAATTCACAATCAATAGCTATTTTTTCTTTACTCTTCTTAAAATCTTTAATTTTTATCTTAGTTTCTTTAGCGTGATACCTTTCCTGTACAAAATATGTTTTTCCTTTTTTTAAATCTGAAATAAAATTTGTATTCTCTAAAAAGATTTTGTCTTGCTTTTCTTTAAAAACTTTTTCTGAAATGTATAAAATATTTTTTTCTAAATCTTTTTTTATAATATATTTTCCGTTTATTTTTTCACCAATAGTGTAAAAGAAAACTCCTTCATGTTCCCCAATCAATTTTTCTAAATCCAAATCAAAAATTTTTCCTTTTTTGTTTTTAATAAATTCTTTCAAAAAATCTTTTACATCAATTTTTCCAATAAAACACAAACCTTGAGAGTCTTTCTTTTTGGCCGTAGCTAAATCATTTTTCAAAGCCATTTCTCTAATTTCAGTTTTTAATAAACCTCCGATTGGAAAAATTATTTTTTGTAGTTGTTTTTTATTTAAAGTCCAGAGAAAATAGCTCTGATCTTTTGATAAATCTTTGGCTTTGTGTAAAAAATTATTTTTATTTTGAGCATAATGTCCTGTAGCTATATAATCAGCTCCGTTTTTCATAGCCCAATCAAGAAAGGCGCCAAATTTTACCTCTTTATTACAAAAAACATCCGGATTTGGAGTTCTGCCTTTTTTATACTCATCAATCATATAATCTATAACTCCTTCTTTATATTCTTTTTCTAAATCCAAAGTTAAAAAAGGAATATTTAATTGAGCACAAATCCTCATAGCGTCTCGCCTGTCTTCTTTCCATGTGCATTCTATAAAATCAGGCTGCCAAACCTTAATAAAGACTCCCGTGACTTCATATCCTTTATTTTTTAACAACAAGGCTGCGACCGAAGAGTCTACTCCCCCCGATATTCCCACAAACACTTTTTTCTTTTTATTTTTTTCTTTCAGCATTAGTTTTTAAACTGCTCTCATCAACTTTTTATATACCTCAACTAAAGCTCTAGTATCCGCTAGAGCTGTGTGAGCTTTAACATTTTGCACCTTCAACAACTCACACAAATATCTTAAAGTAAAGAATGAGGCTTGAGGTGCATCATAAAGTCTGGCAAAAGCTATAGAAATAGTATCTAGTTTGCCATAGTGCATATCATTTTCTATACCAGTTTTTTTATACGCCCTATCAATAAAATTGTAATCAAAAACCAAATTGTGAGAAACAAAAGTACAACCTTCAGCTTTTTTGTTAAAATCTTCTATAGCATTTTTAAGTGGAACAGCAAAAAGCCAGTCTACTTCATTGTAGCCATTTATTCTTAAAGCTTCTTCTTCAGCATCCTCTAGTCTTTCTGGTTTAATTTTCCATTCATATTCTCCGAGAATTTCAATTTTTGGCCCCTTTCCTTCTCTTTCAATTTGTTTTACTACAATTAAAGCCAATTCGATAATTTCGTGTTTTTCATAATCTGTTCCAGTAGTTTCTACGTCTACAAAAGCTAAGTTGTGTGTTTTCATATGTTTTTCCAAAAAGTTTTTCCACGCAAGATGTGAAAGTTTTAAATTTATCTACACCAGTATATCACAAAAAAAATTATTGATTTCTGAGGTATTTATTAATATTTTCTAAATGAGTCTTATAATCTTTAGCATAATAATTTATCCCGTCATTTCCAGTAATATAGTATATATAATCAAAGTTAATTGGAGTAAGAACCGACCTTATAGCTACTATGCCAGGATTATTAATTGGAGTTTTTGTAAAACCTTTTTCTTTATAAGTGCTAGTAGCCGCATCAATCTGTAATGGAAAATTTATTTTTAATCTTGTCCAAAGAACTCCGGCCACCATGCGCATATCTCGTTCGTTATTAGCTTCACCCTCTAAATAACTCGCCATTTTTATAATATCGTCAATGGAAACTGTGGTTGTACCAACTTCATTTATTAAAGTTAATCTTTTGGTTAAATTTATGGTCTTTGTCTCATCCAAAAAATATTCTTCTATTGGGAACTCACTTAAATCTAAAGCGTAAAAATGCAAATCTTCTTTTTCTTCAGTAAAAAGTTTCTTTAATCTTACATAAAAATTATCCTCCATTTGTGTAATCACTTGATCTAAAGTGACATTTGGCAAAAATAAATAAGTCTCCGGGAACAAATACCCTTCCTTGTCTTCAATTTTTGAAAAGATATTTTCTTCTGAAAAGTCGTCTCTTAGTTGAGTTTTATCAGATACAGCTGAAAAAGCTTCACTAATTATTGCAGATATTTTTTTTGTATTATACCCTTCCGGAATAGTGATTCTAACTGGAGGTATAGCATAATGTGAACCAATGATTTTATTAGCCACAGAAACTAAAGTATCTTTTTTTTCAAATTGATATATGCCAGCTTGGGCGATTTGATTTTTAGAAAAAAGTTTTACATAAACCTTAAAAGCCAAAGAAGATTTTATGATTTCCTGTTCTTCTAATCTTTGTCCAATATAGGCTACACTTTCACCATTATTGATTTGGAAATAATTATTTTCAGAAGGCATGTTCTCCAAATTAACTTTAGTAAAAAAAATATTATAAATAAAAAGCAAAAATAAAATTATTATTATTAAAGATAAAATGTGATATTTATTGTCACAAAAAAATTGAAAAATATTTTTATCTTTACTTTTATCTTCTTCTATTTTTTTGAGTATAAAGAAATTTCTGAAATCATCCTTCGGCATAATAATTAAATATTTAAAATTAATAAAATCATAATATCACAAAAAAGCTTTTAAAATAAGCTTTTTGTAAACTACCAGAAAACCCTTATTAAATAGGCAAATCTGCTGGCGAGGAAGATTTGACTGAGTCAATACGAGGAATTGTCGGAGTAGCTGCCACTTCACCCGGAAAATGATAAAGAGTTGCCAACTCTTCAAGACTTAAAACATTACCTTTACTATAATTTTTCAAAGGCTTAAAAGGGTGGAATAAAATGTTGTTGAAAGTAGACCAGAGTTTTTTAATATAATTTGGTTTATCAAATAAAATAATATCTAGATTTTTACTTGTACTTTCACTCATACCTCCAGGAGAATATGAAAATAGCCCACCTCTACCCAGATAAGAACCGAACATCCCTTCCTTTCTCCATGGCACAATTTTTTTAGTTGCATCCTGCCAAGGATAATCAAATGGATCTGGGATAGTTTTGTCATTTGGTTTAAAAGTATTGAAACCCGAATCTTCATTAAAGGGTCTAGTGAGGGCCATCAACATTGGCATTCTAGTTCCCATATTGTCGGCATTTTCTGCTACATATATAGTTCTAAAAACAGCGATAACTTGGGGCTTACTCATCTTTCTTTGTATCAAATCCAAATTTCTTTTTGATTCATCATCTCTATCTACAGGCTTAGAAATTACCATATCATGAGCATATTCGTAAGCTTTAAAAGTTTCTACCCCGTCCTTATCTTTCTCTGTTTTACCCTTAAGATTTCCCCACTCATCTTCTTCTTTGTCCCCCTTCTTTTTAAAGGTCCACTTCTTTTTATACTTTTCGGTTTCAAACTTTACCAAATCGGAAAGTTTTTTTCCTTTTTCTTCTTTTTCATCCTTGGTGACAGTATATATATCATTCCATTTTCCGGCGTCTCTAAGAACGATTTGATAACCCATATATTCTCCAGCCCCAATAGATCCCATAGCTTCCAAAACATAAGTTAAAGGATCGTGTTTGTTTATCTCTTTAGGATCTTTGTCTAATCCCCAATCTTTATAAGTTTTGATCGGATACATGTCTCCCGGATATTCCATTTTGAAAACCTTATTTTCTTTATCGTCTCCAATTTCAGCTTCTCCCTTTTTTGCCAAAATCCATTCTGAACCGCCAAAACCATAACCTTCTTTGTTTTGTCGAGTAAATTTAGGAAATTGTTTAGTGTAATCTTCAGCCCATTCTACAATTTCCACATTTGGATACTGAGAATAGATAGCCGCTTCTATTCTCGGCTTAAACTTAGATTCCGCCCTAACAAAAAAATGAATTACCCCTTCTAAAGAAACGATTTCTAAAGAAGAGACAGCCGGTAATCTGCCTTCCCAATTTTCTTTATACCAATTTCCAAGCCCTCCACCATCATAAACAGCCCTCAAGAATATTTCTGTAGCTTCAGGGCTTTTGTTTATTTCTCTTGGCAACTTAATTTCCAACAGACTATATTTAAGCTTTTTTTCATAAGTTGTATTTACATACAACATCCAAAATTTCCAAGCCCAAGCTAAAAGTAAAGTAAAAAGAGCCACGTTAATAAGAAAAATCCCAATATCAAGAAGCAGTTGTAAACTCATATGTTTATAAAGAAATTATATCATAAAGAAAATTACTTTCTGAAAATATATTATATAAGCTTGACAAAGATTATATAATATGCTATATTACTTATAGTTAAAAAATTCTTTAAAGATTTAATAAAATGAAAAAACAACACCTTCTTACTTTAATTGTTCTGCTTTTTATGGGAACAATAGTGAACGCTCAAGTCCACCATAAGGTAGACGTAGAAGTTGCAGATATAAATATATCTGCAAATACGATTACTGGAAAAATATTTTGCCAGATGAAATTAGAAACCAGTTTCCTGCAGAAAACAGAAAACACTTGGGAGAAAAAAGTTTTTTGGTATCAGGAAACACTGAACCCGGAAGATTGTTCAAGTTTCTGGTTTCATGTTAATAAGGGTGACAGAAATAAAGGTGTCCTGTCTATATTCGACGGAGACTATATCGAAACTGGTCTCCTTGAAGTCCAGCTGTATGGGAGAACACTTCTGTCCACAGACATAAGACATAAAAAAACAAAACCCTCTACAAAATAGAGGGTTTTTTATTTTATTCGTCTCAATCTTATTTTAAAAGCTGATATCTTCCATCCTTGTCTTTTTTAAAATATTTAGCATCTTGAAGGTTGATAACGACGGTATTGGCCTTTACTATTCTTTTCTCTAAAACCCTATCAACAATTTCTTGTTTTAACATTGGCTTACCAGACTCTTTAAGACTTTGAATAATAACGTCTCTAACAACTCCAGCTGCATGTCCCCATTCTTTTAAACCATACATGCCCCTTCCTACCAAAACAAATCTTTTATCTTTAATCAGCTCATTGTGGCATGTAGCAACATTAGTTTTCTTTTTGAAAGTTTTTTCTATTTCTGTCGCCACGTCTCTAAAATGCATAGGTTTGCCGTTTTTTCTAACTACTAAATAAGCGTAATCTTTAACTCCTCTAGCCTTAATATGTGGAGAAGTAACTTTGCCCCATTCTCCTAATTCATTTTTCCCAACAACTTTAGAAATCGATAAATATTTGTTAATAATTTCTCTGTTATTTTTATATTCATCAACTAGTTGATCTAAATTAGAAACAAATTTTTCCAAAACTTCCTCTTCTTGAAGTAATTGATCTTCGTCTATAGAATCATGTAATTGACACAAACAACCTTTTACATGATCACAGAGAATATCATCTACACTCCAATAAGGATAAAAATTGTCAGTTTCTTTTCCTTTGGTAAAATATCCCCCGAGAACTAAATATAAGTTAATATGGTTTTGAATAATTTTGTCTTTAGTGATATAGGTCATCAGAGTGTCTTCTGTGACTACAGAACCTAATTTTTGAATTATCTCTTTAAGTTCATCAAAAATGAAAGCATTCTCTTTGTATTCTGGAGTTTTTTTGATGGAGGTCAAAGCAAAATTTTCAATTTGTCTCACTCTTTCTCGAGTAATATTATAATTTTTTCCAATAGCTTCAAGGGTCATTCTTTTTTCATTATCTAACCCGTAACGACTTGAAACTATATCTCTCATTCTTGGATTGAGGGAAGATAAAAGTTTTTTAGAAATTTGCTTTGGTTTAAAGGATAGCTTTGTTGTTGCTTCTGTCATATTTTTCAAAAATTTTCAATAATTAAAAACACCCGACTAAACTTATATATTAATATATCTATATTACTACAACTTGACAAAAAAGTCAAAAGTGTCGATAATCATTTAAATAACTATATTAATAAGTTTATTTTTTACTACGATAATTTTTTTAATTTGAGACTCAGTGCTTACATATTTTCGATAAATCTCTGTACTTTTAGCAGATTCTAGCATCTCTTCATCAGACACACCTGGTTTAGAAATAAAAGTTCCTCTAAATTTTCCAGAAATTTGTAAACTTATTTCTATCTCATCTTTTTCCATTTTTGTCTCATCATAGTTTGGCCAAATCGCAAGATGAATAGAGCTTTCATGATTTAAAACATTTTGCCAAATTTCTTCAGAAATATGTACAGTAAAAGGAGCGATAATTTTTACGAAATCTTCAAAAGTTTTTTTCGAAACTGGATTACCTTTTTTCACTTCATCCTCTAAAGTGTTTAGACAAATCATCATCTGAGCTATGGCTGTATTAAATTTAAAATCTTCAATATCTTCACCTACTTTTTTAATAGTCTCGTTAATCACTCTAGTTAACTCTTTAGATTCAGAAACATTTTCTTCAAAATTATTATCTTTAGCAAAAGAGTATATTCTTTCTAAAAACCTAGAAACTCCTGCCATATTATTAGTGCTCCAAGAAATAGCTTTATCAAAAGGCCCCATAAACATTTCATAAGTCCTCATAGTGTCAGCCCCATATTCTTTTACTATGTCGTCCGGATTAACAACGTTGTTGTACCTTTTACTCATTTTCTTTCCATCCTCCGCCATAATTAAACCCACAGTTTGGAGTTTTGAAAAAGGCTCATCATAATTTACAAAACCCTTATCAAAAAGGAATTTGTGCCAAAAGCGAGCGTAGATTAAGTGGCGTGTCGCATGCTCTGCTCCTCCAACATAAAAGTCTACAGGGCTCCATTTTTTTTCTAACTCTTTATCTGCAAATATCTCATCATTTTTAGGATCAATATATCTGAGATAATACCAAGAACTTCCCGCCCATTGTGGCATAGTGTTTGTCTCTCTGTAAAACAGTTTTGCTCTTTCATCCGATTTGTCGCACGATTCAAATTCATTATCCTTATTTATAAATCCATAAACCTCCACCCAATCACGGATGTTGGCAAGTGGAGATTCACCTGTATCTGTCGGCTCATAATTTTCTACATTTGGCAAAACTATTGGAAGCTCTTTATCTGCTACTACATAACTTTTACGATTGCCAGATTCATCTTCTGTAAAAACAATTGGAAATGGCTCCCCCCAATATCTTTGTCTCGCAAATACCCAATCTTTTAATTTATATTTACTCACAATTTTTCCTCCAACCTTTTCAGTAATTTTTATTCTCGCTTCTTCAGAATTCACTTCATCATATTCTCCAGAATTTATTAGAATTCCTTCTCCTTCAAATAAATCTTCTTGTAAATCAGAATCTTCTTTTTTTATTACTTCCACAATTTCAATATTATATTTCTTAGCAAATTCGTAATCTCTCCCATCGTGCGCTGGCACAGCCATAATTGCTCCAGTACCATAATCGCTCAAAATATAATTGGCAATATAAATTGGAACTTCTTCTCCATTTGCTGGATTAATAGCTTTTATTCCTGTATCTACTCCTTTCTTTTCAAGCTTCGCTATATCAAAATCTGCAGTTCTAGCTTTTTCTTCTTTTTCAATTTCTGAAACAAAATTTTGAATTTCTTCACTGGCTTGCCAACCATTTTCTATCCATTCTTTAGCCAAGCTGAAAGATATAGCCATAAAAGTACAACCAAACAAAGTATCAGCTCTAGTAGTAAAGATTCTTAATTTATTTTCTTTTAAATTATTTTTCTCAGCATCCACTATTTCAAAATCGATTTCACTCCCTTCACTTTTTCCAATCCAATTTCTCTGAAGCTCTTTAATATGCGGCTCCCAATTTAATTTATCTAAATCTTCTAAAAGCCTGTCCGCATAGTCTGTGATTTTTATAACCCATTGTCTTAGAGGTTTCTTTTCAACTTGAGTACCACATCTCTCACAAGCATTTCCATCAAGATCTTCATTAGAGAGTCCCGTTTTACAACTTGGACACCAATTGATCGGCTCAAAAGATTCATAAGCAAGGCCAGCTTTATACATTTGCTTAAACATCCACTCTGTCCATTTATAATATTTTGGATCGGTAGTATTTATTTCTCTATTCCAGTCATAGTTAAGTCCGAGCATTTCTATTTGTTCTTTATACCTTTTTACATTCTTTTCTGTGGCAATATTTGGATTTATTTTATTTTTTATAGCAAATTGTTCAGCTGGCAGACCAAAAGCATCCCAGCCCATAGGGTGAAGCACATTAAATCCTTGCATCTTTTTCATTCTAGAATATACGTCAGTCGCAATATATCCTTTTGGATGTCCCACATGAAGTCCTTCTCCAGACGGATACGGAAACATATCTAATATGTAAAACTTTGGTTTTCCGTTCTCAAAATTATTTGAAGTTATATTGACTCCATTTTCTTTCCAATATTCCTGCCATTTTTTTTCAATTTCACTATAATTTAATTTGCTCATAATTTTAATAATCAAAAGTATAATATAAATTATAATATACCAAATAGATTCGCCTCTTACACTTGACAAGATTTCTTAGTGTTATATATTTAAGTTAGTCCAAAAAATTTAAAACTAAAAATTAGGTAAAGATGGAAAATGGTACAAAAGAGGAGAAAGTGGAGAGATTGATTCTGGCTATGAAAATCTCTGGCATAATGTTGGGCACGATCATAGCAGGTTTACTAATTGTGATATACGCTAACGCGTCGGAGTCAGAAAATTCTTTCTGGTATCAGCTTGATCTCTTGAGAGAGGAAATGGGGATTTTTGGAAAATATCCAATAATCACCACACTGTCGGTATTCATAATATCGTCACTATTCATATACCGTGAGACAGAGCATATTGATAGTGATGATGAACGATTTTAAGAAAGCGCTTTTCAGCGCTTTTTTTGTTTTACTAGCTTCTATGTTAAAATATCAGAAATTAATTTCTCCAAATAAAATTATGAAAAATCGTCTTGAAGATATAGCTTTAAAAATAACCAGATGGGTTGGATCAATTTGGTCTATTATTGTTCACACTTTGATATTTATTTTCTTCATGGTTTTACTTTATCTTGGATATAACCCAGAAAGAGTCATGCTTGTTTTAACCACTTTAGTTTCTCTAGAAGCTATTTATCTTGCCCTCTTTATTCAAATGACTGTTAATAAACATTCTGAACATATCGCTGATATTGCTGAAGACGTAGACGAAATTCAAGAAGATATTGATGATATTCAAGAAGATATTGAAGAATTAAATGAAGACGAAGACGAAAATGAAACTGTAAACCCAAAAAACTAAATATCAAACTTGTAAAGAATCCATTCCGTTACCGATAAAACAACAGCAAAGACTGCTGCTTGCCAAAATGAAACTAAGGTGAAATTTGGAGTAAGGAAAGAAATAAGCATAAGTAAAAGCACATTTAAAACTAAATGGAATATTCCTAAAGTTAAAAAATTTATTGGCCAAGTAATAAATTTAACAACCGGTTTAACCGTCGCATTCATTAAAGCTAAAATCAAAGTAAAAATCAACAAAGCACCCCAACCAGCATACTCAATGCCTACCAACTTTACCGATAAAAATACAGCTAAGAAGCTTAATATAAAATGAATCATAATTTCATTACTGTTTTAATACTTAATAATAACACACCCCTTTCTTTATGTTATAATTTTAGCTAAGTCAATTATTAAATTTAATTATTATTAGTAGCAAACTTAAATATGAAAATATGAAAAAATTTTTTAAAAATCAAACTGCAACAGCAATTCTTCTCGGCGCAATAATTATAGCTCTAGGAATTATTGGTTACGCTTTAATAAGTAAAGATTCCGGATCTGATTCTAAAAAAGATGTTTTGGATTCTATTATAAACGGAGACAAAGTTTTTAAAGGCGCAAACTTTGAGGACAAAGAGTATATTTTAGGAAGTTCAAAAAATGATATTACCGTAGTTGTCTATTCAGATTTTGAATGCCCTTTCTGTAAAATGCTTCACGAAAATGCCATTCTACAATTACAAGAAAAATATTCAACTAATAGTGAAGACATCAGCAAAGCTAAAATAGGTATAGTTTATAGACATTTCGCTCAAAGCTATCACCAAAAAGCTCCTACCGAAATCAATGCCGCTCTCTGCTCTCGAGAGCTTTATGGACAAAATGTTTACACTAATTTTATAGACAGAATTTATGAAATTAATCCTACTAACGATGGTTTGGATTTAGCGGTTTTACCAGATATTGCTGAATTTGCAGTTAGTGTTGCAAAAAACAAAAACCAAAGTGTAAAAAAAGATTTTAACAAAGATGAATTTACCCAATGCTACGACAATAAGACCTATAATTCTGAATTTATGGCAAATATGCAAGATGCTCTTGTGGCAGGTCTTGAAGGCACTCCATATTCCGTTATTACCTATAAAGACAATAATGATCAAATAGTTGTTGCTAAAGTTTCTGGGGCACAGGACGCTAATTATTACGAAAGTATTATCGATAGACTTTTAAATATAAAATAATAATTTTAAATTTTAAAAACCAAACCTTGAGGTTTGGTTTTTTGTTTTTAAATACCTAGCTGCATTCTCAATTCTTCACTTGGCTCCCAAGGTTCACTAAAGTCTAAGTCTACTTGTATTTCACCAAAATTTAAAGAGTTAGCCTTGAGTTCTACATCTTCGATTATTTTGTCAGCAAATGGACACATGACACTTGTTAAAGTCATAGTGATTTTAATAAAGTCATAAACCTTAAATTCTTCTAAATATTCTCCGATTTCTATTTTTTTAATCAAACCAAGAGAAACTATATCTATACCCAATTCCGGATCTGGAATACCTTTTAAAATTTCTAAGATTTTTTGTTTAATTTCTTTTTCTTCTAACATAATTTTAAGTGATTATTTTCCATTTCGTATTTTCTATCTAATTTTATTAGATCTTCCAATTTTTCCCTGTGAGAAACTAAACAAAAAGCTGTGCCTTCTTTTTTAAAATCGTTAATAATTTTAAAAACTTTTTCAATAGCATTTTTATCTACTCCAGAATCAATTTCATCCATAAAAACTATTTTTGGTTTCAAAGCAAAAAGGTGAAGCATTTCAGCTTGTTTTTTTTCTCCACCAGAAAAGCCAATATTTAGTTCTCTTTTTAAGAAACTTTCATCAATATTCTGAGCCTGAGAAAAAGCTATTATTTCTTTATTAAAATCTAAAACCCCTAATGAACTTTCCGGAAAAACATTTTTATATGACCTATATAAAAATTGCAAAAGATTCACCCCTTCAATTTCTGGTACATGTTGTAAAGATAAATAAAGTCCATGACGAGCTATTTCAAAAGTTTTTAAATTGGTGAGATCTATTTTTTCTTCGTCTTTTTCTAAAAGAATTTGTCCTTCAAGAATTTCAAAATTAGGATGTTTAAAAATAGCTGAAAGAAGAGAAGATTTACCGGACCCATTGCTCCCAGTGATAGCTACAGCTTCCCCTGAAGAGATTTCTAGGTTTGCATTTTCAACAATCTCTTTTCCACTATCAACAATTTTTACTTTTAAATTTTTTATTTGCAATTTCATATTATTTAAGTTTTTTTAAATTATCTGTTAAACATCTATAAGCCAATAAAGCACAATTTATTCTAGAAGGAGAAATTTTTACTTTTAATAATTCGTAAATTATGGCTGGCGTCCAAAGTTTTAAATCTTCAAAACTTAATTTTTCATTCTTAATTTTCTCTGTCATCAAGCTCATTCCCGCCTGAGAAAGAGCGCAACCATTTCCAGACCAAGAAACATTTTGAATTCTTCCATTTTGTAAATCTAAATATAATTCACCAGAATCTCCACAATCCACATTTTGTGCATATCCTACACAATCACAATCTGTACAAGCTTTATTTAGCTTGTTTCTTGGATTCCTATAGTGCTCCAAAATATTCTCTTCGTATAAAAAATCGTTATCCATAGAGAAAAGTTACCATAAAAACCTATTTTTCAAAAACGCTTTTAATCTTTAAAAGGCCTGTCAATAAAATGTCTATATCATTTTCCGTGTTGTAAATATGAAAAGAGATTCGGGTAAGACCACTTGGTATACCAAAATAGTTCATCAGTGGCTCAGCGCAATGATGTCCTGCTCTCACAGAGATATTATATCTAGAAAGAATCTCCGCCACATCGTGAGGATGAATCTCTTTTTCATTCAATAAAATCTGGAAAGAAATTATTCCGGAATTTTTATCTGGATCGGCGGCAAAAGTTTTTATTTGAAAAATGTTTATATACTTTGAATTAAGCTCTTCAACCTTTTCTAAAAAATATTCTACAAGATTTTTAGAGTGAGAGAAACTTTTTCCTTCAATTTTTCTTAAAAATTTTACCGCCTCACCTGCCCCAATTATTCCAGCAATATTTGGCGTGCCAGCCTCAAAAACTTTTATATCACTACGAAAACTAGCTATGTCTCTATCTACTTTAGCCACAATACCTCCCCCGAGAATACTTGGGGTCATTTCTCGAGAAATCTCTCTCCTTATCCAAAGAGCTCCGACCCCAGTAGGGCCAAAAGCTTTATGAAAAGAAAAATAAGCAGCGTCAACATAATTTCTTAAATTCTGAAAGTTTATCTCAACATGTCCAAAACCAGCGGTCATATCACAAATAACAAAAATATCTTTATTGATTTCTTTTATCTTTCTGGCAATATTTTTAATATCCACAAGAGTACCTGTGACATTGGAAGTCAAAGTAATGGAAGCTATTTTTGTCTTTTCAGAAATTAAATTTCCCAAATTAGAAATATCTAAATTCAGATCGGAATCTAATTCTAAAAAAATTAGTTCCATTTTTTTATTTCTGGCTAATTTCTGAAGAGGCAAAAGAGAAGAGTGGTGTTCTAAAATAGTGGTTAGTATTTCATTATTTTCAAATAAAAAAGGATTCTCCTCATCGTAAAGAGCTATTAAATCTAAAAGCATATTACTGGATGCTGTAGCCCCGCTCGTCCAAATAATTTCTTCTTCAGAACAGTTGAGATATTCAGATAAAAGCTGTCTAGAATTTTCAAATTCTAAAGTCGATTTTGTGGCCAATTTAGAAACGGCGCGATTAATATTACTTCGATAATTAAAGTAATATTCATTCATTTTATTTATTACTGTATCCGGAGTCAGAGAAGACGCAGCTGAGTCTAAATAAATAAGCTCTACATTATTCTCTTTCTTGTAGTTTTCAAAAATTTGAAACTCTTTTTTAATTTGATCCATGCAAAAATTATACCAAATCTTTACTTAAAAGTATTTTTTTAACCTGATCTAATTCAAGTTTAGTTTTTCTACCAACAGTTAATGGCTCATTATCAATCAAAGGTACGAGATGAACATGCACATGCGGAACTTGTAACCCCTCTACAATCATAGCCACCCTATCAAAATCTAATAGGCTTTTTAATTTAATAGTTAAAATATTTGCTACTCTTCTAGCAACTTGCATTAATTCTGAATACTCATCTTCACTTAGATCAAAAATATATTCTACTTCTCTTTTTGGAATAACCAAAGTGTGCCCATCGCGAATAGGATTAATATCTAAAATCGCAAAATATTTTTCATCTTCGTAAACAATATCTCCTGGAATTTCTTTGTTTAAGATTTTAGTAAAAACGCTAGCCATATTTGTTGTGCGCCGAGTTGGATTTGAACCAACGTAGCCCGAAGGGCGACAGATTTACAGTCTGTTGTAATTGACCACTCTACCATCGACGCATACTTAAAAATCAAAATAAATAAATTTAAAAAGATTTTCAAGTTAAAAAATTATATCATAAGTAGAAAATTAAGGCAAAGAGATTTTTAGAAAACTCTATTTTTTCAAAGCTTTTTTTAAATATTGTCCTGTATAAGATTCTTTTATATTTGCCACATATTCTGGAGTACCCTGTGCCACAATTTTCCCCCCTCCGCTACCTCCTTCCGGACCAATATCAATAACATGATCAGCGTTTTTAATAATATCTAAATTATGTTCTATCACTACCACCGTGTTTCCTTGATCAACCAATTTGTTTAAAATTTCTAAAAGCTTTTTAACGTCTTCATAATGCAAACCAATAGAAGGTTCATCCAAAAGATAAATTGTTTTTTCAGTATGCTGACGATAGAGTTCGCTAGAAATTTTTACTCTTTGAGCTTCCCCTCCGGAAAGAGTGGTGGCACTTTGGCCTAATTCTAAATAACCAAGCCCTACGTCATTTAAAGTTTTTAATCTATCATAAACAGCTGGGATGGCTCCAAAAAACTTTAAAGCTTCTTCTACAGGCATACAAAGCACATCGTAAATACTCTTATTTTTATATTTTACTTCTAGAGTTTCTTTGGTAAACCTTTTACCATTACAAATATCACAAGTTACATAGACTGTTGGCAAAAAGTGCATCTCCACAGCAATTTCTCCATTTCCTTCACAAGCTTCACAACGTCCCCCTGCACGATTAAAAGAAAATCTAGAAGCGTTCCAACCACGAATCCTGGCTTCTTCAGTGTTAGCAAACAAATCACGGATATGAGTCCAAGCTCCTGTGTAGGTTACAGGATTACTTCTAGGGGTCCTTCCAATTGGAGATTGATCAATAAGAATAACACGAGAAAGATATTCTGTTCCAGTTATTTCCTCACAGTTAAAAACTTTAGCTGTTCTATGTTTTCGCTCAAGTCTTCCTAAAAGGTTTTTATAAAGTATTTCATACATAAAACTAGATTTTCCAGATCCAGAAACACCAGTGATTACATTAAATTTTCCCAAAGGGACTTTAACATTCATTTTCTTAATATTATATATTTGTCCATTTTTAATAGAAATAAAAGCTCCATTTCCTTCTCTGCGCTTTTTAGGAATTTCAATTTTTTCTTCTCCTCGCAAATAAGCCAAGGTTAAAGATTTACTTTTTTTAGTTTTGTCTACAAGATAATCTTCCAAATATCCAGAAAGTAAAATTTCTCCACCATGTATACCAGCTCCAGGGCCAATATCTACAATATAATCGCTAGCATAAATAGTGTCTTCGTCATGCTCTACCACAATAATGGTGTTCCCCATATCTCGAAGTTCAGTCAGAGTATTTATTAATTTATCATTATCTCTTTGATGAAGACCTATAGTTGGCTCATCTAAAACATACAAAGCTCCGACCAATTTACTCCCCAACTGTGAAGCCAAACGGATTCTTTGAGCTTCTCCTCCGGAAAGAGTGTCCGCTTTACGATTTAGACTTAAATAATTCAGTCCAACATTTAACATAAATTCTAACCGGGATTCAATCTCATTTACCATCAATCCAGCAATTTCTAATTCTTTTTTTGTAAGAACTTTTTTGACATTTTCAAAATATTTTTCCGCCTCTTCAATAGTTAAAGATGTAATTTCTACAATATTTTTTTTAAATTCTTTATTTTTGTCTCCCAAGAAAACATTTAAAGCTTCTTTTCTTAATCTCAAGCCTTTACAATCTGGACAATTTTCTGAAGACCCAAAATATTTTACTCCTAAACCGTTGCAAGTAGGACAAGCTCCGTAAGGAGAGTTAAAAGAAAAAAGTCTCGGTTCAATCTCTGGAAAAGAAAATCCGCAATTGGCACAAGCAAATTTATTGCTCACAATGAACTTGTCTTGCTCCCCTTCCTCGTTTACCATTTCGACCTCTACTAATCCGTCAGCTTCCTCCAAAGCTCTTTCAATAGATTCAGAAAGACGTACCATAGCATCCTTTTTGCTGACTAAAAGTTTTAGCTCATCTAACAAAATAAAATCTACAATAAAAGATATGTTGTGTTTTTTAGTTTTAGTTAGTTCTATTCTTTCGCGTAAATTTTTCTTTTCTCCATCAATCACCACCTCTTTATATCCTTTACCGAGCATATCATAAAGAAGCTGATAGTACTCCCCTTTTCTGCCACGAATTTTAGGAGCTAAAATTCTAACTCCAAAATCTGAAAATTTCACTCCTTGAATACTCTTAATTTTAGTTTCAAATTTTCTATAATCTATTTTTTGAACTTTTTCTAAAATAAAATTAATAATCTCATCATTAGAAAGTTTCTCAATTTTACTTCCACATTCAACACAGTAAGGTTTTCCAACTCTGGCGTACAAAACTCTTAAATAATCATAGATTTCAGTGATAGTCGCTACGGTAGAACGAGGATTTCTTCCAGCTGACTTTTGGTCAATAGAAATTGCTGGAGAAAGACCTGTTATCTCATCGACATCTGGTTTTTGCATTTGATTTAAAAAATGTCTAGCATAAGCGGAAAGTGATTCCACATATCTTCTTTGCCCTTCAGCAAAAATAGTATCAAAAGCCAAAGAAGACTTACCACTTCCAGAAAGTCCCGTGAAAACAGTTAATTTATTCCTTGGTATTTCCACGTTTACATTTTTTAAGTTGTGAGTCCGGGCACCACGAACAATAATCTTTTTATCAAGACTTTCTTCTATTTTTTTCTTTTTATTCTTCTCTATCATTTTTGTCATCGTCTTATAATAGCATTTATGTATTATTTTGAAAACAGATTTGTAAAGATAAGTCTTGATATTAAAGACGCCAATAAAAAACCCAAATTATTTGGGTTTTTTAAACTTATAAATATTAATTAGTCAGTCTAAGCACTGATTTCATCAACGCTTTTTATAACAGGATTGTCAGCTGGAATCTCACCAACAGAAGAATTTATAATTTCAAAAGATCTAATCATGTCTTTTGCATCTTGTTTAGCTTCATCGCTATCATATTTTTCATTTTCTACAATAGCTAACCAACCACTTCCATCTTCAACCTTAACTTCTTGAACATAATATTCTGTATTAATATTTTCATCAACAACATGTTTGACGACAATATCTGAATTGCCTGCAAACTTCACATCTTCTACCACAACTTCTGGATTAATTTTCTTAAAAACTTCATTAATATAATCTTCAGCTGAATAGCCTCTACCACCTTCAAAAGTTATGTAAAGAGTAACATAATTATTTTCTTCAGCATCAAAAAGTTTAAACCAATTTGATTGGGTAAGAACTCCCTGAACAACTTTATTCTCTTTTTTGTGCAAGAAAGAGAAATCTAAAACATATTCCCCTTCAAATATAGCAACTTGCTCTCCTTCAAATTTTGCATAATCTTCGCTATTGGCAATATCAATCTCTTTTTCGCCACCACCATTCCAGATTTTTAAAGATTTACCCTCTAAACCTCTGTAAACGAAAAGACCGATTAATAAAAGTACTACCGCCCCAATAGCCCACCAAAATGTCTTATTATTCTTAATATCTATCTTTTTCATATATTTTTCTATATTTTCTGTTTATATAATAAACATTCTAGCATATATGTTTTTTTTTGCACTCTTGATTTTTAATAGATTTATTTTATGCTTTCAGTCTCAAAATTCTGTATTTTTCCTCTATTTTCCTAATTTTTCCTTCAAAGCCATAATTCCGTCACGGAGTATGGCGGCGGTTTCAAAATCTAAATCTTTTACAGCTTTCGCCATTTGTTTTTCTTTCAATTTGATTAATTTATCAGGATTTTTCTTAAATAATTTTTTATCAGTTTCTAATTCTAAAGCTAAAGATTTTTCATGATCCTTCTTCAAACCTTCAGTGATATCCTGAATATTTTTGACAATGGTTTTAGGAGTAATATTATGTTTTTTGTTATATTCAAGTTGTATTTTTCTTCTTCTTTCAGTTTCCTTAATGGCTTTGTCTAAAGATTTAGTCAAAACGTCAGCATACAAAATAACTCTACCTTCTACATTTCTAGCTGCGCGCCCAATAGTTTGAATTAAGGAAGTTTCATTTCTTAAAAACCCTTCTTTATCGGCATCCAAAATCCCAATCAAAGAAACTTCTGGTAAATCCAAACCTTCACGAAGTAGGTTGACTCCAACCAAACAGTCAAATTCACCCTTTCTGAGTCGAGTTAAAATTTCTATTCGATCTAAAGTTTCTATATCACTATGCAAATATTCCGCTCTAATCTTTTTTTCTTTCAAAAAATCTGCCAAATTTTCTGCCATTTTTTTAGTTAAAGTCGTAGCCAAAACCCTTCTTCCAGTCTTAATTTCTTTAACGGCTTCAGTAATAAAATCATAGACCTGACCAGGATATTTCCCTTTTTCCATTACTGGACGTATTTCTAATTTTGGATCTAACAGACCTGTAGGACGAATAATTTGTTCTACTATTTTATTAGAATTCTCTTTTTCATATTCTCCCGGGGTGGCAGAAACATAAATCACATCGTTAATTTTCTTTTCAAATTCTTCATATTTTAGAGGTCTATTATCTTTAGCTGAAGGTAAACGAAACCCGAAATCCACCAAAGTCTGCTTTCGAGATCTGTCACCACTAAACATTCCACGAATTTGAGGCAAAGTCACATGTGACTCATCAACAATGGTCAAAAAATCTCTCCCGTTTAAATTAAAATAATCTAACAAAGTATCAGGAGCTTCTCCTTCTTTTTTTTCAGAAAAATGTCGAGAATAGTTCTCTATACCTGAACAATACCCAAACTCCTTTATACTCGCCAAATCGTATTGGGTTCTTCTTTTAAGTCTTTCAACTTCCAAAAGTTTACCTTCTTTTTTTAATTCTTTTAATCTTTGTTTTAATTCTTCCTGAATACTTTTTAAAGCTTTTTCTTGGGTGATCTTATCTGAAATAAAATGTTTTGCAGGAAAAATAAAATAATCTTCAACCTCTTCCAATTCACGCATAGAAATCGGATCAGTAATTATCAGCTTTTCTATTTTTCCATTGTTTAATTCTATTTGAATCATAAAAGTCTCACTCATTGGCATAATATCAATTCTATTACCGATAGTTCTAAATGTTCCAGGAGACAAATCAGCATTTGTTCTTTTATAATGGATTCCAACAAACATTTTCATAAGTTCAACCTTGGAAATCTTTTGTCCTACAAAAATTTTCTTATTTACTTTTTCATACTCTATTGGTGAACCGAGACCATAAATACAAGAAACTGAAGCTACAATTATCACATCATTTCGAGTCAAAAGTGATTGAGTAGAGGCGTGACGAAGCCTATCTATCTCTTCATTGATTTGAGCATCTTTTTCAATATAAGTATCTGTGGTAGGCAAATAAGCTTCTGGCTGATAATAATCGTAATAAGACACAAAATAATGTACAGCGTTATCTGGAAAAAAAGTTTTAAACTCTTGAGCCAATTGAGCAGCTAAAGTTTTGTTGTGAGCTATAACCAAAGTAGGCTTTTGGACCTTTTCTATGACATTAGCTATAGTAAATGTTTTGCCTGTCCCAGTTGCTCCAAGCAGGGTCAATTTCATCTTATCTTTATCTGATTTTTGAATTTTTTTTACCAAATCTAAAATCGCCTTAGGCTGATCACCAGCTGGTTTTAAATTTGTTTTTAGTATAAATTTTTTATTTTCTTTTATCACAAACAAATGATAGCAAAATTTAGACAAAAGAAAAAGATTATTCGCTTAAATATTTTAAGCCAGTTTTTTCAGATCGAACCTTAACCTCTTTAATCAGTTCTATGTTTTTTAACACTTCTTCTCCTATCACCTCTTTAGTGAACTTAAAATTTACAGCTAAACCATTTTTTACATCTTCTTCAAACCATTGATCAAAAATATAATTACCGAGTGAATAATAAATATATTTGTCTTTATAGATTTCACTTTCTTCTATAACATGAGGATGCCCGCCAATTACCATATCTGCTCCAGCATCAATCCATCTATAGGCTAAATATTTTTGATTTTCAGTAGAAGTGGTTTTATACTCAGTTCCCCAATGAGGCATCACTATCACAAAATCAACTTTTTCATTTGCTTTAAATTTTTGAATTTCCATTTCTATTCTTTCGCTATCGTTATCTCTCGTAAATTCATGATAACCAATATATCCTATACAAATATCTTTTTCACAAAAAATATCTCCTAAACTTTCCATCTCTCTATCGTTGTAAGGATTTCCAAAATAAAAAATTTTAGCATCGTCTAAATAGGCTTTTGTTTCTTGAAATCCTTTATTGTAAAAATTATCTGTATGATTATTTGCTAAAGAAATAGTCTTAATATTTAGAATATTTAAAATCTCTGGAGTAGAGGTTGGAAAAGTAAAATGAAGTAACCCGGTATAGCTACCATCGTCTCTATATGTCTTGGTTTTGTTTTCAGTAATTGGACCTTCAAGATTAGCAACTACATAATCATATCTAGCATTTTCTTCTTTAAAATTTCCTAAAAAGTTACTAACAAAATTCTTTGGAGTTTCATGTTCGTTTATAATTTTTCTAATATTTCTATCTAACATTATGTCACCTACAAAGAGAATACTTAATTCGTTCTTTTTATTTTTAACATCTTTCTCAGTTTCTATTTCTGGAATATTTTCATAATATCTATAACCATAATTTTTATCTATAAAATAATAAGCTACAAATAGTCCCGGAATCACAAAAAGAGTTAAAATTACTTTAGTAAAAGTATTTAATTTCATAATTATGTCTTGATAATAACACAACTATTCAACTTCAGAAAATTTTTCAAGAAATTCCGAAACTGGTCTCACCCAAATTTTTCCAAGCGACGCATCTTCATACAAAGCTTTGTAAATCACCACCTCCACTAGATCATATCTTTCATCATTAATTTGTAATTTTCCAACTTCTAAAACTTTATAAAATTTAGTTTTATCTTTATAGTGAAAATACTTTTTGCCAATTTCAACTTTTGTGAGCATACTAATTTTTATATCTCCCTAAAACACTCTTTTTGAATTCAAAAAATCTGTCTTCTATAATACTTTGTCTAATGTCTTTTACTAAGTGGACGATGAAGTGGAGATTGTGAAGTGAAGCAATAGTCGCAGCAATCATTTCTTTGCTTCTAAAAAGATGCGCTAAATAAGCTTTTGTATATCTATGAGCATAACAACTTTCGTCGTCACAAACAGGAGAAAAATCATTTTTATATTTACTATTGAAAACATTTATTCGTCCATCTTTGGTATAAAGACTTCCATTTCGAGCAAGACGTGTCGGAGAAACACAATCAAAAGTATCTATTCCATTTTCAATTCCATAAAAAAGATCTTCTATTTCACCTATTCCCAAAAAGTGGCGCGGTTTATTTTCTGGAAGATTTTCATTCGTAACTTTTAAAATTTTTGTCATATCTTCTTTAGTAAAACTACCTCCTATACCAAAACCGTCAAAAGATTTTCCAGAAATATTCATTTCTCCTAAAACTTTAGCCGATTCTTTTCTTAGGTCTTCATATATTCCTCCTTGCACTACAGCATACAATGCCTGCATCTCACCAGTCGCTTCAGATTCTCCAAGTTTAATATGGTGTTCCAAACTTCTTTTTGCCCAACGGTGAGTTCTTTCTAGAGCTTCTATTTGATAGTGTTTATTAGCAAACGGACTAGTACATTCATCGAAAGCAAAAAATATATCTGCACCTAGATCGTGCTGAATTTCCATGCTTTTTTCAGGAGTAAAGAAATGTTTACCTCCATCAAAGATGCTGCGAAACTCTACCCCATCTTCAGAAATTTTTACTAATGATTTTTCTTCCTTTTTTTTATTTAATTTTATTTTATTTTTTAAACGATATTTCTTAAAAAAGAAAATATCTATAGAGAAAAATTTATTATTTTTAAATAAATTTTTTAATCTAAAACTTTTCTTTTTGTTTTCTAAATTCTTTTCTAGGTTTTGATTAGCCAAATCTTCTCTTTTAGCGATCTTGGATACTCCCACCCCCATTGCTGCCCCAAGAGAAAACACTTGAAAACCCCCAGAATCAGTAAACGTGGGGCCATTATAATTCATCATCCTCGCAAAACCTCCGTGTTTTTTTACAATTTCATTTCCTGGCTCGAGATAGAGATGATAAGTATTTGCGAGCACAGCGTCAGAGTCAACATATTTTTGAAAATCTTCAGGTAAAACACTTTTAATTGTTGCCTTTGTTCCTACAGGAATAAAAGCTGGTGTTTCTATTTTTCCGTGCGGAGTATGAATTATTCCAACTCTAGCCAAAGGAGCTTCTGCCGACTTTTTAGTTATTTCAAAAGAAAACTCTCTCATACTAATTAAAACCTTACAATCTCTTCACACTTAGCAATAATATTTCTAGGAGAAAGATTATCTTCCAAACCTAATCTTTCCACTTTAATATTTGAGTGGTTAGGATTTTCAGAAATTATTTCAGCTATTAAACTTCCCATTCCACCAATTCTAGAATGTTCTTCTATGGTTAAAACATTTTTATGAGTATCAGCAAAATTTCCTATAAAAGCAGCTATTTTTTCATTTTTAAATCTATCATTAGAAGAAATTAAAGACATATTTAAAACTGTTACTTTATAATTCATACTCTCTAATTCTTTAGCGGCTTGAAGAGCGTTGTACAAAATTGGTCCATAAGCAATTATGCCAACTTGAAAAGTGGCTTCTAGGTTTTTAGGAATATAAACAATCTCTGGTAAACCGGTCCACTCTTTAAGATTTCCTTCTCTTTCAAAATAATTTTCATCAAAAATTTTAGGAGAACCTTCGCTAAAAATTCTGAAATAAGAAAAATCATTTCGACTGTTTTTAAAAAAACCTTTCTCCACAACTTTTAATAAATAACTTGCTTCTGAAGCGTCAGCTGGCGCAAAAATATTTACCCCTCCCAAATTTCGCAAAAGAGCCACATCATTTTTAATTTCCAAATTATCTAAATAAAGAGCCTCAGCCAATTCGTTTTCTTTATAAATTCTAGGAGACTGCATGTTAAGAATTGTGAGGTTCACCTCTTTTTCTTTGTTGTTTAAGAATTTAAAAATAGTTTTAGAGAGTCCGTTATAAAGCTTGTAAAAATTATCCATCAAACCGGTATGTGAGTTTTTGAGATTCTCATTAAAAGATTCGTTTATAAGAAAAACGTTTTTATTTTGATTTTTAGAAATGGTAGAGCAAATTTGTACTGCTTCCGTAGCAGGAAAAATATGTTGCGTATCTCCTGAAGCCTCTTCCAAATTATCTACCTTGAAGATTAAGTTATTATAATCCTCAAACTCAGCCAAGGTAAAAAATGTCTTTTCAACCTGATTTTGAAACTCTTCTTTTTCGAATAAATTTTTATTTAACATATTTTTAATTTACATTAGCTAAGATAATTGTTGGCTTTTTTAAATCTTTAGCATAATACACAGCCTCACAAACAGAAGCTGGGCTCAAACCATTAACTACTAGAGTATCAAAACCTAAATTGATTAACTTGCCATTTAATTTATTTTCTTTATTAATTTCTGTATTAGAAGATTTAGTGTAAGAAATAATAATAATTCTACGCATATTATTTTTCTGGATAAATTCTAAAGCTGAAAAATTATTTAATAGATCTAATTCGCTAACTACTAAATAATAAAATCTTTCATGCCTGTCTCCGGAATCTCTGGCGGCAGTATAATAACCGATCGCTTCCCCAAAAGTATTTTCCACTTTCAAAAAAGTATGTTTGGTGATATAAGACTTTAAACTAGAAAACTCTTCATATCCAGCATGAACCTTTACCACACTTTCTACAATATTGGCATAATTGTTTGTAGAAAAGACATCGTCCTTATTTTTCCAATTAGGAGTCTTGGGGTCATGATTAATAATTTTAAAATACAAGGCAACAAAAATGCCAGAAAGACTTTTAAGATTTTTTAAAGCTTTTTCACCGAAAGACGAAAAAACATTATCTATAGTAATCTCAACATCTTGCTGCACCAGACTTAAAGCTTCTTTTTCATCTTTTGTCAAAGTCTTCATATAAATCTATTATATCATAGAGAGAATTTTTAGCTTTGTCTTAATTTTCGCAAATTAGCGACAAATTTTTCTTCTTCTAAATCCTTCAACAAATATGATCCTACTATAAATTTATCCGCTCCAGCTTTAATTGCAAAAGAAATAGTATTTTCATTCATAGAGCCATCAACCTGTATAGACAAATCTTTATAATCTAAATTATTTCTGAAATATCTGACTAATGCTAAAGCTTTTTCGCTAAACTCTTGACCTTGAAGACCTATTTTTTCTATCCCCATGATTTGCAAATCTGTCTTCTCGTGCTTATAAAGCAAAGAAAGAATTTCTTCTCTATTTTTATCTAAAAAATCTAATTTAGCAGTAGCAATAATCCTGGTGAGACTTTTTTTAGCTCTGTTCAAAATTTCCTCTAAATCTTTAGAAAATAAAATTTCGTCTAAATGTATAACTACACTTTTGGGTTTAAAATTTTCTACTTCTAAAAAATATTTTAGTTGATCTTCACACATTAAGTGAAATTCTAAATTAAAATAATTTTTATAAGATAAAAGTTTTGTAATTTCTTCTTGCTTCGAAGAATCTGGAAGCCAAGTCTCATTATTTACAAATTTTCCATCACATAAATCAATTTGTACGAATTTAAAATCGATACTATATTTGTCTTCAATTTGAGATAAAAAGTCTAATTTTTTAGCTATTTCTTCAAATTTTTTTTCTAAAATGGCGGGTATTATTTCCATAATTAATTATCTGACACTTCAGCTCTCATAGAAGCCAACCTGTCTAACTCGTCTAATTCCGTCTTAGTCACTTTAGTGTCAATATTTTCTTCCAGATCTTCTATTTGTTCGACTCTTCTTTCGTGTCTGGTTACGGTTGTCTCGTCAGCTTCATCAAATTTGGTTAAAAGAAAAGTTTTTATGGCTTGTTTGGCAAATTCCTCACTTATAAATCTTGCCCCAAAAGAAATAATGTTTGCATTATTGTGTTCACGCAAAAGCTTTACCAATTCCAAATTTTCACTATTTATAACTCCTGCTCGTATTCCTTTATATTTTCCAGCCACTATAGCCTCTCCTTCTCCTGAGCCGCCAAAAACTATACCAAAACCATTTTTCTTTCCTGTGTAAATGTCTGAAGACAGAGCTCCGGCACAAGCAGAAACATATTTTGGATAATCGTCATCTTCATCATATTCATAAGCTCCAAAATCAACTATTTCAAGAGAAGAAATAACTTGACCATTTTGTTCTAATTCTTTTTTTAAATCGTCTTTTTCCACTTCCAAGAATAGTTTTAAAGCTTCTTTCATTTCAAACCCTGCATGGTCTGTAGCTAAATAAATTTTCATATTCTTATTATACTATAAAATAAAAAACCTCATTTTTTATTAATGAGATTTCTTAAACTTTGTTAATAATTAATTGTTAATAATTAAATTTAATAATTAAATTTCGCAAGCCCCAGAAACGCAAGCAAATTCTTTCGATCCTGTTGTGTTGTCAGAAACTTCATATTGAGTCAACTTAGAAAAATCTATTTTTCTTATAGATTTAGTTCTTTTTTCAAATTCTTCTTTACCAATTTCCTCATAAGGAGCCAACTGGTAAATATGATCTGTTCGAGGCAAAAAAGTCAAACCTCCGACCAGGTCCCAATTCTCATAAACAAAATTCCCAACCCCAATCCACTCTTCAGGACCTACATAAATAGTCGCAGAAGGATTGTGCTCCACAAAATTCTCTTTTAATCTTTTCCACTCTTTCAGCAAATCAATAGCTGAGACCTCATCTTTAAATATTGCACCTGCTGGCGCTTTAACTGGAAATTCTAAGACAAAGGTTGTAGCATTGTTTGCCGATTGTCCGACTTCCGGCACACAAGGCACACCTTGATCGCGGGCCATTTGCAACAAAGGGTCTGTACTAGAAATACGAACCCTGCGAATAAAATATGGAGCGTACCAAGGATGCATTCCTGAGCCAACACCCAACAGTTGCCCAGAATTACCATGTGGTTTTACACAAGTAATCGCAGTAGAAGGATTAATTTTAAACCTTTTGGCATATTTTTTATTTGTATCAATTCCGATGTTTTTAAGATTTTGCAAATTCGCATCATTGCGAATAATCTTATTATCGTAATAACCGGTCAAAGAGACACCAAGCAGCCTTTCTTCCTCGCAATTCGTTTTCCATTTTTTAGAAAGATAACCAAAATTTGTAAGAGAAGATTGATAGGTTCCAAGAATTGTAGCTATTTCCATTTTTTTAGCCAATGTTTTCATCGTGTCTTGCGGGCGAATAACAATACTAGTAAGATTACAAAATTGTTTTGATTTAAGATAAATTTCTCCACAAGGATTTAAACCTACCTGCTTTTCATTCTTTATAAATTCCCAACGACGAGATGGAACTTGTTTTTCCAATCCCCCACGATTAAACAACCCCCTCTCTCCTGATTTAGATTTTACTAAAGCTGTCCACTCTTCCAAAAATTCTTCTGTGCTTGGTTTTTCATTAAAAACTACAGAATTATTTGCCATAGCTCTTTGAGATTCAGACAAATAAAATTGTCCTTTCTTTGAATCTCGCATTTCCAAATCATCTAATTCCGAAAGTGAAATAAGAGCACTTCGACGAACTCCGCCAGCTACAACTATTAAACCTATTTTACAAACAATGTCGTGTAAATCTAAATTCGAAAGACGTCGACCCTGTTTAGCTAGGATTTTTTGTTTTGAAAAGTCCATCAATTCCATAAGAGGTTGCGGGCCTGAAGCTCTTCCTCCAGCTGTCTCTAAACGCGCTCCAGCAGGTCTAATTTGAGAGTAATCAAACTTTACATCTTTTCCGTTAAACCAAGACTCTAATCCAAAAACAAAGGCATCAGCCCAGCCCTCTTTACTATCTTTAACAATATAATTAACAGGTTTTTCTTTGATTTGTTTTTTGATTTGTGGGAATTGTTGAACATTTTCTGATTCGACCGAAAAACCAAGTCCTGCCCCACACATGGAAATATACATAATCTCGCCTAAATCTTGCGCACAAGTAGGAGTGATATAAGCACAATTGTATGCCCAAACATTTGAATTACGACAAGCTTTACCAGCCGACCAAAGAAGGCGCATAGAAGGACAAACTTCTTGATTTAAAATAGCCTTGCGAATATCATCATATTCTTTTTTGCTTAATTTATTTTCCAGATTTTCTTTCATATAAAGCATATATCTGTCCACCGTTTCTATCCAAGTTTCTCGACGGCCAAGATCTGGCTTCCATCTAGAATAAAACTGATAAAAAATAAATTCTGAATAAGGGCTAGAAAAATATTTGCTACTTTCTTCAACTGCTTTTTTTGTAGCTTTAGAAATTGGTCTCGAAACCCTTAATTCTGAACGTTTATTACGATAAAGAATATATTTTTTTGCTGTATCAACAAAATTAGATCTCATCAACTCTTTCTCCACCAGGTCCTGAACCATTTCTACTGATGGTAAAAATTTTGCATTTTTATCTTTTTTAATTAAATCAGCTTGTGCATCAAGTAGGTTTTTAAAAACATTTTTAGCTATAGCCTCCGCCATGAGCTCACCTCCTTCTTTTGAAACTTCAAAAGCTTTTAAGACAGCGTGTGTTATTCTTTCTAACTCAAAGGGTACAACCTCCCCTGTTCTTTTACGAATAAATTTAATTTTAGACAACTCACTCCTTGGAATATCTTTAGTTTTTTTCATACTTTTACTTTTTTATTTAAATTATTAATTTTGTAATACAAAATAAAAAACCCAAAAGCACCCACCCGCTTTCTAAATAAATCTTACCATGTGCAAATTTTTTAAAAATCAAAATTTGACAAAATCCAGTCATCGACTTTCCTCTGTAAGGAAAAAGTTATCAACATATTTGACTCAGGTTGGAAAAAGGTGGTTAAATAAACTTTAAATAAAGCTAACAGCTTTCAAAGTGTGCTCCAGGAGAGTATTCGCGTATCCAACTTCGTTGTCATACCAAATTAAAACCTTTATCAAATTGCCATCAACGACTTTTGTCATTTTAGCGTCAACAATTCCTGCATAACGTATTCCTAAAATATCTGAGGAAACCAATTCTTCATAGCTTACAGCTAATAGACTTTTCCACCTTTCAGTTTTTGAAGCATTTTCAAGAATTCTATTTATCTCTTCAACACTAGTGTTTCTTTTTGAAATAAAAGTTACGTCGGCCAAACTTCCAGCAACTACCGGTACCCGAATAGAAATTCCATCAAATAAATCTTTTAATTCAGGAAAAGATTTTGTCACAGCGATAGCAGCTCCAGTGGTAGAAGGTATAATATTTTGAGCTCCGGCTCTACCTATTCGCCAATTTTTTTTATTTATTCCATCAACAATAGACTGAGAAGCTGTATAAGCATGGATAGTATTTAAAATAGCTTTTTCTATTCCAACAGTTTCATTTAAGATGGCCATAATAGGAGAGATTGCATTTGTGGTGCAAGAAGCATTACTAGTGACTTCAAAATCTTTTAATTTTTCTTCATTAAGACCCATAAGTACAGTCTCACTTTTACGCATACTATTTTTTAGATCTTTAGCTGGTGATGAGAGTATTACTTTTTTTGCTCCAGATTCAATATGGAAATGAGCTTTATCTGCACTAGAAAAAATTCCAGTGCATTCCACAACTAAATCTACAGCCAAGTTATTCCAAATTTTTTCTTGAACAAATGTTTCTGGGTCTTTTTCACTCAAAAATCTAATCTTTTTCTGGTCTCCGTTTAATAAGGTTAAAACTAAATATTTTTCTTTTTCATCAATTATTCTAGCTTCTATATTTCTAAAATTTTTCTGCCTGTAAACAGTGTCATAATTTAAAAGATAAATCATATTATCCAAATCTCCTAAATCGTTGACGGCTACAATTTCAATCTCCTTTAAAGCTTTTTCGTCCATCAAAGCCAACTTTAAAAAAGATCTACCTATTCTACCAAAACCATTAATAGCTATTTTCTTCATAAGAAAATTATATCACAACAAAAATCTTTATTAGAAAATAATTTTAATCTACTTCAAAGAATCCTCATTTAGTGGAATTTTAGAAATGACAATTCTGGTATTTTTTCCTTCTTCACTTTGAATAACAAAACTCCAATTATTGGAATGAACTATACCGTTTACAATGGAAAGTCCTATACCGGTGCCAGAAAACTCTTCTTCCACATTTTTACCCCTATAAAATCTTTCGCTAATCTTTGGAAGCTCTTCTTTTTTAATTCCTATTCCAGTATCAAAAACTTCTATCTTTAAGTACCTTTTACCCAAACTTTTATATTCAGACAAGGAAACTTTTACTTCTCCAGAATTTGTATATTTAAAACTATTAGAAATAACATTGTTAAAAATCCTCTCTAAATGTATCGAGCTAACTTTGATGTGTTTATTTGGCTTAAGTTTGTTGTCTATAGAAAATTTTACTAATTTATGTTTTTTATTTTCTAAGTTTCTATAAGATTTTTCAATGACTTCGACTATTTCTGCCACAGTCACATTTTCTTGCTTATTTTCAACATACTTTATTCTAGCCTCGAACAACAAATCATCTATTAAATTTGTCATGCCAGATATCTCTTTCAAGATTACTTCTGTTCCCTCTTTAGCTTCTTCTAATTTTCTTTTTGCGTCTTCATCTTTCTCAATCTTTTCCGCTTTTTCTATTTTACTAGACAAGATTTCAGCTCTCATATTTATAACAGATAATGGTGTACGCAATTCATGAGAGAGATTGGAAGCAAACTTAGTTTGTACATTTGTTATATATTCTATCGGTTCTAACATTTTCTTCACAAGTCTGTCAAAAAGATTGACGCTCACTACAAAAATTATAATATCTGAAACTATTAAAAGAAAAATAGTTTGCTCTCTCAAGTTTTGAAAAAGTTCTTCAGCATCCACATAATAAGCAATCTCGTCACTTCTAAAAACTGGCGCAATCTGATAAATAATATCCTGAGTCAAAAGACTGTAAACCACGAAAGAAAAGGAACCTAAAATCACAAAAACAAAAATAGCAGCTATTAAATCAAGCTTTAATCTTGTGGAAGTAAAAAGATTTTGTCTGGTTTTTTTAATCATTTTCTTAATTAAAAACTAACTTATAACCAACTCCTCGTATTGTCTCAACTCTTCCAGAAAAATTATTTTTTTGTAATTTACTTCGTAAGTTGTGAACATGAACATCTACAAATCGGCTGCTCGGAGTCTCGGACTCTTTCCAAATTCTTTCCAGTATATCTTCTTTGCTGACAGCCTCACCATCCCCTTCTAACAAAATTTCAAAAATGTCTGATTCTTTATTAGTAAGAGAAACAATCTTTTCTTTTCCTTCTTCTTTTTTTATAAGAATTTCTCCTAAGCTAGCATTAAAAACAAAGCTAGAATTTTTATTATTGTGAATAATTTCTTTTTTGCTAGTTTTTTCAGTCGAGTAAGAGATTGTGTTTTTGATTGGATTATTTTTTTGTAAATTCCTTCTATAAATAGAATGAATTCTAGCGGTCAATTCTTTTACATTAAATGGTTTTACCATATAATCGTCTGCTCCAGCTGCCAAACCAAAAACTTTATCATCCACAGTATCTTTAGCTGTTAAAATAATTATTCCACTTTCTGTCCCAAGATTTTTAATTTCTCTTAAAGTTTCAATACCATCTTTCAGGGGCATCATTCTGTCTAAGATAATCACGTCAAACTCTTGATTCTCTTTTTGTAATTCCTTAACCTTAGAAATAGCCTGTACCCCATTAAAAGCCACTTCCACGTTAAAGCCTTCTTCTTCTAAATAAAGTTTTATCCCTTCATTTAATTTCACATTATCTTCTACAACCAATATTTTCATACCTAAAATTATAACAAATGTTAAGAAAATAAAAAACCTCTATTTTAACAATAAATTAAAATAGAGATTAAATAAGTCTTTAGTTTTTTTGGCACACTTCAATCATTTTTTCAACCAGAAGAGAATCTTCTTTGTTGATTTCTTTATATTTCTCAAAAAAATCATCTAGAGCTTTTTGTTCTTCACAAGAAAGAAAATTTTTCTCATAATAAGGCCACATTTTCTTCTCAAGCTCTATTCTTTTTTGAGCTATAATCCTCCTTTCTTCCATCAACTCTTTAAAATTCATTTTTTCAAATTTTAAATTGTAAATACTAGCTTTAGTATAAAGAATATTTCAAAAAAGTCAAAAAGTAAGATTTATTATTCTTCATCATCTGTATCAAATTCTCCTGTAAAATTTGCTAAAGCTTCTACGATTTCCGTCATCTCCCCAGACATTATTTTTGATAAATTATGCCAAGACTCTTTTATTCTATGGTCAGTAATCCTATCTTGTGGAAAATTATAAGTTCTAATTTTTTCACTCCTATCCCCTGTTCCAACTTGTTCTCTTTTAGCATCACTACTTTCTTTAGAAAACCTCTCTTCTTCCATTTGTTCTAATCTGGCTTGCAACATTTCCATAGCTTTCTCTCTGTTCTTTAATTGACTTCTTTCTATAGTACACTTCACAGCAATACCAGTCGGCTTATGAATCAAACGAACAGCCGTCTCCACCTTGTTAACATTTTGTCCTCCAGCTCCACCAGAACGAGAAGTTTCCATTTCAATATCAGCTGGATTAATTGTAATTTTTTTAATTTTACGAATTGGCATAACGGCTACAGTTACAGTGGAAGTATGAACTCTTCCATTTTTTTCGGTATCAGGAACTCTTTGTACTCGATGTACCCCCATTTCATATTTAAACAAATCCCAAGCTCGTGAACCCTTGATTTCGAAAGAGACATCCTTATAGCCGCCCACATCAGAGACACTTTCGTCTAATTTTTCAAAAGAGCATCTATTATTAAGAGCAAAGTTTTGATACATATTAGCCAGTTCAGCCGCAAATAAAGAAGACTCATCCCCTCCGGCTCCAGCCGCAATTTCTAAAATTAAAGATTTTGGCTTCTCTTCCTCTTCTTTATCTTTATCTAAAATTTCAGACATATCTTTCCAAAGAGTTTCTTTTTGAGTGTGAATATTTTTCAACTCATCTTCAGCTACCTCTTTTAATTCTTCATCAAATAATAGAGAATTAGCTTCCTCTTCTTTTTTTAAAAGATCTTCATAGGAAGGAAAAATATATTTTGTCTTATCATTATTTCTAAAATCTTCTTCTGTGTAAGTCATATTTATAAATTTATTATATCGTTAATTACCCAAAATAAAAACACCCGAAAAATACGAATGTTTTTATTTTGTGAGTTAAGCTTTTTTAGTCTTAGCTTTAACTTCTGCTGCTTTAGCAATCTTTTTCTTGAATCTATCCACTCTTCCTGCGGTGTCGAGAACTTTTTCTTGTCCTGTATAAAAAGGATGACATTTTGAGCAGATTTCTACCTCTATTTCTTTTTTGGTAGAACCTACTACATATTTAGCACCACAAGCGCAAGTAGCTACAGCGTCAGCAAAATATTCTCCATGTAAATCTTTTTTCATAAATTTAGTTTTTCGTAAGTCTAAAAATATTATCACAAAAAACAAGAAAAATCAACTATATTCTAAATTCTATCACGTCACCATCTTTAACTATATATTCTTTTCCTTCTGTGCGAACTAGCCCTTTTTCTCTAGCCATTTTGTACCCATTAAATTCTAATAAATCTCTGCTCGCAACAACTTCGGCTCGAATAAATTTATTTTGAAAATCTGTATGAATAGCAGCAGCCGCTACTGGAGCAGTAGATCCTTTTTTGAAGGTCCAGCCTCTAGTCTCATCCTCTCCTGTAGTAAAATAAGTTTCCAGCCCAAGCATTTTATAACTTTCAGCAATAAGATTCTGAATACCGTCATCGCAAACACCCCCTCCAGAAATCTCTTGTCTCATGACACTTTTTTCTTCTCCTTCAAAATCTTTTAAATCGTCCTCCACTTTAGCGTCTATTAAACAATAATTAAAGTCATTTTCTTTAAAATAATTTAAAAGTTTTATATATCGCTCATCACTCACCTCGTCCAAATTTTTGGCGCCACATTTTTTATTTAAAGCATACATGATTGGCTTCGCGGTAATTAAGTGAAGCTCTTTTAAAAATTTCAAAAATTCTTCATCCTTTGCAAGATTTTCTTCCAACAAAATACTTCTGGCTAACTTTTCACTTTCTAAAATATTTTTCAATTTTAAAAGTAAATCTTTGAACTTGATAGCCTCCTTGTCTCCTTTTTTAACTTCTTTTTCAATAGTTTCCAACCTTTTACTCACTGTTGCCAAATCTGCTAAAATTAATTCCATATTAATAATCTGAATGTCTGAAAGTGGATCAATTCTATTTTCCACATGAACCTGTTTGTCATCTTCAAAAAGTCTCACAACCTCCAAAATAGCGTCTGTATCTCGAATATGTTGAAGAAATTTATTTCCAAGCCCAGCTCCTTCACTAGCGCCTTTTACCAAACCTGCAATATCTACAAATTCCACTATTGCTGGAATAGTTTTTTTGGAATTACTCATTTTAGAAAGTTGATAAAGACGAGTATCTTCTACTTCCACAATTCCAACAGAAGGATCAATTGTACAAAAAGGATAGTTTTCAGCCGGTACGCTATTTTTTGTTAGCGCGTTAAAAAGTGTACTTTTGCCAACATTTGGCAATCCGACTATCCCAATAGAGAGTGACATAATTTTGTTAAACAGAAAAAATTATATTAAAAGCTATAAAAATAAATTCTGCTTTTATTTTATCTAATTACAGTTTTCTGAACACCAGCTTTTTCAGCTACTTCTTGAAGCTCTTTTTGATATTTCTTCATAACTTCAAAAGAAGCATACATTTCTGGTTTGCCTTTTTTGACTAACTCCTTAGTTTCTTTAGCTATTTTTTCAAAAAGTTTTGGATCTTGTTCTACAAGATTGTTAATCATTTCTTTTTGATCTTCTGGTAATTTACGAGTTGCATATTTTGCCGCCTCTTTTGTAAAAAATTGTTTAATTCCCATATATTTTGATTATTATACAAAATAAAAACCGTTTTGGAAATCCCTAAAAGGATTAAAGCTCCTAACGGTTTTTAAAATTTAAAATTAATTGTTATTGACTAATTGGAGAAACCCCTAATCTTTGAAGTTCTGCTTCTATTCTAGATTGTATGTCTTCAGCTGACAATCTTAAGTCCTTCATCTCAAGACCATTCATAAAGACAAAAGGTGTGTGAGTTAAACCTAACTTTTTAGTTTCAGCTAAAGAATCGTTCACCGCCTTCTGAACTTCTCTGCCATCTCTGTCTAAAATAAATCTGGCCATGTCTAAATCCAAATCTCTTGCATAACCTTCTATTTTGCTCTTTGCATCCATAGCATTTCCCCAATCATTTTGTTTTTCATACAAAATATCATGCATTTCCCAGAATTTACCCTGATTACCTGCCGCTTCAGCAGATTGAGCCGCCAAAAAAGCGTTTGGATGAATAGAAGTTAATGGAAAATGTTTATAAGTTAAAGCAAGAGAAGAAGGTCCATATTTTTCTATAATATTTTTATAAACTTCAGGAAACACTTTTCCGAAACCAGCACAAGCTGGACATTGAAAATCAGAATAGGACACAATTCTTACCTTAGCGTCCAAATCTCCCATTGTTGTTTGTGCATTAGCAACTTTCCCAACTGACTGAGTGTCACTTTTATTTTTTTGACTAATAAAATAATTCAAACCAAAAAGAACGATAATTATAATTAAAAGACTACCGACAACCACTACAGCATTATTTCTTTTTTTGCCATATTGAGAAGAGTGTTTTATTACGTTTGACATATTGTTTTTAAAATTATTAGGTATAAAAAGATTATATCACATGAGTGTTTATAGAAAAGCTTCTCTTATCTATCTGGAGGAATTTCGTAATAATTAATTAAAAAATTAACTAAGTTGAAAAAAGATTCTTTTAAGGTTTGAGAAGCATATTGAGCACCTCGAGGATCTACTTGATATAAGAAAATTATATATTTTGGATTTGTGGCTGGGAAATACCCAAAGAAAGAGTGAAGATACTTATCTTCGTGATATTTTTTGGTGATTGGATCTGGTATTTGCGCTGTACCAGTTTTTGCTGCTACAGTATAATTTGGATTTTTTGCATTCATAGCCTCATCCACTACTTCTGTTAAGATTTTGCTAATTATTTGGCTAGTGGAAGCATTTTTAAAAACTGAAACAGAATCATCTTGAGCTATAACTTTAGTTGTACCATTATCATAACTTATACTCTCCACAATATGTGGAGTCACAAGTTTCCCCCCATTACCTAAAACCGCTAAAGCTCTGATGGTTTGAATTGGTGTGGTAGCGATACCTTGTCCATAGCCAGCAGTCACCAAATCAATCGCTACTTTTGAATCGAGATTACCAGTCAAACCGGAAGCTTCAGAAGGTAAATCTATTCCTGTGTACTCCCCAAAACCAAACTTTTTAAAATAATGACTTAAATTATCCCCCCCCACCTTTTGAACTAAAAAAGCAATACCAACATTCAAAGATTCGGAAAGGATTTTTTGTAAAGAAGTATTTGGACCTCTGGCTCTTTTATCATAATTAGAAATACTGTAACCACTTAAAGTGATAGTTCCAGTGTCATTGTAAGTAGTATTTTCGTCAACCAAACCCAAATCTAAAGCCGTAGCCACAGTTAAAGGTTTTATAATAGAACCCATTTCATAAACCCCAGAAATCAAATCGTTATTATAAAAAGCAATATCAGAAACCTCCCTGTAATTATTAGGATCAAAAGAAGGAATTTCTTCCATAGCTATAATAGAGCCGTCATTTATATCCATAATAATAGCTCCCGCTTTCTGAGAATTCCATTTAGTTTTAGCCTCGGCTAAAACTTTAGCTGTGTATCTTTGCACATTCACATCAAGAGTTAAATTGATATCTCCTTCAGAAGAAGCGTATTGAAGCATGCGAGATTTTTCTTCAGTTTCTGAATCGCTAGAATTGAAATCTGAAAAAACTTCTGCAAAAAAATTAGCGTTTACGAGATTTTTCTTTTCTAAAACATCATTATAATATCTTTCTAGTCCATACAAGCCTGTTTTTTTATCTTCAGAAAAGCCCACGAAACCAAAAACTTTAGCTCCGACATCTTTCTCAAAATAAACACGACTTTTTTTTCTGTTCACAATAACACCTTTTAATCTTAAAGAGATTATATCGTTAGCGATATTTTCCGGAACATTTTTTAATAGAACTTCATAGCCTGACTCAGTGTTGTGCATTTTCTCAAAAAAAGCCTGCCTATCTAAAAATATTACAACTGAAGAACTAGCACTGCCTTTAATAATTTCAGAATTATAATCTTCAAAAACTTTAGAAATTTTTACATAATAATCATTCTCTAAGGTAGCCAAATTCGACCCTTCGCTCATTCTTTTTTGAAAAAACAAATCAATAGTTTTTGGATCTATAGCTATATCATATTCGTTAGACATAGCTACCGCAGGAGAAAGTGCCTTGTTTTTATTGGTAAAAAAAATAGACCCTCTGTCAAAATTTTCTCCCGTATCATAAAAATACTGGCTTTCTCCAGCTCTTTTGTATTCTGCTCCATGAATTACTTGTAAATAAAAAAGTCTTACGACAATTAAAATAAAAAATAAAAAAATAGCCAAAACAAAAATATTTATCCGGTTGTGAATTAATTTATTTTTCTCAGACATATCACCTCCTATTGGTTAAAATTTTCTAGATCATTAGTGTTGGTGGTATTTTCGTATAAGAAAGAAAAACTTGCCGCAGCATCTTTTCTGATAGCAAAATTATTATTATTAGCTTCTACAAAACCATTTTTTAAAGCATATTCTTTGGTAATGTTGGAAATCGTTGAATTGTATTCTTTTTCAAGTTTGGTTGATTTCATGTTTATATTGTTGACAGTAGCCAAGCCTTCTTTTTTGTTTATAATATTAAAAATTGTAGCTACCACAATTATCATATAAACTATACCCAAAATCACCAAAATAGAAATCAGAGCGTGTATAACATAAATCTTAAGAGATTTTTTAGTGCTAGTGGTAGAAAAATTCTTAAAAGTGTGCAAATAAAGTTTATTTCCATTCAATCTATCTTTATTCAATTGTGTGTTTCTAATTTGCATATTTTTTTTCTACAACTCTCAACTTAGCACTTCTTGATCTAGGATTTTCAAAAATTTCTTTTCTTTCTGGTTCTAAGAAATTCTTTTTATTTTCAAACTTAATAAAGCGAAGTTCATCTTTTAAGAGATTGATAGACTTTTTCAAAACCCTATCCTCTCCAGAATGAAAAGTCAAAAAACTAGCTCTTTTATTTTCTTTCAAAATTTCTGGAAGAGCTTGAACCAGCTCCTCTTCGGCACGCAATTCATCATTTACAGTAATCCGAAGAGCTTGAAAAGTTTTAGTGGCAAAATGTATCTTTTGATGTTTATATTTTTCTGGTACAGACTTTTTTATAATCTCCACCAAATCAAAAGTGCTTTTTATTTCTTTATTTTTTCTTTCTAAACAAATATTTTTAGCTATTCTTTTAGCAAATCTCTCATCTCCATAATAGTAAATTATATCAGCAAGATTTTCCTCATCCCAAGTATTAACTATTTTCTCAGCAGTTAAAGCGTCTTCAGAAATTTTATCTTGCAAAGTCATATAAAGAGGTTCATTTTTTTGAAAAGTAAAACCTCTACCAGACTCGTCTATCTCTTGCGAAGAAACTCCTAAATCTGCCATCAATCCGTCTATTTTTTCAAATTTTAAATCTTTTAAAACTTTTTTAATATTTCTAAAATTTTCATTTATAAAAAAAATATTTGGAGAATTATCTTTTAATTCTGATTTCAAAAAAACTTGAGCCTCTTTGAGGGCTTGACCATCAAGATCGAGACAAATCAAATTTCCGCTTTTACCTATCCTTTTTGATATTTCCAAAGAATGTCCTCCTCTATTGGTTGTGCAATCTACTACCATATCCCCTTCTTTAAGATTAAGAGAATCAATAGATTCTTTTAATAAAATTGGAATATGCATAAGTTTTACAAAATACCAAATTCAGACAATTTTTCAGCTACAGAATCCGCACTTTTGTTATTTGAATTTGAGTACCTCTCCCACTCTTCTTCACTCCAAATTTCCACCCTAGAATGCATTCCTACCAATACAGCTTTTTTCTTAATATCAGCAAAATTTTTAAGCTGATCAGTAATCAAAATTCTTCCCACAGAATCAAGATTTGTATCAAAAGCGTTGGAAAGCATAAAACGAGTAAAGCCTCTTGTGTCTTTATTTGTAAAAGATAAAGATGAAAGTGTTTCTGCAATTTTTTGCCATTCTTTTAAACTATATACAAAGAGCGATTTATCGAGACCACTAGTCACAACAACTTTCTTACCAAGAACACTTCTCCATTTTGATGGAATAGAAATTCTTTTTTTATCGTCTAGTTGATGAATATAGTGTCCGATAAGCATAATCAAATATAATAGTGGTATTCACGATATCTCCCACAATATCCCACCTAATCCCATTATATACCACTTTATATTTGTAGCAAGTAAAAACCACAGCTAAAGCTGTGGAAAATACCATCAAACCATTGAAAATGCTTAGTTTTTAGTCTTAACAAGTGGGAACATTACAGTTTCACGTAGTGGAAGACCAGCCAAAAAGGAAAAAAGTCTGTCCCCGAAACCAAAACCGCAGGTAGGAGGCATACCATGTTCCAACATTTCTACAAAATCCCAATCTGGCATCATTGCTTCTTCGTCGCCCTTTTCCAAAAGTTGTTTTTGTTTCTCAAAATTTTCTTTTTGTAAAATTGGATTATTTAATTCTGAATAACCTCTACCAATTTCACTACCAGCAAGTATCGGTTGAAACATTTGCGCAGTTTTCCCATCAGGATTTGGTTTTGCTAAAGGTGCCACCAACAACGGTGGATTTACCAAGAAAGCAGGACCAGCAATATTTTTACGACAATATTTCCAAAGAGTATCCAAAAGTCTTTCTCGACTCTCCCCGTCATATTTAACCTGTAACTCTTTCAGTTTATCTTTGATTTCTTCGTCACCAACTTGCCAAATATCTAAATCAGTTTGTTTTTTAATTTCTTCAGCATAGTTAATTTCTATCCACTCATCTGCCAAATCAAAAGTGAAACCTTTCATCTCAAATTTTGTTTTTCCAAAAACTTCGTTAGCAATTTTTATATACAAATCTTTCACCAACTTCATTCCGTCTCTATAATCTGCATAAGGAAGATAAAATTCACAATTAGTGAATTCCTGAAGATGTTCGGGGCTAGAACCTTCATTTCTATAAGCTCTGCCGATTTCAAAAGTTCCTGCATAACCTGCTGCCATCAGTCTCTTTTGCCAAAGTTCTCCAACACAAATTCGCATATACACTTCCATATCAAAATCGTTATGATAAGTTTTGAAGGGTCTAGCTTCAGCTCCACCAGTAGTAGTTTCAATAGTTGGAGTCTCTACTTCAAGCATATTTTTTGCTGTTAAAAACTCACGAACAACTTTCCAGAATTTTGCTTTTTTAAAAAAAAGTTCTCGCAAATCATTGTTGGTCAAAATATCAAGATATCTATACCTCATTTTAAGTTCTTCATCTTGCAAACCATGATATTTGTCTGGTAAAGGCAAAAGTGACTTAGTAAGAATTTTTATATTTTTTACCAAAATACTTTTTTGACCAGTCTTGCTCAAAAAAGTTTCTCCTTCCACTTCCACAAAGTCCCCAATATCTACAAACTCTTTATAAAAATCAAAAACTTTTTCTTCACTTTCTGGATTTTTAATGATAGCTTGCACCTTGCTTTCTTCATTAAATTCACTAGAACCATCAAAAATATCAAAGAAAATTAAATTTCCTTGCCCTCTAGAAGACATTACACGTCCAGCCAAGATACCTGTTTTTAAATTTTCAAAATCTGTTAAATAATCTTTAACAGAAATATTCCTATCGGAATGAGCAACAAAAGGATTGCAGCCTTTCTCTTTTAGCTTTTCCAATTTCTTTATTCTTTCTTCTTTTAATTCTAAAATTGATGTCATAATGATTTTTATTTTTATTTTTTAAAATCTTTTAAATTAAAATACATTTTTCCGGCACCGTCTTTCATATTTAAAATCAAAATATCATTTTTGTTTATAGAATAAGATTCTACATTTTCCAAATCTCTCAAATACTTCTCTTCTTGCATATCTTCACAGTACATTTCTGTTCTAGCTATATCGTAAAAGTCTATTTTTAGATCTTGAAAATTATATTTGCCAGAAAGATTATTACAATCAGTTGTAGAATAAAAAGTATTGTCTGCTTTTAAAATTAAATTGAAAATCTTTCCTTGATGAGGAAAAGAGACTCTACGATCTAAATATTTTGTATTATTCCAAAGCCACCCACTTTCTTCTAGCAAATTTGTCTTAGACACATTATCAACTCTTCCGTTGTTAGCAATATCATCCGATATGTTATCAATAACATCATTTCTCACTTTAAAACCATCAACCTTATTTACCAAATAAAAAAATAGAGAAACTACTGTGGCAGCAACCAAAAGATATACTATACCGTATGTATTTTTATTGTTGTTTGCCATAAAATTTGATTAACTTAATTTAATGATTTTATATTTTACCTCTCCTTTTGGAGCCACAAAAGAAACCGTTTCGCCTTCGTTCTTTCCTAGTAAAGCTGACCCAAGAGGAGATTCGTTTGAGATTTTTCCACTATCTAAATCGACTTCTTCTGAACCGACAATCGTAAAGGTGTTCATCTCATCATTACCCTCTAAATTTTTTACCACTACCACGGAACCTACTTCTACAACATTTTTAGAACTCTTGGAGGCTGTAATTACAGCATTTTGTAAAATTGTCTCCAATTCGTTAATTCTAGCTTCACATCTAGCCTGATCTTCTCTAGCTTGAGAATATTCTGCATTTTCCGCTAAATCTCCAAGAGATTTTGACCACTCAATCGCATCTGCAATTTCTTTTCTACGCACCGTTTTTAAGTTGTTAAGCTCTAATTCAAGTTCCTTTTTTTTCTCAATTGTTAAATATTCTTTTACTTCTTTTGCCATAAAAATTAAATTTAAAATCCTTTTAAAGTTCTATTGATAATTGTTAAAATAATAGCACATTTTTGTGCTTTTTAAAATTAGTTTAGATATTGATCTATATTTTGAGAGATATATTCTAAAACAGGTTTGATAGCCCAAGAAGCTCCAGGAGCATCAACTGGACCATTTTCTAGAACAACAGCAAAAGCGTATTTTGGTTTATTGAATGGAAAATATCCAACCATAAGAGAATTAACTCTTCCTTTTACGATACCAATTTCTGCCGTCCCAGACTTAGCCGCAACATCAAGGCCTGAAATATTTAGTTGAGGAACAGTTCCCCCAGGAAGAACCACATTTCTCATTCCTTGAGCCACATATTTAAGAGCGTCTTGATTTAATTTTAAATCTTGAATGTCCCATTTTTTTTTATTATATTGATCGATTATTTCTTTATTAGACAATTCATTGGAAGATGTAGCAGACAAAAATACATGAGGTGTAACAAGTTTGCCTCCATTAGCAACAGAGGCTATATATCTAACCAACTCTAAAGGAGTCGTTTGAAAACCAAATTGACCGATAGAAGTATGATAGGTATCCCCAAGCCTCCATTCTCCATCAATAAAATTTATTCTCTTCCATTCTGGAGTTGGTATTATTCCTGAAACCTCTCCTGGCAAGTCTACTCCTGTGGCAGTAGAGAGTCCAAAAAGTTTTGCGTATTCATCAATTTTAGCAATACCCAGACCTTTTTGGTCTTTATAACCTCCTCCGACTTGATAAAAATATTCGTCAGAAGAAACAGTTATAGCTTCAACAACATTTACCCAACCATGCACCTTCCAGTCTCTAAAAACTGTATCTGGCCCACCATATTTGTTCTCTATCACTATAGCTCCCTTAGAGAGCAGTTTTTTTTCTGGTGTAATAATGCCTTCATTTAAGACAGCATACCCCATAAAAGGTTTTACTACAGAGCCTGGTGTAAAAAGTCCAGAGGTCACCCTGTTTAAAAAAGGAGTCCTTTTATCTTGTAAAGATTCAGCTACTATTTTTTTTTCTTCAGAAGTGCTGGCGTTGTTCATTAAATTATTATTATACTCAGGAAAAGATATCATAGCTAAAATTTCTCCATTATTTACATTCAAAATAACTCCAGCACCAGAAGTAAAACCTCTTGAGTTAACCGACTCCTTAATAGAAAAATATAATTTTTCTTGCAAAACAGAGTCTACAGTTAAGGTTAAGTCCGCCCCTGGAATGGGTTTAATAATTAAATTTTCAGATTCTATTGAAGATTTAACACCTTTTTCAACAATTCTTTTTCCGTTAACCCCAGTTAATAAATCGTCATAAAAAAGTTCTACCCCGTCTTTCCCAATATAGGTGTCCTGCCAAAAATTATCTAAATTGTCTTTTTTAGGAGAAGAGACATAACCTAACAAATTAGAAAATCCTGGAACTTTTATATATTCTCTTTTTAAAATGTCACTAGAGCTAGATGTGATATTTCTAGCTAAAATTTTCCCATTTCTATCATAAATTTCTCCACGATTAGCAATTATTAATTTTGAATTATATCTATTACTATCTGATCTTTCTTTATAATAATCATAATTCTGAATTTGAAGTGTGTATAATCTATAAGAAAAAATAGAAAAAATAATTATTAAAATAAATAATGGTAAGTGCTCCATAAAGGAAGAAATCGGTTTATTAAAAGACCCTTCCATCCTTTCTGTATCAAGACCAGGTAAATTTGAAGAATCTACAAAAATGTCTTCAGGATTAATTTCTCCACCTTTTTGCCTTTTTCTAAAAAATTTTTTTCTAAAAATATTCGCCATGTTTTTTAATCGTATTATCTCAAATATGGTTTTAAAAATCTATAAATAATAAAAACCCCAAAAAAGATAGTGGTTAAAAATGGAAAGTTGATATTAGACAAACTTAAATCATAAAAAATACAGAAAAACAAAACTGCTACGATTATTATATTTAAAATTATTCTCCAAAATTTGTTTTTAACCATTTTCATATATTTAATTGTTTTCTATATAATAATCTCCGTTTTCTCTTGTATTATAATATCCTCTCACAAATAAAATTTGATGAAAAGACGCTTCTTGTTTTTCGATTTTAATTATTTCACCCAAAGCTTTATTTTCGTCTCTCGCTAAATAAACTATAGTCCCAGTAGAGATATTTATATTTTCTGGAATCTTGGCCACAAAGTCTCCACTTCCGTATCCAATAAATTCAATTAAGAGACCGCCAGAAGAAGAAATTGGGGTACTCAAATCAATGTTTATTTCGTTTGGGAAAGTTAAAGTTTGTCCAGAAGTTGTCACACTTAAAGTAGAGGTTGTGGAGTTTAAATCTAGATTTTCAGCAGATTCATTTCCCGTGGACGCACTTTTTAAATTTTCTTTTGAATTTTTAGTATTTACAACCCCTTCGACAAGATTTTTGTCTTTGGAAAAAAGAAAAACCAAGGAAGATTTGTTGTTTACAGAATCCACAACTCCTATCGCTTTATTTGGATACAAAAAAACAACAGCTCCTTCTTGTACATCATCTATTCTACCCTTATCCAAAAGTATGGCTTGATAAATGTTTGTAAAATCAGAAAATATTTTCTTGGCTACAATTTTGGTTTCATTAGCATCCCGAACTTCAGCCAAAACATTTTTATTTTTCTCCTCTTGCAACTCTTTTTCTAAATAAGAGATTTCATTCAATAAATCTTTTCTTTCAGAGAAATATCCTACAATATTATGGAAAATGCCTGAGACAAGGTTGGTGGAAGTTCTGGCGGCAACCAAAGCCGATTCTGGTGCTACAACTTTTATATTATTTACATTAAAATAGCTTCTGAGAAAAGGAAAAGAAAGCAAGAATACAAAGTATAAAATAATAAATAAAATATTATATTGGAAGTTTTTTTTAGCCCTAAGATTCATAATACGATTATACAATAAATAAAAAATCCAAAAACAACTCAAACTGAATTTGTTTGTCAGACTTATTCAATAGGAATTATTTCTTTTGAATCTTTAATGACTAATTCACTATATCTATTCAAATCTGCTAAAACCATTTCTGTCCCAACCACCACATCAGTCAATGGACCTGCGGATATATGAGCAACAACTTTTAAATTTTCTTCGAACAATTTATCGACATTTCTAATAAGAGAACCTCCGCCCGTAAGTATTATGCCATCTGTCAAAATATCTCCCAAAATTTCTGGAGGAGCAGTTTCCAAAGTTTCCTTTACCGCTTCTATAATTTGAGACAAACTAGGAGCCATAGCTTCACGAATATCTGTCTCATTTATATCTATCTCTTTAGGAAGTCCGGAAACTAAATCTCTCCCCTTAATAGACATAGTTCTTTGCACCACTGAGTGAGCATCTGGTAAAGCTGAACCAATTTCAATTTTTATTTCTTCGGCTGTTTTTTCACCAATCAAAACCTTATACTGATTTCTAATAAAAGAAATAATATCTTGATTCATTTTATCTCCCGCTATTTTTAAATTTTTTCTTTTAACAATTCCGGAAAGTGAAGTGATGGCGATATCTGTGGTTCCACCTCCAATATCCACCACCATAGAACCAGAAGGTGATTCTATAGGAAGACCCATGCCAATAGCTGCAGCAGCAGCTTCTTCTAAAATATAAACCTCTCTCGCCCCCGCAGCATTAGCAGCATCTTCTACCGCCCGAATTTCCACATCAGTCACTCCGATAGGAATACCGATAACAACCCTTGGTCTCAAAAATTTTTTATTCAAATTGTTTGCTTTACTAATTAAATAGGACAAAAATTCTTCAGTCACTTCATAATCAGAAATTACGCCATCAATAATTGGTCGAACAATTGTAATGTGTTCAGGAGTTCGCCCCATCATGTTTTTGGCTTCTGTGCCAATAGCCACAATTTTATTTGTCTTATTGTTGATAGCGACTACAGAAGGCTCATTAATCACAATTCCAGCATTACGCAAAGTAACCAAGGTGTTGGTGGTGCCTAAATCAATACCAATATCATTAGAGAATTTCGAAAAATACTTTTTTAACATAGCTAAAATTTCCTATATCTTATCACAAAAGATATCTCCTGACAAAATGTGCATAATCCTGCTCCTAATAACTATAATTGTCTAAAAACTCCTCGATTGAAATTATTTTACTCTCATTTTCATTTCTTTTTTTAATTTCTATTCCACCCGCAGCTAAAGATTTTTCAGAAACTACCACGCGCCAAGGAAGACCAATCAAGTCCGCATCTGAAAATTTTTCTCCAGGAGTTTTATTTTCTCTATCATCAAACAATACTTCAACACCTCTGGCTGAAAGTTTTTCGTAAAGATTTTTAGCTACATGAAAAGCTTCGTCTTCTTCAGAACGAAAAAGTGAAAGTATGTGAACCTTAAATGGAGAGACAGATTCTGGCCAAACAATTCCTTTTTCATCTGAAAAACATTCTACTATTGTCCCCATAAGCCTTGTAATTCCTATACCGTACGACCCCATAAAAACCCTCTCTTCTTCCCCTTCTTTATTTTTATATTTCAAATCTATAGGATCTGAAAATTTATATCCAAGAGTAAAAATATTTCCTACTTCAATAGCTTTTTTTTCTACTAATTTTTCTTTATCCAATTCTAAATCTTCCAAAATTTCATCTGTTAAAACTTCTTTATTTACAGCAATTTTCTTTTCAAAATCCACATAAACAGTATCTTCTCCCGCTTCAGATAAAGTCTGAAATTCATGAGAAAATTTTGAAAAAGTTCCTCCGCTGGCAAAAGTTAAATAAGTTTTCTCACCTAGACCAACCTTCTCAAAAACATTCCTATAGGCTTCCTCGGCTTTTTCGTAAAATCTGTCATGCTCTTCTTTGTTTTTAGAAAAAGAATAAAGAGCTTTCCAATAAAATTCTCTTCCACGCATTACTCCAGATTTACTTCTAGCTTCATTTCTAAAAATAGATTTAAAATCGTATGGATAAACTGGAAGATCTTTATAAGAAGAAATGTAAGACTTCATGATGTTGGCATAAGCTTCTTCGTTGGTAAAAGAAAGACCAACTTCAGAACCATTTTTTAAGGTAGATTTAAACCAATTATCGACTGCATTATCGTCCCATCTGCCCGTCTTTTCCCAGACTTCCTTATTTTGCAAAATAGAAGTTTTCATTTCCAATCCACCAATTTTATTCATTTCTTCTCGAATAATATTCTCTATCTTTTGTATAACCCTGACTCCCAATGGAAGCAAAGAGTAGACTCCGGCCATTTCTTTAAATATATATCCTGCCTGAATCAAAAAACGAGCATTATTACTAGTCTCATCGGCTGGAAATTCTTTTTTAGTTTTGGTGAAAAGTTTCGATTGAAGCATGGAAGTAATTTTAAATAATTTAATAAATATTACTTATTTTACATTATTTTAAATGCTAAACAAACACTTGACTTATCTCAAAAGTAATGAGAAATTGTTATTTTTAATTAAATTAAAAATTAAAATAATTTAAGAACATCTTTAATGGTCACCACTATCATTAAGATTATTAAAAGAATAAATCCTGCTCCATTTAAAAGACCTTGCCATTTTTCAGAAATTCTTTTCCCAGAAATCCATTCTATTAAGACAAACAAGATTCTTCCACCATCTAAAGCCGGGAATGGCAAAATATTAAAAATTGCTAAAGATATAGAAAGTACCGCTGAAAATAATAAAAGATAATTAAATCCCAAAGAAACCGCATCACCGACCATTCCAAAAATTCCAACTGGACCAGTAATATCTTTAGAAAAATCACCCTGCGTAAACAAATTCACAAACAAATCTTTAAAACCGACTAAGGTGAGCTCCGTAAATTCTACAGTTTGACTAAAACCCATCTTGATGGCTTCAGAAAATTTTAGATTGATGGTGGCAGTTTTAGCAAAAGCAATACCAATCATTTTTTTGTCTTTATTACCTTCTACATTATAGACTCCAGCTAAAGTTGTAGAAAGCTCCTCACCCTTTCTATTTTTATATTCGATAGTGACAGAGTCGCCATGCTTATTTTCTTCATCATTAATAGTTTCAGAAACTTCTTGAGTAATCTCTTCACCTGACGCCCTATCTAAATCAATAGATTTTTTATTAGAGACTTGACCCATAACATCTTCTGAGTTCAAATAAATTTTTTGAACTTCATCACCAACCTTTAAACCCGCCATTTCAGCTGGAGAATTCTTGACCACATTAGCAATCAAAACTGTTTCGTTACGAATCCTTCCTTCATTCACAAAAATTTTATACTCTTCAGAATTTCTATCTATAGCAAAAGTGGTTGTAGAATACACAGAAGCAGTAATAAAAATATAAGCCAAAATTAAATTCATTATCACTCCGGCTGAGAGAATAAAAATTTTAATCAAAGGATGTTTGTGGGCAAAACTTCTTTTAAAATCTGGTTTTTCTTTCAGTAAATCTTTTTCAGATTTTTTTTGCTCTTTTTCTTGATCCAAACCATTTTCTCCGTAAATTTTCACATAGCCACCGATAGGAATAGCGTTAAAAGAATAAGTAGTCTCACCTTTCTTTTTTGAAAAAAGTCTTGGAGGAAATCCAAAAGCAAACTCATCGACTCGCACTTTAGAAATTTTAGCAGCAAAAAAGTGTCCCGCTTCATGAACCAAAACTAAAACCAAAAGTATAATAACGAATATTAAGATTGTCATATTTTTATAAAAATTGTTTTTGTATAATAATCTATTCTCCTAGAATATCTTTTTCTTTTTTGTTATACACGTCTTCAAGTTCACGATTGGCTTCATTCACAACTTCTTGAAGCTCTTCTAAATATCTCGTTTCTTCATCTTTCCCAAACTCTCCATCTTTAGACGCTTTTTCAATTTCTTTTTTAGAATCTTCTCTCACATTTCTCACTTTTACTCTAGCCTCTTCTAATTTTTCTTTAATCAATTTTACCATTTTTTGTCGAGATTCCGTGGTAGGTTTTGGGAAAAAAACACGGAGCCCGATAGAATCACTAGAAGTTGATAAACCGAGATCTGCTTCATTGATTACTTTTTCAATTTCTTTTAATAAACTTTTATCATAAGGAACGATTAAAAGATTAGCGGGAGTTTCTACGCCTACTGAAGCTATATGCGAAATAGACATTTTTGATCCATAAGAATCCACCGAAAGCAAATCTAAAACTTGAGGACTGGCAGTTCCTGTTTGTATGGATCGGTATTCAGAGGAAAGATAATTTATAATTTTCTCTTTTTCTTCTTTAAATTTTGTAAAATCGTATGACATAACTTATATTTAATTATGTTTGCGATTATATCACAAAGCCTTGTTTCTTAAAATCTTAATTTGAAATTTCTGGAAGTTTTAAAGAAAGATATTCTAAAAGAGTTTTTCCACTACTAGAATTATTTTTAGAATATTTAATGGCTTCAATAACATCTGAAATATCATCTAAAAATTCTTTATTTTGATAATTAAACATTTTAAATTTATTTTCAACTTCTAAATCTTTTTCTTCTAACACTGATTCTAAAATAAAATTTTCATAATCTTTGGCCAGAAAATCATGTATGCAAATCAAAAACTTTTCCAAGCTTTCTCTGTCTGCCCTTTCTTTATTCTCAAACTCTAAAGCGTATTCGTCTTTTTTTTCTAGAATCTGAGAAATTTCTTTTATTTTCATTCTTTGAATCTTTTTAGTGGTTAAAAATTTTTCAGCCGCTCTTAATAGAAATTCATTTTCAGCATTTTCTGAAAGTATTTTTTCTTCATGAATTTCCAATTTATACAAACGAGACAAAATTGTGCTAATTAAATTTAGCCCCTCGTGGACTATAAATAAAATTTTCAAATTCTCTCCAGATTCTTCTAGAAATTTCAATAAAGCATTTTGTGACTCTCTAGTAATAGAATAAAAAGAAATTAATATAAAATGCTTTTTGGAAAAACCAGTATTTCCATATTCAATAATCTCTCTAGCTTTAGAAACATCGAAAACTTTTAAATTTATAAAAAGACTTTCTCTAAAATCTTCAACCTCTTTTAGTTTTTCTTCAAAATACAAAAAAACCATTTCTCTATTTTTTGTTTCTAGTAAAAAACAATTGGCTGAGGAAGATTTAAATTCACTAAAAATTCTATCTAATTTTTCTTGAAAATTACTATTCAAACCTTCCTTCAAAGTCAATAAATCCATGTTGTTATAATATCATTTTTATCTCTTAGATAAAATAGATTTTTTATAAACATCTAGATGAGCAAGTGCTAAACCTGTCCCTTTAGAAACACAAAAAATGGTATCCGTAGCCAGATCAGCTTTTACTCCTGTCCTTCTTTCTACCAAAATAGGAAAATATCTTAAAAGTGAAGAACCTCCACTCATAATAATTCCATTATCAATAATGTCGCGAGAAAGTTCTGGGGGAGTTTCTTGAAGCACACTTTTTATCGCTAAAATAATTTGTTTTAATTCTTTATCTATAGCTTTAGTAATTTCGTTAGTTTTAACTTCTATAGATTTGGGCAAACCAGAATTTCCATCTCTTCCTTTCACCTCCATCGTCATTTCTTCTTCTAGAGGAAGAGCTGATCCAATTTCTATTTTCATATCTTCAGCAGTCTGTTCTCCAATAATTAAATTGTGATTTTTTTTCATGTAATCAACAATGGCTTTGTCCATTTTTTGTCCAGCAAATTTTACAGATTTTGAACAAACTATACCACCCAAAGAAATCACAGCCACATCAGTCATACCTCCTCCCACATCTACAATAATTCTTCCACTAGCTTCATGAATCGGAATCCCAGCTCCAATGGCAGCCAAGACCGGCTCTTTCACAATGTAAGCGTTTTTAGCTCCAGACTTAATAGCCGCCTCAATAACAGATCTTCTTTCTGTTCCAGTAATTCCGCTTGGCACAGAAATCATAACTTCTGGTTTAAAAATATTAAATCTAGGCAAAACCTTATTAATATAATATTTAAGCATAGCTTCTGTCACTCTATAATTAGCTATCACTCCGTCACGAATTGGGCGATAAGCGATAATCTCGTCAGGAGTCTTACCTATCATCTCTTTAGCCTTATTGCCTATAGCTAAAATTTGTCCGTCTTCTTTAGAAATAGCAACCACAGATGGCTCGTTCAAAACGATACCTTTTTCAGGCACATAAACTCTGGTGTTTGTAGTTCCAAGGTCTATACCTAATTTTTTTATTAAAAATGCCATAAAGACTAAAATAGATTATATTTCATCATTAATTTATCACAAAAATCCAAACTTGACAAAGAAAGATAAACCATTGTTTTTGCAAGCATTTTACTAATTATTTAAGATTTGCAATTACTTAAAATTGAAAACTCTCTAGAAATAATCTAAATAACAAATACTAAAGGTTTTGTTATAATTAAAACATGTATATCTTAAAAATAATTCCTATTGCTAACGGTTTACCTGAAAATTATTTTTCTTATTTCTCAAAAGAGAAATACTTTTTAGGATCGTTAGTTGAGGTTAAAATAAGAAACCGAAAAATTCCTGGTCTAGTCTGCGAAATCGTCAAAGTAGAAAATGAAAAAATCTCACTTAAATCTCAAAAATTTACACTTAGAAAAATAGAAAAGGTTTTGAAAGAAAAATTTATAGACGAAAATCTTTTTCAAAGCATTAATGAGACAGCCTTTCTTTTAGGAGTCAAAGAAAGTGAAATAGTAAAAAATTATATTCCAAATTTCGTCTTTGAAAATATAGATTTTTTTTCTTCTGAAAAGACCCAGTCAGAAAAAAAGAATTTAAATAAAATAATAACTATTTCTGATTTTCAAAAAAGACATCAGTTATATTTAAATAAAATACGAGAGAATTTAAAAAATAAAAAATCTACAACCATATTTTTCCCAACAATTAATGACTTAGAAATCTCGCAAGCTTATTTTGAAAAAAATAAAATTAAAAATGTTGCCTTTTTCCATTCTGGACAAACAAAAAGTAAAGTACAAGAAAATTTAAATAAAATAGAAAAAGGAAATGTTTTAATTCTTTCCACTTCTTCTCTTTTACCATTCTTACTTAAAGAAAAAATTGATTTAAATACCATAATTTTAGAAAAAGAAAATTCTTACAATTATTTTTCCCATACGAGCAAAAAACAGATCGATGCTAGAGAGTTTATAAAGAAAATTTCTAAAGATTTAAATTTGGAATTGCTTTTGGGGGGAAATATTATTTCTCTTCAGAGTTTTGAGAAGGCTAATTTAGACACTGTTTTAGAAACTAAGAAAAAAAATAGATTTAGAATTGTCGATTTGGCTCAAGAGAAAGAATTAAAAAGAGAGGAGTTAAAAAATAGAGTTAAAAAAATCTCCAAACAAGAAAATAAAGAATATAATTCTGTTTACTTTAGTGAAGAATTAGTAAAAAAGCTTGAAGAAACAAAAGCTAATAAAGGAAAAGTTTTTTTATATACAAAAAGAAAAGGTCTTTACACGGAAACAATTTGTTTAGACTGTAACACAATTTTTAAATGCAAAAATTGTGACAAACCTTATATTTTGTTTAAAAAAAATGACCAAAAAACTGAAAGACTTTATATCTGTGCAAATTGTAAAAAGAAAAAAACATTATCAAAAAGTGAAAATCTAACTTGCGAAAATTGTGGAAGTTGGAGAATGAAAACTCTCGGGGTCGGAACTCAAGGTGTAGAAGAAAATTTAAAAGAAATTGGTTGGAAAACTTTTGTTTTAGACTCAGAAATTGCTAAATCTAAAACAGATATAAAAGATATCTTAAAAAATTGGCAAAAAGAAAAGACTTCGATTTTAATTGGTACCGATTTAGCTTTGAATTTTTTAAATACAAATTTTGAAACAGATTTGGCAGCCATAATTTCTCTAGACTCTCTTTTTTCAATACCGGAAATAAATATTGATGAAAAGATTCTAAATATTTGTCTTGAGATGAAAGAAAAAATAAATGTTAAAGAAAAAATTCTAATTCAAACCCGCTTAAGAGAACAAAATGTTTGGGAGTATTTAGAAGACAATAATATTTTAGATTTTTTGAAAGACGAGCTAGAAACTAGGAAAAATTTTGATTTACCTCCTTATATAAATATTCTCAAATTTAAAATAGAAAAGAAAAACATAAAAATTAAAGATGATATAGAGAGAATTTTAGAAAAAATCTTTATAGAAGAAAGAATAGAAAATAAAAAAGTGGTTTGGGTGGTAGAAAAAAAGACCGGAGCTTATGTCGGAACACTATCTATTCCCAAAAAACTTTGGCAAACAAAAAAAGAAGAAAGGGATCTTCCTTCAAGTTTTGCAAAAAAGATTGTTAGTCTTTTATCGGATTTTCGATTAGAAATAAATCCTCAAAATATTTTTTAAAATGAAAACGATTTATGTCAAGTGTCCTTTAATAACATATTATGATAAAATACCCTTATAATATAAGTGTCTATCTATGGTTAAAATAGTACAAATTGACTGGAAAAAGGAAAACGCGACTGGGAAACTGGATGAAAAGAGTGTACTTAGACAAGAGTCTAAAGTGGTAAAAAAAGAAGAATTTGGCACTCTTGAGCTCAAAAAAATAATTTCTGATATGCAAGAAGCTATGGAAAAAGAAGAGGATGGTGTAGCTATTGCTGCCCCACAAATAGGTGTAGCAAAAAGAATTTTTTGCATTAAAGAAAAAGCTTATGAACTCGAAGGCAAAGAAACAAAATGGAGACCCTTAGTCTTTATTAATCCAAAAATTAAAAAAACTAGCAAAAAAATGCTAGCAGCCGACGAAGGCTGTCTTTCAGTTCGCCCTCTTTACGGAACAACCTTTAGGCACACAAATATCACTTTAGAAGCTCAAGATTTAAATGGAGTAAAATTTACTTTCGGAGCCAGCGGACTTATTGCTCACATTTTTCAACACGAGTGTGAACATTTGGATGGTATACTTTTTATCGATCACGCAGAAGATTTACAAGAAATTGATTTGGAAAAATTAAAAGCTGAAGAAAAATATGCAGAATAAGGATATAAAATTTGTTTTCTTTGGGGTAGGACCTTTGGCAGAAAGCGCTTTGTATGCCCTCTACAAAAACGACTTAACCCCCTCTTTAATTATCACCTCTCCAGACAAAAAAGTTGGCAGAAATTTAAAAATACAAAAAAACATAATCGCAACTTGGTGCGAGACAAAGAATATTAAAGTTTGGCAACCAGAGACCTTGGAAAATATTGATTCCAAAAATTCACCGCTAAAAGAAATTGTGTTTGATGTAGCTTTAGTTGTAAGTTATCCAAAAATTTTACCTAAAGAAATCTTAGAGCTTCCTAAGCATGGCACACTAAATGTTCACCCTTCGCTTTTACCAAAGTATAGAGGTCCTTCCCCTATTCAAACCGCTTTGTTAAATGAGGAGGCTCTTACAGCTGTTTCAATCATAAAATTAAATGAAAAAATTGACGCTGGCCCAATTTTATTACAAAAAGAAATAGAAATCTTAGATGATGACACAAATGAGACTTTAGAAAGAAAATGTGGAGCAGAAGGAGGATATATGTTGGCACAGATTTTGTCTCATTATTTAGAAGGTAATTTAAAATTGAAAGAACAAAATCACTCTGAAGCTACTTTCACTAGAAAATTTAATAAAACGGACGGAGAAATAAAATTAGAAGATAGCGCTATAGAAGTTCAAAACAAATTCAAAGCCTTTTTACCCCACATCTCAATTTTCTTTTTTCTTAAACACAAAGAAAGAGAGTTGCGTATAAAAATCTCTAAAATCAATTTAGATAAAGATTTTGCGAAAAATAAATCAGCTGTAGATATAATAAAAAATGTCATTCCAGAAGGAAAATCTGAAATGACATGGGAAGATTTTAAAAGAGGATATTTTTAATAAAAACACCTTAAAGTTTTTTAAGATTTTAAGGTGTTTGCTTTAGTTTAGTTCAACTCTATAGAATTGATTATTATGTTTTCTAAAGGTCTGTCCTTGGAGTCTGTTTCAACTTCTTGTATTTTTTGAGCGACATCTTGCCCTTCTACAACTTTTCCAAAAACTGTATAAGCTGGTGGAAGCGGTGTGCTACTTGTCATAATGAAAAATTGTGAACCGTTGGTATTTGGGCCAGAATTCGCCATGGCCACTGTTCCAACTTCGTAAGTCTCAGTGCCAGTCAACTCATCGTCAAACTTATATCCTGGTCCACCTGTACCCCAAAAGATTTTTTGAGATTCATCTTTAGATAAAGGATCCCCTGTTTGAATCATAAACCCATTGATTACTCTATGGAACTTCACTCCGTCGTAAAATCTCTGTTTAGCTAATTTTATAAAATTGGAAGTCGTTACTGGCTTGTCTTCAGAAAACTCAAAAACCACATCCCCCAAAGTCGTATGTAGAGTAGCCGTACGGAAAACCGTTTGCTCTTCTTGATTGTTTATATTTTGATCGTACATATTTGTATTAATATTTTTATTTATAATTTTATTTTTATTACTTAAATTATTGTTGTAAGTAATTGCAGAAACTATTATTAATAAAACAATTACAAAACCAATAGTTAAAATATTTTTAGTCTGCTTGTTCATATTATATTTTTACCTTTATTCTTCTTTTTTAAAAAGTTTTTTAAAGTTTAGAGCCATCTTGTGAGAAAGCGTTCTTTTTTTATCTTTCATCTCTGAAATATTTTCTTCTAACTTATCTTTCAATTCATCGATCGACGCGTAGAGGTCATCCTTTACTGATTTAGCAAAAATCTTTTTCTTAAATCCTGTAACCCTGACGGAAGACTTGTAAATCTCTCCGTTGGATTGTCTGTTATTTGTTTTAGATAATTCTACCTCTACAAAAATATTTTTTTCATTAAAAGAATTAATAAATTTTTCCAAGGCTTCAGAAATTCTTTTTTCTGCATAATTTTGTAAAGCTTCAGTTATTTCTATTTCAACACCTTTAATTTTTATATTCATGTTTTTATCTTAAAAGAATTAAATTTTTAATAAACTTTTCTGGAATTTTAAATCAACTTCTATTCTACCCTGTCTTATTTAGTATACCTCAAAAAAATAGTCTCCAAAAGGAGCTTGAAAAATAAAACTAAAATCCTCTGTCGTGGGAGACGCAGAAGATTTTAGTTTTTAACTTAAGAAAAAATTATTTTTTCTTAGCTACTTTTTTAGCTACTTTTTTCTTAGCTACTTTTTTAGCTGGAGCTTTCTTAGCTACTTTTTTAGCAACTTTTTTCTTTGCTACTTTTTTAGCTGGAGCTTTTTTAGCTACTTTTTTCTTTGCTACCATAATTTATTTTTAAAAGTATTGAATACTCGAGAGAGCGCTTTTAATTTTTGACTTTGGACCCTAAGTCTGCCTCTCTGATTTAATTATCTCATTTAAAAAAAATTTGAACAATACTTTTTTAAAAAAAATTTGTGGATAACTTTTTTATTTTTAAATAAAAAATTTTTTAAAATTTTATTTGTCGTGATATAAATGTTTCTCTGTTCCACATTTACATTTATCTAATAAAAATTCTTTCACATATTCTTCACCGTAATCAAAAGTAATCTCTTCTCCTTTTGAGATATTTTTTATGGCTCGCAAAAAAACTTTTTTATTTTTTATCTCACTTTCCGCATTGGGTTCACAAGAGTGATTTGCATAGCGAGCGATATTCCATTTTGGAGATCCGTCCAAATTAAAATCTTTTTTTACTGAAAAAATATATTTATTATCAGCAAGATTTTCAATTTCTTTATCAGTTAAAATCTTTCCGACGTATTCTATAAGCAATTCTCCTTTTTTGATTTTTTCATCCGCAAAAAGACCGAGCTCAGCTAAACCTTTTTTAACTTTTAGTTTTTTATATTGATGCTCTGGTAATTTATTTTTTATATTTAAAAACTTTTTAAGGTTTTTAGAGGTTTTAGAAATTTTTTTTAAAATTTTATTTTGAGTTTTCATAAAAATTTTTAAATATGTCTAAATTATTTTTTTTAGTAACTTGTCTTCGTCTGATTATAAGTATAATAGAGAAACCTAAGGCTGAGACAAAAACTAAAACAGGAAAAGCTAAAGTGACGAAATTGTACTCGGACAAAGCTAAAATAGAAATCAAGGCTCGAAAAGAATTAATAGCCCAAAGAGAAATGGTTTCTGAGTGTGGGTCAATCCAAGATTTTCTTAAAGTCGCTTGGCCAGCTAAAGAATACACTAAAATCAGCAATCCAGTGGAAACTGCTGGAGCTTCAGCCAAAAGCCAAATAGGTATAGCCGAGAGAGTTAGAAACAAAAAGACAATATCCACTTTTTTAATGTTTTTATCGTCTTCTTTAATTAAACTAAGAACAAATACTGCGAGACACAAGATTGCCACAAAAAGAGTTGGTAAAGAACCAGCTTCTGCTCCTTTTGAAACTTGCAATAAAAAAAGTATAAAAATAATCAAAAACCAAAGTCCCCAAGTAAAAATATGAGGTTTAGTTTTTTTATCTAAAATATCTATTATATAAAAACCATAACTAACAAGCACTAGAACGGAAGCTATTATTCCAAAAAAAGTTTTGACTATTAAAAGCATAAAGTTGTTTCTTTAAAGTTTATCACAATTAAGAAAATATGATAATATTAGGCTATTATTTAAGTAAAAATATGAATAATTTACCTGAGAAATTTCTAACCGCCTATAATCCCAAAGAGACTGAAGAAAAAATATATAAAGAGTGGGAAGACTCTGGATATTTTAATCCAGACAATTTATTAACTGAAAAAATCAAAAAAGACTCTTCTGGAAAAGAAAAAACTTTTTCTATTATTCTTCCGCCTCCCAATGTGACTGGCACTCTTCATATTGGACACTCTTTAATGCTGGTCATTCAAGATATTATTGCTAGATATTATAGAATGAACGGATACAGAACACTTTGGTTACCGGGCACTGATCACGCAGCTATTGCTACTCAGTCTGTAGTAGAAAAAAAACTCCAAAAAGAAGAGGGTAAATCTCGTCACGATTTAGGAAGGGAAAAACTTTTAGAAAAAATCGAAGATTTTGTTTCTGTTTCCCAGAATACTATTCTCTCTCAATTTAAATCCATGGGAGCCTCTCTTGATTGGTCACGTCTAACTTTCACTTTGGATGAGAAAAGAAATTTCGCGGTAAATACCATGTTTAAAAAAATGTATGATGACGGACTGATTTATCAAGGAAACAGAATCGTAAACTGGGACCCAAAAGGACAAACTGTAATCTCTGATGACGAAATAGTTTATGAAGAAAGAAATACTACCCTTTACACTTTTAAATATGCCCCAGATTTTCCTATAAACATTTCCACCACTAGACCAGAAACCAAGGTAGGAGACACTGCTGTAGCTGTTCATCCAGAAGACGAAAGATACAAAGAGTTTGTGGGTAAAGTTTTCGAATGTAATTTTTGTAATGTCCCTATTCAAATCAAAATTGTCGCCGATAAAGAAGTTGATATGGAATTTGGAACAGGAGCTCTCGGGGTAACTCCTGCCCATTCTCAAATAGACTGGGATATTGCCGAAAGACACGCCTTGTCTAAAAAACAAGTCATTAATGAATACGCCAAAATGATAAACTGTAATGAAGAATTGAATGGCAAAAAAGTTACTGAAGCTAGAGAAATAATTGTAGCTTGGCTTGAAGAAAATAATTTACTAGAAAAAAAAGAAGAAGTTTTACAAAATGTTTCTACAGCTGAAAGGACTGGAGGAATTATAGAACCTCTACCAAAACTTCAATGGTTTATCGCTGTCAACAAAGAATTTGAACATTTTGGAAAGAAAACTACTCTTAAAAAATTAATGTTGGAAGCGGTAGCCGAAAAAGGTTTAAAAATTATCCCAGAAAGATTTGAAAAGGTATATTCCCATTGGATAGAAAATTTAAGAGATTGGTGCATTTCTAGACAAATATGGTACGGACATAGAATACCTGTTTGGTATACCGAAAATGGAGATATTGCAGCTGTAGGATTTAATGATACAAACAAAGAGCTAAAACAAGATGAAGACACGCTGGACACTTGGTTCTCTTCTGGCATGTGGACATTTTCTACTCTAGGTTGGCCAGAAAAAACAGAAGACCTAAAAAAATATCACCCCACAACTCTTATGGAAACTGGACACGATATTATTTTCTTTTGGGTAGCCAGAATGATAATGATGAGCACATATGCCTTAAACGAAATTCCTTTTAAAACTACTTATCTTCACGGATTGGTGCGTGATACCAAAGGAAGAAAAATGAGTAAATCTTTAAACAACGCTTTAGACCCTCGTGAACTTATAGAAAGATTTGGAACTGATGCTCTTCGTATGTCTTTAATTGTTGGGAATGGTCCAGGTAATGATTTGAAACTTAGTGAAGATAAGATTAAAGCTTATAAAAATTTTGCAAATAAAATTTGGAATGCGACAAGATTTGTTTTAGAAAAAACACTAGATTATCCTGGAGAGGAAAATTATATCGATAACATTACTTTTGAAACTGATAAAAAAATCTTATCCGAGTCTTTAGAACAAATTAAAGAAATTGGTGCGGACATAGAAAATTATCGTCTACACTTGGCTAGTGAAAAAATTTACGCATACTTTTGGCATGAGTTTTGTGATAAACATATTGAAAATTTAAAAATTAGAATTCTAAATGATGAAGAAAAAACTTCAGCTCAAGCCACCCTACTTTTGGTTTTAAGAAATTTAACTATAGCTCTTCACCCTTTCATGCCTTTTGTAACAGAAGAAATTTGGAAATCTCTTAAAAATGAAAAAGACGATCTGCTTTTAGTAACCAATTGGATAAAATAAGTAAATTGTGGATAACTAATTAAAAATTCTATTGATAGAATCTTAAAAAATAGGTATAATTATATTAACGTTTAAAAATGTTTTGCGTTTTATCTATATAGTTAAAATAATTTTGTTTATAAATTTATGTCAAAAGAAAAAAAATCGTTTTTTGAAAGGCTTGCCGGGTCTGTGATGGTTGAAGATGAAAACCTGGAAGACGAGGAGGTTGAAATTGAAGTAGATAGAAAAAATAGTCGCAAATTCGATGACACAGAAAAGACACTGTCAGATTTTCGGGGCGAAGATGAGTATGAAGAAGAAGATGGTGAGCTTTCGGTGGATGTTTATCAAACTCCAAACGAAATAATCATTGAAGCTATGCTGGCTGGAGTAAAGCCTGAAGACCTTCAAATTTCTATTACTCGTGACATGGTGACAATTAAAGGCAGAAGAGATGGTAACACCCAAATCTCTGATGATGATTATTTTTATAGAGAGCTTTATTGGGGTTCTTTTTCTCGAAGCATTCTTTTGCCTCACGAAATTGAAATTGAAAGTGTGGAAGCTGTAGAAAAACATGGTCTTTTAATTATTCGTCTCCCAAAAATAGATAAAGCAAGACAAGCTAAAGTTAAAGTTAAAAGCATTTAAGTGTTTAGCAAAAATCCCGAAAAAGGGATTTTTTATTTTTTAAAATATGCTATATTTTAATTCTTAGGCTCTCGTAGTTAAATGGATATAACTCCTCCGTCCTAAGGAGGGTTTGTGGGTTCGATTCCTGCCGAGAGCACAAAAAAACATAAAGGGTGATAAAATATATTCATAACATAGACATATGGAAAATAACTTTGAAAAACTTTTAAAATTAATAGAAGAGAACAATAAAATGCTTCGCAAAATACGAAGGAATCAAAAAATTTCTAGTTGGATAAAAACTTTTTATTGGATAATAATCTTAGGAACTCTATTTGGAGCTTATTACTTTTTACAACCATATATAAACTCTTTCAATAAGAATATACAGAATTTACAAAATACAATTAACAATATTTCTAGCTCCACTTCTGATTTGCCAACTTCGATTCTGGGAATACCCGAAATGAAACAATTTCTTGAAGATATAAAAAGTACTAAGAAATAAAATTAAATAAAAAATAAAAAGCCCTAAAAAGGCTTTTTATTTTGGTGCCGAGAGCCAGGCTCGAACTGGCGACCTATTCCTCTTCAGGGAAGCGCTCTACCAACTGAGCTATCTCGGCAAAGGAAAGTCTTAATATTCTATCACAAAAAAGACTCTTTTCAAAACTAAAAATACTAGTTTTTGGAAGAAAGAGCTTCTGAAATTTTGTTTGGATTAAAGCCTATCAAAACCTCTTCCCCAATCTTTATAACAGGAACTCCTAATTGGCCAGTAAGTTCCACCATCTCTTTTCTTTTTTGTATATCTTTAGCAACATCATACTCTGTATAAGCCAAACCTTTCTCCTTAAACCAATCTTTAGCCATATTACAAAAATGACAAGTAGGTGTAGAATAAATTTCAATTTTTTTAATCTTATTTTCGTTCATATTTTAAAAATGTATGTTTAAAAACCTTGAGCACTTATGTGTATTAGTATACCACGTTTATCTTTTAAAAAGATTTTTTAAAAAAACCTTAAAAACTTCCCACTTAGAATCGTTTTTAGGAATTTCGTAAGTAGACGCTGGAGTACTATAAACAACAACAACATTTTCTTCAGCTTTTTTTACAGGATAAGTTTCACGTATATATCTCTCTTCCCCTTCTTTAGTGTTTATGTTTTCTAATTTTAACTCATTCATTTCTAACACCTTCTCCGCCTCATCTACTTCTTTACTAACATGTACATAATCAGCTTTTGTCACTTGAAATTTTTTATATACCCCCAAAATTCCTCTACCAAGCAAAACGATTAAAACAATTGATACAACTATAGTAAAATTCGAATAAAAAATATTTTGCCATATGAATTTTTCCTTATATCTTCGCATATAAATAGCTAATTTGTATTTTATCTATATTATCTATAATTTGTCTATATAAATATATCACACAAAGCTACTTTAGCTTATATTTCAAAAAAACTATTTAAGTGCTATAATGTCAAAATAAATTTATGTTTACTGGTAAATCAAAGAAAAAGGTAGAGAAAATTTACAAAGTTATGGCAATACTGATAGTCATAGCGATGATAGCTTTTCTTTTGATACCTCTTCTAAATATTATGTAAAATAAAAACCAAGAAATTTCTTGGTTTTTATTTTTTCATGAGCTCCAAAAAAGTATCGTGCTCTATGTGAACCTTTCCTTCTTTTTGCATACGCCTTTTCCCCTTCTTTTGCTTTTCTCTCAGTTTCATTTTTCTGGTAATGTCTCCTCCGTACAAATATCCCGTCACGTCTTTTTTCATGGCAGAAATAGAACGAGAAGATATAATCCTCCCTTTAATCATGGCTTGAATTTTTACTCTAAATAATTCTCTCGGAAGAATTTTATAAAGTTTTTCCACCAACTCTTCAGCTTCTTCATTAGCTCTCCACTCTGCCACTACTCGAGAAAAAGCTGGCACCCTCTCTTCTGCTACAAAAATATCTAACCTGGTTACTGAGGCGTCTTTCATTTCTCCCATTTTGTAAGAAATAGAAGCATAGCCACTAGAAGCAGATTTTAATTCGTCAAAAAAGTTTCTCATCAATTCACGCAATGGCATATTCACTTGAATATTCACCCTATTCTCTCCCCAATCTTTCATGTCTACTATTTCCCCTTCATGCTTTTGAAAAAGTTGCATCAAATTAGAAAGATATTCGTTCGGCACAATGATGGTCAGACTGATCCACGGTTCACGCACTCTTAAATATTGTCCATGATCTGGAAAATGAATTGGAGTATACACCTTTTCCAAAACACCATCTCGCATTTCTACTTCATAAGTAATAGAAGGTTGTGTGACAATTAATTCTTGATCGAACTCTCTTCTCAATCTTTCTGTAATAATTTCTAAATGAAGCATACCCAAAAAACCACATCTAAAACCTCTGCCAAGAGCTCCACTCATCTCTTCCTCAAAAGTTAAAGAAGAGTCAGAGAGTCTCAATTTTCCTAAAGCAGAACGCAAATCATCAAATCTCTCTTGAGTTTCTGGATAAATAGAGGCGAACACTAAAGGTGTGGGTTCTTCATAACCAGCAAAAGGAGAAAGAGGGTGAGAAAAAGTTGTGACTGTATCTCCCACTCTCGCCACCCCAGGCTCTTTAATACCTGTCACAATATATCCAATTTCTCCTTCCCTTAACTCTTTTCCCTCTTTTTTTTCTGGCTTAAAGGTTCCAACATTTCTCACTAAAAATCTATATTTAGATTTTATAAATAAAAGCTCATCATTTCTTTCTACATTCCCGTTTAAAACTCTGACATACAAAATCACGCCTTCGTGACTAGAATACTCAAAATCAAAAATGAGAGCCCGAAAAGATTTACTTTCTACCTTTTCCAATTTGGGAGCTGGTATTTTTTTTATAATTTCTTCTAAAAGATTTTCTACCCCTTCACCAGTTTTCCCTGATACAGAAATTATTTCTTCTTCATTCACTTTTAATAAATTAGTTATTTGTTTTTTGACTCCTTCCACATCGGCAATTGGAGAATCAATTTTATTGATGACTGGAATAATTTTTAAATTAGCAGCTTGAGCCATTTCTAAAGTGGTCAACGTTTGCGCCTGCACTCCTTGAGTGGCATCAACCAACAAAACCGCGCCTTCTACCGCTCGCAAACTTCTAGAAACTTCATAGGAAAAATCTATATGTCCAGGAGTATCAATCAAATTTAAAACATAGTTTTTATATTGCATCCTTACAGGTGTCATTTTAATTGTAATACCTCTTTCTCTTTCTAAATCCATAGAATCTAAAACCTGATCTTTCATCTTGCGATTTTCTACAGTATTAGTAAACTCTAAAAGCCGGTCAGACAAAGTCGACTTACCGTGATCAATATGGGCTATAATAGAAAAATTCCTAATATTTTGCATTATTTCTTATGAATATACCACATTTACCTTCTCTCCAAAAGGATTTTACAACTGAACCCTATCAACATCAAAGCTATCTCCAACTTGTAAATCTAAGCTTTTCGTAATTCCCATTTTTACCTCCAAAACATATTTAGCCAAATTGCCACCATTAGTAAAAACCTGCGAAGAATAAGGATCGGCTGAATAATAAGAGCTAGCCAAGGCATTTTCAATATGAACAACAGTAAAAGATTCATCAAGCCAGATAATATCTAAATCAAAATTCATTTCTTTCATCCAAAAATTACTTGTCTCTAATTTTTCAAAAACAAACAATAAACCTTCTGTGTAAACTTTATCATTTTCCTCATAAATCTTTAGAGAACTTCTTCCAGACAATCCTTGTTCTCTTAAAGCTGGAGTATTAGCCACTTCCACAAAAATTTTGTCTCCATTTTTCGTAATCAAAGCTCCACCCTCTTCTTCGCGAAAGGAAAAAGTGTTTAAAGAATCTGAAGAGTTTTCTCTGTTTGTTACAGAGTCATTTGAATTATTTCTGGCAAAAACATTAAAGCTCGAAGATTTTTCTTTCAGAAAATCACTTAGACCAAACAAAAGAGCCATGCTGGCAAAAATTAAAAAAATAGAAAAAACGAGACCTAAAACATTTTTTGTTTTATTTTTTCTTTTAGTGCGCAGATGTGTCATAATTTTATAAATACATTTTAACACAAAAAAAAGCCAGATTTTACTCTGGCTTCGGCTTTCATTTCTTTCCTGTTTTGTTTTCTTTGCTTTCTAGGTAACAAAATTCATGCCACCCGCAAACTACAAAAGAAAAAGCTTCTTTCTCAGAGTCTTTATCTTTTTCAACAACAAGCTTACAAGGTGTAAATGTGTACCCCGAACCATTCAAGACTTTTTTGTCTTCTTTTGTCCAAATAACGAGTACGGACATACCTTGTTGTTCTCCATCAAAAAATTTATACAACTCCTTGATGAAGGGATATTTTTTGATATTGGGTCTGAACTTTGATAAAAAATCTTTAAGTTCTTTTGCGGAAAAGATCAAAAATAAATCCTCCGCCTTTTCACCTTTTACCGTCAAATACCCTGAGAATGAGGTTTTTAAACCTTTTTCTAAGCCTTTAGAAATAACCATTTTTTAAAATTTTAAAGATTAAACTTTTTGAACTTATTAAAATATAACAATAATAATGCTCTTTGTCAACACAACCCTAGGTCTTATTGTTCTTTTTTTCTATTAACTTTAGCTCTCATACCTTCGTTCAAAATTTGTTTTCGCAATCTAACACTTTTCGGAGTAATTTCTAAATATTCATCTTCATTCATTATTTCTAAACCTCTTTCTATAGAAAGTTCCCAAGCTGGCACAAGATTAATAGCATCATCTGTCCCACTGGCTCGCATATTGGTGAGCTGTTTTCCTTTGGTGGGATTGACTATCATTTCTTCGCCTTTACTGGTGTTACCAATCACTTGTCCATCATAAACTTCTGTTCCAGGACCAATATAAAGGACACCTCTATCTTGAAGATTGAAAAGTGAAAACCCTAAAGCTTTTCCAGTCTCCATACTTGTCATAGATCCTACCAACCTTCTTTGAATGGGACCCGCGTATTCTCCAAATCTTATAAATCTCGAAGACAATATACCTAGACCCTTAGTATCTACCACAAACTCTCCCCTATAGCCAAACAAGCCTCGAGTAGGAACTTCTGCTTGAATTCTTGTAATTCCATTTCTTTCTCTCATATCTGTCACCACAGCTTTTCTTCTTCCAAGTTTTTCCATTACCACCCCAGAAAAATCTGTTGGTATGTCTACAACCAACTCTTCAAAAGGCTCTTCTTTTCCTATTATCTCTCCTGCTTCATTTTTTATTTCATGAAAAATAACTTTCGGCTGAGAAACTTGTAACTCATATCCTTCTCTTCTCATATTTTCTAAAAGAACAGCAATATGCATTTCCCCTCTTCCGTAAACCAAATATTTATCTATATCAAAATCCACCCTTAATCCCACATTTACTTCCAATTCTTTTTCTAATCTGTCACGAATTTGTCTTCCGGTAACATATTTTCCTTCTCTTCCAGCAAAAGGAGAATCGTTAACTAAAAAATCCAAGGAAATAGTTGGCTCATCAATATGAATAGCTGGCTTGCTTTCCCCTTTCTCATCTTTCAAAAAAGTTTCTCCTATAAAAATATTTGGAAAGCCAGCAATCATAACAATATCTCCAGCCACAGCAAATTCAGATTCTATTTTTTTTACTCCATAAAAAGTAAAGATTTTAGTAATTTTTCCAGAGATTGTTTTTCCTGTAAAAGGATCTTTAACAAAAATACTTTCACCCACTTTAGCCATACCATCATAAACTCTAGAAATCGCCATTCTACCTAAAAAATTATCATAAGCTAAATTAAAAACTTGAGCCACAAAAGAATTCTTCACGTCTCCAGAAGCTTTTGGTACCTTTTTTAAAATAGTGTCGAGCAGAGGCTCCAAATTTATCTTTTCATCATTTAAATTTTCTAAAGCTATTCCTTCACGACTAATAGCGTAAATTGTAGAAAAATCTAACTGCTCATCATTTGCTCCAAGCTCTAAAAATAATTCAAAAACTTCATCTTGTACTCTTTTGATATCACTAGCCGGCTTATCAATTTTATTTATCACCACAATCGGTTTTAATCCTAACTCTAAAGATTTTTTAAGAACAAATCTAGTTTGTGGCATTGGTCCTTCTTGAGCGTCCACTAAAAGCAAGACTGAATCTATGGAACGAAGAACTCGCTCTACCTCACTTCCAAAATCCGCATGACCAGGAGTATCTAAAATATTAATTTTTGTGTTTTTGTAAATCATGGAAGTATTTTTAGAGTAAATCGTAATACCCCTCTCTTTTTCTATATCATTTGCGTCCATAGAAAAACCCTCCTCTAAAACACCACACTCTTTCATGAGCGCATCAGTCAAAGTAGTTTTACCATGATCTACGTGAGCAATGATTGCAATATTCCTGATTTCTTTATATTCTTGATCCATAAAATTCTTTTAGACAAAAAAATAAGCCTTTTAGCTTTTGTTGTGTTAAATAATATCACAAAACAACCCCTTGTGTAAAGTTGAGATAAGTTTTTATTTTAGTTTATTTAAAAAAGCTTTTTGATTTGGTTTTCTTTGTAAAAACTTTTTGGTTGACTCTATTTCTTTTCGACTACCCCCAACTTCTAAAATCTCTTTTCTATACCTTTTTCCTATTTCTTTCATTTTGCTTTTGTTGTTTTTTACTTTTTCAAATTCAGAATAAAAATCATCAGCATATACCAGAGCCCACAAATAAGAATAATATCCAGCATCATAACCAACTAAATGACCAAAACCAGCTGGAAAAATTGCATCTTTTGGCAAATTATAACCGAAATATTTTTTCATTAAAGAATTATAATATTTTGCAGAATTTTCCGCATTAATTTTTTGAGAGTGTAAATCTAAATCAAATTCCGCAAATAAAATCTGTCGCAAATATTGATAACCATTTAAAAAATTTCTACTCGCAATTATCTTTTCCAAAATACCATCCTCTAGTTTTTCTTTTGTCTGATAATGAATAGCTATTTTTTTTAAATTTTCTTTTTCATATAAGAAATTTTCCAAAAGCTGTGAAGGCACTTCCACAAAATCATGATCACAATTTGTTCCACTTTGAGAAAAATACTTTGCTTTGGAAAGTAAAGAATGTAAAGTGTGCCCAAATTCATGAAAAAAAGTCTCCACTTCCCCTAAACTCAAAAACGAAGGAACTTTCTTGTTGGGTTTTGAAAAATTGCACACAATAGTGCTAATTTTTGCACCTTGTATGCCGGTAGAAAATTCAGCTTGGGCAGCATGACTATATTTTCCTTCTCTAGGAAAAAGATCTAAAACTAAATAAGCAACAGGTTTTTTAAGCCGGGAATCCAAGAGTTCATATAAACGAACTTCTTTACTCACTAAAATTTTCCTTTTATTTTTGTCTAAAACTTCTTCGAGAGAAAAATTAAAAAGTTCTCCAAAAATTTGAAAAGTTTTCTTTAAGACATGTTCAAGCTCAAAATATTCTTTCGTTTTAGAGGTGTCGTAAGAATATTTATATTCTTTAAATTTTGTAGCAACATAAGCATAATCATAATACTCTAAACTTTTGTTTTTTTTATATTGTTCCAAATTTTCTATAGCAAATTTATTAAGTTCTAAAATTTCTTTATCAGATTTTAATTTTAATCTGTTTGCAGGACCACCCAAAAAGCTTCTCACAAACTTCTCAGATTTAGCCATCCTGTCTTCAATTTTAAAATCGACATGATTTGTGTATCCTAAAATTTTTGCTCTCTGATTTCTAAGTTTTATGATTTCTGAAAGAATTTTAAGATTCTTCACTCCTCCTTTTTTGTTGTTTTTGTCAACAATTTCTTTTCTCTTTTTTCGATTTGAAGAATATTGAAGAAAAGGGTTAATATTTGAATAATCTAAAGTGATTTTATATTTCTCTCCAACTTTCTCTAAAGTCTTTATAAAGTTTTCAGGCAGGCCTTCAAGTTCTGCCTGATTACATAAAATAAAATCTCTATATTCGTCTATGTTTTTAGAAAAATCCAAAGAAAGCCTGGAAAGTTTTTTGAATATATCTTTTAATTGCTTTTGTTTATTTTTCGGCAAATCAAAACCCATTTTTTTATACCCTTTATAAATGTCTTCCAAAAGTTTAAGACTACCTATTCCATATTTTTTATCTAAATCAGTTTTTTCTTTCTTCTTTTTTTTATAATTCCCTTCTCTATATTCAACAACTGCCCGATAAATACCCTCATCATACTCTAAATCCACACTTTTTTCTGATAAAGCTTTATTAAAGTCGTTAGCTAAATCACGATATTCTTTTTTGATATGAGTAAAAGAATAAACTCCAATTTGATAAAAAATATCCTGAAAAGGATTGTCACAATTTTCTAAAGCCAAAATAGTATTTTCAAAATTTCTCTCTTCTTTTTTAAGAGATTTTATCTTAGAATAAACTTCTTCTTTATTTTGTACGTATTTTTTTAAAAGAAAATCGAAATTATTTTTTTTATAGTTTTTTACTTTAGCAATAGAAAACCAGTCAGGCTCTGCTATCAAAGCCTTTTCAGAAATACTTTTCATAAGAGATTATTTTACTTTAAAGGAAACTCTGACTACCGCGGTTATTCTTTTGTCAATTGTCCCAGTATCATAATAACCATAATCACTAGTATCAACACTATCTTTGGAAGTCACTTGAAAAACTCCTTGCGAAGCAGTGATTACTGCTCCCGCATTATTTCCAGTAGATTCCGCTATAGCTTGCGCTCTTTCAAAAGCGTTTTTAGTAGCTTCATTTAACATTTCAGATTTAATATTATCAAATTCGCTGTAAAAATATTGAGTATTTTGCACAGACACGCTTACTCCATTAAGACGAGATCCTAATTCGTTATTAAGGTAACTATTTAAATTAAGGGATAAATCTTTAATTTTAATTACATCTTTTGAAGAAACATTGATAGTCTGATTATATTCTGAATATCTTTGACCTAGACAATTATCCCAAGAGTCTTTGTCTCGAATAGAACATTGAGGAGTTTTGTAAAAAGCAAGCACGTCAATATCTTTAGGCTCAATGCCATAGTTAACTAAGTATTTAGCTAAATTATCTCTAGCATCACTTAGATTTTTGATAGCTTGAGCTTCGGAAACATTTAAAGAATCTGTTCTCAAAAGAATAGACAAGCTCCCCTTGTCACTAGTCACATATCTCTCCGAAGTTCCAGAAACTGTAATCCCTTGGGCGTTAGTCAAAACAGAAATATTGTTTAAGGATGATTTAAAGAAAAATCCTAAAACAATGAAACCTATTACCAGCAAGATACCAAAAATGAAATATGGAGCTGAAACAACTTTAATAATTTTTTCTGAAGAGAAACTTTTTTTTGTATTTTCAAACATAATTTTGCATTTTTAAAATAATAAATAAATATATTGGCACCTTAATAATGTTATAATTATAACACATAAACAACCCTTTAAAATATGGATATTTTTTTGTTAAATTTCTTCAAAACTGTTTCTATATTTGGAAGCGAGACTGCTTTGATTATATTTTTAACTATCATTTCTCTTCTTTTGTTTTTTTCAAAAAAAAGAAAAAGGTTAGCGAGTTTTGTTTTTTTTAATTATTTACTGAGTATGATTATGGTGGCAGCTTTAAAAGTTGTCATTCAAAAGCCCAGAAGTCTTTTAGCTTTAGCAGAAGAAAAAAGTTACGCTTTCCCTTCTGGTCATGTCGCTTTAGCTATGACCACCTTTCTTCTTTTATTTTTTATTTCTGATTTGATAAAAAATAATTTTTGGAAAAATTTTTTAAAAGTCTTTGCTATTTTTTGGATATTAGCAACAATTTCTGCCAGGCTTTATTTGAGGGTGCACGATATTCCAGATATAGTTACCTCTCTTTTATTAGCCGTTTTTGTATTTATAATTTCTCTCACAATACCCTCTTTTCGAAAACATTTATTACGTAAAGAAATACAAAATAAAGATATAAAAATATGAATAAAGATATTTTAAAAGAAATACATGAACACATTTTAAAAATCAGTACCATAAGAAGAGCAGAAAATAATAAATGGTTTTTTAAATGTCGTCCTGGAGAATATGGTGAGAATGACAAATTTGTAGGATTAACCGTCCCCCAAACTAGAAAATTAGTCCGAGTCTATAAAAATCTTTCTTTATCTGAAACAGAAAGATTGTTAAAATCAGAAATTCACGAAGAAAGACTTTTAGCTCTTTTGATTTTGGTAGAAAAATTTGAAAAAGAAGAATATAAAACAGAAATATTTAATTTATATTTAAAAAATCTAAAATATGTAAATAGTTGGGATTTGGTGGACATGTCCGCCCCAAAAATTGTTGGAGAATATCTGAAAGTCAAATACTCTTTAAAGAGTAAAAATTGTTCTGGAGTAAAATTTTTAAAATCTTTAGCTAGTGATAAGAATTTAGAAGGTAAAAACTGGAAAGAAAAACTCTGGCAAAAAAGAATAGCTATAGTTTCTACTTTAGCTTTTACGCAAAAGCCTTTTAAAAATTATTATGCTCCAGATATTATTTTCGAAGTTTTAGATAAAATTCTTAAAGAAAAAGATGAGATCAATTCTCATGATTTAATCCAAAAAGCTTCTGGTTGGATGTTGCGTGAATACGCTAAAAGAGTAAATGAAGAAAAAATGAAAGGTTTTTTGTTGAAAAATTTTAAAAATATAAAAAACAGAAGAATTTTGCTTCGCTACGCTATCGAAAGAATGACTAAAGAAGAAAGACAATATTGGCTTAATAAAAAATAACAAAAAATCCCGAGTAACCAGGATTTTTTGTTTTATGAAAATTTATTATTTAAGTTTATTTTAATTTGTTCCTTCCATTTCTAAGAGCTCAGCTATCACATCTGGACGAAAACCAATTACGATTTTTCCTTCTATATCTAATACAGGAACGCCCATTTGTCCCGACTTTCTTATCATTTCTTCAGCTCTAACTCTATCTTTAGAAACGTCCACATCTTCAAAAGCAATATTCCTTTCGTTTAAAAAAGTTTTAGCTCTTACACAAAAAGGACAAGAAGGAGTAGAATACACTATAATACTTTTATTGGTCATAGTTTATTTTTATTTTTTAGTTAATAGTTTCGATATAGCAATAAATTTTTTGTCTTTAGTCTGATAAAAAATCTTTTTTCCCTCTCTTCTCGTAGAGACAATATTAGTGTCTCTTAAAACCTTTAAGTGTTGAGAAAGGGCTGATTGACTAAGATGACAAAGTTTTAATAGATCATTTACGCTTTTTTCTTTTTCTAAACAAAGAATAAGCCTAAGCCTATCTTTGTTACCTATAGCTCTGCATGTTTTTTGATCTATCATATATTCATATTAGCATATTCTAATATGTTTTGCAAGTCAAACATTAACTTTTTTAAACCTTTTAAACTATTTAATAGTTATCCAGTATTGTGGACCAGCCTTACAAAAACCTTCGCCGTCAGACAAGTCTAAAGTACACCAATCGAATCTTTCATTGTTCAAAAAGACTTGAATCTCCTTAACTGAATCAAACTGAAAAGCAGCAGCTTCAATTTGAGCTCGAAATTCTGGGTCGGCACATACTCCAGGACTCATCATTTCTCCAGTTAAATAGACTTTAGCAATTCTATCTTCTAAAGTAACCTTATCAAAAAAAGTCTTTTCAAAAGCAGCTACTGTATTTCTAAAACCATCAGCTGGAATTTCTGGACCATGTTTTATATCAAAAAGCATTCTATAGGTAGCTTCTAAAACTTTCTGAGTTTTGGGTATTGCGTGTGGAGCAAAAAAGATATCGGCTCCGCACCCAATCTGTCCCCCATCTTTCACCAAAGGAACTTGAATAACTGTAAAAATTTCTTCGTGATCGTCTCCATACATACTTCCATCACAGTATTCCCCGACACAAGCATATTGACTTGGAATTCTTTTACCAGTTTCAAGATCTCTGTCTTGCTTTATATTCAAAACATCACCTAAAGAATTTTCTATGTCGATAACTATTTCTTCAGAAGAAGTGGCGTTCTGATTAAAATTGTTATTCTTTGATTTATTTTCATCTTGTAAATAACTTTGCAAAAAGATTCCGACAATTAATCCAATAGCAGCGATAATTATTATAATAATACTTGTTTTCATTTTCATATTTTTAAAATGTTATTTATTGTTATTTATATTATAATTTTACCTCAAATTCTAAACTAATAAAAATTTTATATACTATTAACAAAAAACTCAGCCAAGACATAAAGTATCCAAAAACCAAGCAAAATAAAGCCTTCTCTTTTGGTAAGAACCTTTCCAGAATGCATAAAACTCATCAAAAACACAGAAGCTGCCAACATAAAAGCTCCTGTGACATAAATTATTTTTGAAGGAAAAGAAAAGGGATGCAAGACAGCTAAAACACCCACCACTATAGTCGCATTAGCTAAAACTGTACCTAATAAATTACCTACAGCCAAATCGTCGTCTTTCTTTTGTACTGATTTTAAAGAATAAAATAGCTCTGGCAAAATAGTCCCTAGACCCACTATAAAAATACCAATCAAAATAGCTGGAATTTGTAGAAAATTAGCCAAATTGACAGCCGAAACAACCACAAAGTGTGATCCTGTGAAAAGCAAAACCATAGACAACAAGAAAAAAGCTATATTTTTTAATTTAGCCTCCCTTTCTCCTAAATCTTCAATTTTTTCTGCTCCGTTTTTAAAAATGAAATAGTAAAAAATTAAACCAACAATAATCAAAATAACTCCTTCAATTCTTGTATAATTTCCATTTAAACCAAAAAGTAATGGTAATAAAAGAAATAATGGATAAAGTTTAACGTCTCTCAACAATTCGCTTTTTATTTTTAAATTCCTGCCAGCAAAGAAAATCAAAATAGCAAAAACCAAAGTCAAATCAGCAATATTCGATCCAAATAATGTTCCTAAACCAAATTCTGGAACCCCTTTTAATGCCGAGTTAATCACAATGACAGCCTCTGGCAAAACAGCCACAAAAGTCACCACTATAAAACTCACCACATGTTTAGAGAGTCTAAAGTTTTTGGAAAGTCTTACCGAGTAAGAAGTTGCTAAAGTTGCACCTTGAATAACTAAAGTGAGGGCGGAGACAAAAATCAATAAGTTTGCAAGCATAAATTTAAAACCTTAATTTTAATAAATATAGAATCATTTTAGCACATATTAAATAGATTAATTTGCAAAAGGATCAATGGGCAATTAATAGTTTTATAAAAAGTCATCTTTTCAAAATTCTAATTTGCTTTTAATATTAAGATATGCTAATATGTGCATATGTCTGATTTATGCAAAGAAATCGCCAATATGGGAAAAGGTATAGGTAATGAAAATCGTTACCGTATTCTTGAAGTGCTAATGCTGGGCTCGTTAACCGTTGGAGAAATAACAAAAAAAGTCAAAATTCCTCAGCCAGCCGTGTCTCAGCACTTAAAAATATTAAAATCTATTCATTTTGTCGAAGATAAAAGACAAGGAAAAGTCGTGCTTTATTCAGTCAATGTCCCCTATATGGCAGGCTTGCTTAAAAAATTAGTAAAAGATTTACCAAATCAAAATAAAAAATAATTTAAAAATATGAATTACAAAACAATCCCTACAAAAGATATTGTAGAAAAAACAATGAACTCTCTCAAAAAAAATGGTCATTTACCAGAATTTTTTGAGACAAAAGAAGAAGTCCTTGAGAGAATAAAGGAACTTATACCAAAAGGAGTTTCTGTTATGAATGGAGCATCTCGTACTTTAGAAGATATTGGTTTTATAGAATACTTGAAAGGAAATAGTCATGGCTGGAATAATTTACATGCCGAAATTTTGGCTGAAAAAGATGTGGCAAAACAAAATTTACTTCGCAAGCAATCTGTGCTGTCAGATTTCTATTTGGGCAGTGCACACGCTGTGACTGAAAATGGAGAAATTCTTATAGCTTCCAATTCTGGCAGCCAATTACCTTACACAGTTTTCACTTCAGAAAACTTAATATTTGTAGTCGGGGTACAAAAAATCACCCCTACACTATTAGAGGCTTTTAATCGCCTAGAAAAACATGTTATTCCTCTTGAAAATACGCGTATGCAAGAAGTTGCTGGAGTAGATACTTACCCATCAAAAATTGTCATATTAAACAGAGAACCAGAATTTATGGGAAGAAAATCTCACATTCTATTTGTAAATGAAGAATTGGGTTTTTAATCTATAAGATCAGCACCAAACAAAAAACACTCTTTTTAATTTTTTAAATTAGAGTGTTTTTTATTTTATTAGCAAAATTATTATCTAGTCTTTTTCTTGAAACTTATATATAGAATCATTCCGATAAACGCTACTATACATAAAGCTGCTGTAACTATAACACTAGGATACTGCCCAGCAAAACCAGTTATGGATACATGTTTAAAGAGAATAGCTCCATATGCCCAAATAAGTACAAGCCCATAAGAAATAAATTTATCTTTAAGCATACGCCAAGAGCCTATTAAAGCTCCTATTAAAAGTACTACTACTGTCCAAAAGCTATCCGCTAAACCAAAACCTCCCCAACCAAGAGACACAAGAAAGACTGTGATATTAGCAATAGTAGCTACAGTAATCCAACCAAAGTAAATACTAAAAGGCGTACGAACTAGCCAAACCTCTCTTTTGTTAAGAATGCTAACCCTGAGTATTTCTGCTATACGAATAAGTGACCACAACAAACCAAGCATGAAGATCACAGAAAGCCAAATCAAATCATAATGCCAAGCAAATATCCATGAAGAATTTAATATAGCATTTAATATAAACAATTTATTTATTTTAGCCAATAATTCATTTTTATTTTCTTTTAATTGATAAATTACATATATACCCAAAAAAAGATAAATCAAACCCCAAATAGAAAAAGCATATCCAGCTGGAGCAAATAGATTTGGATAGCTATTTGACACTTCCCCTGTATTTCTACCCCCTATTGGTAAAGTTGTAGCCAAAAAGTTAACTATCACGACTCCAATATAGGAGAGTAATGTACACAATCTTATAATTTTTGTATTCATAATTTTACATTTTAATTCTGACATCTAAATTATATCATTTCAATTATGAATTAAAATACTAACATTAAACTTAATAAACCATTTTGGCGGGGACGATATCCGCAACTTTGAACCGAGAACACGGCTTAGTTTTGCGATTATTGATAAAAGCATAAAGGAATTAAGGGCTATGTACAAGATTCATCCAGAATGGTTTGAAACACCTCATCCAGAGTCAAACGGGGGTAAAAATGAGGTGGATTATTCAATCTAAGCATTTATAGTTTTTGTTCGTGAAGGAACCTTACTTGGAAATTCATAAACTAATTTCATCAACATTGTTACAAAAGACAAAATATCTTTTGCTTGCTCTTCCGTCATGATTACGATCTCATGATTTGCCTCATTTCCTGTTTCTCGAATTTGATCTACCCAACCTTTTGCGTCTCTTGGAACATAGTTTTCATTTGATAAAAATTCTACATACTCGATAAAACTCTTTCCTGCTTTTTCTCCTTTTGACACTGCTATGTGCATTAAAAGTTTTCTGCAACTTAAAACACTGGCAGTAAAAGCGTTTTTAGAAAACGCATCTCTTGCTTCTTTATATAAAGACTCAACCCCTGAGTCATTTACCCCCTTAACATCCTCTCCTGGTCTGGCTCCTGGTATTTGAACACTATTCTCAAAATATGTTGGCTTATGGCAATGGTGGCATATATAAATTTGTCCAATCGTACCTCCACTACCATCAGAATTTGAAGCTTTTGTATAACCCACATTGGAAGATAGCGAGTTTCCACAATGACCACAAATATAACTAAATGCCGTAAGTTCAGAAGCACCTCTCCAATTATGTCTTGCGTTGCTCATATTGTTTTAATTAATATTTTTTATCTACTGGTGGATTGGGATCGTGACCAGGGGCTACGGTGTCACTATCTCGGATTGGTCCCTTTGGACTATGAATCCTTACTTCGCCTCCTCCAGTATTTGCAGAAAATTGTTTTGCCGCTTTCTCAGCTTCAGCTTGAGTATCGTAATAACCCGCCGCTCGATCAGCTCCTTCTCGTTTTGCTTTCCAATCACCTGATTGTTTGTCTTTTGTAACGTGATAATTTGCCATAAAATTTTATGTTAAATCTTCTAATGTTGCACCTTTTGCATTATTGCGTGTCCATTCAATTGAATCTTTAGCTCCCTGCTTGGAATCATAAGATTCACTACTCATTGCAATTGTTTTATAATTTTTATCTGAACGAAGTGTCCAATAGTATTCCCCTTTATTATCTTTATGAATTTGATATGTGGCCATAGTATTTATTTCAATTAATAATTTGTGGATAACCATACTTGTTTAGGTTATCTTTAGGTATTATAATATAGACAATATGAGAAAGTCAACAATAGGAATAGGAAAACCAACAAAGAAAGAGGCAGAAATTCTTGAGTTTGTACGAGAGTATCGTCAAGAGAACGGCTTTTCCCCCTCATTAGTAGAGATTGCCAGACATTTTGAACGTTCCGTGCCAACAATCCATCAACATGTTTATTCTTTGCGAAGCAAGAATCTTCTTTTGATAGATAAGGGTAAAAAGCGTTCAATCAATGCCCTACATAATCACAAAGTTTCAGAAGTAATGATACCTCTGATGGGAATTATCTCTGCAGGCGGTCCAATTGAAGCTATCCGTGATCCAAAACCAATAGAAGTCCCGCGGAGCATGCTTTCCCCCGGACATGACTACTACGCACTGAAGGTTTCTGGATTAAGTATGATTGAAGAAGGAATCTCAGATGGAGATATTGTGATTGTGAGAGACCAACCAACAGTCGATGACGGAGAGAAAGCAGTAGCATATATGCCAGATAGAAACGAGGTAACGCTCAAAAAAATATACAGGGAAAAAGATCGAATAAAACTTGTTCCAGCAAACCAAACCATGAAGCCGTTTTACGAATCAAATGTCGTCATTCAAGGAAAGGTCGTAGGAGTATTAAGAAAAGAATTTTAAAATAAACTTATGTCATTAGTAACAATACACGAAGCATCAAAATGGGCGACCGACTATCTTGAAAAGGAGGTGTCGCCAACAAATATTTCTTACCTTGTTCAATACGGCAAGGTTAAAAAACTTGGAGAAAATGGTTCAACCCTCGTTGATTTGAATGATTTGAAAAAATATTATGAATCATGGAAAGGTAAAAGAGAGATTGATTGGAAAAAACAACTCGGTGATGATTTAAACTGGGCGTTGTCTTTTGATAACCTTAGAGAGAAAGATACAACAAAACATGTTCATCGGTTGCATCCATACAAGGGAAAGTATATTCCGCAACTCGTTGAATATTTTATTGATTCCCACACCGATGATTTTAAAAAGGAAGTTTATTTTAAAACCGGTGATATAGTTCTTGACCCTTTTTTGGGTTCAGGAACAACAATTATTCAATCGCTAGAAATGGGTATCCATTCTGTGGGTATTGATGTATCTGAGTTTAATTGCATGATTGCGAGCTGCAAGGCAACAAACTATGATCATGATTACTTGCAAAAAGCAATAAAAAAGATGCTTTCCGCTATAGATACTTTTGAGCATGATAATAAGATCCAAGAATTTGAAACAGAACTTTTGGCAGAATTGGCAAAGTTTAATAACAAACATTTCCCAGGCTCAGATTTCAAATACAAAATAAATCAGGGAAATTTTGATGAGAAAAAGTTTTCTTACGAAAAAGAGAAAGAATTTTTACCTACATATCAAAAATTACTCAAAAAATATTCAATAAAACTTAAACAAGACAAGACTGAATCATTTTTAGACACTTGGTTTATGGATAATGTGAGAAAAGAAATTGATCATGTCTTTAACACTATAAAGCAAGAGAAGGATGTGAAAACAAAAAAGATTTTAGCTCTGATTTTGAGTCGAACAATTAGGTCATGCCGAGCTACAACACACAGTGATCTTGCTACTCTAAAAGAACCTCAATTAACTACATACTATTGTTATAAGCATAAAAAGATTTGTAAGCCATTGTTTTCTATAAAAACAATGCTTAATCGATATGCTTACGACACTGTTTCAAGGATTAAGGAATTTGAAAGATTGCGAAAACCAGTACATTATTCGGCTATTGCTGGTGATTCAAGAGCCGTGGATATTTTTGAAAAAGTTGAAAAGCAAAATCCGGAGTTCGCAAAGATTCTCAAAAAACAAAAAATTTCAGGTATATTTTGCTCGCCTCCATATGTTGGGCAGATAGATTATCACGAACAACACGCCTATGCTTATGATTTGCTGGGTTTTAAGAGAAAAGACGATCTAGAAATTGGCCCTCTTTACAAAGGACAAGGACAGGAGGCACGCAAATCATACGCACAAGGAATAGCTGATGTGCTAAATAATTGTAAGAAATACCTAAAAGATGACTACGACATTTTCCTTGTGGCAAACGATAAATATAATCTCTATCCAGAAATTGCTGAAAAATCTGGAATGAAGATTGTGAATCAATTTAAAAGACCTGTTTTGAATCGAACAGAACGGGACAGGAATCCATATTCCGAAATAATTTTTCATTTTAAATCAATATAATTTTATGGCACTATCAAAAGAACAAGTTAAGAATGTTGAGGATGTATTAAAAGCAAGTCTCAGAAACAAATTCCAAAATTACAAACCGGAACCGGCTTCGATGCCATTCCATACTCGTCTTTTGGGTAAGGATAGATTGGCTCTTTATTCATTTATCCATTCACTCAATACAAATTTTGGAACAAGTATCTTTGAACCGGTTGGCTTAGCTTTGGCACAAAAGAATTTCAAAATGGCTACATGCCAAGCTACTGCCGGAGATCGTATAAGCACCGGTGCACAAGCAGAAATACAAAAAATTATTGACGGACTAACAACAGCGACATCATCACCAAACAAAAAAGAGGAAATCGAACGAATAAGAAAAGTTTGTCAGTCTGGTGATATGATAAAAGCAAAACCTACCAAAGTAGATTTAATGTTTGAATCAAAAGACGGCGGTTATTATTTGTTTGATATAAAGACAGCAAAACCTAATGCTGGAGGATTTAAGGAATTTAAACGAACATTACTTGAATGGGTCGCTGTAACTTTGGCGAACAATCCAAAAGCTGATATAAACACATTTATCGCAATTCCATATAATCCTTACGAACCAGAACCTTACACACGGTGGACAATGCGTGGAATGCTTGATTTGGATAATGAGCTTAAAGTAGCTGATGAATTTTGGGATTTTCTTGGTGGTAAAGGCACATACAAAGATTTACTAGATTGTTTTGAACGAGTTGGAATTGAGCTTAGAGATGAAATAGATAGTTATTTTAAAAGGTTTAATAAGAAGTAATAAAGCCAACAATAAAAAACCGACTTCTTAGCGAAATCGGCTTTTTGTTGTCCAAAAACCTTATTTTCCTTGGGTTCAAACTTGGTAATCTGGCGGAGACGATGGGATTCGAACCCATGAGGATATTTCTACCCTGCCTCGTTAGCAGTGAGGTGCCTTCGGCCAGCTCAGCCACGTCTCCAATTTTTGTATTTTATCATAAAAACTATCTTTTAAAAACTTTAATAAATAAGTTATAATTAAACTATAATTTATAAAAATTTATGATAAAAGATTTTGTAAACTTTATTAGAGAAAAAGGTGTTATCGGTTTGGCTGTAGGTATTATAGTCGGTGGCGCAGTTACAGCTTTTGTAAATTCTATTGTTACAAATTTAGTAAATCCTATAATCGGCACGTTAATAGGCAAAGGAGAAAATCTTTCTGCTTACACCTACACTGTCCCTCACACAGCCATAACTTTTGGTTGGGGTAGTTTTGTTTCTGACTTAATCACTTTTATAACTATACTATTGGTAATTTATTTGATTTTTGTAAAAAGCCCTATAAATAAATTAGACAAACCTAAAGAAGAATAAGTAAATTATAAAAATAACAAAAGCCCGCAACTAAATGCGGGTTTTTGTTTCAATACTTTTAAAATAAAATTACTTAGATGCTAATTCTATATTTGTGTCTACATCTGGATTAATTGATGTATTATTAATCTTTTCCATAATAGCAATCACTTGGTCTTCATAACCTTTGATCACAGTACCATTGTAATAATAAAGTTTCTTTTCGACATCTGTAGTAGCATAATATCTAGCGGTCCGTGGATTTGCTCCACCTAGATTTTTACCTACCGACTCAATAGCTTCATCAAAATCGCTAAACTTTATTTTACAAGAACCCCAACCAAAAGGATTATTGTAGCAAGCAAACTTTCCACCAGTAGATTCACGCATAGCAACTGCTGGTAATAAATTGTATGGAATACCATACTTTTCTGCTACCAAAACAAATTGCATACCGTATCCTTCTAAAGGTAAATTATGTTTTGCATAATAGGCGTCTATTTTAGCAGCTTGGATTTTTCTCAAGTTTTCCTTTGTCTCTAATTCTTTTTGAGATTTTTGAAGCTTGATAGTCACTTCTGACGCATTTGGAAAATTGTTAACCTCTCCAGACGCATTAGAAACTGTATTTAACTCTAGAGCTGATACGGCAAGTAATGGAATAAATGCCATAACAAGTAGAGTATTGTGTAGTTTTTTTATCATAATGTTGCGGTTTAAGCTCCGCCACTTTCACTTCTGTACTTTTGCAAACAAAAAATGAGCTTATCGCTCAATGCAAGAATGTTATCAGATTCAAACTAAAAAGTCAAGAGTTATACAACTATAATTCTTAACTGTCAAATGAGTTTAAAAATAACCCTTATTTTACAAGACTTTTTACAAATAGTAAAAAATATGCTAAAATTTATAAGTTAAAAATAAGTTAAAATCGGTTTGGCCTTATCGTCTAGCGGCTAGGACATATCCCTCTCACGGATAAAACCGGGGTTCGATTCCCCGTAAGGTCACAATTTTCTCATGCTATAATATTTGCATGGAAACAATTTTAAAATCAGACATTTTTTTCTTTATCAGCTCTATATCAACAATACTTATTACTTTATTATTAGTATTTATTTTAATTTTTGTAATAGTTATTTTATTTAGAATAAATAAAAGAGTCAAAAAATTTGAGACTCAACTCGAAGCAGTAAAAGACGATATAGTTTCCTTTAAGGAGGATTTATTAAAAAGTTCCATCTTTGCATCCTTAATAAAATTAGTTTTACAAAAAAAACAAAATAAAAATGAAAAAGCTAGCACGAATAAAAAAAAACAAAAATATGAGCAAAACACAAAAAAGTAATAGTTCTGGGAAAACAGCTGGAATTGTTGTCGGAGTAGCTGCGGTAGGTGCTATCGCCTATTTGCTTTTTGGTCCAGAAGGAAAAAAAAATCAGAAAATCGCAAAAGGGTGGGCAGTTAAAATGAAAGGAGAAATTATGGAAGAAATAGAGAAATTAGAAGAAATCTCCGGCCCAATTTATGAAAAAATAGTAGATAAAGTTGGAGAAAAATATAAAAAGATTAAAAATGTTGACCTGGAAGACGTTGTGACAGAAATAAATAATTTTAAAAAGAATTGGAAAGAAATAGAAAAGAAAAGCAAAGCTCCCACAAAAAAAGTAGTTGCTAAAAAAATAACTAAAAAAACTTTAGCAAAATAAAATTGATTTTAAAAACACTTAGAATTTAATTCTAAGTGTTTTTTAGTTTTTTATTTTCTTTCCCAAACTTTTTCTTGGCGCACAAGAACTTCTTCAGGATCGTGTATTTCTCTATTCAAAAGTATTCTGGCCACTTTTTCCATTCTGGCACCCTGTGAACCTTTTATAAAGACCAAATCACCCCCTAATTCACTTTCTGAGCGGCCAGCTTTATAATCTTTCTCTATTTCACTTTCTAACACTGATAAAGCTTTTCTTCCGGCTTCCAGACTACTAGAAGCAAAATAAACGTTGTCCTTATTCATACCTTTAGCTATAGCGGCTTCCCCTATAAATTTTGCCCGAACTCCACTAACTATTAAAATGTCAGCAATATTTACTAACATTTCCCCAATTCTTTCATGTTCTTGTTTTGTAAAATCTCCAAGTTCCAACATGTCTCCTATGACAAAAATCTTCTTGCCTTCTCCAATGTCTAAACTTTTAACCACCTCAATGCCGTGTTTTAAGGCTTTAGGAGAAGAGTTGTAAGTGTCATCTATAATAGTTGAATTATAAATGCCTTCCAAAAGCCTCATTCTTCCTTTAGTTTCTTTGTTTTTTTCGATATCTTTAATAGCTTTTTCTATATCTACATTAAAAATTTCTGCGATCAAAATAGCAGGTAAAATTGAATAAAAAATGGCCTGGCCTAAATTGTCTACTATTTTTACTGAATATTTATTATCATTCTTTAGAAAAACTTCTCCTGAAACACCTGCGACTTTAGTGACAAATTTATTCACACTCTCTGATTCAATTTTAATATCTTTTGCAAAAATATCTGCTTCTGGATTTTTGAGAGAAAAAGATTTTTGGGAAATGTCTCTCCCTTCCATTTCTTTAGCTATGTTTACACAATCTTCATCGTCTAAATTATAAATAAAAGTCCCTTGATTTTTTAAGTTTTCTACTAAATATTTTTTTTCCTTAACCAAACTTTCTCTTTTATTATCAAAAAATTCTATATGCACTGGAACTTCCGCAAAAGCTGTCAAAACCACAATGTTCGGCTTAATAAATTCACAAACTTTCTTAATATCCCCTGGCATGTCAGCCCCAATCTCTAAAATTAAATATTTATAAGGAAATTTATCAAACATTTTTACAAAACCATTTAGAATAATTTTAAACCAAAGAAATGGATTTGCCCAACCAGATTCCATTCCTAAAATAGTAAGAGGAATTCCAAAATCGCTATTCATGCTTTTCTTACTAGCTAAGACTAAAGATTCTCCGTTTTCATTTAATAAATTTTTATGAAGAGCAGCATAGATAGAATCTTTCGTAGAAGTTTTACCAAGATTACCAGTAATTGCAATAATTTTTGGATTATTTCTTTTTAACAAAAACAAGGCCTGCCAAGTTAAAATTTTGACAATAATTTTTTTAAAAATCCCTCTCATACTTTTAATGTTTAATCTTATTTTCTTAAATAACTATACTCTGAGCAATCACATTTTTTAACTTTTTTCCCTGACCCGCAAGGGCATAGATCATTACGAGAAATTTTCTTTTTGTCTTTGCCTTGTTCTTCTGTTTTATCTTTGTTTTTATCGTCTACAAAAGTTTGATTTTTCATTTGGGAATCTCTCATGATTTTCTGAGCTTCAAGATTAGCAATAACATTATCGATATGTGTAATGAAATTATAAAAATCTTCTTTCATTTGAGATTGCATATTATTATAAGTATTGAGAGCCTCTTTTTTATACTCCACCAGAGGATCTCTTTGTCCGTAAGCACGAAGATTCACTGACTGACGAATATTATCCATATGTTCTAAGTGAGCCATAAAATGTTGATCCACTATTTGCAAATAAATACTCTTCAAAACCTCAAAAAAAAGATCTTCTCCATACTTATCTTTTCTTTCTTGTACAAACTTTTCAAGTTCTGGCCTAACTTCATAAAGTTCATTTAAAACTTTTTCTAATTCTCCCCTATCTGAAAGTAAAACTTTTCTTCTTCTGTCATAAATATGTTGTCTCTGATGGTTTAAAACATCGTCATACTGCAAAGTGTGTTTTCTCGCATCAAAGTTAAAACCTTCGATTTTCTCTTGCGCCCCCTCTAAAACGTTAGAGACCATTTTAGATTTGATTGGCATATCTTCTGCCAAACCAAATCTACCCATCATATTTTTAACAGAATCACCACCAAAGACTCTCATTAAATCATCTTCCAAAGAAACTAAAAATTGAGTCTCTCCATTATCTCCTTGACGACCTGAACGTCCACGAAGCTGATTGTCGATTCTCCTTGCTTCATGTCTTTCTGTACCAATCACAAAAAGACCACCCAGAGTATTAATTTCGTCTTTTTCAGCTTGGGTAGGATTAGCTCCTCCAAGTTTAATATCCACTCCACGACCGGCCATGTTGGTAGCAATAGTCACTGCATGTTTTCTGCCAGCCGCCGCAATAATCTCTCCTTCTTTTTCGTGATTTTTTGCATTTAAAATAGAGTGAGGAATATTTTCTCTTTCCAAATACTTAGAAACGAGTTCATTTTTTTCAATAGAAATTGTACCTATAAGCACCGGTTGCCCCTTTTCAAAAAGTTCTTTTACTAATCTAGCTAAAGCTTTGAGTTTTCCTTTTTCTGTTTGGAAAATCAAATCTGCCTTATCGTCACGCATTGAAGGTTTATTGGTTGGAATAGTAGCTACCGGTAAACCATAAACTTTAAAAAACTCTTCTTCACTAGTCTTGGCTGTACCAGACATTCCGGAAAGTTTTTTGTAAAATCTAAAATAATTTTGAAAAGTAATAGAGGCTACAGTGCGAGATTCTTTTTGAATAGGCACATTTTCTTTGGCTTCAATAGCTTGATGAAGTCCATCACTCCACCTTCTTCCTGGTTGCATACGACCAGTAAACTCATCGACAATCATCACTTCTTTTTGAGTGCGCCCATCTTCTTTTTGTGTGTCTCTAACCACATATTGTTTTTCTCTAATAAACAAAGCTTTAGCTTTTACAGCAGTTTCTAAGTGGTGAACTAATTTTATATTTTCAGAAGCGTAAAAGTTGACTAAATTAAATTCTTTTTCAGCTTTTTCAATCCCACTTGGTTTCAAAGATATGGCTCTCTGTTTTTCATCTTTTTCAAAATCTTCCCCTTCTATCAATTTATCTGCAAAACGAGCAAATCTCTTATAAAGCTCATCCGATTCTTGAGCTTCGGAAGAAATAATAAGCGGAGTCCTAGATTCGTCAATTAAAATTGAATCCACTTCGTCCACAATAGAAAAATTATGTTCTCTTTGCACTAACTCTTCTGAGTTGTAAACCAGATTGTCTCTCAAATAATCAAAACCAAATTCATTATTTGTTCCATAAGTAATATCTGCCTCATAGGCTTCTTTTCTGGAAACTATTTTTAGATATTCATTTTCAATCTTAAAACTTCCAGTCTCTTCAATGTCTTCATCGGTATTTTCAGCTTTCATTCCACTAATCTTTTGAATAGAATATCTATCAAAAAGAAAAGAAACTTGATGATTCAAGACTCCTACAGTTAATCCTAAAAAGTCATAAATTCTACCCATCCAAACCGCATCTCTTTTAGAAAGATAATCGTTAACTGTCACAATATGCACACCCTTCCCAGAAAGCGCGTTTAAATAAGCCGGGAGAGTTGCTACCAAAGTCTTACCCTCTCCAGTTCTCATTTCAGCAATATAGCCTTTATGCATAATAATTCCACCTACAATTTGCACAGGATAATGCATCATGCTTAAAGTTCTGCGTGCCGCTTCACGAACCAGAGCAAAAGCTAAAACAATATTTTCATCCAAAATATCTTGAACAATTTTTTGACTTTGTCTTTTAAAATCCTCCGCAGAAAGATTTTTCTTCTCCAGCTCATCTTCTTTTTCTTTGATTCCAGTCTGGATAAGTTTTTTTAATTCGAGGCTAGTATTTTTTAAATCTTCGTCAGTAAGCTCTTTCATTTTCATTTCTTGAGCTAGAACTTTCTCTACTATAGGATTTAATTTCTGAATCAATTTTTCATCTTCAGTTTTAAAAAGGTTCTTTAAAAACGGCATATAATTTTAATAATTTGTATATTCTTTTTCTGAATTAAACTAATTTAGTTAAACAATAAAGCCATTTTAACATAAAAACTAGGCTTTGGCTATAAATAATTTTTGAAGAATTTTTAGAATTTATTCTTTAGTTTAAGTAAAAAAGATTATAAATATTGATTAATTTTTTTAATACCAAATTCTGGAAAATTTAAATCCATAGGCGCGTCCACCATAAACTCTATACATTTAACAGCCTCGGAAGTATCTATATAATCATTGGTTTTAATATCTGTACCACCTTTTTTAAAAAAATTGGTATTCATTTTGTCAGGATAAAAACCACAAACAGAAACATTAAAAGGCGCTACCTCCAACAAAAGAGAATCGGTAAAACCTTTTACCGCATATTTACTTGCCCTATACACCGACCTTCCTCCTTTGGGAATCACTCCTGCTTGAGAAATTATATTAATAATCCTCCCCGAAGCCAACTCCTTCATATAGGGTAAAACTTTTTGAGTCAAAAGAATTGTACCTAAAGTGTTTACTTCTAGAACTTTTTGTATTCTTTCTGCTTCATTATTTTCCAGATTTCCCTCTAACCAAATGCCTGCACTATTAATTAAAACGTCAATTCTCCCATATCTTTTAATGACATCTTTTACTGCCTTTTCTACTTCTTTGTTTTTAGTAATATCTGCAACCACAAAATCGTCTACTCCTTCATATTTAACAGCAGCTTCACATTTACTTTTGGTTGGAGATAAAACTATAACAGTATGGTCTTTGGAAAGTTTTTTGGCGGTAGCTAAACCAAGTCCGTCAGTGCCGCCAGAAATCAAAATTATTTTCTCTTCTTTTTTTGACATATATAAAGATTATAACATGCAAGAATGTTGCTTTAAAAACTTTTTACAATTTGTTATAATCTAAAAGCCTGGACGATTAGCTCAGTTGGTAGAGCGCTACATTGACGTTGTAGATGTCAGAGGTTCGAATCCTCTATCGTCCACAAATTTTCTTACTTGTGAAGTATTATAAAAAAACCTACGAACTTAATAGTAGGTTTTTGTTTAAAAGATTTATTAAACCATTTCATCAATCTTTTTCATAAAAGAAAAGATTTTGATTTGATATTTTTTGTCTTCCTTGTTGTAAGTAAAAAGCTTTTGAGCAATAGTCTTATCCTTATAATATTTATGATTGGCCATTTTTTCTCCAACCACTTCGATAGACTCTTCAAAATTTTTGAACTTAATTTTCCCCGAACCCCAACCAAAAGGATTATTATTAATACACCTTTTGCCGCCAGTAGATTCCTGTGTAGCAATAGCTGGAAGCAGGTTATAAGGAAGATTGTATTTCTCAGCGACTTCTACAAATTTGTATCCGTATCCTTCTAGGGGCATATTGCCCTTACTGAAAAATTCATCAATTTTCTCGGCTTTTAATTTTCTTGCCGAATCTTGTTCCAACTTTTCTAATTCTTCTAAACTAATTACTGCGACTTCTTCAAAACGAGGCTCTAATTGTTTATTAGTATTGATTTTCACTGCCCCCGTAAAAGAAGTTAGAAAAATAAGAGAAATCGAAACACAAAGAACATTCTTTTTCATTTTTCAAAATTTTAGTCAAAAAATAATATTTATTTATTGTTTTAATTACTATATTTTATATATCAACTATTATATATATTGTCAAAATACCATGTTAAAAGAGCTTAACAATACAAAGAAAGTTGTATTGTTATATTCTTTTTTATTTTAATTTTTTAAGATATAATCTTTTTATGAAAAAAATTAAACTTTTAGCTATAGAAACTAGTTGTGATGAAACTGCTATTGCGGTTTTTGATTTTGAAAAAAAACAAAAAGGAGAAGTAAAATTTTCCGTCTTATCCAATCATGTATTATCGCAAATAAATATTCATCGAGAATTTGGAGGGGTATTCCCTGCTTTAGCTAAAAGAGAACATGCTAAAAATATTGTTAAAATATTTAAAGAATCTTTAAAAGAAGCTGGATTATATAAAGAAAAAGAGATAAAAATAAAAGAAAGTAGAAAGAAAAAAGTCAAAAAACTTTTAGAAAGAGAGGCTGAGACTTGTGAAGAATTGTTTGATTTGGTTTCGAAAATAAAAAAACCTGACTTAGAAGCTATAGCAGTGACCGCTGGACCAGGTCTCGCCCCAGCACTTTGGGTAGGTATAAATTTTGCTAAAGCTTTAGCAATTTTGTGGAAAATTCCAGTTTACCCGGTCAATCATATGGAAGGACATATTATGAGTGCTTTAGTCTCCCCTTTTTCGGAAAAAGAATTTGTAATAAAAAATATTTCCTATCCAGTTTTAGCTCTTTTAATCTCTGGAGGACACACTGAGATAAATTATTTCAAAAAAAATGGAAAATATAAAAAACTTGGACAAACCGTTGACGATGCCATAGGTGAAGCTTTTGATAAAGTAGCTCGATCTCTAAATCTTCCTTATCCTGGAGGGCCAGAAATTTCTAAAATTGCTACTTTGGCTAGAGAAAGCCATTTACAAATCGAAAAAGATTTTATACTCCCAAGACCAATGCTCCATTCTCATGATTTAAACTTTTCTTTTTCAGGCTTAAAAACAGCAGTGATTCACACCATACAAAAAATGAAAGCTTCAGGAAAAACTGAAGAAGAGATTAAAAAATCTATATCTTTAGATTTTGAAAATGCTGTAACAGAAATTTTGCTCAAAAAAGTGGAGAAGGCCATCAAAGAAAATAACATTCGGAGTTTGGCTATTGGTGGTGGAGTTATAGCTAATACTTTTATTAGAAATAATTTTCTAACATTTTCCGAGAAAGAAAATCTTAGTCTTTATTTACCAGATAAGTTTTTAACAGGAGACAACGCTTTTATGATAGGTCTTGTAGGTATGCAACAGATTTTAAATAAAAAGAAAAAAACTAGCACTAAAATCCTAAAAGCAAACAGCAACTGGAATATCGAAAATATATAAAAACAAAAACACAGATTAAAATATCTGTGTTTTTAAATCTATATTTTCTATTACCCCTTTCTGTTATTCAATGATTTTTATATATTCTTCAATTTGAGAAGCTAATTCTGGTTGAGCGATAGCTAAATCTTTTAAGATATTTATAGCTTCCACTTTCTTACCTAACTCTAAATAGATTTCCGAAAGAAGAATTGTGGAATTGATATCATCTGCTTGAATTTCTAGATTTTTTCTTAGAATAGACATCAATCTCTCCGTCTCATTGGCTGATCGATAAGCCTCATAAAAACTTTGATCTATATTCATAAACCCGCTATCTTGCATTAACAATTCTTCACCCAAATCAAAATCTTTTACATAAAGACTTGTTAAAGCGTAGACAGCTTTAGCTGTATCGTAACTTTTATCAGACTCATACATATTTTTAGCTAAAGAATTAGCTTCTTCATATTCTCCAGCTACAATTAATTCTTTAATATAAGTGATAGTAATACTTTGTTTTTCAGGAGCCATATCATGAGCCATTTTTCCATATTGAAGAGCTAAACTATTGTCTCCAATTCCTCCCAAGAAAGCCGCAAAAATAGACGCACTTCTGGGATCTGGGTTTTTCTCAAACAACTCTAGATAACCATCTTTAGCGGCAGAAATATAATCAGACACCAACGTATAAATTGGTAAATATTCTTCGGTTTGTGGAATTTGTGCTGTAGCTATTTCATTGTAAAGCCCTAAAGCTGTTTGAGTCAATTGCTCTCTACTCTCTAATTCAGCTATCCCTCCAGTTGCCATAGCTTTTTTGAAAGAAGCTAAACTTCTTCCGAGAGTGTCAACAGGATCTTCATTTTCTACCATTTTTGGAGATAGTCCGCGAATAATATTTCTATTAGCTTGATAATATCTTACATTTAAAAGATACAAACTAGCAAATAGAGCTAACAAAACAAACGGACCGTAAAGAATCATTTTATTTCTAGCTTTAGAACTCGCAAACTTTTCTATCTGTTTTATCTCTTCTCTTTTTCCATATTTGGAAGCGATGAAAGCTAAAACTATAAAGAATAGTAAATAAGAAATCAGATTATCAAACACAAAGACGTTGTGAATGAAGTAGGCTATTAGCAAACCAGTGAGCAGAGATTTTTCAATAAAATCAAATGAGCTTTGATGAGCTTTCCCCCCTTTACCAAACCACATCATATAAATTGCTCCGACATATAAAGCGAGATAAGCCATTAACCCTAAAATTCCGGCTGCAATAAGCCAATCCATGAATACATTGTGCGATCTATCAAACCATGGTTCTTGAGCATACATTCGAGCATCATTATATTTTGAGAAAACATAGAAATAATTATCTTGCCCCCACCCTAAAATTGGCTTCTCCTTAAATCCATCTAGAGACATTTTTATATTTATTAAACGAGAAGTAAAGGTACCGTCTCCAGAGATTTCTAAAAGACTTTCGTAAGTTGAATTCGGATTATAAAGTTCAGCTTTAAGTTCAACGGCGGTAGACGCTAAAGTCACAGGATTAGCAAAGGTGGAGATTTTTGACAATCTATTTAAAGTACTGGAATTTTGAATAAAAGAAGAGTTTCCAAAAGACACTAGTCCTATATAACTTAAAACAACTACTGACACAATACCCAAAGAAATTTTTCTTTTATTTTTGAGATCTTTAAATTTTCCACTTCCGATAAAAATAATTAAAGCTGACACAAAAACTCCAACAGCAAAACCTACTTGAGCTCCACGAGTTTGAGTATAAAAGAGAACAATAAGATTTAAACCTGCCATCAAAAGATAAATCCAGCTATTCTTAACTTTATCTTTTTTATTTTCAATATAAGCTAAAGTAAATAAGAAAATGAAAAAGACTGCATAAATTGCCAAATAAGTCGAATTACCCAAAGAAGCATCTAGCTGTATTCCACCTTGTGATGGAGCAAATCTGTTCCCGATGGCATCTCGTAAAGCAGGAAACAATTTCATTGGTGCAAAATTTGGCAATCCCAACAATTGAAGTAAAGCCAAAAGTAAGACTGGAATATTTGATAAGAATAAAACAAATTTATATTTTGCCCAACCCACTTTATCTTTAAATAAAGTTATGAGCATTAAGAAATACAAGAAAAGATGTGCGTGAGAAATAAAACCTTCCATTCTTTCAAAATTTGAAAAGAAAGAACGTGTAGGATTCACTGAAAATATATCAGCCAAAAGAAGAATTAACACAAAAATACCATAAATCCAAAGCAGAGCTGATCTTTTAGGTCTGAAATTTTTATCTAAAATCATTAACATTATCCAAGCTGCTGCCGCAATTTCTACTAATATTCTAAAAGCAAAGTTCTTTCCAGTAATATATGGAAAGAGCATAGAATTCCATTCTGTTCCAAATCCAAACCCAGAAACATAAAATGCTAGAAATGGAATTATCACCAAACAAGCGTACATAACCCCTTTCAAAAACTTAGTTCTATTTGTAATCATAAATTAATATCACTTAAACCTTATTGTTTAATAATTTAAAGATTATAACACATTAAACAGCTCTAAAACACTTCCTCTTTTCAAGAAAAATGGAATAATATTATTCTAAACTCTTAATCATATAACTCCCCTCTAAATAATATCCGAGTTTTTTATAATACTCTCGAACACCAATACCAGAAATTACTGCCATCTTTTTGTAATTGTTTTCTTTAGCAATCTTTTCTGCTTCTGCCATCAATCTTTTTCCAAAACCAATATGTTGAGACTGGTCCCCCTCTTCTCCAAATCTTTTAACTGTGCCATAAACATGCAATTCTCGAATAAGAGCCGTTTTATCAATTAATACTTTAAGATTTTCATATTTAGAAAGCTCTTTATCAAAATGATCATTTTGTAATCTTAAGCGACAAAAACCTGCCAACTTATCATTTTCTTTTTCATTAATATATTCTAAAAAGAATTCTTTGCCAAAATTTGTCTCATACTCTGTTATTCGCAAATTAAAATCTTTGTCATCCACTTCATTATCTCGAATTTCTCTAGCTCGAATATCTTTCTGAATAAAACCAACTTTTTTTTGATATTCATCAACCAGTTCTCGCATATTTGATTTTTTACTAGAAGCTAAAATGTAAGTTGCTGGAATATCACGAATCATGCGAAGCACCCTAGTATAATTTTTAATCTCTCTTTCTGCGTCAGTCAAAACTTTTATAAGAGTCTCGTCACTATAAGGTTCATAGTCAAATCCACTCATCTCCCCCACTTCGTTTTTATACTCTTTTTTAGTAAACATTTTATAAAGCAAACTAGTTTTTAAAATTACACAAGGATAAATCTTCAGCATGTCAGGATGAAAATCTTTAGAATTATATAAGTCTCCAAACATTTGAACATCCATTTCTGGATTGGATTTTGGGAGATTTGGCATCATGTGATAGACAAATTTAAATCCAACGCTACGCATCATTTCGGTAGCTTGAGCAATATTCTCTCTAGTCATCTCTCTTTTATTGAAATCTAAAACATTCTGATTTAAATGCTGCACTCCGATTTCTATTTTTGTCACCCCTAAATAACGAAGCCAATTTAAAGTTTCAAAATTAATATAGTCTGGCCTAGTTTCTGTAGAAAGGCCAATAATTCTGCATTCAGATGTCTCATTTTCTTTTTGCAATTCTACAAGAGATAAAGGTTTTGAAGAAGAAATTTTATCTCTTTCTTTTTTATATTCATTTGCTGCACGAAAAATTTCTTTCACAAACCACTCTTGATATTCTTTTTTATAATAATCAAAAGTCCCTCCTATAATGATTACTTCTAATTTGTTTATAGGGTGCCCATTTATCTCTAAAGCCTTCAAACGAGAAATCATTTGTTTGTAAGGATCAAAATTATTAGCCAAAGCCCTAGCGGCTGCCGGCTCTTTGGAGAGATAAGATTTTGGCATTCTAGCTTCAGTTGGACAATAAATACATCTTCCTGGACAAGGGTATGGTTTAGTCAAAAGAGAAACCACCGTCACCCCAGAATTGCTTCGCACCTTTAACCTTTTTAAGATTTGCTCAACTTCTTTTTTACTTTCTTCATCCAAAGACTCTCTACCATCCCCTACTCTTTTTTGAAACATCAAAAGTAGCTCACTATTAGTTGGGGTTTTAGTTTTTCCTCTTTCATGAGCTTTTTTTTCTATATGTAAAATCTTTTTTACTAAAGTTTTTGTATTTAAAAAATGTTCTTTTTTATTCAACTCTTTTCTAACTTCTAAAATCTCCCGATAAAGCTCTGGAGTCTTTGTAATTAAACGCTTTAAATTATTTAAATCTTTTTCTGTACGAACCTTCTTAAAAATATTTTCCATTCCAATAATTTAACAAAAATCAAAAGAAAAGAGAAGCTAATTTAAGACATTTACCGTATAAACCGAAACTGTATTTGCCTGAGCAGAATCTTTTAGATAAATTTTTGTTTTGTCTCCAATCTCTCCCCAGACATTACCATTATATAAAGTGAAAGCCCAATTACCAGAAAGATCAACCACTTCATAATAACCCCTAAGAACTCCTTCAATTATTGGCCCATAATTTGCTGGAATACTGCAATCAGTATTATTTAAATCAATACAAATAAACGGCTTAGGAGCTTTAGTTTTATACATAAAGTATAAATTATTTCTTTGAGAAAGATACATATTACCTTCTGTCGAAGATAAAGTACTTATACCAGAATCAGGTTTAACTTTGTCATCTTCTGTTGGAGGTATTGTGACAGTATCTTTTGGAGGTGTGACAACTGGAGGTTTGGTAACTGGTGGTTTGTTTATAGTTGATGGAGTAGAAGGTGCTACATAAGGAGATGGAGATAAAGGTTTGTCTTTATAAGAAATATTTGGAATCTTAATACAAGTGAGATCTTTCATAATATCTCTCACCTCTTGATTCACACTTCCTGTCACAGTGATTTGATTTCTAAATTGAAATTTACCTAAAGAAATAGCTGTAATATTTCCAAAATATCCTGTGGGCTCCACATCCATATACCCTCGACTGTATAGATAGCCTTGTAAAGCCGAAACTTCTCTACCAGTATCCCCATCTCTAGAGCCATAGCCAAAATTTCTAGTAAGATTAACACAATAAGGATAATCAAGAGCGTCTAAAATAACAAATCTACCATTAGTAAAAGAAGGATCATTTTTAATCAAATTATCCCAAAAAGAAGAACTTAGATATAAGCTTTGATAGTTGAGAGTGCTTCCAGAGATGTCGCCTGTATAATTTGGACTGTTGTAATATGGATTATTTAGATTTTGATTGCTGTTGTAGTTTGGATTATTATAATTTGGATTATTGTAATAATTTGGGTCGCTGTAATTTGGAGTGTTATAGTTTGGGTTATTATAATTTGGATCGTTATAATAAGGACTGTTGTAATAATTTGGATCGTTATAATAAGGACTGTTGTAATAATTTGGATCGTTATAATAAGGACTGTTGTAATAATTTGGATCGTTATAATAAGGACTATCGTAATAATTTGGATCGTTGTAGTTTGGGGTGCCGTAAATAATAGAATCGTAAAGAGCTTGCAAATCATTATCTACATAATAAATACCATCATAATCATAAGGAGGAGTTGAAGTAGAATTGTTCGGGTCATAAGAATCTCCGCCAGGAAGAACAATCTCTGTTGTACTTGCATATTTCAATAAATTCAAATTGAAATCTCCGGGAAAAGCTTGATAGTTTTGTGGGCAAATATATTTATTGTCTATGACAAAATATCTATCCGGATCTATATAAATATACTTTTCAGTTCCGGTTGCGGTAGAGTTAAATATTTTAATATGGTTAGGAGTGGTTGAAGATACTTTTAATATACAATAGCTTAATGCTGTATTAGCTTCTGCGGGCTTTTTGGTATTGAAATAAGCAAAAACAAAACCACCGATTAAAATCGAAAAGACTAAGAGATTTAAAAATATTTTCCTTAATTTCATATTCAATAATAATTATCTCTTTTATAGTACTAGTATATCAGATTTTTGATCCAATCCACGATCCTGGTATCCACACCCTCGAACTCTTTTTGAGAGACTTCTAATTTACTTTGGGTTTTAAATAATTCTAAATCTTTTTTCCGGGAATTCCAAACAAGTCTTTTTAAATAAATAGGTTCAGTTTTTTCATTCAAACTAGGAATTTCTTGTTTTTCAATAGAAAAATTTTGATTGTTTCTTACAACTTTTTTAGATGAAGTATTTTCGATGTTTTTTTCACTTATCACATTTTCCAATTCTTGCACTGAAGAGTTTAGTTTAGAATTTGTAGCCACCATAATAGTGGAGCTAGAAAGAGTGTTTATTTTTTCAAAAGTTGTGAGAACATTTTTGTTTGGATACAATAAAGAAATATTGTTTGCCGGTAATTTAAAACCAAGCGCTTCGCCAGAAAGTTTTACACTTTTATTTTTAGCTATCATTAAATTTTTTGGAAGCTTATAAAGCTTGCCGTCCAAATCTAAATAAAAGTTTGATAAAAACAAATCAAATTCAGTATTATTTTTAAAAGTTATAAAATTATTTTTATTTTCAGACCCTATTTCTGAAATTGAAATTTCTGGAACTATAACTTTCACAGTCATTCTAGCTTTCGCTCCACCCGTAAAACCATCTGCTGAAACTATCAAAGTATATTCTCCAGGATAAATATAAGTATAAAAAACATCTTTCCCAATCTTCTCTCCCCCATCCCCAAAGCTCCAATGAAAATCTAAATCTGTCACGAGTTTCTTCTGAGAATCTGTCACTTTAACCGTATATTCGGTTTCAGCTAAAGCTGGAACAATCTTCTCTTCCGGTAACAAAACCTGAATGTCTCCATATTTTTCCTGATTATTTGCTGGCACATAAACATAAACTATTTTTTCTGTTGTAGTAGAAGTAGAATCTGAAGGTGTGGAAGTGTCTGATGGGGTTGTTGAGTTTGTATTTTCATTTGGGCAAACTGCATTTCCATAACTTTTACAAGCATAGATTACAGAGCCGTCAGAATTTACTATTAATATATACCCATTATCTTTATCTAAAGTATAAGGGCTTCTAAAAACTTTTTCGACTCCAACAGGAGTTGATGTTGATGGAGATATAAAAACATTTGTATTAGATGAAAAAAACTTATCTCCTAAGAGAATATTAATTCCGTGCTTGGTAATATCTTTTGAGTCAACTATCTTATAAGAACTGGCAGTGAAATCAGCAATATCATCACCATTGTTAAACACTTCTATCCACCTATCTTTGTTATTATCAGCAAAATTATTAATGCTTACAATCTCCAACGCGAAACTTTTGTTAAAAATGAATAAAGAAAAAATCACTAAAAGTAAGAACAAAATATTTTTTATTTTCATGTAATAAAATTGTTTTGACTACTCTTAAATTTTATCATACGGAAAACCAGATAAAAAATAAAAACCCGCTTTTGGCGGGTTTTGTTTTGCGATCTTAGTTTATATTTTCTAAGACGCCATTAAAGCCATAATTGAAGGCCAATTTTTTGACCAGCCTCCTTTCTGCTTCACCATCTTTTGGACACAATTCGAGAACTTCAATCATAATTGATTTAGTGCAAGCTTTTTCCACCTTAATAAGTGCAAAATGTTCCCAGTCTTCCAGAGCTTTAACATACTCTGCATACTCCTCCTTCGTCCCTTTGTTTTCTAAAGAGAAAGTTTCGCAAAAATTTTTAGCTTCTTGTAAGCTCTGATGTGCCATTTTTTTTCCCGAAACTTTCGCCCCTAGCCCACCATTCTTGGTAGATAAAATTCGCATTATCTCCTGAACAGCAAGACCTGTCTCTTGTGACATCTTTTGAATCCTAAATGGATTCTGTTTTTTAGTTTTAGTTTTAACTATCATACATAAACTTTTTAATTGTTAAACCCTTTCTATCCCTTTCAAAAAAAAAGAAACAAAAAGGATTTAGCAATTAATTCGCATTTGTTGTGCTTGGTAGCTATGACTAAATGAGTAAAAGAACAAGGATTTTCAATATAACACATTTAAAATAAAAAAGTAAATCTAGAAAAATTTCATTTTTCTAGAAAGATTGTTATCGGAGAATTAAAATATATACTTAAAAATTTAGAATTTTAAACGAATTAAATGCTATAATATTCACAAATATAAATAATATTAAAGTGATTTAAAAATAAAAATATATGGATTTAAAAGATAAGGTAACAATTGTAACAGGAGCAGGTCAAGGTATTGGCGAAAGCATAGCTAAAGAAATGTTTAAAGAAGGAGCAAAGATTGTGGTCTCTGATTTAAACCAGGAAAATGCTGAAAAGGTAGCTTTAGAAATTGATCCTTCGGGCAAAAATGCTATAGCTATAAAATGTGATGTTTCTAATAAAGAAGAGGTAGATGCTTTAATAAATAAAACCCTAGAACATTTTGGAGGGTTAAACATTTTGGTTAATAACGCTGGAATATTTCCTTATAAATCTTTCTTGGAAATGGAAGAGTCTGACTGGGATAAAGTTTTGGACATAAATTTAAAAAGTGTCTTTTTAACCTCAAAAGCTTCCGCTAAAGTTATGTCTGAAGGGAGTAAAATTGTCTCTGTTTCATCTATAGCTTCTTTAGTTGGTTTCGAAAAACTAACTCATTATTGCGCATCCAAGGGAGGGGTAAATAGTTTTGTAAGAGCCTTAGCTTTAGAATTGGCCAAGAAAAAAATAAATGTAAACGCGGTAGCTCCAGGAGCAATTAGAACACCAGGAGCTTTTGATGATAATGAAGACTCTCAAAATCAAATCTTAACTACTATACCTGCTAATCGTATCGGGAATCCGGAAGACATTGCTAACGCAGTAATCTTTTTAGCTTCAGACAAATCTGATTACATCACAGGACAAGTCTTGGTAGTTGATGGAGGATATACTTTGAAATAATATTAGAAATAAAAAAACAAAAAAGAAAAACGATGGAGATCACCGTTTTTCTTTTTTATGCAACAAGCATTCGCAAGCCTTTTGTTTCAAAATTATTTTTTGTTCACTCACGGTATTAATAAACACTCGTTGACTACCGACACCAATAGCAAACTTCTTATCTAATGGTGTGTGATGCCTGTATCCGCGACGGGAGAATTCTTTTACAAGCGCCTCATGTCGCAAATAGAGAGCCTTTTGCTTGCCAACCCAACGTAAAGTTTCTGGATGTCTTGAATAACCTCCCTCTCCTTTATGCTTGGTTAAAATATTCCAAAGACCATGAAGCTCTCTGTGTTCAGCGAGCAAATGTTTACGGCATAAATCTTTTGGATGAATATCCCAGACTCGCATATTAATAATTTTTTATTTTTTAAATCAACTCTTTGTTTCTGAAACTCTCAAGCACTACTTACTCTGTAAATTTCTCTTCAAAAAACTCTTACCACCAAAATGGCACCGCACCCGGGAGGATGTTCGATTAATTATTCTAAATAATTAATTTAAAGACGGATCGGGTTTTCCCCAATAATCTTGCTTTTCAATTATTTTACTCTTCTCATTATCTCTACCGATAACAACTTGAGGCTTATAATCAAACAAACCAATTTCATCAGCCACTTTATTTGTAACTTCAGAATTAGTAAACATTTCCGGATCGTCTAATAAATCTATAACTTTTTTAATCTTTTCTACATCTCCACTTTTTACTTCCTCTGCTTTATTTAAAACCTTATGTAATATATCTGATAATTCTAAACGCGCTTTATCTATGCTGTCAGGACCGCTTAACCCTAACAATGGACGAGATATTTTATCTAAAAGATTTACCGACTGAGTTCCATCTACATGATAATTTTTCCTACCATCATGTTCGAAAATTGAATCGTGAGCTAATTCTTTAATTAAAGATAAAACTTCTTTTATTTGTATTTGCTTTTTATTTTCAGCACTATTAATGAGACTTTCCTTTTTCTTATATGGATTAAAATTCATATTTTTATATAAATTACTTTATTAATACTTTAATTTTATCACACCTACCCCGCAATCTGTATCACTATATAATATCACCGGAATTTTTACTCTTGTGTTTTCGTTAAATGCCATAAGTATCTAAAATTATAGCAAAATTAATGGTTTTTTACTAGAAAAAGGAGCACTTTCGTGCTCCCTCATCCTACTTGGCTCAGTATCATGGACACCGATGACTATTTGATCTGCAAAACCAGCAACAGCTTCTGCTGTACAAGTCTGGCTAGATGTCAAAATCGTTGAATTGCAAGATTTGTTTATAAGGCTTGGAGTCTGCGCAAAAGATTTAGCCATAAAAACCAAAGAAAAAACAACAATAAATAAAATGTACGGATATTTTTTAAATATAAAAATTAGAAGTTAATAATATTGATAACTTATATTAAAATTATAGCATTCTACTTTACAAAATATTCAAAAGTTCTCCACATTTAGAACCTTCTCCACTTTATCTCTATCGACACCTCACTCTCAATCTTCTCCTCCCTAATAAATTAGGGAGGAGAAGATTAAACGGAGAAAATCCTATTAAAGAGGTCAGAAAAATAAATACAAAAGATACTTTATTGCTATTTTTAAAATAATCATATATAATTAAATATGATAATTGAATGTTCCACTAAAAACTGTACTTTATGGAAAAGTTTTTTAAAAAAAGAGAGGGTAACTGGAGCAATGATTGGGATGATGGGCCAATGGACGATATGGACAACGATCCTAGCGACAGTAACAATCTCCCAGATTGGCAACAATAAGTCGCCCACCCTCTCCAGATTCCTAAGGGTAACTGTCAAAGCGGTTACCCTTTTATTTTTCATCTTAAAAAGATATACTTGATACATATGAAAATAAATTACTCTTCAACAAAGAATGAGTTTTTCTTGTTTTATTTTTCTCAAATTTTTCTCAAAAAACCGATTTATTCTGACGAGATATATAATTTTGCTGAGATTCTTAAAATCGATAAATCTAAAATCAGAAGTTTGGAAATAACAAATACTCAAAAAATAGAGTTGTTTGCAGAAAAAAATCTTGAAGAATTTAAAGATTATCATTTTCTTTTTGATTTTTATGAAGACTTGAATAAAGAAAAAACAAAGATTTTTATAGAAGCAATAATCGCCAACCTAAAAAGGTATTATCAAACATTTCTATCGACCCTAACTAATCTTTTAGGTGAATCCGAAATGCCTGAAGAAATAGATATAGCTTTTGTGCAACCTTCTATAAAAGAAAACAGAATCACCCCCAATGCCTTTACTGGTAAATTTATGGAGAATAAAATCTTTTTAGCTTTTAATGAAAAACTCTTTCCTGACGAAAAAGAAACTCTTGAATATTATACAAAAGTGCTATTACATGAAATAACTCATATTTTTATAAATAAAAATGAAAAACTCCAAAAAATATTGAGATCTGAATGGGAAAATAAATACAGAAACATCAAAGTAAATGCTTATAGATTTAATACGGAAGAATTGTTAACTAAGACTCTTGTTTTCGCTGATAAGGATTTTGGATTTATTTACAAAGATTTAGGGTTTAAAGAAAACGAAGAAAAGAAAGAAGATTCTCTAAGTAAAAATCCTTATCGAGTAATAACTTTAAATTTTTTAAATAATTTAAAAAATGGTGAACCTTTAGAAAAGGAATTACCTCTGTTTATAGAAGCACTGGTAAAAGTAAAGGGGGGAATGTTTGAATAGAATAATTATTACAAAAACAATCCTTCTTTTACTAATTCTTCAATAAAAACTGGTAACATTTTTTCTAGCTTTTTTTCATCTTTAGAGTTTTTTAACTCTTCCAAAAAGTCGAAAGTTATTTTCCTATACTTATTCTTTTTAAGAGAATCTTCCTTTTCTTTTAAATTCTCCCTCAGTCCTAAAACAGAGTAAGCAAAACCAAAACCTTTATAATAAAATAATGAGCTCGCAATAAGTTCCTTAATTCTTTTTCTATACTCCCTAGGGTTTATATTTTTATAATTTTTAATCCACTCTGTCTTTAAAATATCTGAAAATTCCTGATTGAGATTAAGAAAAACATGTGAAAACTCATGAAAGGTAGTTTTGAGATACATAAGCAAAATATCTTTGTCTTCTAAATTGTCTTGAATATGCATCACTAAATAAATTTTGTTTGGAACTTTTTCGTGAACTGAAGCAGGGAAACTCAGATAATTTATTCTAGGAGTATTACTAAAGAAATATATGACAAAAAATTGCAAGAATATAACGACAGAATACAACTACTAGAAATAGAATTACAAGAACACAGTAAAGCTGATTTTGATTATAAAACCACAATAGGCACAATAGTTTCTTTGGCTAGACGAGCAAAGAGTATATTTGAAAATTGTTCTGAACCAGCAAAGAAAAGAATGTTTTTAAGTAACATACTTCAGAACCCTAGAATAATTGATGGAAAGCTAGATTTTTCAATAGCTTCTCCCTTTGATTTGGTCCTCAAATTATCAGAAGACCCTTCTTGGCTCCGTGGGCAGGGATCGAACCTGCGACCAATTGGTTAACAGCCAACTGCTCTACCGCTGAGCTACCACGGAATATTTTAATTTTAAGTATTCTGAGTTTTTCAAAAATTATAATGTTTTTTTGAATATAAAATTTTGAGCTACCACGGAATATTTAAAAGCAAAAATATTATAACAAAAAAAATATTGTTTGCAAAATGTCTTTATTGGCTATTTTTCTTATTCTTAAATATCTCCAAAGTTGAGACAAATAAAGCTATAGCTAAAACAATGAAAGCTATATCTTTAAAAATACTAGGCACCTCAATTAACCAAGCCATCAAAATAATTAAAATTGCAATTAGTCTTTGAAAAAAGTTTTTTGACATAGTTTAAACATTATAACAAAAGAATCTTGGTTGTAAAACCTATTTAATCATTTAGAATCCACAACTATCACAAATTCTCCCTTAATTTTTTCTGGATTTTCTGCAAAATATTTTTTAACTTCTTTGACTTTTCCCCTAACCACCTCTTCATAAATCTTAGTAAGCTCTTTGGCTATCACCATTTTCCTGTTCTCATCTAGAAACTTTTCCAAACTTTCTAAACATTTTTCAATTCTGTGAACTGATTCATAAAAAACTGAGATCTTTTTATTTTCAGAAACTTCTTTAAAAATAGTCTCTCTGCCTTTTTTGTGAGGAAGAAAACCGTAAAACACAAATTCTCCTCCGGTAAAACCAGAAAGGGCTAGTGCAGAAGCCAGAGCTGTTGGACCTGGCACAACCTTTATATCTACCTCCACTTTTTCTTTGGCTTCATAGATCTTTTGAATTAACAAACTTCCTGGATCAGAAATAGTTGGCATACCAGCGTCAGAGACTAAAGCTAAATTTTTTCCATCTTTCAACATTCCTATAATTTCCTCTATTTTACCTAGACGGGAATTAGCAAAATAATTAGTACATTTAGTTTTTATTTCAAAATGCTTTAAAATTTTTTGAGTGTTAGAGACATCTTCACAAAGAATCAAATCAACTTCTTTTAGAACCCTGACGGCTCGAAAAGTCATGTCTTCCATATTTCCTATTGGAGTGCCTACGATGTAAAAAGTTGTTTTCATTATTTTATTATATAAATTAAATATTCTTTACCACTTTTCTGTGTAAAGCTGAAGGGATATGAACCAAAATTTCGTAAGGAATAGTGTTTATTTTTTTAGCTATATTTACAACAGAATTCTCATCCTCAGATTTCTCACTGATCACCACGACTTCATCCCCTATTTTTAAACCTGATATATGAGATACGTCTATGGATGTCATATTCATACTAACTCTTCCAGCTATTTTAGCAAAATCATTTTTAATCTTAAAAAATCCTAAATTAGAAAGCCTTCTATCGACTCCTTCAAAATAACCTGTTGGCACAGTAGCGATTTTAGCTCTCTCTTCTAGGGTGTAAATATGATTATAACCAACACATTCTCCTTTTTCTAAGTCTCGAAGAGTACTTATTATGGATTTCATAGCTAAAGCTGGTTTTAAATCTAAGTCAGAATCATTAGTGAGATTGATTCCATATAAACCTATACCTAAGCGGATTAAATTTGTAAATTCTTTATCAACCAAAGAGACTCCAGAAGTCGCAGAAATGTGAAAATATTTTATATGCGTAAACTCACCTCGAAAGATTTTTACAACTTTTTCCCAATCAGAAAGTTGTCTCTCGGTAAAAGTTTTATCTTGAGCGTCAGCGTCAGCCAAATGAGAACAGACCCCTTCTAAGACTAAATACTGATTACTCTTTATAAGTTTTATTGCTTCATCAATTTTAGACATTAATATACCTTGTCTATGCATACCAGTGTCTATTTTCAAATGAATTCTAGTATTTTTATGAATTTTTTCTGCAAGGATTCTTAGTTCTTCTAAGCTTACAACTGTAAAAATAAAATTGACAGAATTATAGTTTTGGACATTCTTTAACATTGTGTATCCAATAATTAAAATCTCAGTTTTGATTTTATGGTGTCTCAAAAGTCTGGCTTCGTATAAAGAATCAACCACAAAAAATGGAGAATTTTCTTTGTCTAAAATTTTGGCAACTTCTATTAAACCATGACCATAAGCGTTGCTTTTTAAAACTGGCGCAAAAGAAAAATCTGAATATTTAGTCTTATATTCTTTAAGGTTTTCTAAAATATTATCTTTTGAAATTAAGACTTCAATTGTATGCGTATATTTAGAAAATCTTTTTCTAAGATTTCTTAAAAGAGTTATAAGTTTCATTTTTTTGCTTTAATTTATACAAATTTTACCACAAAAAGCTAGCCTTGCATTTTTTCTAAAAAATTGTAGAATATAAACAGTTAAAATAATGTTCACTTAAAAATAAATAACAATGGTCGCGATTAAAGAGAATATTTCTGTAAAAAAAAAGAAGAAGATTTTGACTCTTAAGAAATTATCAGAAAAAGACTGGAAAATACACGTTTTTAATGATAATTTACAAAGAGAAATTTCTTCCTATTTGGTTCAAAAAGGTCTCTATTCTGATACTCATCATATAAAGTATCAGAAAGACTCTCTTTCTGTGTTTGAGTGTACCCCAGAATTTGTTTTGGCTTTAAGGAGAAATTCCAATTATGAAAAGACTAAAGATTATTTATTATTTCACAAAAGAAAAGCCGTGAATGAAAAATGGACTATGTGGAGAGGTTAAAAAACAAAAAGTCGAATATTTAATTCGACTTTTTATTTTTAAATTCTGTGCGCGATCCTGGGCTCGAACCAGGGACCTTTCGAGTATCAGTCGAATGCTCTAGCCAGCTGAGCTAATCGCGCAATAAAAAGGATGAAAACATTTTAACATAAAATCTATTTTGAAACAATACGCTAGTAGCAGAGAAATAACAACTTAAGATTTGCAAGTGTAGGGATTTTTTAATCTTTTTAAAAGGAAATAATTGCTAACATTCAAGGCTATTACGCCTAAATAACCAAGTTCTAAACCTTGCATAGGAAAGATATTGATTAAAGAGGATAGCCCTAGAAAAGAGAGTGTAGAGACTAATAGACCTATTCCACAACTGGCACAAGAAAGCCCTAACACTGAGAAAAAAATCCAAAACAATCCCCAAAAACTTTTACCAGCTTGAATTTTCTTGGTCTCTTTAAAGAGGACATATATTAACAAAAGAAAAAGAGAGATTGAAAAAATAAATAAAATTATTAAAAGCAAGACTGAAAACATTTTTATATCATTTACAGCGAAAAAAGCTTGCATAGAAAATCTTAATTTTTCAAACACAGAAAAAACAGGCACTTCCCAGACTGAAATTATGTGTTTTAAGTTTTTAAAAAAAAGATAAAAAAAAGAAGTCAGCAAAACGAAAACTCCAAAAATTTTTAAATATTTTTTATTTTTAAAAATTTCTCTCAATGTCATATTATTTATAAACTTTCCACTTCTGTAAACGGAACTAAACCTTGTAAAGATTTAATGATAGCATCTTCTTTCATATCAATCATACCTTTCTTTCTGGCTGCCACCCAAATATCGTCTTCTGGTTTTTTGGCTAAAATAAGATTTTCGATTTCGTGATCAACTTCCAACATTTCAAAAGCAGGAGCTCTACCTTTCAACCCTGAAGGGTTAGTAGAAGTTGGAACGGCATTGTAAGGATTCCCATCGAGAGGCAATTTTTTCTTAAACTCTTCCGGTAAATCTTTAAATTTATTTTCAATTAAAGCTTTTACTCCAGGATCTGTAATCTCCTCTCCGGCATCTTTATCTATTTTTCTAACCAGTCTTTGAGCAATAGCCAAATTTAAAGTAGGAGCAATCAAGTATGGATCAATTCCCATATCTAAAAGACGGGTAATAACTCCGATTGCATTATTGGTGTGAATAGTGGAAAAGACCAAGTGGCCTGTTAGAGCAGCCTGAATCGCCAATTGTGCTGTTTCTGCATCTCTAATCTCCCCCACCATTATCACATCTGGGTCTTGACGAAGCACAGAACGAAGACCATTAGCAAATGTGTATCCAATCTCTGGGAAAATTTGAGACTGACTCATACTTGGAATATTATATTCTATCGGATCTTCCAAAGAAACTACGTTTCTTTTTTCTCTGTCAACTTCATTTAACATAGAGTAAAGTGTAGTAGTCTTTCCAGAACCTGTAGGACCAGAAATAAGAACTATTCCGTACGGCTTTGCTAAAGCTCTACGAATTTGAGCAAGATGTTCTTTTGAAAATCCGATATCTTCAATTTTTTTTACTCCTCTATAACTATCCAAAATTCTTAACACAACCTTCTCGCCATAATAAGAAGGAAAAGTTGAGACACGAAAATCGATTTTATGTCCATCGTATCTCACAGAGAATCTTCCGTCTTGAGGCTTTCTTTTCTCATCCAATTTTATACCACACAAAATTTTTACTCTAGCAGCCATAGCTGAGTGTCTAGAAATTGGAATATTAAATTTTGTAGACAAAACTCCATCCACTCTAGTACGAACCCTAACTTTATCACCAACATTTTCAATGTGAATATCTGAAGCTAAACTCATAATAGAGTTTTTCAAAATAATATTTACCATTTTGACCATAGGAATAGAATCTACCAAAGATTCTAAAAGAGTATCGTCCTCATCTGTAATATCTATAATGTCCTCTCGAAGATCACTAGTGTCTCCCCTTTTGCGGGCATATTGAGGAACAATATCTTGTCCGTCTGGAGAATACCCAACAAACCTTCTCTTAAATTCACCTAAAGATATTAAATATATTCTATAAGCCACTCCAGCTGAAGTCAAAATAAACTGCAAAGCGTCTAATACATTTTTTCTTTCTGGATCAACTACCCCAATCAAAACTTCATCTTCGATAGTTTTATGTTTAATAAAATCTTTTTCTTGTTTAGCTTCTTCAAATCTTTCTAGAACTTTTTTATCTGTACCTTCATCAATAGTCCTTAAAGCAAGAGGTACCGCCAAATATCTTTCAGCCTTATCCTTGTCAAAAATGGTATATAAGTCTTGATCAGCCAATTCCCTGTTACCATCATAAACCGGTATTCCGTAAATAGCGTTCCGAGCTGTTAGCACTGCAGCTTCTGGCACATTATGTTCAGATAAAATCTCGTCTAACGGAGAAGAAGAAGATTTCATCTCTTCTTCAATAGCTCTCGCCTCTAATTCAGAAATGACATTTTGTGATACTAAAAGATTTAATAGAATCATATAATATTAACATTATAACACTACTGTTAATTAAAAAATTATATTCTGTTGATAATTAAATTTATGGAAGAAATGGGTTGCTCCTACCAACTCTTTCGCTAGGATGAATTTCGATTGTAAAATCTTGAGAATCTAAAAGTGTTTGATTGTCTAAATTAGTATTAAAAGACACAGCTTCTTTATTAAGAATATCGACTAGCCTGCCCAATTTTGTAGCATCCACATAACCATGTCCAGCATTGCTTAAAAGTTCTTCATCGCTAACAAAAAAACCTGTATAAACAAAATATCCAATCACTACAAGAAGCAAAAGAATTATTGGAACAATAGTTTTTGATTTAATGTTTTGAGTTATTTTCATAATTTTAATTTTCTTGTTTCTTTAAGTAATAAGTTTCGACAGTTATATTGTATCGAAGAGAAGACCCTGGTCTAGAATCACGAGAAGAAGTAAAGTTTAAGTCAGTAATGTTAAAAATTTTCTCAGAATTTTCTAAGTTTCTTAAAAAAGCTTTCACTTGCCCATAAGTCCCCTCCACAACAAAAGAAATGGCTATAGTGTTGTAACTTTTGAAAGTTTGTGTACTATCTCCATCATCCACATATTTAGGAGAAGTTAACCTTAGACCTGATTCTGGTCTCTGAGCAATTCTGGTAAGCTCATAAATAGCCAAAACAGGATCTGAGTTTGCGGGCAAAACGTTGTTTAACTTTTCTATAGGTAAATTATTTAAAGCTTCAACATAATTAGAATTAGTTCTCACGACTTTTTGATTGTAAGAATCCGCTACAGCTAAAGCGGCTGTATAATCTTTTTTGTCAGTTAACAATTCAGAAATGCTTCTTTCTGGAGCATAAAAAGTCCCATTTCCTGTGTATAAAGCATAGATAAAAAAGTAAAATATAGAGAAAGAGACTACTAGAAGTAAAAAGTTGATGTATATTTTATTTTTTAATTTTTTATTAAGCATAATAATATTTTAATATTTGATTAATTACTTGAACTTGTCGTAGCATTAGAATTTTCTTCTAAAGCCTCTTTTTCTACTTCCGTTTCATTATCAGACGTAACCTCGACGCTTGTGGTGGTTGACGAATTATTTTCCTCATTTCTTTGAAAGAGTGGTCCTGTAGCAGCTGAGGTATTCTCTATGGCATACTCTGCTAAAGAGTTATTAATATATTGAATATACGCTGGTGTAGAAACATCTATATCAAAAGACAAACTAAAAACAACATTTCCAAACTCGTCTAAAGCCATATTGCTCATCTTAAGGTTACGCATGTGAGAATTATTTCTAAAATTATTCATTTGCCTATAAAGAGACGGGTAATTTATAGCCACTCCAGACAAAGCTACTGTGCCAATATTATTATTTTCTGTAGATTTTCTGAACCCAAAATTATTAAAATAAACATAACTGTCTATACTAGATTCTGTTAAAGATTCTATCAATGGAAGTAGCATGCTAGACACATAAAGCTTCCCATCATAAACAGTGTTTACCAATTTTAATCTTTGTGAAAGATTTCTCATTTCTGGCAGATTATTTTCCAGCTGAGTAAGCTCAGGAGTAGTATCATAAAAATCAAGTTGTTGTTTTTTAGTTTCGACTTGTTTTTTAAGAAGGTTTGTATAAATAAAAGCCACAACCCCTAAAATAATTATTATAACTAAAAGAATAACTAAAAAAGAGCGAACGTAATCTCTCTTCGGCTTACTTTCCCCACTACTAACTGGTGAGACAAATTGGTTAAAGACCCCTTCTTTAACTTCTCCACTCTCTGTTTTATTTATTTTTATTGTATTTACTTTATTGAACATAAATTATATATAATCTCTTAATGCCAACCCGGAAGCAACAGCATATTTGTCATCATTCTCTAACAAAACCTCCTTTAAATTTTCAGGTAAAACTACAGATGAAAAAGGATCTAACAAAATGACTTCTTTTTTTAAAAATTCAGAGAGTATATCTTTAATACCTTTTTGAAGAGCTCCCCCTCCACTTAAAACAACCCTCTCTATCATTATATTATACTTTCTTTCATAATTAAGTAAAAGATGTTTTATTTCATCAAAAAGTGGAAAACTCGCCAAACCCATAACCTCAGCTAAATGAGGAGAAGAATCATCACCAAGATACCCAAACACTCTTTTCGCCCCCTCGGCCACATCCATAGACAGACTCAAAACTTTAGAAATTTGAAAAGTGTTATCGTAAGATCCTTTTCTAATAAGATTAGTATCTCTCACTACATTTTCGTGAAGCAAAGTAGCAAAAGAATATCTTCCTCCGATATCTACACAAAGTGTTGGCTTCATATCTTTAAAACTATCTGCCACAACCCTAGCTTGGGAAAGACTTTCTATTTCAAAAGAAAAATCTTTAAAGCCTAATTTTTTAGCGTATCTTTTATAAAGATTCACTGTGTCATTTTTTACGGCAGCAATCACAATGGTGTCTTCATTGTCTTCTGTTCTAAGATTTACTTTTGTTCTCCAGTAATTTAACTGCACTTCTGAAACAGGAATAGGTAAATATTTTCTAGCTTCAATTGGAATAAGACTATTTAGTTCAGCGTCTGAAACTTTGGGAATCGTAATAGAAGTAATAAAACAATCTTGCATTGGAATCGAAAAAACTCCTTTAGAAGCTGTGACTTTTGCAGCTGTAAACAAATCCCTGACTGCGGTAACAGTTTTTTCTTCACCCAAATTAGCTAAAGAGCCTGGTGGCAAAGCATCGTAAGCCGCCATCTCCAATTCCCCATAAGTCTCCAAGTAAATTTGATTAGAATCTTTTCTAATTTGCAAAACTTTAATAGCGTAGGTACCAATATCAACACCTACACAACTTTCTACAACGTCTTTTTTATTTTTTTCTTTTTTTTCTTGGACTTTAATTTTGATTTTAGGCTTTTTGGAATCTGTCATAGTTAGTAGTTAGATAGTATAATTATAACATGCAAAATTTCTTAAGATCGACGAGAAACAAACTTCTAGAGATATTCTTTCCTGAAATTTGCTTTGGATGTGAAAAAACCGGAAAAATGCTTTGTGAAGGATGTGAAGAAATGATAAAAAATAACAAAAGGAAAAAAACTAATTTAGAAAATATTTCTTGGGTGTACAGTGGTTTAAACTATCAAAACCATATTCTCCAAAAAATTTTTTATGCTTTTAAATATAGCCATACCAAATCTTTGTCTAAATATTTAGCCAAATTAGTAGAAAAAGATTTTGTAGATTTTCTAAAAAAAGTTTTAGAAGAAAGTGGTTCTGAATATAAAAATTTAATTTTTATCCCCATCCCTATTTCCAAAAAAAGAAAAATAGAAAGAGATTACAATCAAAGCGAAATCCTTTTGGAAGAGATTATAAAAATAATAAAAGAAAAAGATGGCTTAAATTTACAAACACAAAGCTCTTTAGATTTTTTACTAAAAACTAAACACACTATTAAATTTGCTAGCACCCATTCTAGAGATGAAAGAGAAAAACTTATTAAAAATGTTTTTTCTATAAACCCAAAATATTCGAAAGAATTTACTAAAGATAAGATTTTTATACTCTTAGACGATATCACTACAACTGGAACAACTTTTTATGAAGCTAGAAAAAACTTAATGGATTTTGGAATTCCAAAAAACAATATTTACGCCTACGCTTTGGCGCACTAAAGTGCTCCCACTAGGACTTGAACCTAGGACCCCACGGATATAAGCCGTGTGCTCTAACCAACTGAGCTATGGGAGCATTTACAATACAAATATATCAGAAATTTTTTGATTTTAAAAGAGAAAAAGTTTATAATGTTTTAATCTTAAAAAGAACGGAGGATTCGCATAGTGGTCTAGTGCACTACCTTGGAAAGGTAGCAACTGGGAAACCGGTTCGAGGGTTCGAATCCCTCATCCTCCGCCAAAATTCAAATCTCGCTATTAAAGCTATTCTTAACAACACTTTTCTTTTTTCTTAAATTTCTTTAAGTGATAAAAAAGATGAGAACTGACACAACCCAAGACTCCAGCTATAACAAACGGTTCAACTAATTCCACTATTGGCTCTATACCAGCAATTCCTGACAAGAAAAATTTTCCCACAATAAATAGCAAGACCAGAAAGACTGAAGTAAAAGCTAAAATCTTTGTCTTATATTTTTTCATGTGCACAGAAAGCTCGTGTGATAAGAAAATAAAATCCATTGCCACATGTCCCAAACTAAACAAAAAAGTACTTAGGATAAATCCTGTTTGACTCCACTCAAACCATTCTATAGACATATGGACTAAAAGTAAAATCACAGTAATATAATTTTGTTTAGCGTGAGCAAAAAGAGCTAAAACTAATCCTAAAGCAAACAAAACTATGTTTGAAATATTTAAATCCAAATGTAAAGCATGCTCTACCATTGTAAATGCATAAAGAAAAAGAAAGGCAACAAAAAGATACTTACCAATTTTTTTAAGATTCTCTTTCATAAATTTGAAAATTAAAACTAATTTTATTTTTCTTTAATACTAAGCAAAGCGTTAACTCTTTCTGTAACCGGAGGATGAGTCATAAATAATTTTGCAAACCAAGAAACTTTTGTTTGGTTTGGATTATTAGAACTAAGACCCATGGGGTTTACAATATACATATGCGCCATAGAATCATTAGCTTTTACCAAAGGCTGATTGAATTGTGAAATTTTTTGTAAAGCTGAAGCCAAACCTTCTGGGTAGCGAGTAAGTATAGCCCCTGTAGCATCAGCCACAAATTCTCTTTTTCTAGAAATTGCTAACTGAATAATTGTAGCAGCTAAGGGTGCAAGAAGGATGGCTATGACAGCTCCAATTAAACCAAATAAATTTCCTCCCCTATCATCATTTCTTCCTCCAAAACTTCCAATTCTGAAAAATATTTGAGACAAAAAAGAGATAGTTGAGACCATTATCACTACAATAGTTTGCAAAAGAATATCCCTGTTTCCAATATGACTTAATTCGTGAGCCACCACTCCCTCCAATTCATTTTTATTTAACATGGAAAGAAGTCCTGTGGTCGCAGCGATCACTGAATGATCTTTATTTCTACCTGTTGCAAAAGCGTTTGGAATAGGATCGTTGATTATATAAAGTTTAGGCATAGGTAAGCCAGCAGTGATAGATAAATTTTCTGCCGCATTCCAAAATTCTGGATGTTCGCTTCGAGATTTTAATTCTTTTGCTCCAGCCATATTGAGGGCCACCTTATCTGAATACCAATAAGAAAAAAAATTCATCACTATAGAGAAAATTAACGCTCCGTAAAAAATAGTTACATTTTGATATTGATAAGCCAAAATAAGACCTAGGACTGAGAAAATTGCTATAAAAATGGCCATATAAAGCCATGTTTTTGCTACGTTATGAGATCTTTGAGTATATAAAGATTTACCTGTTGACATACATTTAATTTAGGGATGTATTATAACATTTTTAATAAAAGAAAAAAACTGGAGTCTTAAGACTCCAGTTAACTATTTTTTATCTGGTTTTTGAAAAAGCACATATCTTTCACCATGGTGGGTGAAAAATGTTGGCATTTCACCCAGCTGAGGAAGATGTTCCTCTTTCTTTTCAATAGAAAAGTCTAAAGTGTTCATTTTAAAGCTAGACTCCTTTTTTTCCAGAGTTTTAATGGCTTTTTTAAGAATCAGATTGTTTAATTTCATCTTTTTGTTTTTAAATAAACTTAGTAAAGTATATCAGATTTTTACCTCTTTGTCAATAATGGATTCAATGGCTTTTTTAAGAAGTTTTAAACTATTTTCTATAGCTAACAAATCTTGGTCTTTAACATTTTCCACCTTTTCATAATCTGATTCCAAGACTTTTACTAAATTGGTATCTATAGAATTTCCAAAATCTATTAAATAAGTTTCCAAATCTTTAGAAATCATAATGTTCCCCAGGTGTATATCTCCATGAATAATGCCAGTGTCTTTATGAATTCTTTTCATGTCTTCTTGTAAGGCCTTAATATAATCTGGGTCAGAAATTTTATCTAAAAGCTGACTCAATTTAGCCTTATCATTATCAAACATTTCCAACAATTTGTCTGTATCATTTAATATATCTTTAAAGCTATGCCCTTGAACCGTTTCCATTGCAAAAAAAGATTTAACTTTTGACAGATTAGATATAAGATGGGTTGGGACTGGAACTTTTAAAGTCATATCTTGGCTATCGATTTCCTGATAAACTCTTCTGTGCATTTCATATTCTTGTTTCAAGGTATTTTTTACAAACCTATTTTCTTCAGTTAAAAAATATTTTAAACAAATTTTACTATTATAATTTGTCTGATAGACACAGCCAACATTCCCCTTACCAAGAAAATTTTCCTGAAACTTTCTTGCCTCAGCCAGTTCTTTAATTTCTATTTTTACTCTTTCTACTTCTTCAGGAGATAGATCTTTAGGTATTTTCCACTCAAACTCTTTTCTCTTTTCAATTATTAAGGCTAGTTTGTCCGTAAAATAATCTATTATTTCTTCTTTGTTTTCTTTATCTTTGATATTTTCAATCAAATTGAAATATTTATTTTCAGTAAGAGAGAATTTTTTTTTATCTACATCAACAATGTTTAATTCGCTTGGAATCTCTTTCACAAGTTTATCAAACTTATCTAACTTATCTTGAGGGAGTGGTTTTTCCATGGGCTCTAAAACCTTACTTCTACCGGATTTTTTGCGGCAGCTTCCTCGGAAGAAAGTTTAAACATTTCTTCTTCTTTAAAGCCAAAAAGTCCTGCCAAAATGTTTGTGGGAAACATTTGAATAGCTGTATTGAAATCAGTGACTGTGGCGTTATAGAATCTTCTAGCCGCTTGAATTTTATCTTCTGTATCAGTAAGTTCGCTTTGAAGTGATCCAAAATTGGTAGTAGCTTTTAAATCGGGATAATTTTCTGCCAAAGCAAAAACCTGTTTCAAAGCTCCAGTCAATTGTGTTTCAGATTCAGCAATTTTGTCCTTATCGCCAGAATCGTGAGCAGAGATAGCAGAATTTCTAGCTTGAATCACTTTTTCTAAAGTAGAACTCTCAAAATTAGCCGCTCCTTTGACTGTGCTTACTAAGTTTGGAATAAGATCATATCTTCTTTTAAGTTGAACATCGATGTCTGCCCAAGCATTTTTAACTCTATTTCTTTTAGAAATAAGGCCATTATAGGCAACAATGGCCGCCAAAAACAAAACTCCCAAAATTATTAAAATGATTAAAATTGATTCCATATATGTTTTTAAATTATAAAAATATAATAACATTTTTAGACCTAAAATCCTATATTGAAAATCTTTTCTTTTTAATTCTTTTTTTTGTTATAATCTAACAAACACAAAGAAAAATATGAAAGATGAAAATTTAGAGCATAAAAGACACTCTCTATCACATGTCTTAGCAAGCGTTTTGGAAGAAAAATATCCTGGAGCAAAAATTACTCTCGGGCCAGCTATTGAAACTGGTTTTTATTATGATGTGGATTTTACTAAAGAAAAACCAACAACAGAAGAAGACTTTGCTAATATCACTAAAGAAATGAAAGAAAAAATTAAAGTTGGGGGAACTTTTTCTCATGTTGAAGTTAAGAAAGATGAAGCTTTAGAAATTTTCAAAAATAATGAATACAAAACTGAACTTATAAATGAAATTACTGAACGTGATGAGAAAATTACCCTTTATACTCTCGATTTTGCCGACGGAACAAAATTTACAGATCTCTGTCGTGGAGGACACGCGGAAAATATAACTCAAATAGATTTAGAAAGTTTTAAAATTACTCACACCGCAGGGGCTTATTGGAGAGGCAATGAAAAAAATAAAATGCTTACCAGAGTTTACGGTTTAGCCTTTCATGATAAAAATGAACTAGAAGATTATGAAAAGAAAATAGAAGAAGCAAAAAAAAGAGATCACAGAATTCTAGGACGAGACTTAGAATTATTTTTATTTTCAGAACTAGTTGGTCCTGGGCTTCCTCTTTGGACTCCTAAAGGGACTATTTTAAGAAACAATGTTGATAAATTTGTACAAGAACTTCGTAGTAAATACGGTTATGGAGAAGTGACAATTCCTCATTTAACCAAAAAAGATCTTTATGAAAAATCTGGCCACTGGGAAAAATATCAGGAAGATTTATTTAAAATAGAAACCAGAGATGGACACACACTTTGCATAAAACCAATGAACTGCCCTCATCATGCTCAAATTTACGCTTCACAACTTCGTAGTTACAAAGAACTCCCTATTAGATATTCTGAAACCACCATGGTTTATCGCGATGAACAAACTGGAGAATTGAACGGTCTTTCTCGTGTGCTTTCGATTACTCAAGACGATGCCCATGTTTTCTGTAGAGAAAATCAAATTGAAGATGAGGTGGAGGGAATCTGGGAAATGATAGTGGATTTTTATAAAGTTTTTAAATTTGAAGATTTGAAGGTGAGATTTAGCAGAAGAAATGAAGATCCAAAATTTAAAGGAAATATTGAGAGTTGGAACAAAGCTGAAACAGCAATTAAAAATATTATTCAAAAAAAAGTTGGCGATAAATTTATTGATGGTATAGGTGAAGCTGCTTTTTATGGACCCAAAATAGACTTTATGGCCAAAGACGCAATCGGTAGAGAACATCAGGTAGCCACAATACAAGTAGATTTTATTCAGCCAACAAATTTTGGTCTAGAATATGTTTCAGAAACTGGCTCAAGAGAAATGCCGGTCATGATTCACTGTGCTATTGCGGGAAGTTTAGAAAGATTTCTTTCTGTATATATAGAACACGTGGCCGGGAACTTCCCTCTTTGGATGAGTCCAACTCAAGTCGTCATTATTCCAATCAATAATGAAAATCATTTAGACTTTGCAAAAAATATTTCTAAAAAATTAAAAGAGAAGAATATAAGAGTGGAACTAAAAGATGAAAAAGATGGTCTTGGTAAAAAAGTTCGTTACGCAAAAGATATGAAAATCCCCTATTGGATAGTTGTTGGGGATAAAGAAATAACTGAACAAAAAATCACTTTAGAAAATCGTGAGGGAGAAAAATTTAATTTAAGCTTAAAAGAGCTTTTAGAAAAATTAGAAAAAGAAAATCAGGCAAGACTTTAAAAATAAAAACTCGCATTTAATTGCGAGTTTTTATTTTTGGAAATTTGGTTTAAAGTTTAAAATTTATTTTTAATAAACTTTTGTTTCTGACACTTTACAATGATATTGCACATAGCTGGAATCAAAATCTGAAATCTCTTTTCTTGTTCCGTTGTAAATATAGTAAGAGTTGTCTATCGGAAGACATGGAGTTGTTACACAGACAATAGGCATTAAATTGATAATTTTTTCTGAAGGACAATCTTTAATCAAAGTAGAACTAGAAGTTGTTGCAAAATATTCTTTACAATATGGTTTTTGTAAATTATTATTAGGGCAATACATTAAAGTACATCCAGCAATACCCCCAGTTTCAGATCTAAAACAATTGTTACATCCATCAAACCAAGCCTTACAATCTGAGGTGACAGGATTATTTATCAAATCATCCTTGTCGTTTTTATTATTGTTATTATTTTTTTGACAAAAATCTTTTTGCAATTGACCAACTGTCAAATTAAAAACGTTGCCCGTACTAATAATGCCATTATCTTTTTGATATTTTTTTACAGCGTCTTTAGTAACTGTACCAAAATAACCAGTAGATTCTGGATAATTAAAATACCCTTTTTCGCGAAGCGCTTCTTGAAGCTCTTTAACCTCACTTTGCTTTCCTGTTCTCAGACCATCACCATATTTCAAATGTTTAACAAATCTGACACAGGCCACATTGGAATTTTCATTTGCACGTAAGACAGCGTTATTCAATCCTTTCAATTTTACAGTAGTAGAAGTCGAGGTAGAAGTCTGAGCAGAAACAATAGTCCCGAATGAAATTAATAAAACAAAAGTAAATAAAATTTTATTTTTCATATTTTAATATAAAATTAATAAGAAAACTCACACACCTCTATTATATCAGTGGCTAAAATAAAACAAAATTATTTGTTAAGTATTGATTAAGCGTCAATATCAGCCTCTTTGGCGTAGGTTTGAATAAAAGATTTTCTAGGCCCAACTTCTGAACCCATAAGCATTTCAAAAACTCTATCTGCTTCTTCAGCGTCCTTAACCGTAACCTGTTTGAGAATTCTATTTTTAGGATCCATGGTAGTTTCCCACAATTCTTCAGCGTTCATTTCTCCAAGACCTTTATATCTTTGAATTCTAATTTTGGAAGATTTTTTATTTTCTTCAGGTTTTTCTTTTTTAGAGCTTTTTTCTTTTCTATCATTTGTATCCACAAATCCTGCTTCCTTCAAATCTTCAGACAATTCTTCATTATCTCCCGCCTCTTCATCACCTGTTTCATTACTGTCAGCCACATCCAAATCTCCAACTATGGCATATTTTTCTTCGTCTGAATAAGCATAGTTAACTTTCTTACCTTCAGTTATTTTATAAAGTGGAGGTTGAGCAATATAAACAAATCCAGCATCTATCGCCTCTTTATAATATCTAAAGAAGAAAGTGAGAAGCAAAGTATCAATATGTGCGCCGTCCACATCGGCATCTGTCGCGATGATGATTTTGTGATAACGCATTTTATTAATATCAAAAGTGTCGCCAATAGCTGCTCCCATAGCTAAAACCAGACTTTTAACGGCATCAGAAGAAAGCATTCTGTCTAATCTCGCTCTTTCTACATTTAAAATTTTTCCACGAAGAGGTAATATAGCTTGAGTTCTTCTGTCACGCCCCATCTTAGCTGAACCTCCAGCAGAATCTCCCTCTACTATAAACAACTCTGAATCTTCAGCTTTATTACTTTGACAGTCAGCTAATTTTCCAGGCAAAGTCATGCCTTCTAAAGCGTTTTTTCTTAAAACAGAATCTTTGGCAGCTTTAGCAGCTTTTCTGGCTCGCAAAGCCAAGACACCCTTATTAATAATTTCTCTCGCATCTTCTGGGTGTTCTTCTAAGAAATAATTAAAAGATTCTGTAAAAACAGCAGAAACAGCAGTCTGGGCTTCCATACTACCAAGTTTAGCTTTAGTCTGTCCTTCAAATTGAATTTCTCTTAATTTAACTGAAACAACGACCGTCAAACCTTCAAGCACGTCTTCTCCAGTAAGATTTTCATCTTTTTCTTTTATTAAATTATTTTTCCTGGCATAAGAATTAATAGCTCTAGTGAGAGAAGTTTTGAATCCAGAAATATGGGTTCCTCCTTCCGCGTTTGGAATGTTATTGGCAAAAGCCACAATTCTAGAAGAAAGATCATCTACATATTGTAAAGCAATTTCTACTCCAACATGCTCATTTTGATCTTCCAAGTTTTTATCTACATAAAAAATATTTTTGTGTAAAGGTTTGAAACTTAAGTTGTAATGAGAAACAAGACTACGAAGTCCTCCCTCGAAAAAGAATGAGAAACTTTTATATCCAGAAAAATCTTTTACGTCTAAATCTTTAATATATGTTTTGGCTTCAAAATTTTTAGCAAAATCAAAACTTTTCTTCTCCTCAGTAAATTCTTCATATCTTTTTCTCAAGTCTAAAATATCTATTTCTAAACCTTTAACCAAATAAGCTTGCTGGCGAAGATGAGAAACTATTCTCCCCCACTCAAACTCTACTCCTTCTTTAAAAATCTCTATATCTGGTTTAAAAGTTACAATAGTACCGTTGAATTTTGTTTTGCCTATTTCTTTGACTTTAAACTTGGGTATTCCTTTTGAGTATTCTTGTACGAAAATTTTTCCTTCTCTATGCACCTCCACTCTCATATATACCGAAAGAGCATTTACAACCGAAGATCCTACTCCATGCAAACCTCCAGAAACAGCATATCCACTACTATTAAATTTTCCTCCAGCGTGCAAAGTAGACATAATTGTTTCCAGAGCAGAGACTTTTGTTTTGGGATGAATGTCTGTCGGAATACCACGCCCATCATCAACTATACGAATGATATTATTTGGCAAAATAGCAACTTCAATTTTTTCAGCAAAACCATTCATGGCCTCGTCTCTGGAGTTGTCAAAAATTTCCCAAACTAAATGATGAAGTCCATCTGGGCCCGTAGAACCAATATACATTCCTGGACGGCGACGAACCGGTTCAAGCCCTTCTAAAACCTGAATCTGATCAGCCCTATAATTTGATTTTTTCTTTGCTTCATTATCTTTTGCCATAAAAATAGAAAGATGCTTTAATAAAGCACATCCATACTCATATTATAGCATTTTTAATCAAAAAATAAAAGCCAAAACGCAAGCAAAAAGTGAATAAAATCAAGTAAAAACCACCTTTTAGGTGGTTTTTACTTGATTTGAATTTTATTGTTTTTATTTAGAATAAGGTTTATAGATTTCTGGGTCTATAGTTCTTTCAAAACAAGTTCTTCCTGTTTCATGATTCCAAGAATCATTTACACCTCCTCCTGGATACGCAACGGAAGTAGTCATCTTGTCAGCAAACATAGGGATTACTCGTCCTCCCCCATCTTCTCCCCAGCCTTTAGGCATATTAGCTGAAAAGTCTGCACAAAGTTCAAAAGTTAAACCTTCTTTCAAATTGTATTCATAAACTTTTCCTTTTTCAAATTCTGGATCAACTGGAAGAGTCGAGTAACTTAAAGGATCTCTTAGATCTTCAAGTTTTTCAGGCATTAATTCTTTTTGTTGATAATAATTTATGACTTGCCACTGAATACTTTGTAAATCGTTTACTCTTCTAGAGTCTAAACGAAAAGCTCTCTGTGTTGCAGGACTTCCCATAACCTTGAAACTAAAAAGAACTGAAGCTAAAAATAAAAGCACAGCTATGCCTAAAAAGAATTTAGAAAGAAGTTTTTTATTTATTTCTTTTTTAAAATCTTTTAAAATAGAAAAATAATGTCCCCAAGCTAATCCGGCAATAACTGCTGTAGCAAGAACTTGCCAAACAAATCTCATAGTAAGTTCACCGGAGACAAAATTATTTACTAAAATAATTAAATCTACAGCAAAAACCACAATAGCTAAAAAGAGAATTAAATAAATTAACCATTTAAAAATTACTGAATTCCACCCTTCAACTCCCTTTTTAACTGTTTTATTCCAAAAATAAGATAAGATCAAATATAAAGGAAAAGCGATAATAAGTGTGGCCAACATAGTTCTCATACTTTCATAGCTATAAGAATCATAACCATAATAATAGTTAGCATTTAAAACATCTGGCATTACTTTTTTAAGAGTTTCAAAAAAGAGAGATATAGCTGACACTACACTCACAATAAGAGAAACTAAAACTCCGAGAGATAAAAAGAAAAACTTCGGACTTAAACTTTGTTTTTTAACTTGTTCTGTCATAAATATTTAATATTATTAAATTTATAATATTAATATTATACCAAGAGCCTTATTTTTATACTAATTTATCTTATCTCAAAACCTTCTGATTTTAAAGCATTATAAACCTTATCCGCTTCCAGATTTACTTCTTCATCAGTCAAAGTCCTATCTTTGTCTTGATAAATCAGTCTGTAAGCAAAAGATTTCTTTTTAACTCCATCAATTTCTTTTTCAAACTTGTCAAAAAGATTTACAGAAATACAAAGCGGAGAAATATTTTCTTGTATAATCTTTTCTATGTCATTTTCTTCGATAGCTTCAGATGCCCAGCAAGCTATATCTCTTACAATAAATGGAGTAAGAGCAAAAGGTTTGTATTTTACTTCACGATTCACCACTTTCTCGTCAATCTCTTGGTATTTTGTTGGACACTCTAAACCTTGAATCAGTTCACTAAAATTAATTTCTAGACAATTTTCTTTTTGTCTTTCATTTTTAAATTCTTCAAATTTAATTTCTGAAACATTTAACTCATTCTTGATTTCTTCTAAAATTTTATTTCGAAATTCACTATAACTTTTATTTTTTTTCCCATCGTCGACAGCTAAACAGAGACTACTCCATTCTTTTTCTTTTCTTTCATTATTTAGAGAAAAACAATTTCCAAATTCAAAAATTCTTATCTCGCTCATATTCAATAAAGGCAAATTAAAAATATTTTTCTGAACAGATTCTTGTACTCCCTCTCTCAAATTATTTCTTAAATAGTTTTTATCTTGAGCTACTGATTTTAAAATCTCTATCTCACCTTTGTTCCTCAAAGAGTAAGTCACAACTTCACTAAAACCATTTCTAAATAAAATATTTTTAACTAGATTTTCATAATAATTTCTTTTATCTTGAATACCTACTCTATTTAAATTTGGTACAATTCCTTGAATATTATTCAAACCATAAGCTCTAGCTACTTCTTCTATAATATCTTCTTTGACTCTCAAATCAAGTCTTTCATTTGGGACAGAAATCACAAATCTTTTCTCTTCCAAATCTTCTAAAACTCTTCCGTATCCCACAAACTTTCCTCCTGTCATAAATTTTTCTAAAGCTTCTATCTCCGTACCTTCTTTCAGATTTTTAGAAGAGTGTAAAATTTTATTGTCTCCCACATACATACCGACATGATCTATGCCCTCTTTTACCTCTTCTCCTTTTTTATACTGAACACCAGTGTAATAAATTTTACCCTTTTCTGAATTTCTAAAAAGCAAATCTCCAAATTTTAAATCTGACTCAAATTTTATTTTTTTTCCCAATTCTTTAGTAAATAAATATTTGTCTACAGAAAGAGAAGGCATATAAATTCCTTCATATAAATACGAAACCAAAGAAGAACAAGAAAAAGCTTCCGGCGCATCTTCTCGCATAGAGCTAGGATTTTTATATTTTTTGCCTAAAACCTTCTTTATCAAATCTTCTAAATTTTCCCTAGCCGAAAGATATTTATATTCAAATCCAAAACGTTTAAAAACGTCCTCTACTTCTGACACATCTAAACTAGTTCCTAAAACTTTATTGATTTCATTTAAAGAGACAGAGATTTTATATACCCATTTACTAAGTTTTTCTTTTGGAAAATTATCGACAATTTCTCCTATTTCGATATTTCCGTCACTAGCATACTCTTTTAAGAGTCGTAAAGTTTCAAACATACCAATCTCTACTAAAGTATCAGATATTTCATTTTCAAATCTTTTACTAGCATCAGTTTTTAAATTATATCTTTGAGAAGTTTTTCGAATAAGGACCGGATCAAAATTAGCGCTTTCGATTATCACTCTATAAGTGTCTTCATTGATTCCAGAATATTTTCCTCCCTTAATTCCCGCTAAAGCTAAAACATTTTTCTCGTCAGCGATAACTAAAGTTGAAGTATTCAGAACTAGCTCTTTATTATCTAAAGTTGTCATAAACTCATTCTCTTTTGCAAATCTAGCCTCCAAAAATCCAGAAACCAAATCTGCGTCATAAGCATGCATTGGTTTATTAAAAGCAAATTGTACATAATTGGTAATATCTACAATATTATTAATACTTTTTTGACCAATTGCTTCCAGTCTGTATTTGATAAAATCTGGAGACTCTTTAACTTTAAGATTTTTGACTTGACACCCCATAAAACGTGTACAAGCCTGACCGTCTGAAATTTTGATAATATCGTCAGTTGTTTTTTTTATAATAAAATCTTTTTCTAAATTTAATTCTTTTAATTTTAAATTAAAAATTACAGCTACTTCTTTAGCCATATAATAATGTGATATGGCATCATGATTTCTGTTTGGAAGGATGTTTAAATCGTAAACAAAATCTTTTTCTTTGTTTATTTTATTTTCAATTTCAAAATATTCTTCCACTTCAAAAGCATTTTCTGAAATACCTTTTACAAATTCTTCCCCTGCAGGAATTTTTTCTTCAATATATTCTTGTAACCAACTGTGTAAAAATTTCATACTTTTTAGAATTGAATAACCACCCTCAAATCTCCATTATAAAGAAAACGAATATCGTCTAACTCATATTTCAACATCGCGATTCTATCTATACCTCCCCCAAAAGCAAAACCAGAATATTTTCTTGAATCAATACCACAATTTTCGAGAACTTTAGGATGTACTTGCCCCGCTCCCATAATCTCAATATATCCCGTATTTTTGCAAAGTGAACAACCTTTGCCTTCACACTTGAAGCATTTCATAGCAACTTCCAACCCAGGTTCTACAAAAGGAAAGAAAGAAGATCTGAAAACTACATCAATATCTTTTTCAAATAATTCAGAAAAGAATTTTTCTAAGACCCCTTTTAAGTGTGCCAAAGAAATACCTTCCCCAACTAAAAGACCTTCCACCTGATGAAATTGCGCTTCATGAGTCGCGTCTGTCGCCTCATTACGATAAACTTTACCTGGACAAACTATGGCTATAGGAAAATTCTTTTCACCTTTTAAATATTTTTCTACAAAATTCTGCATATAGCGAGTTTGCACACTAGAAGTATGGGTGCGCAAAACAGCTTTCCCGAGTTTTTCATCTTCTTTTAATTTTAAGAAAAAAGTGTCCTGCATGTCACGAGAAGGATGATCTTTGGGAACATTTAAAGCATCAAAATTGTACCACTCTCTTTCAAGTTCGGGACCGCTGGCTATGTCAAAACCAATTTTAGTAAAAATTTTAGAAATCTTGTCTGACAAGATTGTAACAGGATGTGCGTGTGCTGTATTTTCCATATTTTTTATAAAAAAAGTATATCATATACCAAGGTTTTTTATAAATTAAAAATGTGTTAAAATGGTAAAAATCCAATAGTATTATGCAAGCTTTTTTAGAAATAGTGGTTTATATTGTTTCCTTTTTTTCTCTTTATGTACAAATATATTTCTTGATTGTATTTTTAGAAAATCGCAAGAAAATCACTATACACAGAGAGCCTTTGAGACTATTTGAAAAAAATGAGGACTACCCAGCGGTTACTATAGTAGTACCCGCTTATAACGAAGGAGAGAGCGTAGCTATTACGACCGAATCTCTTTTAAAATTAAATTACCCAAAAGATAAACTGTTTTTGATTTTAGTCAATGATGGAAGTAAAGATAATACTTGGGAGGTTATGCAAAGATACAAGGATCATCCTCAAATAAAAATTTTCAATAAACCAAACGGAGGAAAATTTAGTGCACAAAATCTAGCTCTAGAAAATACTCAAACTCCTTTTTTGGGATGTTTAGACTCTGATTCAACTGTACATCCAGAAGCCTTAAATAGAATAATGACTTACTTCCTTGAAGATCCAAGGATAATGGCAGTAGCTCCAACTATAGTTTCCAGCAAAGAAGAAAACTTATTACAAAAGGCTCAGAAAACAGAATACGAAATGCAAATTTATGTAAAGAAAATGATGAGCCTAGTAAACGCTATTCACGTAACACCTGGCCCATTTTCAATTTTTAGAAGAGAAGTCTTTGATAAAATAGGAAAATATAAACACGCCCATACCACAGAAGATATTGAAATAGCTCTTCGTATGCAAAAACATCATATGAAAATAGAAAATGCGCCAGATTCTTATGTTTATACAAATACCCCTAAAACTGTAAAATCTCTATACAAACAAAGAAAAAGATGGATTTATGGATTTATACAAAACGCTCTAGATTATAGAGGTTTATTCTTTAGAAAAAAATATGGAAATATTGCGTTTATAAATTTACCTATAAGCTTTATCCTTTTATCTTCTGTTTTATTTTTAGTAATCTCTATTTTAAGAAGTGTTTATGAATTTATAAAGACTCAATCTCTGACTATATCTGCTATTGGTATAAATTGGGAAACTTATAGACCAAAACTTGAATTAGACCCTTTCTTCTTTAACACTTCAGCTTTAATGTTTATTTCTATATTTCTATGGTTATTGGTTTTCTTTTCTTTATATATGAGTCAAAAGATGCTTTACGGAAAAACAAAGATCAATTTAAATATACTATGGTTTTTCTTGACTTACACCTTACTGGCACCTTTCTGGGTAATCAAAGCGATGTTTAATGCTCTTAGAAATTATGAAGCTAGTTGGACAAAAGAGATCGATAGCAGATAAGACCTCTTTTTGTTATAATCTCATTAATTAAAAAATTAAAATTTAAATTATGGAAAAAAAAGATTGGATTAGATATATATTAGTGTTTCTTATAACTTTAACCTTATTCTTATCTTCGGCCTGGCTGTCTTCTTTTATGAATACTAAAAAAATAAGAGACATTAGAAACATTCAAGATAAAATCTCTATAGATATAATGTCTTCAGAAACTCAATTCCAGCTGCTTCAAGAGTTTACCTGTAAAGATGTTTCAGCCTCTTCACTTTCTGGAGAATTGAATAGTCTAGCAGAAAAAATTGCCTACAGTGAAGAGAATATGAGTAAAACAGAAGAAGTTAAGGACTTGAAAAAATATTACTCTTTGCTTCAAATTAAAGATTATCTTTTAATGCAAAAGATCAAAGACCAATGTAATATGCCAGTAACACCTATCTTTTATTTCTACACCACCTCAGAAAATTGTTCCAACTGTGTAAAAGAAGCAGCTGTTTTAAACAAGCTTCGAGCGGAATATCCGGAGCTTAGGGTTTATTCTTTTGATTACAATTTAGACTTGTCGGCTCTAAAAACACTGCTCAGAACCTTTAAGGTCGAAGACACTAAACTTCCAGCTCTTTATATGAATGACAAGCTTTATACTGGATTTTTAGATGAAAATAACATTAAAGAAGTCTTACCAGAATTAGAAGAGTATGCTCGAATCAGAAAAGAAGCTAAAGCTGCTTCCAGTACAAGCACCACCACTTCTACCACTTCAAGTACTTCTAGAAAATAATTAACAGAAAAACTGACGTGATAGAAAATAACAAAGATTATTGTATGTTAGATTTTTGTCTGGAGCCACTTGTCAGATTCGAACTGACGACCTACGGTTTACAAAACCGTTGCTCTACCAACTGAGCTAAAGTGGCTTATTCTTTATTTTTAAAAAACTTAAAAGTAAGATAATTTTAGCACAAATTCTTTATTTCACAAAACTGTTTTAATTTTCTATTGTACTTTCTTGCAACTCCTCCTCTTCATCAATTTCTCTTTTATATTTTTTTAAATGAGCCCAAAAATGAGGAACAGACTTTTTGTCTTTAACTATTTCATCCACAAATTTATTTCTGCTTTTCATGTACATTTTTTCAGAAAAAGCGTTGATTTTAGCTACAAACTTTACCCAAATATGTAAAACATTTTGATAAAAAATCTTTAAAAGATTAAAGAGTTTTCTAATATAAAACCTTATAAAACGTCTAAAAAACTCAAGAAATCTTTCATGTCCATTATAAGCACTGTCATATTTTTCTGGGTGAGTATTTAAATACAACATTCTACCATGTACCAATACTAACGCCACTAAAAAGAAAATTATCGCAAGTGAAATATAAATAAAAAATAACATAATTTTTAGACTCAATAAGAGTCTGGAAAGCTAGATTGAATATCTAACAAATTTTCCCACTTTGGTATTTTCTCCGAACTTCTGAATAGCTGCTTCTATCTTTTGTTCAATAGTTTGAGAAGGATCTTTGATAAACGCCTGCTTGAGAAGGGCTGTCTCCTCACCTAAACCATCTTCATTGTTTAAGGAAGTTGGGCTCATGGCTACGATTTGAAAAGCTATATCGTTAGCAAGAGTCTTAAACTCTTCGTTCTTAGCCACAAAGTCTGTCTCACAAAAAAGCTCCACCATAGCTACAGCAGTACCTCCCCCATATACATAGGAGCCAATAATTCCCGCACCCAAAGTTCTTTCACCTTTTTTTTCTGCTACAATTTTAGCTTTTTTAGATAATACTTCTAAAGCTTTATTCTTGTCTCCCCCCGCTTCGTCTAAGGCTTTTTTAATTTCACCCAAAGAAAGGCCAGTTTGCTCTCTTAATTCTTTTATTATTTCTGTACTCATATTTACTTGAATGTTTTAATTAAGGCTGTTTTTGATAATATTTAAAATTGTCTCGACAGATGAACGAGAAGAGTCGTTACAAACAATAGGATATTCTATTGTAGAAATATCACAATCAGTATTAGATAAAGAAACTACAGGAATGTGAGCAATAGCAGCCTCGCGTACTGGAATTTCTTCGTATTTGGAATCCACTACAACTATAGCTCCAGGCAAATTCCCAACCCCAGACAATCCTCCAAAGTTTTTATCCAATTTTTCTAATTCTCTTTGCATTAAAAGTTGTTCTTTTTTCGTAAATTTAGACCACTCACCTTTTTCTTTTTGGTCTAACATGTACTGAAGTTTTTCAACCCTCTTTTTAATTTGAGGAAAGTTGGTTATAGAACCACCGATAAACCTGTTTACAATATATGGCTCGCCTAAAGCTAAAGCTACCTCTTTAACAATTTGAACAACTTCTGGTTTTTCTCCAATGAAAATTATTTTCTTATTTTGAGCTTTAATTGATTTCAAAAACTCTACAGCTTCTTTGAGTTGTTCGTTAGTTTTATTTAAATCAATCAAGTCTACTCCATTTTGAGTAGCGTAAATAAAGTCTTTAGTTGAAGGATGACGTCTAGTCTTTCTATAGCCATAAGCGACTCCAGCCTTAGCCAAATCCTCTATTTTGATATTTTCTATATCTGCCATATTTTGTTTAAGTTTTAATCTAATAAATATTAAAAGTCTTTACATCTTATCAAATTTTGTAAATATTATCAAGACTGATTTAAGAAAAGACTATTCTCCGTATTGCTTCAAGTAGTCAATATCTTCCTGAATCCCGGCAACTTTTGACATCACAGAACGACCATAAGAACAAGTGACCCCTCCTGTTCCATAATACCTGCAAGCAGCTTTAAGTTGTGAAGCATAAGTATTCGTTGCTCCAATGTTAGCCAGATATTTGGAAGATGCAAAAATAGCATCTTTTGCATTCCAAGGATTAGAAACTCCTATTTGAGGAGCAACTTCTTGCCAAGTGGAAGCTATAAACTGAGCCGGCCCCATAGCTCCACCATATCCTCCAGCTGAAGGTATTGGACAAGAAACTACTGTTTTTAAAGGATCTAAACCTAAACTTTCTGTTATCTTTATAAAAGGTTGTACATCCCTACTGGCCTTCATGACATTTGTGTATTTAGCCTGAGTATTAATATTATATCCCGCTCCTGAAGTCAAATCTGATAAATAACATTTTCCCACATTGGCACCTAAAGCTGACTCTTGGGTAAGAATCGCCAAAACAAAAGCTGGTGGCACACCAGTTTTAGCTTGAGCTTGTTCAGCTAAAGCCAAAGCATCACCAAAAGGAATGGCTTTAGTTGCTCCACCGGCAAAATCAAAGAGTGCTGCTCGAATTTGTGCAGCTTTGGCTCTTTTTTCAGCTAACTGTTTTTGATAGAGAGCTTCTTGTCCTTTAGTTTCTTTCAAAAGAGTGTTTTTTTGAGCTTTATTGGCATCAATTTTTTGTTGCTCTGCTTTTTGTTCACTTTTGAGAGCTATCTGAGTATCCTTATTATCTTCTAAACTCGCCTTTACTTGATTTACTTGATTCGTAGTATTTCGAATAGCTTCTAGATTTTTATTTACCGCATCTTGTAAGGTGATAATTTTATCTGCATCTTGAAAAAAATCAGATATGGTTCGACTCCCCAAAATAAGATTGACCATACTATTCACCCCATCAAAAGAATTCATGTTTCTGAGAGAATTTGATAAAGCTAATTTTTGTTTATTTAGATTATTATTCAAAGTGTTTAGCTCTGCATTCTTATTAGAAATTTGCTCTGAAAGAACAGAGATATTACCATCTATTTTTTTAATCTCTAATTGTTTTTTATTTATTTGAGCTTGAAGAAGAGATATGTCTTTAGAAAGAGAGGCCGATTTGGCTTGTGTAGTAGAAATGATTTTCTCCTGCTCAGCAATTTGCCTTTCTAGTTCAGCAAGTTCAAGCTGAAGACGCGCTCTTTCTTCTTCTTTGGTTTCCGCATAAGAAGTATTTGGACTTTTAAAAGCTATTCCAAAAACCAATAAAAATGCAAAAAGAAAAACCAAAGAACTCTTAAAGAATTTAACTTTATTCATACTTTTCAAGTATAACATGCTACTTTTGTTTAAAAATAACTCCTTAACAATTTATTAAATAAAAATAAAAACGCTTTAAATTAAAGCGTTTTTATTTGAAAAATTTATTCAGAAACGGACCCTCCTTCACTCTCTTCCTTTTTACCTTTTTCTTCTACCTCAACTTCTGAAATATCTCCAGAAACAGGTGCTGACAAATCTTCTTCTACGGCTAAAGCGATAGAAGCTACGATTTCATCTGATTCTGTTTTATAAAGATTAACACCTTTTGGAAGTTTGATATCCCCAGCCTGTATTACTGAATCAAGATTTTCAAGGAGAGAAATATCCACTTCAAGTGAGCGAGGAAGATCGATAGCTTCTGCTTCTACTTCTAATTCATGTACAACTTTGACCAATTGTCCTCCGAGAGTTTTTACCGCTTCAGAAACCCCAACGAATTCTAGTGGAATATTAGCATTAATTTTTACTCCTTTTTCTACAATATAAAAATCTACATGATTTGGAATATATTGAATTGGTTCATAAGCTACTTCTTGAACTATAGCTTGCAATTTTTTGCCTTCCCCTTCTAAATTGACCACTGAAGATTTCCCAGTCTCGCGATAAGTTTTTTCAAATTCAACAGCATCAACAAAAATAGCTTGAGCTTTTTCTTTGGCGCCGTAATAGACACCTTTAAGCATCCCCTCTTTTTCTTCTCCCTTGTTTCGATTTGTAAATTTAAGCGTTAGCATAGTTTTAACTTTTATTTTTTAGCCTCTTTAAAAGTCACATGTTTTCTGAGTTTTTTGTCGAATTTCTTCAACTCAATTTTTCTTGTGACTAACTTTTTATTTTTTCTGGTGTGATAGGTTGTACCAGTTTCTTTATTCACTATCTTAATTAGTTTGTCTTGAGCCATAAATTTTAATAAATGATGTCAAAAATATACTATATTTTCAAGTTTTTTGCAAATAAAAGACAAAATTTAAACTAGAATTCTAACTTTTTTTCTAAATAATCTTTTAATTCTGAAATTTTTACTCTTTCTTGATTCATAGTGTCTCTATCTCTCACTGTGACAGAATTATCATTTACACTCTCATAATCAAAAGTAATACAATATGGAGTTCCAATTTCATCTTGTCTTCTATATCTTTTTCCGATTGATCCTGAAGTATCAAATTCTGAGAAATACTTTTTAGATAAATCTTTCCATATTTCTCTAGCAGGATTCAAAAGCTCTTCTTTTTTAAAAAGCGGAAAAACTGCAATTTTTACAGGAGAAAGTCTTTTATCTAATTTCAAAACTATTCTCTCCTCCCCTTCTTTAACTTCTTCTTTGGTATAAGCATTATCAATAAAAGCCAACATCATTCTCGCCACTCCAGCTGAAGTTTCTATAATATGAGGAATAAATTTTTCTCGAGATTCTTCATCAAAATAAGTTAAATCTTTACCAGAAAATTTTGAATGCTGAGACAAATCCCAATCTCCTCTAGCGTGAATACCTTCCAACTCTTTAAAAGAATCTCCAAGCATTTTATATTTGTATTCTATATCGTAAGCATCTTTAGCGTAGTGAGCTAATTTTTCATGTTTATAAAAATTAAGACTTTCTGCTTTAATTCCATATTTCAAATAAAAATCCCAACGATATTTTTTCCAATGATCAAAATACTTTTCTGTCACCTCACCTTCTTCATCTTTAGGATTAAAAAAGTATTGCATTTCCATTTGTTCAAATTCACGAGTTCTGAAAACAAATTGTTTGGTTACAATTTCATTTCGAAAAGCTTTTCCAATCTGAGCTATACCGAAAGGCATTTTTGGATGAAGTGAATCTAAGGTGTTTTTATAATTTAAATAAATACCACCACAAGTTTCGGGGCGTAAATAGACCACACTTTCTTCTGAAAGAGCGTCTGTCGGAGAACCTAAATTGCTTTTTACCATCAGAGAAAATACTTTAGCAGAAGTCAGCTCTGCTTTTTTACACATTGGACAAATTAACTTTTTCTCCTCTCTCAACTTATCTAATTCTTGATTGATAAATTCCAGACTAGCTTTATCGGCATTTACTCCTAACTCTTCTAAAATATGGTCGGCTCGAAATCTAGATTTACAATTTTTACAATCTATTTGTGGATCGTTAAAAGTATCTACATGTCCAGAAGCTTTCCAAGTCATAGGATGCATAAAAATACCTGAATCGAGCGCCAATACGTCCCCCCTCTCCTGTATCATGCTTTTCATCCAAGCGTTTTTTATATTTTGCAAAAGCAAATACCCATAATGTCCATAATCATATACCCCATTAAAACCTCCGTATATTTCACTGGAAGGAAAAACAAAACCTCGACTTTTTAGAAAAGCTGTTATTTCTTGCATTAAATCTTGTTTATTCTCTTTCATAAATTTAGTCAAAGAAACCTGTTATAAAATCATAAATAGCTCCTGCAGAGAAAACAATTATAACCCCAATTAGACCCCAAAGCATATGTTGTTTTCCTTTTTTTATACCATTTTCATCAGACTTGTATCTTGCCCAAAGAAATAAAGCTACTCCATATAAAAACCAAACGAAAGCTATAGCTGAAAGAAGATATACAGCCGGATTCACAAAATCGGATAAAATAGCGGTAGCTGTTTTATTAATTATTTCCATAAAATTTTTATTTATAAGACAAGTATATCATGAGTAATTTAAATGAAAAAACGCAATTCCAAATTGCGTTTTTTCTTAGAAAGATAATCTTTATTTAATTTATCTAGGTAAAGTTGGAGCTGTTACTTGAACATTTGGATTAATACCAATAAGGTCTCCAGCAAAAGCGATAATTCCCCAAAGCGTTACCATAACAAAGATAGCAATTAAAGAATACATCATATTTTTCATATGTTTTTTCTTTTCAACAGGATCAGCTTTACCAGCAATAAGATATCTGATAAGGAAGAAAAAGAAAACTACTACCGCTGCTCCCACAAGGATCGGAGGAAGCATTCTCACTAATCCTCCTGTCCCAGCAATAAGATTACCAAAAAAAGAAAGATCTGCTTGTTGACTACCTATTTGTCTTGTGTTTGGTCCTTGAGAATAAGCTGGACCACCTTGTTGATAATTTGGTTGACTATATCCTGGTTGTCCAGGTGTTGGGCTGTTTTGATATTGCACACAAATATTATTTGAATCAAATCTAACACAAGCACCAACACCACCTGTTACTTGTGCTGCTGCCGCACCTAAAGAAAGACCTAAAACGATTCCAGCAAAAATCACTATATATTTTTTCATAAAGATTAAGATAATATACTTAAATAATTAAAGATTATCTGACTAAATAACCTATAATCAAATTATACCATTAAAAAACAAAGTGCAAGCAGATTATTCACAAATAAAAATAGTCGTTAATTCGACACTTCCTATATCAAAATATGATATCGTCAGTGTAAATTACGACACGGACAATATATAAAATGTATAAAAAGTATAATTAACGACTATAGTGTTTTACTTTTTCTTTTCTTTTTTTGGTTTAAATAGCAAGTAAAGACCTACTATAAACAAGAACCCCTTCCAGCCAATAGAAAATATTCCATTAAAGAGTTGAGAAAAGATTTTCGAAAAAAAATCTGTGATCGGCCAAAGCCAATCGAGTCCATACAAGGAGATTAGAATGACAGCCAAAAATATGGTCGCAAACCCATTAGCTTTCATTATTTCCACCCCTTCTTTTCCCGCTTTTTCCATAACTTACTCTTTTTTGGGTCCCTTATTTTTAGTGAGGGTATTTACCAGTATTACTGGTATAAACCATACTAAAAATGTGAACAATAGCGGCAAAACCTTTGTCATACCACTCAGACCTCCTGTTTGATAGTTCTGTTGATAGAGAAGAGGTTGCATAATCTGCATTCCGCCCATAAAGTAGAACACAATCCAACCCCAGAGAGCCATCGAGCCAATCTGGGCAATAATTTTTAAAATTTTTTCATCCATTTGCAAAAGTGCCCACCTACTTTACTCAGTGGGGCTTTTTTAAAAATTAGCTAATTTTTTGTCCCACGTCAAAAGCTTTTCAAAAGAAAAGAAATTAACAAAGAACGATTGATATCTTATATAGTATACACAAATACAGACTTTTGTCAAGAGAGTAAAAAGTAATATCTGAAAGAAGTTTTTAGCTATTTAATAGTCAGACCCATCGAAACCTCTCCCGATCTTCCTGGATTAACCTTATCATGCATATCCCATAAGGCGTTATAATCTTCTCTTGTTTGAACTTGTCCACTTATAGATAAAACTGAATTTTTGACTTCAATTTTCTTAGAAGAGTTATTAATGATTTTAGCTTCAGCTAAATCAACTAAGCTCTGATATTTTGCAAGAATTTCAGCGTTAGCAGATGCTGGTTTTTGACAAGTACCAGGCTGACCAACACTCAAAGAAGCTCCATTGTACCCTCTACAAAACATGCCTGCCGCACATTCACTATCTGATCCAGCAAGTGTTATACAAGACGCTCCTTCAGCTTTGGTGAATTTATTATTTGAAGCAGTGCACCGACAGGATTATTTTCCACTTTAGACCCCCCACTAACCATTGGCACAAACTGAACTGGTTTAATCTGAATATCAGAACCTTTAACACCTAACATGTCCTGGGCTAAACGAACTATCCCCCATACTGACACCATAACAAAAAGAGCAATCAACCCCCAAAGCATAAATTGTTTGCCTTGTTCCAATTTCGCCATTTCTCCTTTACCAGAAACTCTACCGAGAATAAAAACTACTACCCCATAAAAAAAGAATAGAAATGCCGCCGTCATTAAAAGAGTTCCGACGGAAGTTAATACATTATTTGTTAAATTGTCAGCTGTTTGTTTAAAATTTTCTGTTGCGTCTTGAGCAAATGAAAAATTTGCGCTAAAGAAAAAAATAAAAAAAGTGATTTTAATTATTTGTTTAATTTTTGTTGTTTTCATAATTTTATTCTAAAAATCTAATTACATCCAAATGTTTCTGGAGACATAATCACCGCTCTTGTAGAAGGGCCGACTATCGCATCTTGTTTAAGAGAGTTCACATTTTGAAAATTAATAACTGCTTGTCTAGTGGCGACTCCAAAAATACCATCTTCATTATCATTAGCTCCCATTTGATAACAACCATTATTTTTTAAAATTCCTTGCAACTGTTCAACTTGAAGGCCTTGAGAGCCCAAAGCTAAATCATTCCAAGTGTCGACGACTAACAAATTTGAAGCTGGAGAAGCTCCTATATATTCATATAAAATTACAGCTTTAGTTGAAGGGCCAACTATACCATCTGCAACAAGTTTATTTTTTGTCTGAAAAGATCTGACGGCCTCAACTGTATTAGAACCATATCTTCCGTCGACTGTGAGATTTGTGCCTAATTCTTTATTTAAAAATGATTGTAATTCAGCTACATACTTTTGAGGATTGGTATTGCTACCAAATTGCTTTGGCCAAGCTTTAACGCTGCTTTCAGTGTACGTTCCATCTATTTCTGTGGTTGGAAGTTTGTCTGCAGCATTGTTAAAACCTCCTCCCACAGCTGCTGAAGGGTTTCCGGTACCACTAGGAGCGTTAGACTGTGTTTGACAATTATCTCCGACGCAAATCCTTGGCAAGTTTACATTATTGTCCCCAGACACACCGAGAATACCTTGAAACAATTTTATAATTCCCCAGAGAGAGACTAACACAAAAAGAGCAATCAGCCCCCAAAGCATGCCTTTTTTATCTTTAGTTAAATTTTCATGATTCCCTTTCGCTCTATCAAAAACAAATTTGACCAACCCAGCCAAAAACAAAACCAAGGCCAAACCACTCAAAATAGGTATAATATTTTGTAAAATATTTTGATTAAAATTGCCGAGCATTCCTCCAACCTCTGAAAAATCAGGAGTCTTCATCCTGTTTACATTTTCAGCAAAAGAAACATTTGCAGACAAAAAAAAGTTGCCAATAGACAAGAAAACTAATTTAATTGATTTTGAGAGTTTTTTCTTAGACATATCTTTATATTTTATATATAAATTATATCACGGAAAAAGCCCGACTTTTGTCTTATAAAACTTCTTCTTCGGCAGTTTCATTTTGAGGACTAACTTTGCTGGTGACTTCGTTTAAACTATTTAAAATCATAGTCACTATAGTAGCAGCAGCCGCAGCTACGACTATACCAACAACTACCCTTAAGGCGAATTTTTTTGCTTCAGTTAATTTTTGAGGATTACCTTCCGCTTTTATAAACAAAAATCCTGCCCAAATAGTAGCCAAAACTAGAGCTGGGGCCACAATATAATTAATCAAAACTTGTATTATTTTCAAAATTAAAGACCCTACCGTTTCTCCAGGGAAAAAGTTCGTATACCCCCCGCCTTCTCCAGTCGTAGGAGTCGGTATTTCTTGTGCATAAGCATGATTGAAAATAGAAAAATCTGTCTCAGCTAAAATTTTTCTCAAAAAGTCTAGGAGTTGGGAATCAAAATTTGTAGCCGCTAATATTCCTAATACAAGACCAATTACTATCACTATGAGTAATAAGGCGACCGCTGAATTTTTAATATATTTTTTCCATTTGATTAAATATTGTGGACTTTTACCTTTATAAACATATCCCAAACCTCCTATCACTAACATCAAAAATAAAGATATAATTATAACGTAAAGAGAAACTTGTCCAAGCTTTTTTATTAATATCACTGCATCTTTTGGAGAGCATTGTTCAGATTTGTTCTCTGAATATGGATCGCAAGGCATAAGACCTTTTTGGGGATCACTTAACCCTTCAATACTTTGCACAGCCTGTCCTCCAAAAACCTGGTTGCTATTTTGCGCAAAAGCATCTCCAGAAGAAAAAGCAAAAGAAAATAAGAGAATAAAAATTATAGGAAGAATTTTTAAAAAAAGTTTTTGTTTCATAAATTTTTAATTATTTTTGACCATCGTAAACAGCTTGCAAATCTTCAGCAAATTTTTGACTTGCTTCAACTGTGCTCTTTTCTCCATTATATACTTGACGAATGGCTTCTCTCATTAAATTTTCTAAATCGTTTCTGTGTAAATCGTAAAAAGATTTACTTATTAAAACACTGTTTCCAAAAATTTCTGCCCCCTGATCTCCAGAAGCTAAACTTTCTGCAATATCAGTCTTTAAAGCAGGCATTCCCCCAGTCACTTGAACTAAATTTTTACTAAAAGGACCAGTTGCTAAAGCCACCATCACAGGATAGGCTAGATCAGGAGAAGAGCTCGTTCTCAACATAAAAATCGTATAGAGATTCCCGAAAGTGGCTGAAATTTGTGATCCCTCAACTTGCGGGAGATAAGTATAATCAAAATAAAGTTTCTGATTAGCTGACTTAATATAATTTGCCTCACTAGCATAACCAATATAAAAAGCTAAATTGCCAGAGACAAATTGAGAAAGTGCATCTCGAGAACGAGCACTCCAATTATAAGTTGATTTTTGACTGTCAGCAAAATCTTTAGAAAAAGAAAGGGCAGAATTAAGAGGAGAAACTCCTGTGTTTAAATTAAGATTATCTACATCAACAAAATATTTTGGAAAATAATTGCCTAAAGCGTCAACCGAATACTCTTTAGACACAATAGTTTCTCCTTGCTGCAAAACCATAGCCAAAAGAATATTAGAGATATGAGGAATATTATCGTAAGTACCGAAAGCAATTGTGGACATGGTTATATTTCCATTATCAATTTTAGTGATCTTGTCTTCGTATCGATAAAGATCTCCCCAAGTTTTAGGAGGTTCTAAAAATCCCGCACTAGCTAAAACATCTCTATTGTAATAGAGAACTAAAGGATCTACTGAAATGGGTAGAGCTAAATATCCGGACGGCATCTCTATTAAACTTGAAGAAATATCAGCAAACATATTTCTAAAACTTGCTTCAGGTATAGTAGAAGGAGAGACCGGATAAATTCTATTCGAGTTTGCAAAAGCTATTTCTGAAGGAGCTATAATTAAGTCTGGCGCATAACCATCAGCTAAAGCCATAACCAATTTTTGATTAATTTCTGAATACGGAATCTCTGTGTATTCCATATTATATGTCTTAGCTTCTTTATCAAAAGCATCAACAAAATAAGTCATATTCATACTTGGAATAGTACCCCAAACTCTCACTGTGCCTGTCAATTTTTGTTTAGAAGCTGAGTCAAAAAGAGGAACTTTTCCTGAGAAAATTAAAACAGCAAAAATAGCCGCAAAAATGCCTATTCCTAATAAAATTGTTTTGAAATTTAAAAATCTTTTAAAGTCCATAATTTAGATTATTTAATAATGCTATAAAAATTATAGCATAATTAACAGATCTATCTTTCTGCTAAGAAAGCATAATGATACTCTCCGGCTGGTAAATGTTTTTTTACAGAAAAATTGTGTTTAGCTAAAACCGCCACAATTTTCTCTTCATCTAAAAGGTTTGGTCTTAAAAGAGACAGGCTATGTTCGGTCTTTTTCCAATCTGCTACCAAAATTCTCCCGTCTGGTTTTAAAACTCTTTCTGTTTCTTCCAAAACCCTGTCTAAATTATCAACTTCAGATAAAACATTTGACAAAATTATCAGATCACAAGAAGTGTCTTTTATTTGAACCTTTTCTTCGACATTGGAAAGTATTGTGTCTATGTTAATAATGTTGGCTTTTTCTGTTTCGCGATTAATTTTATCTAAAATATTTTCATCCAAATCTACAGCATAAACCTTTCCTTTGTCCCCCACCTTTTTAGATGCAGCAAAAACATAAGCCCCAGCACCACATCCAAAATCAGCTACCGTGTCCCCTATTTTTAAATCTAAATTCTCTATAATTTGTACTGGTGATAAAAACATATATTTATATTTTACCATAATAAAAAGCTCTATTTTTAGAGCTTTTTATTTCATAATTTTTACAAACTACAATACTGCGATACTTGCCACGCTATCTTTATCACGCAATTTCATTATTCGGACTCCTTGCGTTGCTCTACCTAGAGTAGGAATAGTGTTTAGTTCGGTTTTAATAACTTGAGAATTTTTAGAAATTGCCAAGAGTTCTCTTTCTTCGTCTACCACCACTTTAGCCACCATTAGTTTACCAGTCTTTTCAGTGATGCTAACGGTCTTGATTCCTGATCCGCCTCGACCTTGAGTCTTATATTCAGTTAATTTTGTCATTTTTCCATAACCATTTTCTGTGGCAACTAATAATTTTGACTCTTTAGCCAAATCTTTTTTAATCACATCACAAGAAGCAATCTCATCTCCTTTACTCAATTTCATTCCGCGTACTCCAGCAGCAGTTCTACCCATTGGTCGCACATCATTTTCAGCAAAACGAATAGATTGGCCATTAACAGAAGTTAAAATTACATCATCCTCTTTTTCGACAAACATAGTAGAAAGTAAAATATCATCATCTTTTAATTTGATAGCAATCAATCCTGAGCGACGAACATCTTTGAAAGCGTCAGCAATAGATTTTTTGACTGTGCCATCTCTAGTAACCATCACTAAAGCTACTTTAGAATTTTTCACATCTTTTGGCATTGGTAAAATGCTTGTAACTTTTTCATCGCTAGCAACTTGTAAATAGTTCATTATGCTTTTACCACGAGTCGCTCTTTTTCCTTCTGGTAAATCATACATTTTAATTTGATAAACTTTTCCTTTGTCTGTAAAGAATAACAAATCAGAATGTGTGCTTGTAGTAAGAGAGATAGTGATAAAATCTTCTTCTTTAGTATTCAAATCTACTACACCCACCCCTCCTCTTTTTTGAGTACGAAATTCGTCTGGATCCGTTCTTTTCACATATCCTCCAGCAGTGTAAACTAGCACGGCCTCTTTGTCAGCGATTAAATCTTCTGGATTAAAATCTTTAGCTTTATGTTTAACCACATTAGTTCTTCTTTCGTCAGAGTATTTACTTCTAATTTCCAACAATTCATCCTTAATGATTTTCATCATCTTTTTTTCGCTAGCTAAAATCGCTTTCAATTCTGTAATAAGTTTTTGAATAGCTAAAAGTTCGTCTTCAATTTTCTTTCTTTCGAGCCCAGCAAGTCTTTGAAGTTTCATATCGAGAATAGCTTGAGCTTGAATTTCGGAAAATTTAAATTGTTTTACAAGACTAACTTTTGCTTCTTCAACAGTTTTAGACTTTCGTATCAGTTTAATAATTTCATCAATATGATCTAAAGCTTTTTTAAGCCCGAGTAAAATATGTTCTCTATCTGTGGCTTTTTTGAGTTCAAATTCAGTCCTTCTCTTCACCACACTTTGTCTGTGTTTGATAAACTCCTCTAAAGCAGATTTGAGATTTAAAGTTTGAGGCACACCATCTACTAAACAAACCAGATTAACATGAAAAGTATCTTCAAGCTGTGTATGTTTATATAAATAATTTAAAACTTTTTGTGGCTCTATTCCACTTTTTAAATCTATAACAATTCGAATATCTTTTGTAGACTCATCACGAAGACCTTTTATACCTTCAATCTTTTTTTCACGAACCAGATCTGCAATTCTTTCTATTAAAGTAGCTTTGACCACTCTATAAGGAATGGAGGTTATGATAATTTGATAACTTCCATTTTTAAGCTCAACAATATCAGCTTCACCTCTAGTCAAAATTCCTCCGCGACCAGTAGCGTATGCGTGAGCAATATCACTTTTACCGTAAATTATTCCTCCCGTTGGAAAATCTGGGCCCTGCACAAATTCACAAAGATCTTCAGTAGTAGCATCTTTATTGTCTATCAAATGCACTGAGGCGTCGATAAGTTCACCAAGATTATGTGGAGGAATATTTGTGGCCATTCCTACAGCAATACCCAAGGTGCCATTTAAAAGAAGGTTCGGCACAGCTGTTGGTAAAACTGTAGGCTCTTTTTTGGTGCCGTCAAAGTTCGGCTTCATGTCAACAGTATCTTTTTCAATATCGCGAAGCATTTCAGAAGAAATACGCGCCATCTTAGCTTCAGTATAACGATAAGCTGCCGCTCCGTCACCATCAATAGATCCAAAGTTACCTTGTCCCCAAATAAGTGGGTAACGAGTCTTAAAGTCTTGGGCTAAATTTACCATAGCGTCATAAACAGAGCTGTCGCCATGAGGATGATAGGATCCAAGTACATCTCCTACTACAGTAGCAGATTTTCTAAATCTTGCAGAAGAAGTTAAACCATTTTGATGCATAGAGTAAAGTATTCTACGATGTACAGGTTTTAACCCATCTCTTGCGTCAGGTAAAGCACGATCAGTGATAACACTCATCGCATAATTGATATAGCTTTTTTTCATTTCCTGAGAAATTTCTATCGGGACAATTTTATCGTGGCCATCCTCTTTCAAATTCTCTTCTTCCTTTTCTGACTCATCTTTTTGTGTATTTTTCTTTGCCATAATATTTAAATAAATTAGAGTGATAAATAAAAAACGCTATATTTTATAAGTAAATTATAACATTTTCAATAGCTAATTTCAATTGAAAACTACTCTGAAATATTAGCTTCGAGAAGCATGTTCGATTCCGAACTTGTAGTGGAAACACTATTTTTTTCTACCCCATTTAAAGATTCTGCGAGTCCCCCAAAAACAGATTTTAGATTAGAAAACTGTTTATTAGTCTCCTTAAAAAAATTCGTAAAAGAAGTAAGAGGTGAGGCTATTTTGTTTTCGGCAGAAGCAACAATTTGAGCTTCTCGAACATTTTCTGCTGGTTGATTTTTGAAAAATAAAAAGTCTTTAAAAATTACAAATAAAATAGACAAAATAATTACTGAAGTAACAATAGATATTGTTAAAGCAGAACGATGTTTAGTCTTTTCGTCACTGCGACTTAAATTATTGAAATAATCTTTTATAAAACCAGCCATGGAATAATTATACTATATTTCAAATAAAACTATTTCTCCTTGTTTATTTTCAATATCTTTTCTTTTAATTGTTAATTTTTCCACTTTTTCGACAGCTTTAATATCTTTTCCAGCTTCCCGCATAAACAATTTAAGAGATTCTTCGTCGTAATCCATAGGAATAACTAATTTTGGTTCAAGCTTAGTTGCCATTTTATTTGCTTCATGAGCACGAAGCATACTATCTCCACTAGAAACTGGTATGAACAAAATATCCACCTCATCAATAATTTCTCTTTGCTCTGGAGAAAGATCTTCTTTCAAACAACCTAAAAAACAAATTCTCATATTATCTATCTCTAAAACATAACTAGTATTTTGAAATCTTATCTTTTCTTTACTTTTTTCATTTAGAGGTAGTTCAACATAAGAACCAAAACCTTTTACAAAAACCTCTTTGGATTCAAATTCTCCAGGAGAATTAACAATAAACGGGGTTTTTTCACCAAAACTCATCATTTCACCACCGTTATAGTCTGGATGATTAACTGTGGTTAAAACAATATCTGCCCCATATTTATTGGTAGCAAATTTTGAATCTTTAGAAACGGGATTGAAAGCAATAGTTAAATCTCCAAATTGTACTTTAAAATGTTGTTTGTTGAAATGAGTGATAATCATATAAGCTATAAGTTATTAGCTAAATAATAACATTTTTTAAGCCTTTTTAAAAGACAAAAATTATGGAAGAATTTCTTCTGTGCTAGAAGCTGTAGAATCTACAGTAGATATGGCATCATCTATGGGGGCCGTTTCTGTATTTTCAGGAATAGATTCTTCTGGAATAGGATCCGCAACAGGTTCTGGAATTATCGCATCTTCTGTGCTAGAAGCTGTAGAATCTACCGTAGATGTGGCGTCATCTATGGGAGCTGTTGTTGTGCTAGAATCTACGCCCCCTTCTACAACCTCCGTACTACTTGCTGTAAGCAAATCAGAGGTAGTAATATTTTCAGCACTATAAATATTTGCATCTTTTCCAAATATCCTCTCCACCTCTTCCCCGTTCACACAAAATTCTGTACCGTCAGCTTTTTCTACACAGACAACTTTAGCTTTTAAAGTCTCTGTTGTTATTTTTTTCGCAAAAATCTCTTCAAAATATCCTCTGATTGCGGTAATACGAGCTGCTACAAAATCAAATAAAACTGAAAATCCGTTTTGAACTCTTGTTCTAAAAGTCTCTTCAACTTCTCCACCTTCTTCATTTCTAATCTCTGCTAAAACACTATCAAAATTATTTTGATTAATTAATTCCTTATCTCCATTTAATATCAAAACTTGCTCTTGCATTCCTCTAACGATATATGGAACGAGACCAATATAGTTCGCTCCTTTCATTCCACCTTCATCTGTAGTGACTAGATCTGGAAAGATCTGTTCTAAGTTTTGGGCGATGAAACCCGTGTGTTTTAATGTGTTGTCAGCTTCAGAATTCCAATTATACTTTACCACTTCTAATTTAGAGAGTTTATCTAGAGTAGATGTTGAATTTGGATCAAGAGAGATTGTGTTTAAAGTGAAAGTTTCTC